>JACCDH011678228.1_pt1 | contig 35178 bp, 27 predicted proteins | sample 7442481 | NCBI WGS metagenome assembly JACCDH01 (sample SAMN15323433, study PRJNA562643) | freshwater metagenome | isolation source: river surface water | place: USA:Blue River Watershed | collected 2017-08-15
AGGAAATAAGAATTGCTCCATTTTTTGTAAATAAATTATGGGCTACGTTAAAAACAAAATCCTCTTTACCAATCATTTCAGCTGGAGCACTAGACAAAACAAATACCAAGTTAAGTAAGGTATAAATTACAATAACTGTTAAAACACCAAATAAAATAGACCTTGGAACAACTTTCTTAGGATTCTTAATATCATCAATAATATAGGAGGATGCGTTCCAACCTGAATAAGCATAGGAAACATAAATCAATCCCACCCAAAATGCAGGAGAAAGTATTTCCGTTTTAAAATCACCTAATACTAAAAATTGGTTGCCAATAACAGTAGGAGGAACTCCTTTTTCAAAGAAATAAACCGAAATAAAACCAAAAACAATAAACAGTATCAACAATAATATTTTAGAAAAGGAGGTAAATATTTGCAGCTTTGAACTATGCGATAAGCTGATACAATGAACTGTGGTAATGATTAATATTAATGGAATAGAGATATATAGTGGATTTATCGTAAGATGACTTAGGTCGATAAAGTACTTTGAAAAAGCATGTGCTGCTGCTGCAATGGGTGCGGCAAAGCCAACGATAGAAGAAGTCCAACCAGATAAAAATCCCACTTGATTGCCAAATGCCTGTCTTAAAAAATTATACTCACCACCGGACTTTGGATAGGCCGCACTTAATTCGGCATAACAAAATGAGCCATTTAAAGCTAAAAATCCACCAAATAGCCAAAGTACAATTATGGTAATATAACTATGTAAATCTATTAATTGAAAACCAAGGGATGTAAATACACCCACGCCAATCATATTGGCCACGACCACCGAATAGGCAGTATTAAACCCAACCTTTACTCTCTCCATTATTTGTTATTGTATTATATATGAATTTGTAATATTATAAATTTAAAGCATTACTCGATAATGCTACTTATTAAATCGATGGTTATTTCATTACCGATATCCAAGTAATTGAATTTTTCAGGCGCTTCGTCAATTGTTCCACCAGAATAATAAATACCGCTTGCACCAATAGGCACTAGCTGTCCAGCTTGAACTTCATAATTCAAATTAATGACTAAACTTGGGCAACATCCCATATCCGTTTTTTTGTACCCATAGAATTTAACATCATATTGACCTTTACTATTAACTTGCCCTGTGAAATAGGGATTCGTAAATGAAGTCACTCCGTAGCGTTTCATTATTGCTTTACAAATTGTATTATTGGTATTTAAATCACTTGTTTCTCTATAGCCGTTTGATTTATAATCCCAAATAAACATTTTTGTAACAATGCTGTACTTGCTTTGGTAAGTCACTGCCAAAAAAGAATTGTTATCATCAAAAATTGATTCAACAGAGATATTGGATACTGTTATATTAGTAAAAAAGATTTTTAGAAAGTCAGCTTTAGTGTAATTGCTGGTAGGATTTTCTTTTAATTTTTCAAATATTTCAATATTAGGTGTTTCATTGGTAATTAAAATTTTGCTTGCCAGCAATCTCGAAAAATTATCTAATCTTTCTCCTAAATCAGCATAAAAATCTTTACTTTCTATTATTTGCTTTACCATTTGAAACCTTAATGAGTCAATCAATTTGGAAAGCCCTTGCTTAGAAGCCTCTATTGTTTTAGCAAAAACAGGATAATCCATTTCTTTAAACTCCTCTATAAAATTGACTAGTCCATTTTTTTCAGGCTTAGTTGCATCTTTGATTATATATTGCTCCCATACAGTAAATAGTTTTTTCCGAATTAATTCAACATTGGGTCTATTGGAGTTTTTATAATTGGAGACAAACTGAATTAACACATTTAAATCATTCGTTGTGTTGGCTTCGGTGTATTCTAAATTGTAGATTTTATTATTACAAGAATCAATATATTCTGTGATAAGGGTGCTTGAGTGAAACTTCTGTAATTTACCCAAATAGTTGCTTAATGCTGTTTTGTTATTTGATTGTAGTGTAGGCTCAAAATACATTTGTGCAATGGTATCCTCTAATCCTTCTTTATGGACCGTATTTGGATATTTAGATAAAAACCATTCGTAACTAACTGCCTTATTATTAGATTTAGCTACAAAGTAGTCGCGATCCTCCGCGATTTGTTTTGCTTTTTTAACCTGATCGGCTTGAGGATATTTTAATACAAACTTTTCTAATAAATATACACCCGTGTCAGCAACTGCTTTGTCAAATTCTCTTTTTTCTATTTCCTTTTTTGCTTGAGTAGTATATTTTGTATTAGGGTACTTTAACGTAAAACTATTTAATTTTTCGATACCTGATGAAGCAAGGGCAGCATTGAATTCAAGTAAAATAATTTTTACTTTAGCATCATTTATAAAAATTCCGTTCTTAAATTTATTTTTATAAAAATTATACGCATCAATTTCATTCACTTTTGAAACGGAATCAAAATAAAGCTTATCAAGTTTGTCTTCAACCATTGAGCTGGTAGTGCTGAGGTTTGGAACAAAATAATTAAACTTGAATAGTTCATACTTTGCAATGGAGCGTTCGTCTGTTATATAATCCTTCCACATTAAGTTGGTATAGCCCATCATTAAACTATCTAAGGAGTAAATAGTATTAATAGACAATTCATTTTTTAAAAAAATATTATCCTCCTCACTTAAATTTTCATAAACTGATTTAGACCTGGTTAAAAACGAAAAGCAATTTTGTAATACTTCTAGGGGAATTGTATTCTTTTGAAATTCATTTTGTACTAATTGTGATTTTGCATATCCCACAAGCGCAGGAACACTGTTTGAATCCTTTTGTAACACTTCGCCAAATAATTCCAATGCTTTTTCGAATTTTGACTCCGATAAAGCTTTTGCCGCACGTCTTACTTTTTGGGCTGAAATTTCGGTTGATAGCAATATCGAGAAGAAAAGAATGTATAAAAATTTATGCATAAAGTAAAACGTTAGTTAAAATAAAATGAAAGGTTGTCCATACCTAAATAAATTTTGCAAGCACTACTATTATTATAAAATACATTATTGTTTGTTGTATTCCAGCCAGCTGTTAACAACTTTTGTTGTAGTTTATTTTTAAATATTGTTTTATCAATTTTACCTAAATCATATTTAATATTTACCTGGGTTAAACGCGCGTTAAGATTTAATGCAAAATCTACAATAGTGGTTTGATCGGTAAAAATTGGATCCTGGCCCATAATGGGGGTTTTTAAACCCTGATCAAAAGAGAAACTATAAGTATAAACTATACCTCCCGTGTTTTTATAGGTAGTATATGTATTATTATATTCACTTAAAAAAGGATAATTATCAGTATAAGTAGGTTCCTCTGTATTATCATAGTAACCTTCCGCTTTGGGGGTAAAGCCTTCATTGTCGATTTGTTCAATTGTTGAATTGCTTTTGTTACTTTTATTTGAATAGATGTCGCTAGGCCTTTTTGTAGCTCCAACGTAAAATTCAAAATAATAATTATCGTGGGAAGAGGCATAATTTTCTTGCGATACATAGGGTAAATTAGGAAACTTAGCAATTACTTGTTGGATATTGCTATTACGATTCACTCCTAACAATTCTCTTGAAGTAATATAATTAAATCCATTTTGAAAAGCTTTATCAAATTCAAAATATTTAGACTCAATGGTAAAGTTATTCATTACTATTTCCGGTGATTCATAAAAGCTATACACATCGGCATATCCATATACATTGAGAAAGTTATGATTATGTGCAATGATATAGGAGTCTTTTGATATTTCATTTCCTTCCTCGTTGATAATATCAAATTTTGCATTGGACTTTATGGCCATAAATCTCTTAGAAGCCAATGGCAATAAAGCTTCATACTCATCAAAGCTTTTGATTAGTTCACCCTTATTATTATACAACTTGGCTTTCTTATCTATTTGAGCTGTGATGAATCCTGATTTAGAGATAACAGGTTCGCTTGTAAATTTAAACCTTAGATCACCAATAACTTCTTGTTTAGTATTAATGACGCCCCATTCGTTTTCCTCATTTTTCACAGCAATCATTTCCGCACTCATCATTGAAATGCCAGTGTATTTATTGTTCTTTATTATTTTTTCGTTTTTAAAATCGGTTAGACCATAATATATTTTGTTGTCAGTACCCCTTTTGCCAAATGCTATATTATTATTGGAGACAGGCAGATAAGAGGTTTCGGTTTCGCCCTTATACACCGTTTCCCCTTTTTTATTAATAACAAGCAGTTGATTATTGTCCGTAATCACTCTTGCCATATCATTGACGAAATTTTCACACTGGGTATAAATTGGTTTAATCACCAATTCCCCTTTGTTATTTAAATAGCCCCACTTTTCATTATCTGCCTTAAATCGTATCAAACCATCCGACATTACACCCACTCTTAATACTTCATACTCTTTTACTTTTGATAAATTGGGTATGATTTTTTCGCCCTTTTTATCAATTAAAGAAAGTTGGCCCTGTTCATCTCTCACCACCGCTACATTTTCATAAAAGGGAGTCCCGCCTGCAAATTCATTATCAATAAGCGGTTTCACTATTTTGTTGTCAACGGTCCAGTATTTTATTTTACCTTCTATGGTAATTTCAGTAATCACGCCATTGATCGGTAATATTTCGGAGGTAGCAGGAAAAGCTTGATCAGCAATGATATTTCCATCGTAATCAATTAAACTAACCCTTTTATCCTCTTTCTTATATTTTACAGGTAAAAAGTCAAAAAGTTGTTGTTTTGGCTTGTCTCCGCAGGACATTAAAAAAAAGGAGCACAACAAGAAAAACCCAATAATGTGACGAGTGGATTTCATATCAATAAATATTAAATTTTATTGATATAAAGGTAGGATAATCCTAATTTATTTAGAAAAAATCTTAAGAGATCACCACCACTAAACAACCGTTTTTAGTCAAATTGATAATTTTACGGTTCGTTTCCTCTGGAGTGGCAAAACAGCCATGACTCCAAAGTAATTTCATGCAATTGGTGGAGTGAAATATAATTTCTCTTCGAGTAGCATTGTCGTTGACCCCCTCATTCAACCCCTTTAATTGCATTGAAAATCCACACTTGGGAGATTGAATCTGGTTAAGGGTGATAAAATCTCCAACACTACTTTTTTTAGAATCTACCACATTGCTATAATTACTTGGGTATAAAACTCCCGTTTTAAATGCATGTGAAACCCTACTTTCAATCACATATTCACCTGTTTTCATATCAATTACATACAATCTTTTTTGAAGTATGTTTTTTCTATAATCAATAACGATGACATAATTTTTATTGTTAGGAGCGTATTGTGCAATTTTTTGTTTAGCGACTTCATAATAGTCGGTACCCCATCCACGTTGCATTACGTAGATACCGGCTAATAATAATAGGAGGAATATAATTTTTTTCATACTATTTGGTTATTGATGTTTTTTAGATGCCAATATTTTTTCTACAAGCAGGACATAAGTAAACCAACTCGTTATCGGTGGTTTGAATGGTTCCTTTTTCGTCATTCATCATACACTTGGGTGTTTTGTCACAGTGACTTAAACCTAGGTTATGGCCAATTTCATGCAGGGCTGTTTTTTCTAACCTTTCCATTACTTTTTGTTCAGATGCATTGCGTTTTAGTCTATGGGTAGAAACCACACAAACAGTGCCCGGTCTATTGCCAAGCCCTATGATGCCATATTCGTCAGATTTATGCGCAGTGTCTTTCCAAGCAATATCTTTTTCCATTAATAAAAAAATGTTTTCCTTGGAATTGAATTTTCTTAAAATCTTTGAAGCCTCATATCTTTTTTTACTGTTGGCCAAAATGTCTTTAGTAAGTGGAATGGCTTTTCTAATTTCACATTTAAAACCATAAAATTGCTCCACCGAGGCCTTTACTGTATTTATGTATTGTGATCTTACTACACCCAAGGGTTGAATATAAATAATGCGTGTAGCGGTTTTGGCCTCTTGCATTTGTTGGCGGGAACCGCTATTATTTTTGCAGCCAGCGATAAATAAAAGAAATAGGAGGTATTTCATATATAAAAATTATGATACCTGAAAATAGCCCTATATGTTTTAGAAAATTTTAAGGCTTTGTTAATTAACAAAGCTTTACTAATTTAACAATGCACGCTGCTCAATTAACAAGGGTGTAAAAAGTATTCTTTCCCAATCCTCCCGTTTTCAATAATACTTTTTTATTCATTAAATCACTTACGTCTCTTAATGCCATGTCTCTTCCATCTACCAGTTCTCTTCCATAAAATAGCCGATAAGAGATAGGGCTGGGAGGTTAATAGGGCATTTTGGGATAAGGTATAAATTGGGCCTCAATTTTAACCAAGGCAGGTGCAAGCATAATGGCTAAAGAAATTAAAATTACAGCATGTAAAATAGCCAATTCAATATTATTTTTAATAAGTTCATCGTCTTCGTTTTCTGGAGTGATGAAACCTACTATCAAAAAGCTTAATCTGAATAATGCCAATGAAAAAATCCAAGAGATAGCAAAAAAGGAAATTGAAAAAAACAAAATATTCAAATAAGTACTAGATTTTAAAAAATAAGATATTGCATCAGAGGATAAGCCAGCTGCATATACCATATTGACCGAAGCCGCAATTAAAGATGAAAAATACAATATCATCACTGCTATGTTTTTTTTGGGCTGACTTAGGTGTTTTAAAAATCTATTTTGCACATTAGAGAAAGCATACAAATAGGTAATCCCTAATAAAAGAAGGATAATTAAAGCGATAGTTTGTGAAATCATGATTTGAAATTTTTATATTTTTAATTTAATGCGACTCTCCAGTCGTCACCTACAACTGATTTTTGTCCAAGTAATGGGCCATAAACAGTTAATTCCCATAAGTAATATTGAGAGGCAAAATAACCGTTTCCTGTTCTATCACCACCTTCAGGGATGATTGGAACATTAACACCCAATACGGAGTGCGTTTGACTATTGCTCACCATTACCGATACATCATATCCCATTTGTTTTAAAATAGTATAAGCAAATAACGACCTAGTATCGCAGTCGCCTGTTGATTTTACAGCAAACTCAATAGGTGAATATACCCCAAATGGTAAAACAAAACCACAACAGCCTTTTCGACTTTCTAATACAGAACAGTTATTTGTATAATCATCTAAAGGACAAGCACCATCTACCACTAAGGTGTAAGGAATATTTTGAACGCTAGAAACAATTAAATTCATACTTTCAAAATAGTCTAGGTTTTCAGCAGCAATAATTTTTTTATACTGTTCTACAAGATCATCTAACCCGGCATAATCTCCAAGCGCTAATTCAGAATATAAATCACCTTCTCTATTTTTTGAACTAGCCCTTCTCTTCACTGCATTTACATAATCGGCTTTTAACACTTTAAAGGTAATATTATATTCTTTGCCATTAAACGAATTCCATGACCAGAACCTTGTTAAATAATCCTCCTCCTTCTTTACAGTGTCTTCTTTTCTATTATTATCTGTAAGGTTTAGTTCTAGTTTTCTCAGCGAATCTTCCAATACAATTTTTCTTGCCAAATCCTTTTCATTAAAAAAATTTGGATTAAGGTGTAGCAACGAAAAGGCGCCTACTAATATAATTAGAACCCAAAATAGCTTATTGACAATTGTAAAATATCTTTCTTTATTGCTCATTGTTACTAGTAGGCGCTTTTAAAAAATCATAGTTATACTCAATAGCAATTTTATTGGTGATTTCATTACATAATTTTTGTTTACGCAGATAATGCAAAAAAGTCGTTTCAATTTCAAATAAAGCAAGTTCTTGAACATACTCACTTTTTTTAAGCTCCATGCTTTTAAAAATAATAGCCAGGGGTATTAAGAAGATGATTATAAATATAATATCAATTACAAACTTCCAAACACCCAACCCCTTGATTAATACCTGCAATAAAAACAGGATAGAATTGGTTTTAAACATCAAACCTTCTCCGTTATTGGCAAAATAAACATTTAATGCCTCGGTGTTATTTTGATTTTGGTACAAAGTAATGACTTCTTGTATCGTATTATTAATTTGGTTTTTAAATAAAAAAAGTTCTATGCCTGATGCAAAAATGATTGCAATAGTCGATAAAATAAGAACCCTAAATACCATGGTTAATAAATGTTCGAAAGTAATTTTTGAATGGCCGGCGTCTAAGCTTGTTTTTTTTCTGAGCTTTACGATAGAGTCATTGGCTATTTTGATTAAATCCTGGTCTGTTAATTGACTATAATCTTGGTTAACATCGATATTGGCATCAAAATGCTTTTCATGATGTGTGTAATAGCTTTCTAATGCGGTGCCTGACACGTCTAAAGCTGTCATTACAAAAAGCCGGTATAAATTAAATACAACCAATCCTAAAAAGAGTCCAATAAATATTCCCACTATCCAACTTTGAAAAATCGGAGCAGCTAGTACAATTGAAGATAAAAAGCAAATGAATGGAATAACAGTAATCATTATGCCAATCATGGACAAGATATAGGACTGGCGTTCGTTATGTTGTGGGTCAACATTAGCGAGCACCCTATCATCCACACCTATTAGTCTGTACCAGTTCATTCTTAATATTTAGTAATTTTTATATCCACCCTCATATTTGAATTATACTTAAATAATTTTCCATTCGTATCATAAGCAGAATCATATTTATCATTTCGATCCACATTAGAACTGCCCAGTCCAACTGCGGAAATTCTTGAAGGATCAATCCCTTTATCTAAAATCAAGTTTCTTATTACATTTGCCCTTGCCAAATCAATTCTATCTTTATTTACATTAGCATTTTGACGACCTTGAATTTCTAATTCAATGATGGGATATGCTTTCATGATTTTTACTATTTGCATAATTACAAATTCCGGATCGGTTCTTGGCTCTGTAGAATTTCCCTTAAAATAAATTGAATTTACTTGTCGATTAAGCTCTTCTTGAATACTTTCCCTTTTCCATTTAATTCTATTTTCATTATTCTCTCTTTTATGTCGTTCTCTTAAGCTATCAATGTTGGTTCTTAATTTATTATTTTCAATCAACAACCTTTCTCTATCATCACAACATTTGTTGTCAGCAATCCAATCGTTTAAATAATTACATTGTTTGAACAAGAAAATGATAAAAAATAAAATCATTAACCACAGTAAAATTTTCCAGAACCATTTCCAACAACCTTCATCGGACCCGCCCGGTGCAGGAGGGGGCGAGGGAGGAGTGGGGGGAATTGGAATGGGCCTCGGGGTGGGTGTAGGAGGAACCGGGTTCACTGGCTTTACTGTTGTATTTCCAGGATCAATCGGAGGGAGAGGAGAATACGGTGCTGGATCATCTGGAATATCAACACTTGATATAGTTTGTAATTTTCCCCTTAAAGTAGCTTTTAATAAACCATAGGTTTTATCGTTTAATTCCCATGAATTTTCAATTTTAATATTATCTAAAACGATATACTCAAAGCTTTCAATTTTTTTATCAAAAACAACTTTTTTATTCAAGCTATTGTGCAGTTGGATATTACCTATATTACTTAAATAGACATTATCTCTGCTAAGTACATTTTGGGGATCAAATTCACTTTCAATACCAATATTCTTTAGCTCTCCTTTGTATAAAACCATTTTATGCGCACCATCTGTTGGTAGATGATCGCTTTGACTAAGGGTGACTTTTTGATTGGTATAAAAATAACCTTCAAAATCTCCGGAAAGATATTGTACTTTTTTTTGCATGGATGCTTGTTTATTCTGCCGAATTTGCTTGTTCTACCCCTTCATTATTGTTTTTAATAAAAGCGTCTGGATTTTCTTGAATTGCTTTTTTCTCTTTTTCAGCAAAAACAGTAATGGCCTGCTTAGCATTTTCTTCCTCCTTCGCATTTTGATGTTCTACAATTGCAATGATACGCTTAGGATTATAATTTTCTTTTAACTTATGTACTTGAGAATGCTCATCAGTCATATGGTGTAAGCTAATACCTTGTTTTGCTTCTAAAATTTGATGGACATTTTCGGTCATATAATCATAAGGTGATTTAACCAACATTAATTTTAATAGTACGGGAGCGATTTCGATAATCATAAACAACAAACGCACCAACCATACTGCCCAAAAGGCTGGAGAAACAATTTCAATTTGCTCAACTGTTCCATTAGGAAGTGTTTTTGGTTTATGGGTTGTTGGGTCTATTTTTGGAATTTTCTTTCCTTCACTAGAAAGTCTTTCAAGCATCATCACCTTGTCTAAGAAACCAGCCGTATCTTTCATAATTTCTGCTTTTGCAGAATCTTCAGCCCTTGGTTTCATAGTACCCAACTCTTTATAATTCGCTTCAAGTGTATCAATTTGTGCTTGTATCAATTTTGCATTTCCTTCAAAATCTTCAAGGGTTTTTAAGTTCTTTTGCCACATAACGCCTGTACCACTTTGTCTCTCTTTTGTTACAACTAATTGTTGATCAATAACAGCTTTAGCTGCTGCTGCGAGTTCTTTCTTTTTAATTTCGATATTTTTTTCTAATTCAGTTTGTCTAGACGCATATATTTCTCCAATATCATAAACACTTTTTTTAACCAATTGCACTTTGGTATCTGTCCACTCACGTTGTATTTCACTATTAAATATTACCGTCTCCAATGGAGCCGAAATAGTTAATCCCAATAAAATAGCCATTAATAAACGAGGCGTAGCATTGCCTAATTCCTTTAAACTAATGGTGGCTTCACCATCCCCCTTTCCAGTACTGGATACAATGAATCTGTCCAGATTAAATACAATTAAAGACCAAATAATTGCAATAGGTATTGAAATATAGTACTCGTGAAATATAGTTTGCATAGCGAAACCCATTGACAAAGCTGCCATAAAAGCAGTGGCTACAACAACTCCTCCAATTCCCACATATTTAACATGGTCGGAATAACTGCAGGACATTAATATTTTTTTATCTACCCCAGCACACCACCAAAAAAATTGGTTTGCTTTGCTTGGGTGTTTAGCTACATAGTCAACATGTTCGTTCATAAGAGTAGGTTTAAGTGGTTATGGTAAGTTTTGGTATTTAGCAGTAGAAAAAGTATATGATTTCATGATGCTTGAACTAGCTATTTTTTTATAATGACTTCTTAAATTATCATTACAAATTAAAATTTCTAGCTTTTTACTATTGGTTGAAATAATATTATTAAGCTGGATAGATTTAGTATTAATCGTAGGTAAGTTTATTTTTTTATAGCTTCTTAAACTTAGTTTTTTGTTGTTAGTATATTGATAGGAATGAATAGTAGGAAGCGGCCTAATTTGACTTCTTGAAATAGCGGCTGTTTCAATGCTGTAAAAGTTTTCCTTAGATAAATTTATTTCAGCAGTAACTTTTTCACCATCAAACCCTTCCGCTTCAATTGTATATTGTAAAACATTAAAATCTAGTAAAATTTCCGCGCTATTTCCTTTGATGTTTTCTTGCACCGGCAATAGGTTAACCCGCTTGGCGCCCTCTATATTCCAAAATAAAATTGCTTTTGTGTTGTGAATGAATACTTCTTCGGAATTCGTTCTTATATAAATGGGATTGTTTTGTTCATCTACACCCACAAAATGTTCTGTAATCGTTCTTAATTCAAAAAAGTTGATTTTAACTTCTTTCTTATATACAAAATGTTTTAAATATTTAGTGATGATTTGATAATAAGGAATTATGGCTAGTACAACCGCAATCAACAGAAAATACAACATTCCGTCAAGTAGTGGTAGGCCTCCAATCCATTCAAAAAATTCAATCATGCTTATATATTTATGCCAATCCTATTATTTCCTTTGCTTCAAATGATTTCCAGTTTGCTGCTCCAATTTGACAGGGTTGGGTCGTTTCAATTAAAACATATTTTTTGTTTTCAAATATAATATTTTCATTATGAATGCCCAAATTCGAAACTGCAGCCATACAGTGATTGCCTCCCTCTGAAGTTGAAGTCGCATCTACCACACAATTAACCAATACCATATTTTCAGGCGGAATTAAATGAAGCAATATCGATACAAAAAACAATGATTTGGTATCACAATCACCATAGCCCATAATAAAACATTCGGGGGGCACTGCTAATTCATGATAATACCAACCGGGCGCATCATATTCGGGACGACCATAGGGTATAAATTGTACAAAATTTAATGTGGCTTGAACTCTATTGAAATACGAGTCTTTTCCTAAAGCATGGAGGTCATTGTAAATTTTTTGCGCAATAGGTTGCGTAAAACTTGAAAAACGATACGCCAATTCTCTATAGTTGACTCCAAAATCGGAATAACTTTTAAAATACCATCCATCGGTATTCATATTGGCCATATAATCCGATTTGCTTAAGTCGGATCTTAGAGAAAATCCATTTTCTGATTTATGAATTAAATGATCCTTCAATCCGTAATAGTCAACCTGCCTGGAAATATCTGTTGGCTGTAAAGTAGTTTCGAAAACGCCTCCATGTCCATCAATTAAAGGATATTCATATCTAAACGCTGCACGATCATCAATTAATTTACCAGTTAATTTTTTATTGTATTGAGAAAAGCCCTTGGGGTATTTACTATAATCTTTCGCTTTGAATTTTTCTTTTGTTAAATATTCTATGAGCACAATATTATTTGTTTGGTCATATGAAAAATCTGCTTTTGCGTAATAATAAAAAAAGTCTGATAAGTATGCAATAGCCAATACGATAAACAATAGCAGTAAATACATTTTTTATTATTTGCACTTATTTAAAACCGAATACAGTGTTGAGGTAGAGGGGATGCCCTTGCTTTCGGCGATTTGTTTTATTTCGGCTATTTTTATTTTGTCACAATTTGTTTTTTCTGCTATCTGTATGAGTACTTTTTCTGAAAAATTTTTACTAAACATATAATAGATATTAAATAGTGAGGTGGGTTTAAATTGCATGGTATCCACCTTGTTGCCTTTTAATAATTCAGTAACCTGCTCTTCATTTAAATTTTCATTTTTAAACCTATAACGTACCATTTTACATAATGGGAAAAAATAATTACTACTAATTATATCTTTAACATATACCTCGGTTGAATTTCCAAATAAATTATTGTTCATTTTATCACTAGGATCCTCTGGACCGGGAATGTCAACCTTATCAACTACGTTTTTGATTTTTTCGGACCTGTCTTTTTTAACTGCCGCAAACTCGGGAGCTAGCTGTTTGCTTTTTTCAACAATCGTTAACGACTCTGTAGCAGGTTTCATCACTTTTATTTCTGACTCGGTCATTTTATAAATTGTGCTAAGCGATTTAGACTCCGCTGCCAAATTCTTTTCAATCGCAGCGCCTTCTTTTAAAAAAGCCTTGTCTGCATTTGCACAGGCTTTAAATAGACCGGCTTGTAAGAAAACAAATGAGCAATAAAAAAGCAGCTTAGACATAATATTTTTCTTTTTTGATTTTCATTGATATATTATAAATATATTAATTATCTAGTTAAAATCTCGTTAATGATATAATTTTTATGGGTAGTGGCTGGTGGATTATAATTAATAAATATATCCTAACTTTACATAACGAAAGGAATCATTATGTTACAAAACACTCTTATTGCCGTTTGGATTTTATCTGCTATATACTGTTTATATAAGCTATACAAACGTTCTAAAATGACTTCTCATGACGGCGTTATTGGATACTCACCAGGTTTAGAGGTTTTAATGGTTATAATGATTGGGCCTTTGTTGGCAATCATTGATATTTCCCTTACTTGGATCAGGGTTTACCGTGAAGCCGAAGAGGCGAGAAGAAGAGCTGATAATAAAAACTTATAGTTTCCGCTAATAGCTTGTTAAATTAAGGTTCTTGGGTTCCATTTAACAACTGGGATGATAATTTGCTGAAAATTGTACCCATGTTAAAGCTTTTGTTAACCCCCTTGTTTTTTGTACTTTTTAATATTCAACCCCTTGTGGTTCCCCCAACAATTGATCCAAGAAGGAGATTTGAGCTTACAATGGGGGGAAATATGGCAATGGAAATTTTGTATAAAAAAAATGCACATGAATTATTTAGCCACTTTAAAAATAATTTAGAGCATCAATTTCAATATGGAAGTGTTGATATAATCGTTTCTGGTGTGAATTGCTATAATTTTACTACGGTTAGAATGAATATTGATAAAGCGGGAACAGTTTATCAACTTAAATTTTACACCTATCATCAAAAAGAGCTTGAAAAACAAATTGAAGAATTATTAAGAGGGGGCAATTTTGCTTTTAAGACCACATTAAGCCAGGATAATTTCAATGAACTTAAAAGCCTGTTAACAATTGACACAACACATATGTCAACCCAATCCAATGGCATCACTTTTCAACAGGGTAATAGTTTTATTTATGATTATGACAGAAACCCTAGTCCTCCAATTTTTCCTTATATAGTTAAACTCGCCAAAGCAAATAATTGCTATAGATTGTATTAAGTTGCAGCCAATTAAATTGTAGAAATTTTAAATAAAAAAGCCCCCAACCTAGGTTGAGGGCTTTTTCGTGGCACCACCCGGGCTCGAACCGGGGACACAAGGATTTTCAGTCCTTTGCTCTACCAACTGAGCTACAGCGCCATCGGATTTTCATCCATCCTGCAATATTGCTATTACCGGGCAGCAAATATAGGCCAGCCGGCCTTAAATTGCAAAAAAATAGGCTTGTTTATTGAAAATCAAGAAAATTTAGCGTCCTATAAGGTTTAGGTGGCTACCGCTACCACGAAAAAACTAATCATGATTAAAACAAGTCCAATCCATTGTTTCAAACTCAATCTTTCTTTGAAAAACATAAAACCAAGTAATACCGACAAAAGCTGGCTACTAATAATTAAAATATTAATCACCATGATAGGAAGGTACTGGTATGAAATATTTATGGCGAGTCCACCTGTTACCAATAATATTCCCTGCACAATATAGGTTTGTATATGAACCGCTTGTACATAATTAAACAACTTGCGCAGCAATCCGTCTCGCACTACTAATACCAATCCAAATAGCATGGCGGTGGTTTCAATGATAAAACTAAAACCCAGTGGTCCCCACCAACTAATTGGAAATTTATATAAGGCATAGGAGCTTCCCCAAAAAAAACTTGAAGCGAACCCAAATAGTACACCCAGCTTTTGTTCTTTAACAGTTGCGTTTTCAGCCCCTTGTAAATACAACAATAATAAACCCGCTGTAGATAAAACGAAGGCATATAAATAAGGCATTTTCCAAACCTCCCCAACAATAAACACAGCCGTTAAAATGGTAAACACTTTTAGTGCAGAAACAGGTACCACAAGGCTTACCGGCGCTTTTTGAATACCACGTAAAAAAAACATGAGTCCAAAAATATTAAAAACACAAATGGCGATGGTATATAGTAATTGTATGTCCGCTGCCAATGGTCTTACTGTCCATCCCGTAAATACTGGATGATTTCTACAACCAAAATATAAGATGGCAAAAAATGCGGAGGCAAAAACACCCCTAAAAAACATGCCTACCTGATAAGGTATGGTTTGCGTTACTTTTTTCCAATAAGCATTACTAATGGCAAAACAAAATGCACCAATTAATACAAAAAGTATTCCCATATTTAGTATTCACAATTATTGGGCGTTCTGGCAAAAGCAATTACGTCTCTGATATTGGTCATACCGGTGACAAACTGAACCATACGCTCAAAACCAAGTCCAAATCCAGCGTGGGGAACCGTTCCAAAACGGCGGGTATCTAAATAATAACTCATTTCTTCCAACGGAATATGCATGGCATTCATTCTCGCTTCTAATAATTCCAAACGCTCTTCTCTTTGCGAGCCTCCCACTATCTCTCCAATTCCGGGTGCTAAAATATCCATGGCCGCCACCGTTTCTTTTCCAGCTTCACAACCATCATTCATGCGCATATAAAATGCTTTGATAGCCGCAGGGTAGTTGGTTACAATTACTGGTTTTTTAAAATGTTGCTCTACCAAGAATCTTTCATGCTCACTTTGTAAATCAATCCCCCACTTCACATCATATTGAAATTTCTTTTTCTTATAGTGGTTGCTATTTAATAAAATATCGATTGCTTCGGTATAAGTGATTCTTTCAAATCCATTTTCCAATACAAATTTTAATTTCTCTATTAATCCCAAACCACTTCGCTTTTCGGTGGGTAATTGTTTTTCTTCTTCGGCTAAGCGAGTATCTAAAAATTGTAAGTCATCTGCATTGTGTTGCATCACATATGCAATCAAGTGCTTAATAAAGTCTTCGGCCAAATTCATATTGTCTTCTAAATCATTGAACGCCACTTCGGGTTCAATCATCCAAAATTCAGCTAAATGTCTTGTGGTATTTGAATTCTCCGCACGGAAGGTTGGACCAAAAGTATAAATGTCTGAAAAGGCCATGGCGCCTAGCTCTCCTTCCAATTGACCACTCACGGTTAAGTTGGTACTCTTGCCGAAAAAGTCCTGTGTAAAATCTATTTCACCTGCTTCGTTTTTGGGTGCACCTTCTAAAGGAAGTGTGGTTACGCGAAACATTTCACCGGCACCCTCGGCATCACTGCTGGTAATAATGGGTGTGTGTAAATATAAAAATCCTCTCTCATTAAAAAATTGGTGCACTGCAAATGCTAAAGAGTGTCTAATACGAAACACCGATCCAAAGGTGTTGGTTCTAAAACGTAAATGTGCTTTTTCTCTTAAAAATTCGAGTGAGTGTTTTTTAGGTTGCAATGGATATTTTTCCGCATCACTATCACCCAGTATTTCAATGCTTGTTGCTTTTACTTCTACCGTCTGACCCTTTCCTTGACTTTCAACAACAACACCCTTTACTTTTAAAGAAGCACCTGTGGTTATACGCTTTAATAATGCATCTTCAAATTCACCCAAGCTAGCCACCACTTGTACATTATGATTAGTACTGCCGTCATTCAATGCAATAAATTGATTGTTACGAAAAGTGCGCACCCATCCCATCACCACCACTTCGGATCCAACAGCACTTGCCTTGTCGGTTCCGCTTAATAATTGCTTGATTTTTACTCTTTGGTTGAACATATAACTAGTTTGAACGATTAGGAAGGCAAAGATAACCCATAAAAAATTGTTTTTTTATTGAAAAAGAGCTTAACATTGCAGTAGAAAGGGGTGAACATTCGTTTTATTTATTTCGCCCAAATGCCAAGCGGTCCTTCCATCTGGACCAAAAATTCAAAAAAGATTCTCAAAAAGCCCCCCGAATTCATTCGATTTTTAAATAAATTATAAGATTTACAGTGCAAGAAAAAGACGAAAAACCAAAAAGGGGACGCAAGCCTGTTGCTGCGCCCGCTACTAAGTCCACCAAGTCCGAAAAAACAGCCCCAGCAAAAGAAGCAGCTCCCACAAGGGCCCGCAAACCAATTGCAAAAAAGGCAGGACCTATTGAAAGCGACAATCAAGGGCAAAGCATTGATGACAAAGCTTCAAAAATAGCAGCTCAATTATTTGGAGACGAAAGCGCAGCTAGCGCACCAGCACCTGCTGCACCCGCTGAAGGTTCAACTAACCCCACCGAGGGAACCGATCCACAAACGGGAATGCCCACTGGCCAAAACGCTGGTCAGCCAAATGGTGATTTTCGTGGACAAAGAGGACCTGGACAAGGACAGCACCAAAATCAAAATAGACACCAGCAGCCGAAAAAAGAGCCTGCTTTTAATATAGAATTTGATGGTGCCATCCCTTCGGAAGGCGTTTTAGAAATGATGCCTGATGGATATGGTTTTTTAAGAAGCTCAGACTATAATTATTTGTCTTCTCCCGATGACGTATATGTTTCTCCTTCGCAGATAAAATTGTTTGGATTAAAAACAGGGGATACCGTTCAGGGTTCTGTTCGTCCTCCTAAAGAAGGTGAAAAATATTTTGCCTTAACAAAAGTAGATTTTGTCAATGGTAAGAAACCTGACGAAATTAGAGATCGTATTCCTTTTGATTATTTAACTCCTTTGTTCCCTTTTGAAAAATTAAATTTATATACCAGCGCTAATAATTATAGCACACGTATCATGGATTTATTTACACCAATTGGTAAAGGACAACGTGGGTTGTTGGTAGCACAACCTAAAGTGGGTAAAACCATGTTGTTAAAAGAAGTGGCCAATGCAATTGCTGCCAACCATCCTGAATGTTATTTAATGGTGGTGTTGGTGGACGAGCGCCCAGAGGAGGTGACGGATGTAGAGCGTTCTGTAAAAGCAGAAGTGATTGCTTCTACTTTTGATGAGCCTGCTGAAAAACACGTGAAGGTTTCTACCATGGCTTTACAAAAAGCAAAACGCTTGGTAGAGTGTGGTCATGATGTAGTTATTTTATTAGATTCTATCACGCGTTTAGCGCGTGCACATAATACGGTGGCGCCAAGTTCGGGTAAGGTATTATCAGGGGGGGTGGAAGCAAATGCAATGCAAAAACCAAAACAATTTTTTGGAGCAGCGCGTAAAATTGAAAACGGTGGTTCATTAACCATTATTGCTACAGCCCTTGTAGATACAGGTTCTAAGATGGACGAAGTTATTTTTGAAGAGTTCAAGGGAACAGGTAATATGGAATTGGTATTGGATCGTCGTTTAGCGAATAAGCGTATTTTCCCAGCCATAGATTTAACCGGATCAAGTACGCGTCGTGACGATTTATTATTATCTGCCGATGTGTTACAAAGAATGAATATTTTACGTTTATTCTTAAATGACATGAACACCGACGAAGCAATGAACGAATTATTAAAACGCATGCGCGGTACTAAAGATAATGAAGAGTTTTTAGCGAGTATGAATCGTTAGGAACCATTAAATATTAGGTAAAGAGTAAACCTAAATCAATACCACCGATAAACGGTGGCATTGAAAAAATCATAAGAGGAAAAATAAAAAGGCGCTATATAAAAATATAGCGCCTTTTTTGCAGATCTAGTCCTTGAAATAATTATTGTTTTCAATTTCTGCACGCACTTTATCGGGCACTAAATAACGTATAGTGATTCCTTCTTTGCGATTGTTGCGAATAAGTGTTGCAGACAATTCCAACATAGGGGCTTCTAAATAATTTACCTTGGCGCCATAAGTTTCTGTGACTTTAAATCCTGGTCTTCGATACACAATGAAACTATAGTTTTTGATAAGCGTTTCGAAATTTTTCCACTTAGGTAAATTTTGAAAACTATCTCCACCCATAATCACCGAAAATTCATGCTGCGGATATTGTTCCGTTAAATAGGTAAGTGTGTCAATGGTATAAGATGGTTTCGGTAATTTAAATTCAATATCAGAAACACGTAATTGCGGATCGTCTTCAATGGCAATATTAGCCAGATGTAATCGATCGTATTCATTTAATAAAGTTCCTTGTGCTTTGTGTGGATTTTGAGGGGAAACCACCAACCACACTTGTTTAAGGTCCGAATGATTGGCAATATAACTTGCTACCATTAAGTGCCCATTATGAATGGGATTAAAGCTACCAAAAAACAAACCTATTTTCATAATAATTTATTGATTATCAGCGACTTGTGTTGTTTTTATTGTGTAATGAGTATGCTTTTTGCCTCGTCCATTCTTAGACTTAATTGATACCCAGCCACCGTAATACTAATTGGATCTCCTAGTGGTGCAATTTGCTCAACAGTAATCAACTCACCAGGAATACAACCCATCTCCATTAATTTTAAAAATATTTCATCATTTTCAAAAGAATGAATAGTGCCCGACTCACCAATTTGTAGCTCTGATAATTTCTTCATAATTGACTACAAATATAGTTTCATTTCTATGATAAATACTTACGAGATTTGGAGCAATAATTTTGTGCTTTTTTCGTATAAATATTTGAAAGACATTCAACTATGAGCAGGAGCATCTTCTTTAATAAGGCCGACAAATCCATTACCCTGGGTAATCGCGTTGCGCTGAAGGGCTTCCTTGAAAAACAAATCAAAAAAGAAGGGCTTTCAATTGAATGCCTTCAATATGTTTTTTGTTCGGACAAATACCTATTAGGTATTAATAAGCAGTTTTTAAACCACGATTACTATACGGATATCATCAGTTTTGACCTCTCGGAAACCAGGGGTCAATTAATTGGTGACATTTATATAAGCGTTGATAGAGTAAAAGAGAATGCAAAAACAATGAAGACTACCCAGGGAAATGAGTTGTTAAGGGTGATTTTCCATGGTGCTTTGCATTTTTGTGGCTACAAAGACAAGAAACCGGGGCATGCCAAATTAATGAGGTCCATGGAAGACAAGTGGCTGAAGGCGTATTTGAAATTGACGAAGTAGTGCGTTTAAATAAATCTTTCTCCTTTATCAGAAGCTTTGCTTCTTCTTGTTCCACGTGGAACAATTATTAGAACGAAGTAGCTAGTGATTAAAATAAATACTAAATATTAAAACGTTCCACGTGGAACGTTTTAATATAAAATACCATCTTATCTTTGCAACCTTATGTTTCCAAAATACAATGTAATCGTAGTAGGGGCCGGTCATGCCGGATGTGAGGCAGCGGCGGCGGCGGCCAATATGGGTAGCAAGGTTTTGCTTGTAACCATGAATATGCAGACCATTGCTCAAATGAGTTGTAATCCAGCCATGGGTGGAATTGCCAAGGGCCAAATTATAAGAGAGATTGATGCACTAGGCGGATACAGCGGAATTGTCTCCGACCTAAGTACCATTCAATTTAGGATGTTGAATAAAAGCAAGGGGCCGGCCATGTGGAGTCCAAGGACCCAAAACGATAGGCATTTATTTGCTTCCAAGTGGAGAGAATTATTAGAACAAACCCCCAATGTAGATTTTTACCAAGATTCCGTGAATGAATTAATCATTAAAAATGGTAAGGCTTCTGGTGTAAAAACAAGTCTAGGCCATTTAATTGAAGCCGATGCGGTGGTCATTACAAGTGGTACATTTTTAAATGGTATCATACATATTGGGGAAAAGCAAATTGGAGGGGGTCGTGTTGCAGAAAAAGCAGCAACAGGCATAACCGAACAATTGGTTTCCTTTGGAATGGAATCAGATAGACTGAAAACCGGAACCCCGCCAAGGGTGGATGGTCGTAGTTTAGATTATAGTAAAATGGAAGAGCAAAAAGGAGACGAGGAAGTGGTGGGTTTTTCTTATTTGAATACACCAAAGGTTAAACCCGAAAATCAACGCTCCTGCTGGATTACCTATACCGATACGATCGTGCATGATATTTTAAAAACAGGTTTTGATCGTAGCCCTATGTACGCTGGCCGAATTGAGGGGGTGGGTCCAAGGTATTGCCCAAGCATTGAAGACAAAATAAATAGATTCGCAGAAAGAGAAAGACATCAGCTATTTGTAGAACCAGAGGGATGGAATACCGTTGAAATATATGTAAACGGATTTAGTACCAGCTTACCAGAAGAGGTTCAGTACGAAGCTCTTCGTAAGGTTCCTGGCTTTGAGCATGCGCGCATGTTCCGCCCCGGTTATGCCATTGAATATGATTTTTTTCAACCTACCCAATTAAAATATACACTCGAAACCAAGGCCATTGAAAACCTTTATTTCGCAGGACAAATAAATGGTACCACAGGATATGAGGAAGCCGCTTGCCAGGGAATTATGGCCGGCATAAATGCACACTTAAAAATAACAAATCAAGCACCGTTTATTTTACACCGAAGTGATGCCTATATTGGCGTATTGATTGATGACCTTATTGGAAAAGGAACCAACGAGCCTTATAGAATGTTTACTTCAAGGGCTGAATTTAGAACACTACTAAGACAGGATAATGCAGACATACGCTTAACCGAAATGAGTTACAAATTGGGTTTAGCAAAGGAGGAAAGAATGAAGCGTGTTGATTTTAAAAATAAGGAAGTAGCTGAGATTAAAAATATATTAAATACACAAGCGATAGAGCCAACCGAAATAAACGAATTTCTACAAAGTATTGATTCTGCCGCTTTGAATGAAAAACAAAAAGCGTCGAAATTGGTGCTGAGACCGAATATTAGCCTTTCTCAAATTATTCAACACTCCATTCCTTTAAAAGAAAAATTAACAGACAAGGAAACAGAATGTTTGGAACAAGCCGAGATTCAAGTGAAGTACGAGCGGTATATTGAAAAGGAAAAAGAAATTGTAGATCGTATGGCCTCTCTTGAAAATTTAATCATTCCCGAAAACTTTGATTACGATAAAGTAGCGGCGCTTTCCATTGAAGCACTACAAAAATTTAAGAAAGTACGCCCAGTAACCATTGGTCAAGCAAGTAGAATAAGTGGCGTGAACCCTAGCGACGTACAAATTTTAATGGTTTACATGGGCAGGTAACCATTTATCAAAAAATTAATACATCCCCTTCGTTGAATCGTTGTTTTTAGTAGCTTTAGAAAGACGTATCGTCTTTATTTTTTACTAAAACAAAATCAACCGCGTATGAGGAGGATTATTTTATCACTTCTTTTGCTAGTTATTGGAACAGCTGCTATCGCGCAGGAAACTTTTCCAATAAATGGTGTTAGAGATGTGAGAGCCGGTGTGTATGCATTTACCAATGCCACCATTGTTCAAAACGAAAAAACAACCATTGAAAAAGGAACCCTTGTTATTAAACAAGGAAAAATAGTTGCGGTAGGTGCAGCGGTTGAAATTCCAAAAGAAGCAATTGTTGTAGATTGTAGTGGTAAGTTTATATACCCTAGTTTTATCGATCCATTAACAGACTATGGTGCGAATACACCCAAGCGTGCTACTACTGGATTTAACTTTGGCGCACCAACACAATTTTTATCAAATAAAGCGGGCGCTTATAACTGGAACCAAGCAATTAAACCAGAAATCAATGCGGTAGAGTCTTTTAGCATTGACGAAACAGCTGCAGCAGGATTTAGAAATAATGGGTACGGTGTGGTATTTACGCATGTAAAAGACGGTATTGTAAGAGGAACAGGTGCGGTGGTTACGCTAGCCGGCACAAACGAAAATAAAGCCGTTTTAAAAACAAAAGCAGCACAAGTATTTTCATTTGATAAAGGAATATCAACACAATCTTATCCAAGTAGTTTAATGGGTAGCATTGCTTTATTGCGACAAACTTATTTAGATGCAAAATGGTATGCCAACAAGCCCGCTACCGAGGGGGTTAACCTGTCATTAGATGCTTTTAATGCCAATGCATCCTTGCCACAAATTTTTGTGGCCGACGACAAGTGGTCAACTTTAAGAGCTGATCGTATCGCTAAAGAATTTGGCACACAATATATTATTAGAGGGGGTGACAATGGCTATCAAAGAATTGACGAATTAGCAAAAACAAAAGCTTCTTATATCTTAGGTATCGACTTCCCGGCAGCCATGGATGTAGAAGATGCCAATGATGCAAGATTTTTAGCTTTATCTGAAATGAAACATTGGGAATTAGCGCCAACCAACCCGGCTGCATTTGAAAAAGCGGGTATCAATTTTAGTATCAGCGCTTCAGAGATGAGAGATGGTAAACAATTTTTAACCAACCTTAGAAAAGCGGTACAATATGGTTTATCAGAATCAAAAGCATTAGAGGCGTTGACTAAAACACCTGCACAACAAATTGGTGTATATGACCAAGTGGGTTCTTTGGAGTCTGGCAAATTAGCTAACTTCTTAATTACAACTGAATCTCTATTTAACAACAACGCTAAAATTATTGAAAACTGGATTCAAGGAAATAAATATGATGTAAATACTGCAGAGTGGAACAACTATGCCGGTAAATACAAATTAACCATCAACAACGATGGAACAAAAACAGATTATACCGTTGAACTTAAAAAAGATTTGTCAGCAAATATTATTGCTGGAGACACCCTAGCGGGGAAAGTGAGTGTAAGCGAGTCTTTGGTGAAAATTAGTTTTCCTGAAAGAAAAGGCCGTGGGGCTGAAAGCATTCGTTTAAGTGGTGTAATCGCCGATGGAAGCATGAACGGATTTGGTACAGACGCAAAAGGAGCAAATATAACCTGGTCTGCTAGCTTGGTTACCCCGGCTACAGCAGCGCCTGCCGAAAAGAAAACAACCGAACCCATTAAATTAATTTCAAAAGTTACCTATCCTTTTGTTGGATTGGGTAACGAAGCCATACCACAACAGGAAACCATTTTAATTAAAAATGCTACCGTGTGGACCAACGAAAAAGAAGGGAACCTGGCAAATACAGATGTCTTATTAAAAGCAGGTAAGATTGCAAAAATTGGAAAAGGTTTGACGGAAGCAAGCGCAAGAGTAATTGATGGTACGGGTAAATATTTGAGCGCGGGTATTATTGATGAGCACTCTCATATTGCAGCACTTTCTATTAACGAAGGCGCCGAGTCTGTTACCGCTGAAGTGCGCGTGGGTGACAACATGAATCCAGAGGACATTAATATATATCGTCAGCTAAGTGGTGGCGTTACTTCTTCTCATATTTTACATGGTAGTGCCAATACCGTAGGAGGACAAACTCAATTAATTAAATTAAGATGGGGTACCACCGATGAAGGATTGAAATTTGCGGGAGCAGATCCTTTTATCAAGTTTGCATTGGGTGAAAATGTAAAGCGCACCACTTCGACGAATAACAATCGTTTTCCAGATACCAGAATGGGTGTGGAAGAAGTGTTGACTGACGCTTTTGATAGAGCGGTAGATTATCAAAAAGCAATGAAAGCAAATCCTACTACTACCAGAAGAGATTTGGAATTGGAGGCTTTAACCGAAATCATGAATAAAAAACGTTTTATCACTTGTCACTCATATGTTCAAACTGAAATCACTTATGCAATGCGCGTGATTGAAAAATTCAAAGCTCAGGGTTATGATTTCAACGTGAACACCTTCACGCATATTTTAGATGGCTATAAAGTGGCAGATAAAATGAAAGCACACGGATCTAGTGCAGCCACTTTCTCTGACTGGTTTGCTTATAAAACCGAAGTAACAGACGCTATTGCATATAATGCAGCAATCATGCACAATGTGGGTGTAAATACCGTGATTAATTCTGATGATGCAGAAATGGCGCGCCGTTTGAATCAAGAAGCAGGAAAAGCGGTTAAATATGGTGGCGTACCCGAAGAGGAGGCTTTTAAAATGGTGACTTTAAATCCAGCAAAAGCACTTCATGTAGATCATAAGGTTGGAAGTATTAAAGTGGGTAAGGATGCGGATGTGGTTTTATGGAGCGACATTCCTTTAAGCATTTATGCGAAAGCCTTATACACTATTGTAGATGGTACAGTTTATTTTGATCGTGAAAAAGATGCTGAAAAAAGTAAGCAAATAAAGGCAGAACGGACCAAATTGATTCAAAAAATGCTTGGTGAAAAAAGAGCAGGCATGCCAACAAGACCCGCGATGCCAACAACACAAATTTTATTAGAGTGTGGAGACCATGATCATATGGAGGGGCTTAACACTATTTACGAAACTCAAAAAAACTAAACCATGCAAAAGAAAAATTTAAGCATTATCGCTCTTGCATTGTTAGGTTTAACAGCAAGTGCTCAAGACAATGTCTATCCAGCAGGAAAACAAAAGGGGGTGACCGTAATCACACACGCAACTGTGCATGTGGGTAATGGAACAACCTTAACAGACGCGTCTGTATCCTTTGAAAATGGAAAAATTACCGGGGTCGGTAACATAGTTGCCCCCGCAGGTGCTACCCTTATTGACGGAACGGGTAAACACCTTTATCCAGGACTCATTTTGCCCAGTTCTGATTTGGGTTTAAGAGAAATTAGTTCGGGGGTTCGTGGTAGCAATGACTTTGCTGAAATTGGTGAAAACAATGCCAATATAAGATCAATTGTTGCGTACAACACGGATTCAAAAATAATTGGGGTATTGCGTGAGAACGGAATTTTATTGGCTGGCGTTGCACCGCAGGGTGAATTAATTGAAGGGCAAGCAAGTGTTGTACAACTTGATGCTTGGAACTATGAAGACGCTGCTTATAAAATGGACAACGGTCTCTATATTAATATGCCTAGCTTAATGCCGCGTCGTGGTGGTCGTATGGCCTTTATGCGCCCGGGTCCCGCAGGTGATCCTACAAAAGCGGCAATGGATAAAATTGAAACCATTAAAGCCTTCTTCCATGATGCTAAAGCATATTATCAAGAAAAAACACATACTGCTAATAATTTAAAACTAGAAGCGGTGCGCGGATTATTTGAGGGTAAACAAAAATTGTTTGTACGCGCTAATGAGGTGAAACAAATGTTGCTTGCAATGGATCTTGCAAAAACTTTTGGATTTAAATTAGTGATTGTGGGCGGAACAGAAGCCTATCAAATTGCTGGTTTATTAGCCGAGCAAAATGTTGCTATCATTTTGGATCGTCAACACAGTTTACCAAGTATGGAGGATGATGATGTGGATCAGCCTTACAAAACACCAGCGGCTTTACAAAAAGCAGGTGTATTGTTTTGTTTGAATGACACCCACGATCAAAGTCGTTTTAGAAACCTAGCTTTCAATGCGGGAACTGCTGCTACTTATGGTTTAACCAAGGAGCAAGCACTTTCTGCAGTAACACTAAATCCTGCTAAAATTTTGGGCATCGATGACAAAGCGGGCACATTAGAAAACGGAAAAGACGCCAACTTGTTGATGGTTAATGGTGACTTATTAGACATGAAATCAAGCGTGATTACTCAAGCTTTTATTCAGGGCCGCACTGTTTCTTTGGATAATAAAGGCAAACAATTGTATGAGCGCTTTAAGCACAAATACCAATTGAAATAAACCAACAGGAATTCCTGTACAATGTGAAATGAATCTAGCATTGTATTGGTGGAAAAATAAGTTTCCTCCCAGCTCGGTAAAACTGAACTGGGAGGATTTTTTTTGGTTAACTTAGCAACATGTCTAAAAAACTATATTTACTTGACGCGCTGGCATTAATTTACAGGGCCTATTATGCACTTATTCGCACTCCAAGAATTACGAGTACGGGGATTAACACCAATGCGCAATTTGGATTTACCAACACTTTGTTGGAAATTATTAAAAAAGAAAATCCGTCTCATATTGCAGTGTGTTTTGATACACACGCGCCTACCGAACGTCATACCGATTTTACAGACTACAAAGCAAACCGCGAAGAAGCGCCAGCAGATTTATTAAGTTCACTACCACATATTAAAGCCATCATTGAGGGATTTAATATACCCGTGGTGGAATGTGATGGTTATGAGGCAGACGATGTAATAGGCACGCTAGCTTGGCAGGCAGCAGATATGGGTTATGAGGTTTATATGGTAACCCCCGACAAGGATTATGGACAATTGCTGGTTAAACCCAATGTATATATGTGGAAGCCGCCTGCATTTGGTAATGAAAGAGAAATTTTAGATGCAGAAAAAATTAAAGCAAAATGGGATATCGCGCGCGTAGATCAAGTCATTGATATGTTGGGATTAATGGGAGACGCAGCAGATAATATTCCGGGAATTCCTGGCGTGGGTGAAAAAACAGCAGCCAAGTTGTTGAAAGAATATGATACACTTGAGGGGGTGTTGGCAAATGCCGATAAAATAAAGGGGGCCATGGGAGAGAAAGTGAGAGCAGGTAAAGATTCTGCCATCATGAGTAAAAAATTAGCCACCATTATCACCAATGTACCCGTACAGTTTCATGAAGAAGATTATCGCTTATCAGAAAAAAATATTCCTGCATTAACAGAAATATTTAATTTATTAGAATTCAAAACCCTGGGCAAGCGAATTTTGGGGAGCGACTTTGAGGTTGTCACTGATGCCGCAAAAGAGAAGCAGGTAGATCTTTTTGGTAATGAAGTAAAACAAGCCAAAGAAAAAATAGTTAAAAACAAAAATGCAGGGGTGGCAGAACCATTAGCGCAAAATCAGGAGCAGGATGTCAATGATGTTGATGTTACTGCTATAGAGGAGGAGGAGGAAGCCCCGCAGTTAATCGTCAATAAAAACATTAACAACACCGAACATAAATATATTGCGGTTGTAGGGGATGATGCGATTCAACAACTTGTTGCAACGTTACAAAAAGAAAAAGAAATTTGTATTGATACCGAAACAACAGGAATTGATGCAAATAATGTAGCGTTGGTGGGTTTAAGTTTTTCTATCAAGGAGCACGAGGGTTATTATATTCCTGTAGCCAATGAGGGCGAGGGCGAAGATGGTGCTAAGCATATATTGGGTTTGTTTAAGCCGCTTTTTGAAAACACCGAAATTACCTGGATAGGACAAAACCTTAAATATGATTTCTTGGTGTTGAAGTGGTATGACATTTTAATTAAGGGAAAAACATTTGACACCATGTTGGCCCACTATGTTATTGAACCCGAGGGTAGGCGTAGTATGGATTTATTAAGTGCACAGTTTTTGGGTTATGAACCCGTTTCCATTGAAAGTTTAATTGGAAAGAAGGGGAAAAACCAAGGAACTATGCGGGATGTGGACCTAGCACAAATAACCGAATATGCGGCCGAGGATGCAGACATTACGCTTCAATTAAAAAATTGCTTTGCGCCCATGTTAACTAAAAAGGGCGTTACCCGTGTTTTTGAAGAAGTTGAAAATCCGCTTGTTCGCGTACTAGTAGATATGGAGTATGAGGGAGTAAAAGTAGATACAGCATTTTTAAATGAGTATAGTAAAGTATTAGAGGAAGACGCCAAGAAAGCAGAGGAAAGCGTTTTTAAGCAAGCGGGTGTAAGGTTTAATTTAGCCTCTCCCAAACAATTGGGGGAAGTGTTGTTTGATGTTTTAAAATTAGACCCGAAAGCTAAAAAAACAAAAACGGGTCAATATGCAACCGGAGAAGATGTGTTGTCTAAAATGGCTGGTAAACATAAAATAGTAGAGGATATTTTAAATTTTAGAGAACTAACAAAATTAAAATCTACCTATGTGGATGCCATACCTGCATTAATAAATCCTAAAACAGGAAGAATCCACACTAGTTATGCTCAGGCGGTAGCTGTAACTGGTAGACTAAGTAGCACTAATCCAAATTTGCAAAACATTCCAATTCGTTCTGAAAGGGGAAGAGAAATAAGAAAAGCATTTGTACCAAGGGATCCAAATAGAATTTTAGTGAGCGCCGATTATTCTCAAATAGAGTTAAGAATTGTAGCGGCAATCAGCGGAGATCCCAATATGTGTGATGCATTTAAACAAGGAAAGGACATTCACACGGCCACTGCAGCAAAAGTATATGGTATAGAGGAGGAGGATGTAACCAAGGAAATGCGCTACAAAGCAAAAAGCGTCAACTTTGGAATTATATATGGTCAGGGTGCATTTGGGCTTGCTGAAAATTTAAATATTTCTAGAACTGAAGCAAAAGAAATTATTGATAATTATAAAAAGGAGTTTCCTAATATTCAAAAATATATGGATCAACAAATAAACAACGCTAAAGCGCTTGGTTTTGTTGAAACACTTATGGGGCGGAAGCGTTGGTTAAGAGATATCAATAGTTCAAACTTTACAGTAAGGGGTTTTGCGGAGCGAAACGCAATTAACTCTCCCATTCAGGGGTCGGCTGCAGATATGATTAAATTAGCAATGATTCGTGTACATGAGGAAATGAAAAAGAAACACTGGGAATCTAAAATGATATTACAGGTGCACGATGAATTGGTTTTTGATGCGGTAGAGGCTGAATTACCCGCATTAAAAGAATTGATTTTAAACTGTATGACTTCTGCAATGATCCTGCCTAATGAAGTACCCGTGGAAGCGGAGATTGGTGTAGGAAAAAATTGGTTAGAAGCGCACTAGTTTTTCACTAGTCTTTTCTTTTATAAACTGGCACCGTACTACATGGCTCGCCAAACATAATACTTTTTACAGAAGGCCTTAACTTTTGTGTGATGGCTACGTAGGCGCTTTCCTGTATGGGCGTTTCTCCACAACCTTTTATAACAACCCTTTGATCTTGATAACTTGCGGGATCAATCTTGTTGATATTTTCTAAAATTAATTGTTCTCTTACTTTGTTGATATCTCCAAAATAAACAGAATGGGCATATGGTTGAAGATTTGAAACAATGAGCATATTGGCCCACATAGGAATAATGGCGTCTGTTGAACAAAAAACACCCACAATTTTATCTTTATAAATTGGCCAATCAATGGCGTTAAGTGCTGCGCGAAATTCTTTTTCTTTTAAAATTAACTCCATAAATAAATGGGGCTTAATATCAAAAACCACTATTTCGTTATTCGGTAAAAACGTAGCAAGGTCCACCGACACGATTCCACTCTCAGCAACTTTATTATTGATTGGTAAAGACATAACACAAAATTAGTACAATAAAGGGATAATAAAAAAGCCCCAGTAATTGGGGCTTCTTATTGATAGACTTTGTATTTTAAAACAGTTTTGCTCGATTATCAACAATCTTAGCCGACTTTTTTAATGCCGAACTTCCCCTAAACACAATGCTTCTTAATCTTGCTAATTGCTCTTCTTTAAATGTTAAAAGATCTTGTTGTGCTGGTTTTGCGGAGGATGCGCCCACAGACAACACAAAAACACCCACATTTCCTGCAATAGGTTGACTTACTTTATTAACCAATGTTTTATTAAATGCAGCACCGATTAATTTTGGTTCATTTCCAATGCCAGGAATAAGAGCATTCGCAAATGTTAAGCTATCTGCTTTTTGTACAATGGTTTTTACGCTAGCGGCAATGGCTTCTAAGTTGTTGCCCTTTAATGTAGCTTTAATTTTTTCTGCTTTCTTTTGGTCTCTAATAATTCCTTCCACCTGGGGTCTTGCAGATTCTACACTTGCTAAACCAGCTTTATCTTCCCCTGTAATCAAGGCTACTACAAATGCGTCGCCGATTTCAAAAGGCTCAGACACCGTGTTTACATCGTTGTCAAAAATCCAACGAACGGTTTGTCTTGTTTCACCCAAACCTTGTATTTCGTAATCAGTTGCTTTTATTTTATTAGCGGGTATAATTTGCTTATTTAATTTAACTGCATTCGCATTAAATGACTTAGCGTCTTTGCTACTAGAAGCAAATTTAGCTGCCTCCGTAGAAGCGGCAGTGGTTGTTTCAGTGCTAGGTATGATTGCTTTAGATAAATACGCTATGTTATAGGCTGGTCCGCGGGGTGTTTGTTTGGTGATTTCTACATAATGATATCCATACTCTGTTTTCACCACACCCTTTGTTCCTGCGTTATTCTCAAAAACATAGTTACTTAAGGCTTGAGGAAGATTTTGGGTTTGTGTTAAAGCGCCTAAATTTCCACCTCTTGTTTTACTATCTGCGTCATCAGAATATTTTTCACATAAAGCCTCAAAAGAAGCGCCTGATTTTACTGCACCACTAATACTATCAATTAGTTTTTTAGAGGTACTATCGTCTCTTAATATTCCAGCCTGAGGATTGTTTGATGCAATGAAAATATGTCTAACAGTAGAACTATCTGGTAATTGTTTAATTCCAATCACTTTAGCGATTGTATAATTTTTACCATCAATATAAGGTCCATATATATTACCAACACCAACGTTTAAAACAGAATCTTTTTGTGGTATTTGTAAAATCTTTTTGCTTAAATATCCATTATAGTATGGAATTTCTGTGGATACTTTATTCAAATAACCAGCTGCATCGGTGGTGGTTCTAAAACCTTCCTTTAATGAATTTATTTCGTTTAATGCATTTAAAGAATCTGCTTTTACTGGCGCTGCGCTAAAACCAATATAACTAATGTTTCTGGTGTCCTCTTCCACTTGGTAAGCTGCGCTGTTTTCTTTTAAGTAAGCAGCGATCTCATCATTAGTTACTTTAATGGTGCTGTCAGCAATAGATGTATAAGGCACACCCACATAATTAATAGAAGTGATGGTGTTTGTTTCAGCATATTGTTTTTCAGCTAACCATTTTGGTAATTGTATCCCTCTATTAATTAAAACCTGGTATTTATTAAGAATTCTATTTTCAAATGCAGGTTCAATAAATTGTTTATCTACCTGTTCTTTGTTTTGAATCGCTTCTTTTGTTTTAAGTTTTTTTAATTCAGAAAGTGCATTTCTTGCAGCCGCTTCATTAAATAATCCTGTTGTTTTATCTGTAAACTGTTGTTTAAAAGGAGACTCTTCTCCAAATAAAACATCATCCACTTCTTTATTTGCAACAGTTATTCCTAATTTATCCGCTTCTGTTTTGATCAATAATTTTTCGACCTCCATATTCCACAAATAAGGAACCAACTGCTCTTTACTCACACCTTGATTAGCATATTGTTGTATTTGTTGTTCCAGTTTTTGTTCAAATTCTATTTTATTAATTATTTGACCATTTACTTCTCCTAATGTATTACTATCAGCAGCTCTTTGTTTTTGACCTACTCCATCTTGTAAAATAAATGCGATTAACGCAATAGTAATTAAACCTAAAATGATCCAGGTTCCTCTTTCTCTAATGTTCTGAATAATTGACATATCTAATAATATTATAAGAGGGCAAAAATAAAGTTTTATTTTAACTAAAACTAAGGATAGCACTAATTTTGAGGCAATTTATTAGATTTTAGCAAAGAAAAAATTAACAAAGCATTAGTGGATAAATAAATTTTTAGTGGATATCTATGAAAAAGCCGTGTATAAACCTGAATAAGTAAAGAATAAAAAGATTTGCTGAAAAAAGAAACGATAATAATTATAAAAAATTGGCGTTTTTATACCCGTTAATTAACAGTGTATAAACTGTTAATTATAAAAGGAGTACTAAAAAAGAAGGTACTATAAATCTGTTATTATTGGATAAAATTCAATGGTATCAATACTTTGAAATATAATTAGAAAATATATACATAATAGATAGCTTGTGTATAAATAAGATATTAAGATATACACAGTCGTAATAGTATTAGTTTGTTTATATAAATGTATTATAGTTTAATACTACAATAGAAATACACATATTGAAATGGAGGAGGATTTGGGTGCGCTCCTTAAAAAAACTACATTTACGCTACTTACAGCAACAGCAACAATATAAGCCCGTAAGCTTTATACAATCCAGTATTTATACTAAAAAAACAAAAACTAAAAATTACTAACTTTATTACTAAAATAATAATATATTGAAAATCAATTACTTAATAAAAATATATAGTTAAATTATAAAAATAGCTAATCAAATTAGTAAAAAAATACTAAAAAATTTAGTTTATTAACAAATTATCCCTATCTTCACCTAAATATTCAAAGAAAAACATAAAACGATTAATTATGAGTACTGCAAACGCTGAAAAATTAAAAGCCCTTAAATTAACCATCGATAAAATCGATAAGGATTATGGTAAGGGTAGTGTGATGATGATGAATGAAAGAAGCCAAGAACCACAGGAAGTGATTTCTACTGGATCAATTGGATTAGATACAGCTTTAGGAATTGGCGGTTTACCCAAAGGAAGAATTATTGAAATATATGGACCAGAATCTTCTGGTAAAACAACAGTAGCTATTCATGTAATAGCAGAGGCTCAGAAAAAAGGAGGAATGTGTGCAATTATTGATGCGGAACACGCTTTTGATAGTGCCTATGCAAAAAAATTAGGCGTAGACGTTGATAGTTTACTTGTTTCTCAACCAGATTATGGTGAGCAAGCATTAGAAATTGCCGACCGTTTAATATTATCAGGTGCACTAGATGTAGTTGTTATTGACTCGGTAGCGGCACTTGTACCAAAAAGTGAATTAGAAGGTGAAATGGGTGATTCTAAAATGGGATTACACGCAAGGCTTATGAGCCAAGCGCTTCGTAAACTTACTGCTACTATTAATAAAACAGGAACGGTTTGTATTTTCATCAACCAATTACGTGAAAAAATTGGTGTCATGTTTGGTAACCCCGAAACAACAACTGGTGGTAACGCATTAAAATTCTATGCTTCTGTAAGATTAGATATCAGAAGAATGACACAAATTAAAGATGGTGATGCAGCGGTTGGTAACCACGTTAAGGTTAAGGTTGTAAAAAATAAAGTGGCACCTCCATTTAGAGCTGCAGAGTTTGATATCATTTTTGGAGAAGGTATTAGTAAACTCGGCGAAATCATTGATATGGGTGTAGAGCTTGGTATTGTTCAAAAAAGCGGTAGCTGGTTTAGCTACGACACCAATAAACTTGGCCAAGGTAGAGAGTCTGTAAAAACACTTTTACACGATAATCCAGAATTAGCCAACGAAATCGAAGCTAAAATTAGAGCTAAGGTTATTGAAGCAAGAACTGCTGCGGCAGAAGCTTAATCATACTAAAATATGGGTTATTTGATGGGTTAGTAATAATAAAAATAGCCGTCCTATAAAAAGGGGCGGCTATTTTGTTTATTTTACAAAAAAAACAGGCTTGCTATACCAGATTTTACTTTTTTTGATACGCATCGCGCTCAAAATATTTTGTGTGTACATTAAAGTACACAACAAAAAAGCCTTACAACAAAAGGGTCCTTTACTAATTGTTGCCAACCACCCCGATTCGTTTTTTGACGCACTTGTAATCGCAGCAAATTGTAAATACCCACTTTCGTTTTTAGCAAGAGGAGATGTATTTACAAAGCCTTGGCATAATTTTTTATTACGTGCACTTAATATGATGCCCGTTTATAGACAAAGAGAGGGCAAAGAACACTTACACAAAAATCAAAATAGTTTTGATGCCAGCGTAGAAGTATTAAAAAATGGAGGTGTTCTATTAATTTTTATCGAAGGGACTTGTTTAAATAAAAATGAAATCCAACCCTTCAAAAAAGGAGCTGCTAGGATATTGCAACAAGCGGTGGCCCAGGGTGTAAGTCCAGCAGTGCTTCCAGCGGTTATTACCTACAATGGTTTTAAGCATTTTGGTAAAAAAGTATTTTTGATGTTGGGATCTGCGTTTCCAGCCACCACGTTTTTTACAACAAATACAAAACAACAAAACGAAGCAAGCCAGCGAAATAATTTTAACAACCATGTGATGGAACAAATGACTTCGCTTTTTAAAGAACCACCATCCAAAAAATACAAACGACCGCTTTATTTATTTCCAATTATTGGTATTGCTTGGTTATGGCACACTCCA
>JACCDH010955574.1_pt1 | contig 35080 bp, 29 predicted proteins | sample 7442481 | NCBI WGS metagenome assembly JACCDH01 (sample SAMN15323433, study PRJNA562643) | freshwater metagenome | isolation source: river surface water | place: USA:Blue River Watershed | collected 2017-08-15
ATCACATCATGAAAGTAGCCATCAATGGATTTGGACGTATTGGTCGTCACGCATTCAAATTTTTAATTGAAAAACCAGGTGTTGAAGTTGTTGCTATCAACGACTTAACCGACAACGCAACTTTAGCTCATTTGTTAAAGTACGACTCTGTACATGGAAAATTCAACGGAACTGTTTCTCACGACGATCAACATTTGATCATCAACGGTCAAAAAATCAAAGCTTTGGCTGAAAGAGATCCTAAAAACCTTCCTTGGGGTGAAATGGGTGTAGATGTAGTATTGGAAAGTACTGGATTCTTCACAGATGCAGCAAAAGCAAATGCTCACATTGAAGCTGGTGCTAAAAAAGTTGTGATTTCTGCTCCTGCAACAGGCGACTGCAAAACTGTTGTTTTGGGCGTAAATGATCATATTTTAGACGGAACTGAAAACATCATGAGCAATGCATCTTGTACTACAAACTGCTTAGCTCCAATGGTTAAAGTTTTAGACGAAGCTTTTGGTGTTGAAAGTGGTTTCATGACCACCATTCATGCTTATACTTCTGATCAAAATTTACAGGATTCTCCTCACAAAGATTTGCGTAGAGCAAGAGCTGCCGCTTATAGCATTGTGCCTACTAGCACTGGTGCGGCAAAGGCAGTTGGCTTGGTTTTACCGCATTTGAAAGGAAAATTAAACGGAAACGCTATGCGCGTTCCAATTCCTGATGGTTCAGTAACTGACTTCACTGTGATTTTGAAAAAACAGGCTACTGTAGAAGAAATCAACGCTGCCATGAAAGCCGCTTCTGAAACTTCTCTAAAAGGAATTTTGGAATATAACACCGACCCTATTGTTAGCATCGATATCGTTGGCAATAGACACAGCTGTATTTTTGATTCAGAATTAACTCAGGTTATCGGAAATACTGCTAAAGTTGTTGGTTGGTACGACAACGAAACTGGATACAGTTCAAGAGTTGCTGATCTAATTGCTAGAATTGGTTAATTCCAATTGTTCATAAACAAAAAAGGCGATCCAAGGATCGCCTTTTTTGTTTATGAATGTTTCGTTTTTATTTATTTTCCTGCATTGAAACACCAACTTTTCCGCTGATTTGCACCCTCACTAAAATCTCGGTTTGACGTGGTGATATATCTGTAATGGTTAACTTTTTTAAGTTGCCTTTCAGGTAAATACCCCCATCTAACTTCTTATTTAACGACTCGTTAATGCCTTTTTCTGCAGAAGCCAAAGTTGATGTAACATCAACAACCATTGCTTCTTCCATTTTCTTTCGGATGGTTTCATTCAACAGCCATTTTGCTGATTTTAACAACAAATTCTTGGTTGATAAATCATATTCTACCTGCTTCACACTCACAATTTTCTTTGCAGCATCAAATGATGGAACCCCCAATAAAAATAAAGTTCCTGATTTACTACCCACAAAACCAACCTCAACACCCAACTTATCCTTGGCCGCAAACATTCTCAACTTCTGAATGATGATAAAATCTTTGCCTACTACAAATTTCTCTTTCGACAGATAACCCATAATTTGTTTTGCCAATGAATCATAATTCATACTAACATCTGTAAACACTTCAAATCCCTCAGAAGCCTTGTATGGTGCCAAGTTCGGCAAAGGAGCCAACGGAATCGACCATTTTGTCGATTGAATCGCTGGTGTAGCCTTTAATCCAATCGAAAAACTCAGTTTGCTTTTGTTAAATGTTAAATCCGACAATGAAAGTTCTTTGGGTTGAATCTTTAGGTAACCAATTTTGTCAATATAAATATCTTGCTGTAATTGATCAAAAACAGGTTTTATGTATGGTTTTAAATCCACTTTGGAAATTTCCTTATCAACCATTTTCGATAAATCGCCTAAATACGGTTTAATTCGATTCATGAGCATATTGGTAACATCAAATCCAAAGATCACTTTGATAGGATCTACAGGAGTGAGTTCTGATATACTTGTTGTAGACGAAATTTTATAGTTCGGCAACAATTTAAATTTACAGTCGATTCCAATTTTTGCACGTTTCATTGGCTCGTCTATGCCAATTTGAAAGCCCACAGGTGGCGTTGCACACTGGTCCATAATGCACATTGGACAATATTCGCCTTTGGCGCCATATTGCAAATCCAATCCCAATCCCAATTGACCAATTCCCTTTCCCTCAATGTTAAATGATGAACGATTCAACTTGTACTCATATCTCAAGCCTTGACATGGTTTATCTGATCCTTTGAAAGATTTGTCTACTTTATCGTCTGCCATTTTAAAAAATGGCATCAAATCTATTTCCAATGGAATGTTCACTTGCGAAACCACTACAGGCAGCGGTTTAACTTCCACCACAGCATTCATGTCTGTAGGAGGAGTAGGCTTTATTAACCCACAAGAATTCAAAAATAGAACCGTCGTGATTCCAAGAAGATTTATATGTTTCATTTTCATTGTTCCGCAAAAATAACACAACTAAAGGAACCTTCTGATGTGTCAACAATTAAATAATACAACTGAAACTGAGCCTTATTTGGTAAGCTAATTGGTAAATTACTGGCATCAATTGATTCTTTAAAACGCTTTTCACCAACCAGCCTACCTAAAGGATCTACCAATTTATATGCCCTGATCTTAAGATCCGTTTTGATCGAAAATTTGTCTTTGGCAGGATTGGGAAAAACATCGATTTTACTCGATTTAGCCACGCTTAATAAGTCATTTAATTGCACAATTAATCCACTATTTAAAGTATCATTTTCAGGAATCAAATCCAATTGATTCATGGTGTAAACTTTCACTTTATGAAGCCCAACTTCCATCAGCTCCAAGCGCTGTTTAAAAATGATCCAACTGGTATCATCGGGATTTAATTTTGCAAAGTCAATCGTATCACGGTACCAAATTTTTGATGTACTCGTTGAACTGATTTCCATCGTTAATTTTCCATTTTTGAGGGACGAATCTTTGCCCAAGTTGCTAATTTTCACGCGTGGAAACATTCCTTGCTTGGTTTGATAAATATAATTATAGGCTGGAGAATCTATGCCCAAAATTGCAAAATCCCTATCTACAATAACCTCCAAAAATTGCTCCAAAGTATCATTGGTTAAATTCTGATCTTGTGGATGATAGGTGATGGCTTTTATTGAATACAAACCAACTTTTGTAAAAGTTTCATTGAAAATAAATTCTTTATCCTTCGAACCTCTCGGCGCAATTGTGTCCGTCGACGTGAATGTACTTTTCACCAATTTGTTTTGATTATGCAATTCAAGTTTGGTTTGGATGCCTTTCATTGAATCTCTTCCTTGATTACTTATCTTAACAAAAACACTGCTTAACGTTTGTCCTAGATAATATTTAGGTCCAACGGTTAATGTAATTAGCTCTGGAAAAGCATCTTTCCCAATATCTGCAAACATGTACTTGATCAGTGTATCATTTTTCACATTCATGTCGCCCACAAAATTGGTACGAACCAGTAATTTATATTTTCCAGGTAACAAAGGATTGAATTTCTTGAAAAACGAAATTGCCGATTGTGCACTTGTATCTAAATTTACATTTGAAATGTCGTTGAATACAAGTTTGCCATTGTAATAAATTTCGGCAATTACTGGGCAATTGCTCACAGATTTCAGGTAACCGTTGTTTCTAATTGTTGCGCCCAATGTGTATCCTGAGGTTCCAATACTCATGGTGTCTACCGCTGAAATTTTAACCGTTTCATAATCGTAAGGCAAACCAATATTGAAAGTGGATTTCAAACTGTCATTTTTTGGATAGATATCAATTTTTGTTCTTCCATGTATCAATATTGTATAAACACCTTTTTTAGACGATTTGAAGGACTTTGGTGCGGAAAACGACATAGATGTATATCCATCAATATCTGGCGTAACGCTGTCGATATAAACAAGGTTTTTGAGCGGATCGTACACCTTAATCAAGATAGGCATTTTATAAATCGATAAAATACCATCATTAAATGCTTCAAATTTGATTGGAACATTGGTGTTCTGAGGATAAAACTTGCTCGAGAGTGGTTGAATCATTGAATCTAATCCGAAATCAATTTTCTTGTAAACAACAATCCATTTAAACTGAGTATCGTTGTACCGATATTTATCGGTAGACATTTCCGTGATAAACATCACTTTCAACTTTCCAGTATCTGTGCATTTAAATGTTGGCCAAAATAGAATCTTGGTTTGAAATTTCGGCAAATTCAAACTAATGGCATTGTTGTATATTTCCTTTTTACCTTGCAAAATCACGCATCTTGTTTTAAAAGTGGGTGAATTATCATAACCCAAGTTCATGATGGTTGCGAGTGGCTGCAAGGTATCTTTTAAATATTCATAAGTCAGAAAATCCATCACAGGATCGTGAATTGTTTTCACCATTACATCTTGCTTCAAGCCAACATAAAAGTACTTTACAAACGTATCATTATCAATTACTTGATCATCTTTAAACTGAGAGAACATCAACATTTTATGCTGACCTAATTCTGAAGGAAAGAATGTTTTAGGGAATGTGTAAGACCTCACAACTCCTGGAGAAATGGTATCACGAATAACTTGACGATATAAACGAGTATTGGGACCCCAAATTTCGCACACCACAGATATGCTATCGTTTGGCTTGTAAGAACCCACATTTTTAATTTTTCCAATTGGAGCAATGGTATCGGTTGTATATTTATTGATGGTATCAGAAGGGAGGTTGGCTGATATTGCGGAAATATCGTAATCGGCCTGTAATCTAGGTTCAATAATAAAACGATAAGGTGCAACCGGATGAAAATCAATCCAATTTGTATCACCCAATGGTTCTGCAAAGAAAAATGTTTGAGGTCTAATTGGGTCTTCAATTTGGTAACCAAAAGAAATGTTGTTCATATCCAACTGACGAATTCCCACAAAAAAAGAGCCTTTCACTTTTACAGGATTTTTTAAGTCTAAGGTGTAAGTTCCTGAGACCGTTTTGAGGCTGTCACTTTCATAAATTAATTTTCCTGGGCGGGCTTTAAGGCTGTCGTAATTCCAAATGCCGATTTTAAATTTCAGCCCTGTGCTGGCAAACATTACCGAAACTTGGTTAATGGCTTTTGAAATATTGCTTTGAAATCGGGCTACAAAATCGCCCTGTGCACCATTAAAGCCAATACCTCCTGGAGCTGGACTCTCTGTAATGTCTCTATAACTATAGATATTTTCATTTCCCAAACGATATGAAAAACCAGTATCATTCGTGGAATTTTGATCTTTACAAACAACAAAAATGGTGTCCAATCCTTTTTTAGAAGGGCTCAATGAAGGCACTGCAAAGAATTTTTCTTCCCCTTTTTTGAGATTCACTTGAAAGCTGTCTTTTTGTTTGTTTTTGCCAATGGTGTAGGTCAAAAGTTGAATTCCATTGAAGTCTGACTTTCCAACATTTTTTAACAGCACCTTTACACTGTCTGGATTTCCAAGTGGTAGAGGAATTTTTCCTAATGTGTAGACACCCCTGACAAAGGCATCTTTTTGAAAACGGGGGTAATTAAAACGAATAGTAGGATGATATTCGGTTGTAAACTGAAGGCTATCAGGCAATGAATTTCCGGCGTAATAATGGGTTTGTTGACTTCCATATCCGGCAACGGTAAAACTTCCCTCAAAATAAAAATTAAAAGAGCCTTTGAGCGTATCAAGTTGATTGAACTCTACAAACAAGGTAAGATTTTCGCCATTTGATGTATCAAATCGAAATTTTTGAGAAAACGGAAGCTTATAAAACGCTTCGGTGCTGCCAATGTGTGACTTTGGATTTTGGTTATATATTTGTTTCGCAGAGGCTATTTCTGACACAAAAGAGACTTTAGTTGCGCCAAAAGTGGTGCGTGTAGTATTGCCAATCCACATTTTCAACTTGCATGAGGTATCAAATGCCGCTCCATCGGATCTAAAAAACTCAAGAGATTCAATGGTATCGCCATGTTTCAAATTCCCTAAAACTTGCTTTGGAAAAATGTAGGCAAATCTTGAGTTGAAAACCTTGTTAGCACCGCTCGTTCTGATAGGTCCAGCAAAGTTTCCCAAATAATTTCCCTCTCCAATTTGAACAAATTGAGCACTCAATATCGGGGTAAAAATGAAAATAAAAATCGAAAAGATGGTTTTCCGCATAATACAAATGTAACCAATCCGAAAAGGATTTACGTTATTTGCAGTGAAAGTGAAAAAATCAGAAATCGTCAAAGAAATTTTTCAGAAGAAAAGCTATTTATGTACTGGCTTAGATACTGAAATCGGAAAACTCCCACATCACCTCGAAAAATCGGGAAAGGGACTCCTTGAATTCAACAAAAACATTGTTGAATCTACAAAGGAATTCAGTGTTGCATACAAAATCAACACAGCCTTTTATGAACAATACGGAAGCAAAGGATGGGAATGGATGGAAGAAACCTTGAGTTATTTGCCAGAAAATACTTTTAACATTGCTGATGCCAAAAGAGGAGATATTGGCAACACAAGTAGTATGTATGCCAAGGCATTTTTTGAAACCATGAATTTCGATGCTGTTACGGTTGCCCCATACATGGGCGAAGATAGTTTGAGGCCTTTCTTAGAATTCGAAGATAAAACTGTGATTTGCTTGGCACTGACCAGCAACGCGGGTCATCAAGATTTTCAACTGCAACAAACCAACGAGTTAAAATTGTATGAGCGGGTCATTAATACGGTAAGCAAATGGGGTAACACCGATAATTTGATGTTTGTTGTGGGTGCTACTCGGGCTAATTTGGTTGCCGAAATTCGTCAATTGATTCCAGAACATTTTCTGCTCGTACCTGGGGTTGGGGCTCAAGGTGGTAGCTTAAAAGACATCACTGAAGCGGCTGCTAACAATGAAATTGGTTTGCTGATTAATAGTTCCAGAGGAATTATTTACGCAAGCTCTGATGAAAATTATGCAGCAAAAGCTGGAGAAGAAGCTCAAAAATTGGCTTTAGAAATGAGTACTTTTATTCAGTAATTCTTGGTGAATTTTCAAAACCTGATTGATGAGCGAATTTTGCTCATTGTTTTGGATGATAAAATCACACTTTTCTTCTAAAACGGTGTTGGATAACTGTAACGACATCATGTTTCTTACTTGAGATTCAGTTAAATTATCTCTTTTCATGACTCTTTGAAGCCTTAGTTCATTGGGCGCAATAACACCAACTACCAGATGTACCGTTTTATTGGCACCGCTTTCAAATAAAATTGCAGCTTCCTTGATCACATACGACGAAGATTGCTGCGACACCCATTGATCAAAATGTTCAAAAACTTTAGGATGTACAATTGAATTAAATAAATCACGTGACACTTTATTCTGTAATAAGTTACGCGCTAGTGATTTGTTTATTTCTGTAGGGGACAGGTAGAATTCTTCTCCAAAATGTTGAATCAGTTCTTGTTTCAACTGTGGGTTGGAAAAGTATAAATTTTTTGCCTCAATATCGGCTTGATAAATGGGTATTCCGAGGGACTTAAAAATTGAACAAACGAGAGTTTTTCCACTTCCAATACCCCCAGTAATACCCACTTTTAACATTGGTAAACGAGTTTATTACGCTTTTGGCGCAGGATATGCAGCTTGTGTCATTTCCATGCTGATACCTGTTTTTTCAACCTTCATTTTGCCTTCCTCAATTTCAAGAATATATTGAGTGTCGGTAATTGAAGCTATTTTTCCATGAACTCCACCAGAGGTAACAACTTTGTCGCCTTTTTGGAGTGATTCTTGGAAGGTTTTAGCCTTCTTTTGACGGCGCATTTGAGGCCAAACCATGAAGAAAAACATCACAGCCATAATGAGCAACATTACCATCATGTTGCCGCCTGCACCTTGCCCAGGTGCTTGTAAAAAAGTATATTGAATCATTGTTTAAATGTTAGTGATCGTGTCCGCCTGAGGTATTGGAATTCTCACCTTCTTTTGCAGGGGCGTATATATTCGCAGTAAATTTGAGCACAACTAAATCCGTTTTACAGTCATCGAAATACACAGAAATACTCTTTTCTACTTTAGGGGCTTCAGGATATCCATATCCAGAGCTGTTAAACGTAGCTTTCACTTTTCCTTCGCCACCTGGAGGAATGATTTCTTTGGTGTAATCGGGCGTGGTACAACCACATGACGCCTCAACTTTTGAAATAGCAACTGGAACTTTTCCAGTATTTCTAAATCTGTAAGTATGTTCCACTATTTCACCATCGGTAATTTTACCGAATTCTTTCAATGTATCAAGAAACTTCACTTCACCTGCACCCACTTTTTTAGGTGCATTTTCTGGATTGCTGTTTTCAATATCTTCAACATCCATTTCTTTGTTTCCTTGAGAACAAGATAAAACCATGGTTCCCAATGCAATTGCCAAAAAGAATTTATTGAATTTCATAGAATACAAATATATTTAACTTTCTCTCAATCCACGACCAGTTTTTTGGATTTGGCCAGTTTTTTCCAATTTTATCCTCAATTTATCTAAGATTCCGTTTACAAATTTAGAACTATTGGGAGTGCTGTAATTTTTGGTGATTTCTAAATATTCGTTAATGGTTACTTTTACTGGTATTTCTGAAAAATATAAAAATTCTGAAAGCGTTTGCTTGATAATCAACAGATCCATAATGGCAATCCTTGCAGGATCCCAGTTTTCCGTAACCTCACTGACCATTCCTTCGTAAGTTTCAGATTGTCTGATTGTATATTTTAACAAATTCAAACCGAAAATGAGATCTTCGTCATTCAAAGGAATGTTTTTTGACAGTGTAACCTCATTGGTTGTTTTAAAAGATTGTAGCGTTTTTGTGATTTCTCTGTATGTAATAGAAGCATCATCGGGCCATGAAGGATTGATATCCTCTAAAACTTCATTGAATTGTTCATGAGAATCTACAAAAGCAAAAAATAAATTTTCTAAAAATTCTTTCTGTTGAACCAATTCTGGCTCTTCAAAAATTGCATAATCTTGTACAAAATCCCACGACATCATCGTTTGAAACCAACTTTCAAAGTTTGATTGTAAATCAATCCAATTGAATTCAATTTTTACATCAGACAAGAGAACTTCTTGATGTAATTTTTGAATGATTGGGGTATTGTTAAGGATGCTGTACTGACGAATTTTTTGAGCATCAGGATAAAATTTCGAACGTTCAAGGTTCAGTTCATCTTGTAAATATTGCTGGAACTGATAAGGAAAGTCAAGAAGAAACAAATAAAATGCGTGACTTTGGTAGATGCTGTTTTTCAGATTATCGACGAACATAAATTCATTGTCGATGCCACTTTGTTTCCACGAATACAACGTTTGTAACGTTTTTATTCTCACTAATCTTCTTGATATCATTTAGAACGTAAAATTTATGCAAAGATAAGCAAAAATCGTTGAAAGCGTATCTAAAACGCATATAAACGCATATATCCATTTAAAGAGCGAATCTTTTATTGACCGATGGTTAATCTTGTAAACGATGAATATGTATACACTTACAGAATTGAACCAACTTGCGTTTAACATGGGCAAATTGGCTTTAAAAACCGAGAACCAACAGGCTGCAAATCAAAAAGCCATTTTACTTAACGAAAACATTTTAGAAACCGTTTTACATGTAAACAAGCATGTTTCATTGGCAAGCGTATCTTCAACAACTGATTTACCAAAAGAAATTTTGCATGCCTATGTAAAATGCAATCGACTCATGGCTTACATCATTCAAGCCTATCAAAAATCAGAAATTACAAGAGAGGAATTTTTGCACTTTGAAATTGAGTTAAAACTTCTCATGAACCGTTTAGAAGTGGCATGTGGAATGAACCACTAATCAATGATGACCTTTTGTTTTCGCACCACCCTGCCATCTCCAGACCTTAATATCACAATGTAAGTGGCTGATGGATAGCGAGAAGTAGAAATCTCTGTCATGTTCTGAGTAATGAGTTTGTTTTCCTCAATGATCTGACCGACCATGTTATAGACTTCAAAAGACAACTGATTCACGATGTCATCATTTTTCACTTCTATTTTTAATCTATTCTCTTTGGCAACTGGATAAACCAATACCTCATCGTACACCACCGTATCGAAAATGCGTATTTTTTGCACATAATCTACTTGAATGGGTAGATCAAAACGATACTCTGTGATGGCATTTCTCATGGTATTAATTTGCTGCCGGGTGAACATATTCTGGCACTGATGAGAACTATAATCCATATAGTTTTCTATCATATCTGGTAAATCGTTGGTGGGTTCGGTGCAAGTGTTCATAGATTTGTTGCAGTTAAATCCAGAACCAACGCCTTGCAAAGGGGTATCATCTATAAAATCATCAGCAAAACATCGATTGATTTGAAATTGATCATCAGCCCAAATGTGTCTCAAACCAAAATAATGTCCAAACTCATGAACAGCAACCCTACCCATACTCGATGTACTCAGTGATGTCTTGGCCAAAGGATTGTTTCTACCCACTACTTTGTAATGCAATGTCACACCCTGATTTGAATCGGCAATCCAACTCTGTCCAGTCCAACTCGGATGTCCATACGGTGGATATGCAAATCCCAAAAGTCCATCCGCATTATTTTGTGAAAGATCACAGACCCAAATATTGACATATTTTTTGGGATTCCAAGGGCTAGAGCCTCGGGTGTAATCGGATTTCATTTTATTGTTGATATTGTTCGAGCCCCAAGAAGTGGTGAGGGTTTGTTTACGAATAATTCCGTTGGTTGGATTTCCATTGGGATCTACTTTTGCCAAAACAAATTGAATTCTTGCATCAGCAGCGCGAGACTTAAAGAAAGAACGTGTGTTGGTTGTATCAAAATTTTGTCGGCGAAAATCTCTGTTTAAAACTTCCAATTGGTTCAACAACAAACTGTCATGTATATTCTCCGAAGCCACATTGTACAGCACATGAAACACCACCGGAATGGTGTAAATGGTATCGTAGTAGTACATCGTATCGCGAATAATTTTTTTTCTCTGATTTACCTTAAAATCGGAACGAACACTTTTGAGATAATCAATATCTAACTGTTTTTTAAACCCTGGATACTGATTCTCAAGCTGATCCATCAATTCACGATGTCCACAGGGTTCAACCGCATCCACTTGTGCATTCAGTAAATCACCTAAAAAAAGTATAGAAACAAAGAAAATTATTTTTCGCATATTGATTCAAACTGCAATTAACAAAGTAAATACGAGAAAAATAGCATATTAAAACGCGAAAATTGATAACGATGATGAAATTATGACAATCTATGATTGATTATCACGCCATTCATAAACCCACTGACTTTGAATCATTTCGAGGTGTCCTTCGTTGCTATCTTCACGTGAGCCAACAAATTCTGGTATTTCTAAGACCCATTCAAGTAGGTCGGTGAATCTAATTCTGTAAATTTGTTTTTCACCAAACTCATCGCCAAAGCGCTCATAAAGTTTCATGGCAATGTCTTCGTAATCGGTCCAATTTATCGGTAATTCCATTTTTATTTAAAGTTTAGGGTTTAGGTTTACAGTTTGGTTTACATTAGGGTTTAGAGTTTCGGGTTTAATGTCCAATAATACCAGATTGATCGGGAATAATTACTACCAAATCGCCTTCATCATCGAGCTTACATTGGCATGCTAAACGGCTATTGTATTTTGGATTTCTGGCTCTGTCAACATATTCTTCTTCCCTATCACTCATTTCTGGCAGAAGGTCTTCTCCGTTTTCGATATAAACGTGACAAGTACTACATCCACAAACGCCACCACAGTTGTGATTCAACTGAATGTTATTGTCGAGTGCAACTTCGAGTATTGACTCCCCTTCGAATATTTCATGGGTTTCAGGAGCTTTGCCTTTTTCTTCAAATTTAAATGTAATGTTTGCCATATACGATTGCAAAGATAACAATCAAAATTGAGTTTTGTTGGTGTCTTTTTGACACTTACTAAACGATTGTTTTTGTTAGCAATATCAAAGTTTTACGCTTATTTTTGCGACATCAAAATTATGCATTTCGAACTATCAGAAGAACATTTAGCGGTACAGCAAGCTGCGAGAGATTTTGCACAAACCGAATTATTGCCCGGTGTCATTGAAAGAGATGAAAAACAACAATTCCCTGCTGAACAAATCAAGAAAATGGGTGAATTGGGTTTCATGGGAATGATGGTAGACCCTAAGTATGGCGGGGGTGGAATGGATGCCATCAGCTACGTTTTGGCGATGGAAGAAATTTCAAAAATTGACGCGTCTGCCTCAGTTTGTATGAGTGTAAACAACAGTTTGGTTTGTTGGGGTATTGAAGAATATGGTACTGAAGACCAAAAACAAAAATATTTGGTTCCATTGGCTTCTGGACAAAAAATCGGCGCGTTCTTATTGAGTGAGCCTGAGGCTGGTAGCGACGCTACAAGTCAAAGAACCACTGCAATTGACATGGGCGATCACTACATTTTGAACGGAACAAAAAACTGGATCACAAATGGAAATAGTGCGAGTTATTATTTGGTAATTGCACAAACAGATGTAGAGAAAAAACATAAGGGAATCAATGCCTTTATCGTAGAAAAATCTTGGGAAGGAGTTACTGTTGGTAAAAAAGAAGACAAATTGGGCATACGTGGAAGCGACACTCACAGCATCATGTTCCAAGACGTAAAGGTACCAAAAGAAAACAGAATTGGTGAAGACGGATTTGGATTCACATTTGCCATGAAAGTATTGAGTGGAGGTCGCATAGGCATTGCTGCTCAAGCTTTGGGTATTGCAAGTGGAGCATATGAATTGTCGTTGAAATATTCAAAAGAACGTAAGGCTTTTGGTAAAGAAATCATGCATCACCAAGCCATTGCATTCAAATTGGCAGATATGGCCACTGAAATAGAAGCAGCACGTTTGTTGATATTAAAATCAGCTTGGTTGAAAGACAATCATTTGAATTACGATAGAGCCAGCTCAATGGCAAAATTATTTGCCTCAGAAGTTGCAATGAAAACAACTGTTGAAGCAGTTCAAATTCACGGTGGATATGGATATGTGAAAGAGTATCACGTAGAAAGACTCATGAGAGATGCAAAAATCACTCAAATCTACGAAGGTACTAGCGAAGTGCAACGCGTGGTTATTTCCCGCGACGTTTTACGTTAACCTTTAAGTGTTTTACATGAAAAAGGCGCTTTTCAGCGCCTTTTTTTATGATGATTTTTTGTGTTTTGTACAAAAAATAAAAGGAAAATCTTTTACAATTAGTGCGAATTTCTTTCTAAAAAGTCAGCATACGCCAATCCTATTCCCTGCTCCAATGCGACTGATGGCTTCCAACCGGTAGCAAAAAGTCTTGAAGAATCCATCAACTTTCTCGGTGTGCCATTTGGCTTACTGGTATCAAACTCCAATGTCCCTCCAAATCCAACAACTTTTTGAACCAACAATGCCAAATCTTTGATGCTAATTTCATCACCGTAACCAACATTCACAAATTGCTTATCGTTGTAGTTTAACATCAAATAAACCAGAGCATTGGCCAAATCATCGGCGTATAAAAATTCTCTAAATGGAGTACCGTCGCCCCAAATTGTCACGACGTCATTTCCTTGTACCTTGGCTTCATGAAACTTTCGAATCAACGCTGGCAATACATGCGAATTCTCAGGGTGATAATTGTCGTTAGGCCCATACATGTTGGTGGGCATCGCCGAAATAAAATTACACCCATATTGATCTCTATAAGCTTCGCACATTTTAATTCCAGTAATTTTCGCAATGGCATAAGGTTCGTTAGTGGGCTCTAAGAATCCACTCAACAAATAATCCTCTTTTAAGGGCTGTGGAGCCATTTTAGGATAAATACAACTACTACCTAGGAACAATAGTTTTTTAACGCCGTAAACGTGCGCAAAATGAATGAGGTTGTTTTGGATCGACAAATTATCATACAAAAACTCAGCACGATAGGTATTGTTGGCAAGAATACCTCCAACTTTGGCGGCAGAAACAAACACATAATCAGGTTTTTCCAAGGCATAAAAAGCATCAACTGCGGCTTGATTTCTCAAGTCGAGTTCTTTCGACGTTTTAAGCACCAAGTTGTGATATCCCAATCGCTGCAATTCTCGAACAATGGCACTACCCACCATCCCTCGGTGTCCTGCAACGTAAATTTTAGCCGATAGTTCCATTACTCGAAGTAGTTTTTAGCTTCAAAACCACCTTCTCTCAAGTAGTTTTCTTTTTGCATCAAACGAATGTCAGATTGCATCATATCGTTCACCAATGCAGGCAAATCATATTTGGGCTTCCAACCCAATTTGGTTCTCGCTTTGGTAGCATCACCGATGAGCAAGTCGACTTCCGTAGGTCTAAAGTACTTAGGATCAACAAAAACCAGTTCTTGTCCCACAGCAAGCTGACAATCGGCACCAACAACAGCCTTAAATGTATCAGAATCAACAGATTCTACAAATCCAATTTCATCAACACCTTCACCTTTGAACGCCATTTTCACCCCCAAATAACCAAAGGCCATTCTTACAAATTCACGAATTTCAGTGGTAATTCCAGTTGCAATGACGAAATCTTCGGCTTTTTCTTGCTGCAATATCAACCACATCGCTTCGATATAATCTTTGGCGTGACCCCAATCTCTCTTGGAATTCAAATTTCCAAGATGCAACTTATCTTGCAAGCCAAGGGCTATTCTCGCAGCCGCACGGGTAATTTTTCTGGTAACAAAAGTTTCTCCGCGAATTGGACTTTCATGGTTGAACAATATTCCAGAACAAGCATACATGTCGTAGGCTTCTCTATAGTTTACAGTGATCCAAAAACCGTACATTTTTGCAACAGCATAAGGAGAACGGGGATAAAAAGGTGTTGTTTCTTTCTGCGGAACTTCTTGTACCAAACCATACAACTCAGAAGTTGAAGCTTGATAAATTCTGGTTTTCTTAGTCAAACCTAAAATTCGAATGGCTTCCAGCAACCTCAAAGTTCCCATAGCATCGCAATTTGCGGTGTATTCAGGTGTTTCAAAACTCACATGAACATGGCTCATGGCACCCAAATTATAAATTTCATCTGGCTGAACTTCTTGGATGATGCGTATCAAATTGGTGCTGTCCGTCAAATCACCATAATGAAGCTTCATTTTTGCACCATCGATATGAGGATCTTCATAAATGTGTTCAATTCTATCTGTGTTAAAAAGTGAACTACGGCGCTTGATTCCATGCACCATGTATCCTTTTTTAATTAAAAATTCGGCCAAATATGCTCCATCTTGACCAGTAATGCCCGTGATTAATACAACTTTCATTATTTTGCACAAAAATAAACCCTTTTTTATGATTTTGGTATTCACTCACAAAGTTTCAAACAGCCTTCACTACGTTTTGAAGGAAATCTTTGTGAATCAATGGAATCTCAATTTCGAAATAACACAAGATAAAAACCACTATTTACAAGCATCTGCCAACATCAAAATCCATTATACAGAAGAGAATATTTTTGATTTTGAGGGACATTGGATTCCAAATTCAAATTTCCTTTTTACCCCAGATTTTTCCCAAATCAACACTCAAAACGATATGCCCATAGGAATTATTTCATATCCCAAAAACGAAATAATTGACAATGCATACCAAAAAATTTGTGAAATTTTAACCATAGAAAACGACCTCAAAATGGGTTCGGAGGAATTTTCGTTTAGGAAGGTGTACTTCCCTATGCCTTCAACAATTGGCTTCGACGTTTTTGCACATGCATTCGCTCTGATGGCAAATGTGGAAGAAGTGCTGATGCAATACACAGGCGGTCAAAAAGATAAACATGGTCGTTTTGATACCAAACAATTAAAATTTGTGCAGCAAAATATGCACCTATTACCCATGGCAGACATTGCCATAAATCGGCTTCAAGAATACCTCAACATAAAAGTTGAGCGCAACAATACCTTCCAAATTGTTCCTACGGCCGACATTGATCAATGTTTTCAATTCCAAGGAAAATCTATTGTAAAGTTTATTGGTGGCGGTTTCAAACATCCAAGCACACTCAAAAACAGAATTAAGTATGTTTTCAACAAACAGGACAAATTTGCGCCATCAAAAACGCTTTCAACCATTTTAGGCAATCATGCAAACTCAAAAATATTTTGGCTTTGCAACGCAAAAGAAACCAACAAAAACAAGCAAATTTCACGTGAAAACTCCAACCTTCACCATGAAATTAATGAAAGTAAAACCTATGCCAATTTGGGAATACACCCTTCTTATCAAAATGAACTTTGCTACGAGATTTACAAAGAAGAATTGAACTGGCTCGAAAATATCGCTCAGTTAAAAATAGAAAATAGCCGCCAACATTACCTACACTTCAAACTACCTCAAACATATACAGACTTAGAATCTTTAGGTATTAAACACGATTGGAGCATGGGTTTTTCTCAAACTATCGGCTTCCGAAATGGCAGCACCATTCCTCGAAAATGGTTCAATATTTTAGACAATTCAGAGCACTCATTAACCATCCATTCTTTTTCACTCATGGATGTAACTTGTAAAAACTATTTAAAATTAAATTCATTACATACCAATATTTTATCTAATTCAATTAAACAGATTGTCAAATCGATAAATGGCAATTTTTGTTTTGTCATACACAATGAATCTTTGTCAGAAACAGATGGTTGGGAAGGTTGGCGTGAAACATTCAATACATGGGCATCAAATATTTAAAACGCTGGGAAATTGACACCATAAAATGGGATCGATGTGTACTAAGTTCTACGCATTCTTTGTCGTACGCTTTGTCTGGCTACCTCGATGGAGTTTGCGATAGCATTTCAGACTACTCAAAATTCAACTTCGACGACGACAATCAAAACACATCTGAAATCCTTGGACAATGGGATGCGCTTGTTTTAAACGACTATGAAGCAGTATTCCCATTGCCTTGGCGAAAAAAATTTGGTTTGCACTACATTTTTCAGCCTCTATTTTGTCAGCAACTCGGTTTGTTCGGCAATCCAGGAGCATTCAGCATCGATGATTTTATCAGAAAAATACCTGTAAAATTCATAAAAATACATTTGCAAATACATCCATTTTTCGGCAAACCCAAAGGAGCATCCCTCAAAACCAATTTCATCTTAGATTGTCCTCATGTTCCAAACGAAAAATTCAATAAAGATGCTTTGAAAAACATAAAAAAATGCCAGGAAACTGAATTGTTTTTCCGCACTCCACCTCAAGTTTCCGACGTTTTGAGTTTATACAACGACACATGGGGCTACAAAGCAAAATTGAAGTGGTTCGATGATTATGAAGGATTTGAAACGGCGTGTATCAACATGATTCGAGAAGAAAAACTGTTTACAACTCTGGTAAAAGACAATGAAGGAAACAAATTGGGAGCCGCCATTTTTTTAATCTCACCCAAAAGGATTCACTATGTTTGTGCCGCACCGACTGAAATGGGTAAAAAATTGGGGATAATGCACTGCATCATTGCTCATACAGCTGAAAAATTTCCCGAGCACGAAATCGATTTTGAAGGATCTTCCATACCATCAGTTGCTGAATTTTATAAAAAATTCAACCCATTAAACGAACCTTTCTATATTATTCAACGAAATTTGCTCACGAATTTATGATAAAACCTTGGATACAATCTGCAAGATTGAGAACGTTACCGCTTGCAATATCAGGCATACTGCTCGGCAGTGGCATCGCAAAGCTTCACGGATTTTCAGATTGGTCTGTGTCGACACTTGCCCTAATCACAGCCATTTTGCTGCAAATCCTTTCTAATTTTGCAAACGATTATGGAGATTTCCAAAAAGGAACCGACAAAGCAGCGGATCGAAAAGATCGAATGTTAACCACTGGATCAATTTCAGAAACCTCCATGAAAAAAGCACTGTACATTTTAAGTGCATCCGCTTTTATTGCCGGCATATCCATGTTATGGTTATCTTTCAAACACAATCACATCAACCAAAATGGGATATTCTTTTTCATTGGCATTGGAATCAGCGCTATCGTTGCAGCAATTACCTATACTGTTGGAAAGAAAGCATATGGTTATTTCGGATTCGGTGACATTTTTGTTTTTGTGTTTTTTGGCATTGTTCCTGTACTAGGAATGGCGAAATTACTCGGTTGTAATCTCAATTTGGAAATAGGACTGGCTGGTGCGGGCATGGGATTTTTGAGCACAGCGGTATTAAACACCAACAACTATCGCGACATCGAAACTGATCGATTGGCAAACAAGATTACATTAGCTGTTAGAATGGGTGTAAAATGGAATTTATTTTACCACAGATTGCTTCTCATTTTCGGATTTTCTGGTATATTTTTCTCATTCTTCAATTACATCAACAAAGCGTTTAATCTGATTGCTTCAAAGCATTATCTGGAAATGCTTATGATTTTTGGAACTTTTACTCCATCAGCTGTTTTATTGGCTTCTCATTATTCGAGTTTAATTCGAATTGAACCCGGAAATAGAGACTTGCTGAATCAACAATTAAAAAAGTTGTCGATTTCGATTTTAATCACAGTATTGATCTATATTTTCATGGTGTTTTTTGTGGGAGACAGTGCTCATTGAGCCATTCAATCATGCATTTAAAATTAGAAAAACACACTCTATCATTCATTAAACCGGCCAAAACCAGTCGGGGTGAATACTTAGAAAAGCCTTCTTATTTATTGTGGATTGTGTGTGACCAATTCAAATTTTGTGGCGAAGCGGCTCCCCTCTCTGATTTGAGTGTTGATGGAAACGTTGATTATTTTGATATCATTGAACCCTTCAAAAACCAACATTTCAACCACAATGGCTTGACCGAATTACTTGAACTTTGGGAACCATTTCCCGCGTTGAGATTTGCGCTATTTTGTGCCATCAAAAAAGTAAAATTTTTTGAAAATAACGGACATCGTCACAGCATGATGAATGAAAATTTATGGGTAGACAACGATTTTACCAAAGGCATAAAACCAATGAAAATCAATGGCTTGGTATGGATGAATAGCATCGAGGCAATGTATGAAGAAGCCATTCAAAAAATAAACAATGGTTTCACATGCATTAAATTCAAAGTTGGGGCTTTAGACTTTGATGCTGAATGCAGATTGTTAGAAAAAATCAGACAAAATCACAATCCCTTCAAAGTAGAAATCAGACTGGATGCAAATGGAGGTTTTGCAAATGACGAAGCACTAAGCCAGCTCAAAGAATTGAACCGATTTAACATTCACTCCATCGAACAGCCAATCAAAGCAAATCAACCCGAGTTGATGCACGAAATGTGCGCGAAGAGCCCAATAGACATTGCCCTTGATGAGGAGTTAATCGGAATTTCTGTTTCTGAATCAGAAAAATTGTTAAACACCATTAAACCCAAATACATCATCCTAAAGCCAACACTTTTGGGAGGATTTGATATCTGCGACAGGTGGATTCAAGCCGCTGATAAATTAAACATTGGATGGTGGAGCACTTCTGCTTTAGAGGGAAACATTGGACTATCCGATATTGCACAATGGGTGTCGAATTACCTACCTTCCTTGCCTCAAGGATTGGGAACGGGTTCTTTGTTCGTTCAAAATTTCGAAGCTCAAACCCATTTAAAGGGTGAAAACATATATTTTAACACACACAAATGATCCAAAATCAAGATTTCAAACAACTCATTTATAAAACTTTACCAGAAACTGAAGCCAATCAATTATTAGAATCTTTGAGCGAGCCAATCAAAACATCGATTCGAATCAATCGAAAAAAAATAGATTCTGTATCGGTTGAGTTTGAGACAGTACTGCATTGCAAAGATGGTTTCATACTCAAAGAGCGTCCAATTTTCACAGCCGATCCTGCCTTGCATGCTGGCGCCTATTACGTTCAAGAGTCGAATAGCATGTGGATTGGTGAAATCGTGCGACAATTATTGGTTAAAATCGATTCTGGGGCCATTGTTTTGGATTTGTGTGGAGCGCCCGGAGGAAAAAGCACGCATATTGCCTCTGTTTTGAGAGATGGAGACTTGCTTGTAGCCAATGAAGTTATTCAAAGCAGGAATGCCATTTTATATGAAAATTTATGCAAATGGGGTGAGGGAAATGCAGTAGTAACCCGTTCTGATGCTAAAAACTTTGGGAAATCTCCTGACCTTTTCGACATCATTGCTTGCGATGCGCCTTGTTCTGGAGAGGGTATGTTTCGAAAAGACCATGCTGCTGTTGATGAATGGTCGCTCCAAAATGTACAGTTGTGTGCCGAACGTCAACAACGGATTGTTCATGACATTTGGAATGCACTAAAGCCTGGTGGCTTTTTGATTTACAGCACTTGCACTTACAATCGCAGTGAAAACGAAGACAACGTAAAACTGTTCTGTCAAGAGTTGGGTGCAAATTTGATGTCGGTAGATTTTGAGGGACATAAATCCCTTTTTTCACTTGAGGAAAACATGTACCGATGTTTACCACACAGAACGTCTGGTGAAGGTTTGTTTTTTGCCATTTTACAAAAACCAAGTGATGCAAACTTTTTGAATCATGAGGTTTCTCAAATGCAGCGTGACTTTGATTCATACAAAAAAAATCAGCACAAAAAAGGTAAAAACCACCATAAATCGGGCAAGAAAAACGTGGAACTTCCCTTTTCAAAAGCAAATTGGGGTGCCTTTGAGGGTTTTGATGGGCTTTACACACTAAAATTGGGAGAATGGTTTGAAAAAAATCCAAACTTTTTAGAAAAATTACCTGGTGTAACGCATCCCGGTGTGGGAATAGGAAAAGTGTATAACGGCGATTGGAAGGTAGAACCGTCTTTTGACTTGATTTCTGAAGATTTTGAAGCATATCCAACCCAAGAGATTGAAATTCAAGATGCTATTAAATACTATCGACGTGAGTTTTTAAATTTGGCATGCGAGAAAAAAGGCATCATAGGACTTCGATGGAACGGTCTACACTTGGGAACAGCAAATTCGGTAAAAAATGGCTTAAACAACCTTTGGCCTGTAAATTGGAGAATACGCTCCGAATTTGAAGGTAAAACCATTCTATAAATACCGCGAAGCGGTTTAAATTTTTTACGTTTTTTTGTATAAAACACAGGCTGAGAAAGAGTTGTCTTCCTCTCCCAAAAATCTAAGATTGCATATTGTACAACAGTATGTCCACCTTTATTTTATGTTCATAAAGTAAAACAATGGCTGCAACCGTAGGTTGTAAATTTGTAATGTGATCAAATATAATCGATTCGAACTAAATAACGGTCTCCGGATCATACACCAGTACGACCCCAGCGTGAGCAATGTTGTTCTCAACACACTCTACAATGTTGGAGCAAGAGATGAAGACCCCTCGAGAACGGGATTTGCGCATTTATTTGAGCATTTGATGTTTGGAGGAAGCGAAAACGTTCCTTCTTTTGATGCGGCCATTGAAAATGCTGGTGGACAAAACAACGCTTTTACCACCAACGAAATCACAAATTATTACATTTCAGTGCCTTTGGAAAACGTAGAAACTGCATTTTGGCTCGAAAGCGACAGGATGATGTCACTGAACATCAACCCAAAATCTTTGTCTGTTCAGCAAGGTGTTGTGGTTGAAGAATTCAAACAGCGCTGTTACAATGCACCTTTCGGACAATTGTGGCATCACATTCGGGAATTGTTGTATTCCAATAGTCCTTATCGTTGGCCAACCATTGGTTTAGACATTTCTCATGTTGAAAACGCCACACTTGAAGATGTGCAACAGTTTTACAATCAATTTTATACACCGCAAAACGCCATCGTTTCCATCGTTGGAAATTTAAGTTTAGAAGAAACCAAAGAACTCTGCGAAAAATGGTTTGGATCTATCCATAAGGAGGGCAAACGGAATCAAAATATTTACCAAATTGATGTCCCTCAAAGTGAACGAAAATTTTTAAATACCACTGATTTGTCGCCAAACCCTGCTGTTTTTCTAGTATGGAAAGGCCCATCATACAAGGAAAAAGGAGGTTTAGAACTCGATATTTTCGCTGACTTATTAGGCGGTTCTGATGTATCGGATTTACAACAGATTTTGGTTAAGGAAAAACAAATTTGTAACGCAGCTGAGTGCTTTTATATCAGAGGTTTAGACGAAGGATTGTTTATTCTTTATGGCATTTTAAACCCAAATGTTTCACATGAAACGGTAGAAAACGAATTGTTCAATGCCATGCAAAGCTTCATTGAAAAAGGAAATGACAATCAATATGTGTTCGACGGTATCAAAAACAAGGTTTATACCAATTTGCTTTTCGAACAGATTAATCCTATGAATCGAGCACAAAAACTTGCTTACTATGAAAATTTGGGCCGTTTAGAAACGGTTAATACTGAAGCTGAAATGATTAAAAACCTCGAATTAAATGAAGTTTTATCAAAAGCAGCTGCAACATTTCAATCCAACAATATGTCTGTCATTTACTATTCCCCAAAAGCATGAGTCAAGAATTTAGAAAAGTAGCCCCTCTCACCCGAACAATAAAAAGCTTCCCAGTACCTGAAATTCAGGAAAGTTTTTGGGTTGAAGGACAACGTCACTTCATTTCACACACTGATTCTCTTGGAGTTGTAAAAATGATGTTGTGGTTTCCCCACGGAATTTCTGAACAAAAACATTCCTTTGTTGCCTCGGCAGCCTATGAACTTTTGTTATCGGGTGGAAATGGCAAAACGGAAAAAGACATTGTTGGATATTTAGATCATCTTGGTGCTAACGTGCAATTTGACTGTGAGTTATATGGAGCAACTGCCACGATAAGGTGTTCCAAAGAGAGGGCGGTTGAAGTGTTAAAGTGGGTTACGGATCATATTTTATCGTGTGAATTTCCCGAAAAAGAATTCGATAATTATAGGCTCATCAAGAAAGCATCGATTGAAAGAAAAATGCAAACTCCTCAGTATTGGTCTTCCCGCATTGCCAGTGAAAATTATTATGGTTCGGAACATTTGTTAGGAAAACACGGCAAACTTGAAGACGTTGAAAATTTGAAAAGGAATGATGTGATAGCTTTTCACAAGGAACACATTCACCCTGGAAAAAGCATGTTGCTCGTTGCTGGAGATTGCAACAACGTATTGGGAAATGAATTGCTATCCATTCATAATGAATACTTTAAAGAAAAATTCAATTTACAAATTGGACAAGCAAATATTGAATCACGTTTACATTCCGATACCATATACACACATGAGTTACCAAACAGCACACAAGTTAGTTTACAATTACTCAAACATGTTGGACATTTAGAGGAACGTGATTTACACAAATTTACGCTGCTCAACATGGTGTTGGGGGGATATTTTGGGAGCAGATTAATGCAAGAAATCAGAGAGGAAAAAGGATTAACCTATGGTATTGGTTCTTATTTTAGACCGGCGATGGATGGAAGAAGTTGGATAATTAGCGGAGAAATGAATAGCGAAAATGCGCAATTGGCGTTGGATTGTGTTATCGAAATCATAGAAAAATTACGAAATACACTCATTGATTCGGAAGAACTAGAACGAGCAAAACGGTACTACAGCGGTCAATTCAGATCGGGTTTTGATGGACCCTTTTCAAATGCCGCCAAGGTGCAACAACGCATCATGCGCAACTATAGTGAAACTTTTTACAAAGACACGTTATCAGCAATATGGACAATCACACCTGAAGAAATTCTTGAAGTGGCTAAAAATTATTTAGACCCAAATACGTTTATTAAGGTAATGGCAGGTAAAATCAAATAAATGAATGGGTTAAAGAAAAATATCATCTCCTCACTTCTTTCATTCGGAATGAATTTTTCTTTGTTTGCAATCAGCAAACCTGTTTATTTAGAAAGAGCTTGTTTAGATAAGGTAACAGGCTGGCTAACATTGTACATCAAACCAGAAACAGACCCTTGTAATTCTTTCAAATATTATCGGATTTACGGTCGTGATGATGCTTTCAATTCATTTCAACTAATTGGCGAAACCACCACCCTTAACACCAATATAATAAATATTTTACTTTCTAACAAAAAAAAGTGGGAGATCTATATTTCAACTCATTCTGCCTGCAACGGAATTGACAGTTTCAATTCGAATAAAATCTTCATCGACGATACGCCACCGTCTTATGTTGAACCGGATAGTGTTTCAGTTGACATGATGTCACAGAAAATCATTGGTGGTTGGACAACCCCATCCGACGCCGACATCATGGGATATAGTTTATTCAAAGTAGATCCTGTTACCTCCAACAACATTTTAATCGACGAGCAAAAAGTAAATTTCTATACTTTTAACACTGCCACTTTTAATGGAGCGGCGACAGGAAATCGCCTAGCAATTGCGGCATTCGATAGTTGCAAGAACGGTGGTTTGATCAGCAATTACCACTCTCCCATTCTGCTAAATATTTCAACGCCTTCGAATTACAAATGCAGTAAGTTCACCAAGCTCAGCTGGATTCCCTACGTTGGTTGGAACACAGATTCCAATTATTTGTATGTGGTTGATATCAATAAGAACAAAACTATATTGTGTTATCGCTTATCAGGGTCAACTACGTCATTCAACGTTAATTTTCCATATTTAAATACAACCTTTGCATTCTTTGTAAGGTCAAAAAGAACAGGAAGCAACATCACATCAACTTCCAACATTGTTACTGCAAATGTCCCAGATTTTCCTGCACCAACCACCTCTACCAGTATTGACATGGTTACTGTAGAACAAGCCAACGAAATTCAGGTTCACTGCAAATGGCAATCAGGCGATAGTGCCAATTTATTCGGAAGAAACGCCATGGGTTTATGGTCTTTACTCAAATCGTACAAATCTCCCATCAATAACGACATTTATCTCTATAACACCGTCAATACATCAAGTCAAATTATTGATTTTAAACTAGTTAGATATAATTCTTGCAGATTTCCAGCTGATAGCACAACAACTCACAGCAACATTGTACTCAAAGAAATCAATCCTAAAAACCTTGAATGGAACATATACTCTGGATGGATCAATGAGGGCAAAATGGTAGACTATTCAATTGAAAAATGGAATGGTTCCACGTGGAACAGTATCGGCAAAACAAGCTTTACCAACTACATCCTTACAGGACAAGGCTATGGAACCAAAAGATTTCGGATAAAGGCAACCACACAATCAAACAATAATATCTGGAGCCATTCTAACGAAATCAATGTCGACTTAGGCTTTGACACATCGGCCAAAGACACAACACTCATCCCAAATGGCTTCAATCCTAGTGGGGCTAACCCTGTATTCAAAATAAGCAATCCCGCGATATCGGCAGGACAAGCATCATTGCAAATTTACAATCGCTGGGGGCAATTAATATTCAGAGGTGATGCAATTACCGGGTGGGATGGAACATACATGAATGAACCCTGTTTGGCTGGAATATACGTTTACCTCATTGAAGCCGAATACAGGAATAAAAGAGAAATATATAAAGGAACCATTACAATCATACAATAACAATGCCTGAAACGATACAATTCTACGGAAAAACAAAATCACTACCTACGCAATTTCGAAAAAACCTTCGGCACACAATCAATATCATTACCTCAAATCATGGGTATACCATACAACAAATATCATACATCATCATGTCAGATGCTGAACTCTTAGAAGTCAATCAAACCCATCTAGATCATGACGACTACACCGATATCATCACTTTTGATCTATCTGATATCGAAGCCAGCATTGATGGTGAAATATATGTTTCAATCGACAGGGTCAAAGAAAACGCCGATACATACCAAACCAGTTTCGAAACTGAATTGGTAAGGGTCATGTGCCACGGCATTTTACATCTCATGGGATATAAAGATAAATCAGCGGAGGACTCAAAACTTATGAGGGACGCGGAACAGAAATCAATCACCATATACGAAGACATCTCACAATGAACAACTGTTTATTTCTAAATTTTTTCAGGCCTCTACCCTCCCACTATCTTTGTAAAAACAAACACGTTTCACGTGAAACAGTATATGAAAAATATCTATGATGTAATAGTCGTTGGAGCTGGACACGCCGGATGCGAAGCAGCACACGCCGCAGCTACCATGGGAAGCAAGGTGCTTCTCATCACCATGAACATGGAAACCATTGCCAAAATGAGTTGCAATCCTGCCATGGGTGGAGTTGCAAAAGGACAAATCATCAGAGAAATTGACGCACTTGGAGGAATGTCTGGAATCATTACAGACAAAACTATGATTCAATTTCGAATGCTCAATCGAAGTAAAGGAATAGCCATGTGGAGTCCAAGAGCACAGAGCGACAGAATGAGATTCTCAGAAGAATGGCGCCTAGCATTGGAACAAAACTACAACGTTGATTTCTTTCAAGATTCAGTCACAGAAATTACTACGCACCAAAACAAAGTTACTGGCGTAATATGCGGCATGGGAGCAAAATTTGAATCGAAGACTGTAGTGCTCACAGCTGGAACTTTTCTTAATGGAATCATACATATTGGACGGAAACAATTCGGAGGAGGAAGAATGGCAGAAAAAAGTGCAACAGGAATCACTGCACAACTTGAATCCATCGGTTTAGTATCCGGAAGAATGAAAACAGGAACTCCACCACGCGTAGATGGTCGATCACTCAATTACAGCAAAATGGAAGAACAAAAAGGTGACGAGAATCCTTCCAAATTCTCCTATTCACTAGAAACCACACCACTACAACATCAAAGAAGCTGCCATATTACATATACCAATGACCGGGTTCACAATATACTCAGAGAAGGATTCGAAGACAGTCCCATGTACAATGGAAGCATACAAGGACTTGGACCAAGATATTGTCCGAGTATAGAAGATAAAATCAATCGCTTTGCAGAGAGAGAAAGACACCAGATCTTTGTTGAGCCGGAAGGTTGGAATACAATTGAGATTTATGTCAATGGGTTCAGTACCTCTTTACCAGATGATATTCAAATCAGAGCCATGAGAGAAATTCCAGGCTTTGAAAATGCCAAAATCTTTAGACCAGGTTATGCCATAGAATACGATTTCTTCCAACCAACACAACTATTACCTACGCTTGAAACAAAAGCCATCGAAAATTTATTTTTTGCGGGACAAATAAACGGAACAACTGGATATGAAGAAGCCGCTGCCCAAGGTCTAATTGCTGGAATCAATGCACACGCTAAATCCCACGACAAAGAAACACTCATTCTCGGAAGAGACCAAGCATATATAGGAGTGCTCATCGATGATCTTATTAATAAAGGTACCGAAGAGCCTTACCGCATGTTCACTTCGAGAGCTGAATACAGAATATCGTTGAGACAAGATAATGCAGATGAACGACTTACACCTATTGGATATCAACTAGGATTGGCGTCTAAGGAAAGAATCGACAGACTCAATAAAATAAATCAAGAAACGGAATTCATCACTAACATCCTCAAAAATCAAAGTATAACCCCTGATGAAGGACAACAATATATCCCTCAATTAATATCACCAATACAAGAAAAGTCCAAAGCTCAAAAGATTTTACTACGACCAGAGGTAAACATTCAGCACATACAAAACGTACCTACATTCAAAGAATTGAACCAATACGAAAACGAATCAATACAGAGAGCAGAGATATACATCAAATATAGTACATACATCGAAAGGGAACGTGAACAAGCCGACAAACTAAATAGATTGGAAAATATCAAAATCCCAATAAACTTTGATTACTCCAAATTACAATCGATGAGCATGGAAGCCAGAGAAAAACTCAAAAAGATTCAACCCACAACCATCGCTCAAGCAAAAAGAATCAGTGGCGTATCACCTGCAGATATATCAGTGTTACTCATACATTTTGGAAGATGAAAAAAATAACAATCATAGCGATCATCATTACCATGGTACGATGTGCAAATCCCATTGGACCAACAGGTGGCGATAAAGATATAACCGCACCCATCATACAAAAAATAAACATAACCAATGAAGGTCAATACAAAAAAATAAATATTCTTTTCGATGAAAACATCAATACAAAAGGAGCTATAACAGTATCTCCTGTAACAGACAAAAAAAACATCGAATTAGAAAAACATCGTAACGTCCTAGAGTTTAAAGTTGCAAAACAAATCAACTCAATTTCACTCAATGACGTAATTTCCGATGTCAATGAAAACAACATTGGTAAATATCCTTATATCATACTTGGACAAGACAGCTGGAAATATCACATCAAATATCAGACACCTGATCCAACAAAAGATAAAATCAAAGGATACTTCAAAATCGATAGCTTTTACTATCACGGAAATCACAGCATTAAAGAAAATATTGGTTTTGGAGGACTCAAAAAAATAAACCAATGGATGTATGTATACAATGATCTAAACAATAACGACAGATACGACATCACAGAAAACTATTATATACAGAAGATAGATTCTAATCAACTATTCCAATACAGCGATACGATCAAAGACACCATTGAAATAAAGTTATATCCAAGCAATATACAAGAAGTTAAAAAATCAATCAACCAACAACTATTCATTGCTATTTACACCCAAATCCCGAATTACATCATTGAGCAAGAAAATAAAATAAACGAGATTAATTTAATCTCCCATCACGACACTGTAATCATCAATATACAAGATACCACATATTTTGATAAACAATTACAATTACCAAAACATCAATTTAAAATTATTAATTCAAAAATAGAAATAGGAGAAAGTAATAAAATAAACCTCATAACCGGCATATTTGATCAAGACACCACGATCACATTCGATATACCATTACATACATACATACTGGGTATAAAAAATAAAGAACTCAAGTTAGAACAAAGAGGTAAAAGTATCAGTCTCGACAATAAAAACAAAAGTAATGTAACCTATATGAATGAAAAAGAGAAAAAATATTTCTCCAATATCAACCAAAATAATTTCAATTTTATTAAAGACAAAACACAAACCATCATTACACAATTAAATCAAGGAAAAACAAGAGATAGTCTCATTCAAAAATCTAAATATAAATATGGTAAATTAATTTTCAATGTTAAAAATAGCGCATTAAAAAATTTAAAAATAAAATTATTACAAGAAAATAAACTACCAAAAGTATATTCATTAGATTCCACACAAAATACCGTATTACTGATCAGTGGAAGTTACAAATATTACCTATGGGAAGATTCAAATAACAATGATAAAATCGATGCTACAGAAGACTTGCAGCAAATACTGAACAGTCAAAAGAATCATCACGGAATCCATTATGAAAATATCATCTTCTATAACAAAGAGACAGCCGTGAATAGTAAATTAGACAATATAAATACTGTGGAATAAAGTCTAAAAAAACTATTAAAAGATTGGGATAACACAAATAAAAATTAGAATAAAAAAAATAAATAAAATCCATAATTCAATGATGTTGATTTCTACGAATCTATCACGAGCTCTGTCCTAATCTAATGTAGAAAACAAAAGGAATAAACAAACTACAAAATGTTATTTCAAAAATGGTAAAACCCTATAAATAAAGGTATTAATTAAATAAAATTTTAAAAAAATATAATATTCAAAGAATTATCCTCATATCCACATAGCTATAATATATATATAATATTAATTTTAAATGAAAGGTATTATATAATACTTTGGGCTGGGGAAAACCAATCATAGAAAAATTTACAATCATCGAAACAGTTGATTAGATTTGCATATATGATTCAGAAAATACAGGACATTACAAAAGAAGTTGAACAATTTAATATTGAAACACCGGAAACGCTGGAATCATTTAGATTGCAATTTTTAAGTCGTAAGGGTAGTATATCTGAATTATTTGACGCATTTAAAGAACTTCCGGGAATAGAAAAGAAAGATATAGGCAAACCTTTAAACATTCTAAAATCGTTCGCGGAATCTAAGTTTAACGAGTTCAAAGAAAAGTTTGAAAATTCATCAGATGATTTATCTGCTAAGATTGATACTACGTTGCCTGTGTATCAAAATGAAATAGGTAGTTTTCATCCATTGAAAATTGTTGAAAATGAGCTTGTAGATATTTTTCATTCTTTAGGTTTTGATCTGGCAGTAGGTCCTGAGATTGAAGATGATCATCATAATTTTGGAGCTTTGAATTTTGCGGAAGATCATCCAGCAAGAGACATGCAAGATACGTTTTTCATTGGTGAGCATGTTTTAAGAACTCATACCAGTAGTGTTCAAATCAGGGAGATGGAACGTCATGAACCACCATTTAGATTGGTCATGCCAGGTAGGGTATATAGAAATGAAGCCGTTAGTTCGCGCAGTAATTGCTTTTTCCACCAAATTGAAGGTTTGTATGTAGATAAAGATGTGACTTTCGCTGATCTTAAACAGACCTTATATTATTTTGTACAGCAATTTTTTGGAGAGGGTACAAAAATTAGATTTAGATCGAGTTATTTTCCATTCACAGAACCAAGTGCTGAAATGGATATTTGGGCAGGTTTGGATACTGAAGAAAATAAGCGTTTGACGAAGGGTACTGGATGGTTGGAAGTATTGGGTTGTGGGATGGTTCATCCAAACGTTTTAAAAGCATGTAATATAGATCCTGATACATACACTGGTTTTGCATTTGGTATGGGCATAGATCGTATTACAATGCTTAAATACGGCATTCATGATATACGAGACCTCTTTGTCAATGATGCTCGGATGTTGTCTCAATTTAGGGGAACATAAACCAAGATTAGAGAGACTAAGTGATTATTAGATTAATTAAGAAGTAAATTCAGTATTTTATGTATTCAGATATTCAATTGACAAAAATCCTATCATTCTATAATCTAATAATCCTATAACCTGTTATGATATACTTTGCCAGCGATTTTCATTTAGGTATGCCTGCGGGAGAGATTTCCAAGGCTAGAGAGATAAAAATTGTCAATTGGCTAGAAAAAATTTCCTCAGACGCGGAAGAAATTTATTTGTTGGGTGATTTGTTTGATTTTTGGTTCGAATACAAATCTGTTGTTCCACGTGGTTATGTTAGATTTCTTGGGAAACTTGCTGAATTAACAGATCGCGGAATTAGAATTTTTGTATGTGTGGGCAATCATGATTTGTGGATGAGATCTTATTTGGAAGAAGAATGTGGTGTCACCATTTTTAGAGAACCCATGATCAAAAAGTTTGGAAACAAAAATTTTTACTTACATCATGGCGATGGACTTGGACCTGGAGATAAGAGTTATAAATTTCTTAAAAAAATTTTCCTCTCTCCTATCAATCAATTTTTGTTTGAAAGGTTGCACCCAAATTTTGGTTTTAAATTGGCAACTGGGTTCAGCAAAAAAAGCAGATTGTCGCAACCTGCCTCTGAAAACACCTATCAGGGCGATAAAAATGAGTACCTAACCCAACATTGTTTGGAAATATTGAAATCTCAGGCAATAGATTTTTTCATTTTTGGGCATAGACATTTGAAAATCAATGTAGAACTAGAAAATCCGAATAAAACGTTTCAAAACGATTCTCGTTCAAAACCGAGGTATTTAAATTTGGGAGAATGGTTTTCTGGTGGAGGCTATGCAAAATTTGATGGAACCAATTTAGAGTTCCACGATTTATAAATTATTATGCATTTTCAGCTTTAAGTCGTTCCGCATTTTCTGCAACCATCAACGCTTGTAAAATTTCGTCGATGTCGCCATTCATAATTGCAGGTAGATTGTAAAGTGTCAAACCGATTCTATGGTCAGTAACTCTTCCTTGAGGATAATTGTAAGTTCGAACTTTTGCACTTCTATCTCCAGTTGAAACGAGCGTTTTTCGGCGAGAGGCAATTGCATCCAAATGTTTATTGAGTTCAATTTCGTATAATTTATTCCTCAGCATTTTCATGGCTTTTTCTCTGTTTCCTAATTGGTTACGTTCGGTTTGGCAAACCACAACCATGCCTGTAGGAATATGGGTAAGCATAACTTTAGTTTCAACTTTGTTAACATTTTGACCTCCAGCACCACCACTTCGTGCAGTTTCCATTTTCACATCGGCTTCGCGCAGTACAAAATCAACTTCTTCGGCTTCAGGCATCACAACCACAGAAGCGGCGGAAGTATGAATTCTTCCTTGGCTTTCGGTAGCAGGAACGCGTTGAACACGGTGCACACCACTTTCATATTTAAGTTCTCCATAGGCACCAGGTTCGTTCACTTCCATGACAATTTTAGAGTAACCGCCCATAGATCCCTCCATTTCTTCTGCAATTTCAGTTTTCCAACCTTTTCTGTCGCAGTAACGTTGGTACATTCTATAAAGGTCACCGGCAAAAATTGACGCTTCGTCGCCTCCGGTACCGGAGCGAATTTCTATCACACAAGGTTTTGCATCTTCGGGATCCTTGGGGAGCATTTGAAAGCGAATTTTTTCTTCGAGGGACGGGACTTTGGATTCTAAAAGTTCCAGTTCCTCTTTGGCCATGTCTCGCATTTCCTTATCTTTTTCATTTTTAAGGATTTCGCGGGCTTCAGAGATGCCTTCTGTAATTTTTTTATACTCGAAATAAGATTCAACAATTGACTCAAGATCTTTATATTCTTTGTTGAGTTTTGTAAAACGCTTCATGTCGGCCGCAATTTCTGGGCTACTTAGAAGTAGTTCTATTTCTTTATAGTGAGCGTAAACGGCTTCGAGTTTGGAAAGCATTGACGCAAAATTACGAAAAATTTGCGCAAGAAGTGTAGATTAAAAAGGCTAAAGTCCAGCAGCTTTTTGAACAATACCGTTACCATTTTTTTGGTTTGGTTGAACAGCAGGCGCTTGTTTACTCGGGCTTTGTTTTTTGATGTTGCTTTTCATAACGGTTTTCCTTTCTATACTTTTTATGTTACAAAGTTTGTGCCAAAAACGAGTTTCATGTTGACAGTTTAACAAATATTTGTTTCACTCATTGGTTCATCAACTGACTCAAATTTGAAATATTTGTGTGTAAGCTTTATATTTGTATAAACGAAAATAACCATGAAATTATTTAAACATTTTTTATTGATGTCTGCGGTTGCGGGGTCAATGATGTTCGCGAGTTGTTCTAAAGAAACTCCTGCAAACAACACAAATACCGGTGGTACAGTGGGCAGAATTGTATGTAAAGTGAACGGTACATCATGGACAAGTGATGCACCTGACAAGTTTTACTATCCTGCTGGCGACACCATTCCAGGTACAATTGCTACATTGGTAAACGGAGAATTGATGATTCAAGGAAACCGTATTGTTGGCACAGACTCATCGGCTGTTGTGATGAATTTGGTATTAACTCCAGCAAAAACAGGAAAGTATGAAGGTACGTTTAGCGCTTCTGCTGCAGATGGAGCTTTATATTTACCAAACAGAGATATTATGTCGTTGTTGACCATTGTAATGGGCTACACCAATACTTACTCTGTTACTTTAACCAAAGTTGATACGTCTAACAAACTAGTTTCAGGTGTATTTACGATTACCATGAAAGCGCCAGCTGGTCAAGGATTACCAGATTATACAATCACGGAGGGATCATTTACCGACGTAAAAATTAACTAATTTTTAGTTGAATATAGAAAAAGGCGATTCTCAAGAATCGCCTTTTTTGTTTCAAGTTAATTAGAGGATTATAAGATTGGAGGATAATAGGAATGTTTGATTGTCTAAATTGTTGGCTGACTTTTTCATAGAACTATCGGAAGACAATATCTGAGTTTCATTTTTATCATCTTTGCGCTTGAGTAATTCTGGACCATATTGGTTGATTGAATGTAGTTTCACATGTTGTTTTTTAGTGTCAACCTTTTTTAGGATAGGACAATAGGACAATCCGATAACCCTTTAATCGTATAATCTCATAATCCTTTAAGTGAAATTTTCGTATATTTGGAGTCTCGATGGGATTACGTCAATCACAAATTCAAACTCTTCAGCAGCGTCTTTCTCCGCAGCAAATACAGTTCATTAAATTGTTACAAATGAGCACTTTGGATTTTGAGGAAAGGGTGGGAGAAGAATTATTGGATAATCCAGCTTTAGAAAAAAACGACGGAGATACAGATTTTTCTGAAAGTTCCACAGATTTTGGAGAAAGAGACGCTAGTTCCGACGAGTGGAGCGAAGATTATCAACGTGATATGGATGTTGATGAAATGATTCGGGCCAGTGGAAACGATGATGAATATGGATCGTTTCGTATGGGTGAGGATTATTCCAACGAAGATCAAAAGGAGATGCCAATGGCTTCTACTTCATCCTTCCAAGAATATTTACTAGAACAAGCAAGGGCTACTTTTTTCGACGATAAGGACTTTGTTCTTGCCTTTCATTTAATCAATTCTATTGAGGAAGATGGATATTTGCGGCGTGAGTTGAGGAGCATTGTGAACGACCTTGCGTTCAACGAAAACATTCAAACTGACGTAGATAAATTGGAGAAAATTCTGATAAAAATTCAGAATTTTGATCCTCCAGGGATAGCAGCAAGAGATTTGCAAGAATGTTTGTTGTTACAGTTATACAAAAAAGATTATGGCGATAATCCGGCAATTGGCTTAGCAGAAACCATCATTGCGGAACAGATGGAGGCTTTTAGTAAAAAGCATTACGATAAAATTACGAAGTCTCTAAAAATCTCTGATGAACAACTGCGTGCGGCGATTTTGGAAATTGTTAAATTGAATCCAAAACCAGGGGAGTCGAACAGTGGCAGTGTAAAAACGCAATACATCGTTCCTGATTTTACGGTTGTTTCGGAGGAAGGTTCTTTGTTAGTGACGTTAAACTCAAGAAACGCGCCAGAATTGAAATTGAGTTCAGCATACGCTGAAACCTTAAAAACTTACGAAGAAACTAACACCAAAGACCAACAACTGAAGGATGCAGTTCAATATATCAAGCAGAAATTGGATGGTGCAAGATGGTTTATTGATAGCGTGAAACAGCGGC
>JACCDH010502392.1_pt1 | contig 35060 bp, 30 predicted proteins | sample 7442481 | NCBI WGS metagenome assembly JACCDH01 (sample SAMN15323433, study PRJNA562643) | freshwater metagenome | isolation source: river surface water | place: USA:Blue River Watershed | collected 2017-08-15
GTGCAAACTTTTTAAACGGTAAAAACACTTGAATAATTTCCTTGAATAAGTAGCATATTTCTGAATTAAATTACCTCTAGATTTATCATTTACGTTAAAAGTTTTGGTTAAAATTGTGATTAATTCATATATTTTCACTAAAATTGAACTGTTTTTAAGACTAAATTCTATGAAAAAAATAACATTTGTGCTGCTTGTATGGATAGTAAGCTCAGTATCAGTTGTTGCGCAACAAAAAATTACGTTAGAGGAAATTTGGGGGGGTGCTTTTCGTACCAAAGGAATGGACGAATTAAACGCCATGAAGAATACCAATCAATACACCGTATTGAATTTTGACAGAACCTCTAGAAGTTTCCAAATTGATTTGTATGATTTTGCCACTTTAGAAAAAGTAAGTACGCTATTAGATACCAAAAATCATCCCGAACTCAAATCTATTGACAGTTATACTTTTGATGCGAAAGAGCAAAAAATACTACTGGCTACAAACACTAATCCAATCTTTAGACACTCCTTTACGGCAAACTATTTTGTTTACGATATTGCTGCTAAAAAAATCTCAAAATTCACAGAAAAAGAAATTCAAGAACCTACCTTCTCGCCTGATGGGAACATGATCGCCTATGCCTTTGAAAACAATTTATACACCGTTGACTTGGCAACTAATACAGAAACACAAATTACAACCGATGGACAGAAAAACGCCATCATCAACGGAATTACCGACTGGGTATATGAAGAAGAATTTGCTTTTGTAAAAGCCTATGACTGGAACGCTGACGGCAGCAAAATAGCTTATATTCGTTTTGACGAATCGCAAGTGCCTGAGTTTTCAATGGACCTATACAACCAAGGGCTTTATCCCGCGCAATCGGTATTCAAATATCCAAAAGCGGGCGAAAAAAATGCGGAAGTTTCTTTACACGTATACGATGTAAAGTCTGGTATATCAAAACCAATTCTTCTAGGCAACTACCAAGATTTCTATATCCCTAGAATCAAATGGACAAACGATGCGGCTGTGCTAAGTGCTCAAGTAATGAATCGCCATCAAAATAATTTAGACCTGCATTTTGTGAATGCCGTAAGTGGTACTACCCAAATTGTTTTGAATGAAAAAGATGCGGCTTACATTGATATTACCGATAATTTAACCTTCCTAAAAGACAACAGTTTTATTTGGACTTCAGAAAAAGACGGTTTCAATCATATTTACCATTATGACAAGACGGGTAAATTGAAAAAACAAATTACCAAAGGACCGTGGGAAGTAACAAACTACTATGGTTATGATGAAAAATCGGGTATAATTTATTATCAATCGGTAGAAAACGGTTCCATCAACAGAGATGTTTATGCAGTTAAGATTGACGGAAAATCAAAAGTACGATTGACGGCCAAAACCGGAACAAATAACGCTACATTTAGTCCGAATTTTCAATATTTCATCAATACTTATTCCAGTGCAACGGTTGCTCCAACCTACACCCTTAACCAATCCAAAACAGGTGCACCAATAAAAACCATCGTTTCCAATGAAGGGGTAGAACAAAAATTAGCAAAATATGACGTAGCGCCAAAAGAATTTTTTGTTGTGACTACCGAAAAAGGACACCAATTGAATGCTTGGATGATCAAACCAAAAAACTTTGATGCTACTAAAAAATATCCATTGTTCATGTATCAATATTCTGGACCGGGTTCACAACAAGTAAACAACGATTGGAACGGCACCGATGATTATTGGTTCATGTTATTGGCACAACAGGGTTACATTGTAGCTTGTGTAGACGGAAGAGGAACAGGTTTCAAAGGAGCGGCGTTTAAAAAATGTACCCAAAAAGAATTAGGAAAATATGAAGTTGAAGATCAAATTGATGCCGCAAAAGTATTTGGAAAATACAATTATATAGATGCATCAAGAATTGGAATTTTTGGCTGGAGTTATGGAGGCTTCATGTCATCAAACTGTTTGTTCCAAGGTGCTGATGTATTCAAAACGGCTATTGCTGTAGCTCCAGTGACATCTTGGAGGTACTATGACAGTATTTATACGGAGCGTTACATGCAAACACCACAAGAAAATGCAAGTGGTTACGATAATAACTCACCCATCAATCATGTAAGTAAATTAAAAGGGAATTTCTTATTAATCCACGGAACGGCTGATGATAATGTACACGTTCAAAATACCATGAAAATGGTGGAAGCACTCGTGCAAGCCAACAAACAATTTGATTGGGCTATTTATCCCGATAAAAACCATGGTATTTACGGAGGGAAAACACGCCTACAGTTGTACACAAAAATGACGAATTTCATTAAAGAAAAATTATAACCAACCAATAACTAAAACTAATTTTTATGAGCGAAGTAGTAGCAAAACAAAGTCATCCAAAAGGCCTTTGGGTCTTATTTGGAACCGAAATGTGGGAACGATTCAATTTCTACGGAATGCGAGCCATCTTAACCCTATTTATGGTGAATTCGTTATTAATCAAAGAAGCCGATGCTGCCATTATTTATGGTGGATTCTTAGCTTTGTGTTACCTAACTCCTTTATTAGGTGGCTTCATTTCTGATAAATACATTGGAAACCGCTACAGCATTATGTTGGGTGGAACCTTAATGGCCATAGGTCAATTCTTATTGTTTATAAGTGCTTCAACATTTGACTCAAGTTTGAGTAGTGCAAAAATATTCATGTGGATTGCCTTGTTCATCATCATTTTTGGAAATGGGTTTTTCAAACCAAATATTTCCTCTATGGTGGGAAGTTTGTATCCAAAACAAGAAAAAAGTAAACTCGATTCGGCTTTTACCATTTTTTATATGGGGATCAATATTGGTGCTTTTTTAGGTCAATTTATTTGTCCTTGGGTAGGAGATGTAAAAGATGCAGAAACTGGCGTTAGAGATATTTTCGCTTTCAAATGGGGATTCCTAGCCGCTTCTATTGCGATGATCATCGGAACCATTACCTTTTTTATTTTAAAAAATAAATATGTAGTTACACCTGAAGGAAGACCTATTGGAGGTTTACCAAAAAACAATGTAAACGATGATTTTGAAGAAGGTGAAACACAAACAGCTAAATTCACCGGCAAAGCTATTGGAATTGCAGTAGTGTTATTTGCTGCTTTATTTTTTATATTTAGATATGTCTTAGTTGGCGAGTTTGGTTTCTCTGCTGTAGAAATGGGACAATTAATCAAAGGAATTATTTATCCATTTATTTATGCTGCAGGGATTTCTTTGGCCTATTTGATCATGAGTTCTGCAGAAAATAAAGTAGAAAGACAGCGCATTTGGGTAATTTATATTGTATCCTTCTTTATTATTTTCTTTTGGGCCGCTTTTGAACAAGCAGGATCTTCCTTAACCTTTATTGCCGACAATCAAACCGATCGTCACATATTTGGATGGAACATGCCGCCTTCAATGGTACAAATCTTCAATGGCCTTTTTGTGGTTGCTTTAGCGCTTCCTTTTAGTTTATTATGGGATAAATTACGAGCAAAAGGAAAAGAACCGGTTTCGCCATTAAAACAAGCTTTCGGATTGGCCTTCATAGCGTTGAGTTATTTTATCATTGCGCACAATGTAAAAGATTTAGGAAACTCTGGCTTATTAGCCATCAAATGGTTAATGTTATTGTACTTAATTCAAACTATGGGTGAGCTTTGTTTGTCTCCTATCGGATTGTCATTGGTTGGTAAATTAGCCCCAAAACGTTTTGCTTCTTTATTGTATGGTGTATTCTTTATTTCAAATGCAGCGGGTTATGCGTTAGCAGGTTCGTTAGGAGCTATTATTCCAGCCACAGGAGATAAATTTCAAAAAGCAGAAACATTAGGTGTAAATCTGCAAGATGTGTTGGATAAAAAAGTTACGCTGACCGCAGAGCAAGTAGCTTTGTTTGAAAAAGAACAATTACCAACTGCCTATACTTCATTTGGAGGTTTTGAAATTCATAATTTATATGAATTCTTTATGGTATTTGTAATTCTGTGTGGTATAGCGGCCATCATCTTAGCTCTTTTATCGCCAAGATTAAAGAAAATGATGAACGGATTAAGCTAAGCAAATTAAAATATTTTTTATATCTTTCAAACCTACAAGAAACCCTTGTAGGTTTGTTTTTTTAATACAATACATTATGTGGAAAAGTCATCCTAAAGCATTGCCTTACTTGTTTTTATCTGAAATGTGGGAACGTTTCGGTTACTATTTAATGATCGGTATTTTTACCTTATACCTCAAAGATGTTGAAGCCGGATTTGCTATGACCGAAAAAGAGGCATCCGATTTGTACGGAACCTTTATTGCCTTGGTTTTCTTAACTCCTTTTATTGGTGGGCTTATTGCCGATCGTTATTGGGGGTATAAAAAATCGATCATCATCGGTGGTATCATGATGGGGGCAGGTTATTTTATGATGGGCATTCATAACAGTACAATGCTATACATTGCCATGACATTAGTTATTGTTGGAAATGGGTTCTTTAAACCCAATATCTCTACTCTTTTAGGAAATTTCTATTCAGAAGACAAATACAAAGAAAAAAAGGACGAAGGCTATAACATCTTCTACATGGGAATCAATGTTGGGGCCTTTATTTGTAATTTCTTTGGAGCCGCATTACAAATAGTTCTGGGTTGGCAATATGCTTTTATGGCAGCCGGAATCGGGATGTTCATAGGCGTTATTGTTTTCATATTGGGAACCAAACACTATGGAAATCAAACGGAGAAAAAAGGCGTTCAACCTGGCGACATGCCCTTCTATAAAATTGTCCTTTTTATATTGTTACCCTCAGCATTATTTGGTGTTATTGGTTGGTTGTTAAAAGGCATCACGTCGGAGGCCAATCCAAACGCTTATATTTTCGGCTCGGATAGTACCGATGCTTTTATTTTTGCTTGTATCCCCGTGATCTTCTTCTACGCCAGTTTATATTTCAAAGCAAAAGTTGAAGACAAAAGACCTATTGGTGCGTTATTAACCATTTTTGCTGTAGTCATTTTGTTTTGGGCTGTTTTTAAATTAAATGGTTCCGCACTTACAACTTGGGCAGACCGTTACACCGATAGAGAAATTACAGGGACGACACAAAGCGTTTTCAACGGATTAAAATTAGCCAAAGAAGTCGAATACAAAAAAGATACTGTCGAATTATATGATGCCAGTTTCCGCATTCAAAAAGTAGACGGCGAAGTTCAAAAAACAGTCGATTATCCGGTATATTTTAGAAATGTCGCAAAAGATAAACTTCCCCAAGAAGGCGCAACTGTTTCCCTTTGGGCCACCAATTTAAGTCAGTCCATCAATCCAGGTTGGGTGATTATTTTAACACCTCTAGTTGTGGCATTCTTTACTTTTTTACGGGGTAGAAAAAAAGAACCCTCAACCCCCACAAAAATTGCATTTGGATTATTAATCTCAGCCTTATCCGTTTTAGTAATGGTTGCAGCTGTGAATATGGGAGCCAATGGAAGCGAAAAAGTAAGTGTGTGGTGGTTAGTAGCCAATTATGGTGTGATTACAATCGGTGAATTGTTTTTGAGTCCGATGGGACTATCAGTCGTTTCCAAATTGAGTCCTACAAACATTACCTCGTTAATGATGGGCGGTTGGTTTTTAGCTACCTCTATTGGAAACAAATTAAGTGGGGTGTTGGCCAGTCTTTGGGACACCTACGATAACAAACAAGACTTCTTTTGGATTAACTTCGGATTGTTATTATTCGCTACGATGTTGATGTTTGTTTTGTTGAAACAATTGAATAAAGTAATGCAAGAAAAAGGAATACATTAAGATGCAAACAATACAAGACATTCAGAATTTTAAAGGAAAATACCCGAAACAATTATGGTATTTGTTCTTCAGTGAAATGTGGGAGCGTTTCTGTTTTTACGGAATGCGCGGCATGCTCGTCGTTTTTATGGTGAATCATTTAGCGATGGATGAAAAAACAGCCAACTTACAATATGGCGCTACCCAAGCATGGGTGTATGCCTTTACCTTTATTGGAGGATTGTTTGCCGATAAAATTTTAGGATTACGCAAATCCTTATTTTGGGGCGGCTTGTTGATGATACTAGGGAGTATTATTTTGGCCATCGATCCAAAAAATTTGTTCTTTATCGGAATCAGTTTTACCATAGTAGGAACAGGTTTTTTCAAACCGAATATTTCGTCTATGGTAGGGCAATTGTATCAAGATGGTGACCCACGTAGGGATGCTGGTTTTTCGTTTTTCTATATGGGCGTAAATCTAGGCGCATTAATTGGAGGGTATATTTGTATTGCCGTTGCCGAAGGATCCATGTGGCAATCCTTGGTTCCAGAACACTTGCGATGGAACGTTGGTTTTGGTTTTGCAGCACTTGTCATGATTATTAGTTTACTTACGTTTACACAAACACAAAAGACACTAAGTACTATTGGGCTTTCGCCTTTACAAGAAATGGTTCCTTCTCGACGAAAAATTTTGGAAATAGCTACCTATTTAGGCTCGTTAGTCATAATACCGGTGATCATTATAATGGTAGCCAACACAAAGTATACCGATTATTTCATGATGATTATTGGTCCGGCTTCAATACTGTATTTGTTGTACGAAATGAGAAATTTTTCAAGTGCAGAAAATAAAAAACTCCTTGCTGCACTAGTGTTCATCATCTTCTCTATTTTCTTTTGGGCCTTTTTTGAACAAAGTGGTGGCTCCTTAAGTCTATTTGCAGCGAATAACCTGAACAATACCATTGCGGGAGTCGAATTGAGTCCGAATGGCGTCAACAATTCAGCTAATTCATTATTCGTAATTGGGTTTGCGGCCTTAGTTGGTTTGGTTTGGTTATGGATGGCCAAGAAAAAAATAGAACCCAATACCATCATCAAATTTGGCTTGGCATTTCTGTTTTTAGCAGGTGGTTTTTGGGTATTTTATTACACCCGATTTTTTGCCGATTTGAATGGTAAAACTTCCCTAGGCATCTTTACGTTAGGATGGTTGGTGATCACCTTTGGTGAATTGTGTTTGTCTCCTATTGGTATGAGTGCCATGACCAAATTATCGCCACAAAAAACACAAGCGGTAATGATGGGAATGTGGTTTCTAGCCAGTGCTTACGGACAATATTTTGCGGGTATTTTAGGCGCCAATATTGCAGAAGCTTCAGAAAAAGCAAGTAATTTGGAAAAATTAGTTTTGTATGCCGAAGGGTACAAACAACTCGCTATTTATGCCTTATTATTGGGGATACTTTTAATTGTTATTTCGCCCTTAGTAAAAAAATTAATGCAAGAGGTAAAGTAAGTGACCCATTTGCAATTCAAAATGTATATTTTTGTGATTTAAATTCATCTTATGAAAAAGATAGTTGTACTCCTATTTTTAGTTTTAACAAGCATTTCTCTTCATGCGCAAGAAGAATTAACTTGGCATACCGATTTGACCAAAGCAACTGAAATTTCGATTAAAGAAAACAAACCTATGTTTTTATTTTTTACGGGTTCCGACTGGTGTGGATGGTGCATTCGATTGCAAAATGAAGTTTTCAAAACCCCTGAATTCATTAAATGGGCTAAAGAAAATGTAGTGTTGGTGGAATTGGATTTCCCAAGAAAAAAAGAACAAACAGAAGCATTACGACTGCAAAACGCCCAACTTCAACAGCAACTACAAGTAAGAGGATATCCAACGGTTTGGTTTGTGAGTGCTTCAAAAACAGCGGAAGCCAAAGTCAATTTAAACGCACTGGGAAGCACAGGCTATGTAGCCGGTGGCCCAAAAGTTTGGATCGACGGTGCCAATCAAATTATCAAAAAGAACTAAATTATTTCAATCGATAGAATCCCTTTTCGGCTATGGCATGGAAAGGGATTTTTGCTTTAAGGCAGGTGGCCTTCCAAGCACGAATATTCTTTTTATAATTGGATCGATCGGCAATGATTAATGTGGGTTGTATTTCTTTTATTAACCGTTCAAAATTGATTTTTGGGTTTTGTGTTAGAACGACAACATGAGGCTTTAATGTAGTTTTATAGATGCCCACATGATCGATAAGTAAAATTCTTTTTTGATGAAACGAAAATACATTTTGCAAGGGAAATACTTGTAGTGTGTCCGAAAAAGTACCTCTCAAATAATGCTGTAAAGTTACCCGATGCTGTTCAGGATGATCCGTATAAGCAATGACCGAATTTTTATTTTTTATCCCGATTAGGGGCGCTTTTTCATTAAATACAATATATTCTGAAGACTCATTTTCATTCCATTTGACCACGAGATAACTCCATTGAAAAAGAAAAAGGGAAATCAGAACATACCCCATCGCTTTTCTTTTTTTGGAATATATCCCATATACTAGTGCAAATAGGAAAGAATAGAGTGTCACCACCATCACACCTGAAAAGGAGATATGACTAATGACGCCCCACTTAAACTGCGCTATCCAATGAATATAAGCATTCATATACTGAATTGAAAAAGCCAAGGGCTTTCCTAAATAAATCGCAACTGAAGGAACTATAAAATTAAGACCTAATAACAGAATACCGTACAATAACACGAAACTTGAAAGCGGTATAATGACTAAATTGGCCAACAAAAACAAGGCCGGAAATTGATTAAAATAATACAAACATAAAGGCAATACGCCGATTTGAGCTGCCAAAGAAACCCCTATCATATCCATAAAATAGCGTACAATTTTATTTTGAGTCACAGGAACTCGTTTAAAAAATGGCTGGAACAATACGATAGACAATACAGCGGCATAACTCAACTGAAATCCAATATCAAATAACGTGTTGGGAGAAAATACCAATATAAGAAGTGCCGAAACGGCCATCGCATTGTAAAGGGATTTAGACCGATTGAAATAGGTACCCACACTCATAAAACTAAACAAGGTCACCGCTCGCGTTACCGATGCAGGAAGCCCGGTTAATAGCGCAAACAACCACAACACGAATAGCACGAGAAGTAACTCAAGTGCTTTCCCAAATCGAAAACTTCGTAAAGGCCGCAATAAAAAAATCAAAAAGAAATACAAAACCGAAATGTGCAACCCAGAAATCGCTAATACATGAATCACGCCCGCATTCGTATAATCCGTTAGGGTTTCTTTATCAAGCGCTACCCGTTGACCTAAAAGCAAAGCATCAATTATCGCTTTTGTTTTAGCATCAAAGGCATGCAAATCAAAACTATGACGTAAGGTGTTGCGCAATCGTTCCAAATAATAACCGCTATTTTGATGCAGTTGCACCACTTTTATATCCTTTTTTTGAAGGTATACTTGATGCCAAACATTTTGTTTTTCTAAATAATTAGCATAATCAAATTGGTACGGATTATAGGCTTTTGGGATGGGGTATAACGACCCTTGAATCACAATTTCGGTCCCTACAGGCAAAGCTACTTTAGCGGTTTTTGCCACATACAACAATAAGCGCCCCGATGCGCCCTTTTGATTCATGGATTGCATGTTCAGAAAATACTTCGCATACCGCGCATTTGGTTTAACATCCGCATGAATAATTCCACGGATAGTATTTGTAGTTGAAGGGATTTGTTTGCTGTAATGATCGGGATAATTGCGATCAAAATGTACGTAAAATGTGAGCATTCCTAAAAAGACAGAAAGAAAATAGGTTGCGATACCAAAATCCATTGAAGGCATCAATTTTCGTTGACTTTTAAGATACGAGAAGGCAAAAAGTGCGGCACAAATACTCAAGCCACAAGCAATTATGGGTAATGCTAAACGGCCATTTTCTTGGACAATAATGCCCAACATAAAAGACAGCGTAATGCCGATTAAGGGAAATTTTAGGGGAGTCAATACGTAGGGGGAATTTAGTGAATATTTTAGTGCATATTTTGGGAATTTACGATTAAGGTTGCGGTTTTCAAGCTGGCGCCTTCACCTCCTAAATTTTGTTTCAAACGAGCATAAGTATCCGCCAGTTTCTTTCTATTTTCAAGATTTAAAATGTGGTGAAGTTCCAATTTTAATTGCGCTGTAGTCAAATTTTCCTGAATCAATTCTTTGACCACTTCTTCATCCATAATCAAATTAACTAATGAAATGTATTTTAAAGTTATGATTCGTTTTGCAATTTGATACGAAATCCAACTGCCTTTGTAGCACACTACTTCTGGAACATTGAACAAAGCAGTCTCCAAAGTGGCTGTTCCTGATGTAACTAAAGCAGCATATGAATGGCTTAGCAAATCGTAGGTCTTATTGGAAATAAATTGTACGTTTTCGTTGGTTAAAAAGGGTTTGTAAAACGAATAATCCTGACTAGGAGCTCCGGCAATGACGAATTGATAATCCGGAAAATCGTCTACAACAGAAAGCATTACTGCTAACATTTTTACTATTTCTTGTTTTCGACTACCAGGCAACAAAGCAATGATCGGTTTTTCAGAGAGTTTATGCTCTGCTCTAAATACGGCAGCTGTTACTTCATCTCGATTAGCAATCGCATCTATCAGCGGATGCCCAACAAAATGAACTGGAAAATGATGTTTTTTCTCATAAAAATCTTTCTCAAAAGGGAGAATAACATACATCGCATCAACATCTCTTTTTATTGCCGTAATACGGCTTTCTTTCCAAGCCCAAATTTGAGGCGAAATATAATAATGTGTGGGAATGTTTCTTTCTTTTGCCCATTTGGCAATGCGCATGTTAAAACCGGGATAATCTATAAAAATGAGTACATCCGGTTGAAATTGAGCGATGTCTTTTTTGCAAATGGCAATGTTATTCAAAATGGTTTTTAGATTCAGGAGTACTTCAACAAAACCCATAAAAGCCAATTCGCGGTAGTGCTTTACTAAGGTTCCCCCAGCCTGTTGCATCAAATCGCCACCCCAAAATCGAATTTCGGCCGACGGATCTTTCACGTACAAAGCTTTCATAAGGTTTGCGCCATGCAAATCCCCCGAAGCTTCTCCTGCAATGATATAATACTTCATGTGCTATTTTTATAAATCCCAAGTATTCAAAGACTGAATGGCATGGTGAGCGGTTAAATCAAACTGTACCGGTACTATTGAAATGTATCCATTTTCTAACGCCCATTCATCGGTATCTGTTCCTTTGTCTTGGTTGACAAATTTACCCGTTAACCAATAATATTCTTTTCCTTGTGGATTGGTTCGTTTATCAAACTCTTCTTGCCACATGGCTTTTGCTTGACGACAAATTTTTATTCCTTTGATTGCTTCTTGCGAAAGTTTTGGGAAATTTACATTCAAAACTACCCCTTCAGGTAAGCCATTATGCAATACTTCCAGGGCGATTTGTTTGAGGTGTTTTTTTATGGGTTCAAAATCGGCATCCCAACTATAATCTAACAATGAAAAGCCGATAGCAGGAATGCCTTCAATACCAGCTTCAACCGCAGCACTCATGGTTCCCGAATAAATCACATTTATAGAAGAATTCGATCCGTGATTGATGCCCGAAACACATAAATCGGGTTTGCGTTTTAATACTTCATTGACGGCTATTTTTACACAATCTACAGGTGTACCACTACAACTGTATTCTTGTTCAATTTCATTGTCAATATGTACCCGTTCTAATTTAAGTGTATTGTTAATGGTTATGGCATGACCCATGGCGCTTTGCGGACTATCAGGCGCTACCACTACCACTTCCCCGACTTCTTTCATTACAGCAATTAAGGCCCTAATGCCTGGGGCAACAATTCCATCGTCGTTTGTAATGAGAATAAGTGGTTTGGTCATCATAACTTTTTTGCTAAATTAATTAATTTATATGGAAACCTTTTTTTTGAGTTAAAAAAAATAGCACTTTAACATAAATTTATCGCAAATTCCTTTTTTATGGCGTGGTTTTTTGTGTAATTTAGTTGAAAATTTTTTAATGAAACGTATCGTGGAATTTATGAAGAGAAATTATAAGGTTATTTTACTGATTACTGTATTATCTGCAGTATTATGGAGTTTTATTCCTACCGAAAAAAAATCAGATCCCGAAAAAGATAAATTATTATTAGAACTTTTAACAATGGTTCTTGAAAGAGGTCATTATAGTCCTGTTGCCATGGACGATGCCTTTTCCAAAAAAGTGTATGCCAAATATTTAGAAGGAATCGATCCTACCAAACGTTTTTTCTTACAAAGTGATATCGAAGAATTTAGCAAATTTGAATTGCAAATAGACGATATGATCAAACGAAAAGATTTAACCTTTTTCAATCTGACCAATAGCCGATTATTACAAAGAATGCAAGAATCTAGAGGCATTTATGAACAAGTACTTGCGAGTCCGTTTGACTTCACTTCCAACGAAAACATCAATGTAGATTATGAAAAATTGCCGTACGCCAAAAGCAAAAAAGAATTGACAGATCGTTGGCGCAAACAACTCAAATTACAAGCGTTATCATCTATAACCGACAAACAAAAATTAGAAGAAGACAAAAAAGCGAAAGATGCCAATTATACGGCAAAATCTTTTGAAGCTATAGAGAAAGAGGTACGTGAAAACAGTTTAAAATCATTGGATGAATATTTTAATTTCATCCAAAAAGAATTGACTCGAAACGACTGGTTCTCCATCTATTTGAATGCTATAGTGGAACGATTTGATCCCCACACGTTTTATTTCTCACCAGAAGATAAAGAAAAATTTGATGTAAGCATGAGTGGCACCTTTGAAGGAATTGGAGCCCGCCTTCAAAAGAAGAATGATGCAGTTGAGATTTCCGAATTAATCTCCGGAGGACCGGCCTGGAAAGGAAAAGAATTAGAAGCAGGCGATCTTATCTTAAAAGTAGCTCAAGGTGCAGAAGAACCAATTGATGTAGCAGGAATGCGTCTAGATGATGTAGTTAAAAAAATAAAGGGACCTAAAGGCACGGAAGTACGATTAACCGTTAAAAAAGTGGATGGTTCAATCAAAGTCATTTCGATTATTAGAGATGAAGTAGAAACCGAAGAAACATTTGCAAAATCATCCATCGTAGAAAAAGACGGAAAGCGTTTTGGTATTATTTATTTACCGAAATTCTATATCAGTTTTGAAAACAAAGAAAACAGAGATGCGTATAAAGATGTCGCTTTAGAAATTGAACGTTTGAAAGCGCAAAATATCGACGGTTTAGTAATGGATTTACGTGATAACGGTGGTGGATCATTAGAAACGGTTGTCAAAATGGTAGGTTTGTTTATTCCTGAAGGTCCCGTAGTTCAAGTGAAGGCGCCGGGTAGAAACCCAGAAATTTTACCCGATCCCGATAAAAAAGTACAATACGAAGGGCCATTAGTGGTCATGATTAACAACTTTTCGGCTTCCGCATCTGAAATTTTTGCTGCAGCCATACAAGATTATAAAAGAGGAATTGTGGTAGGTAGTAAACATTCGTATGGCAAAGGAACCGTGCAAAATGTAATTGACCTAAATCAATTTATTAGAGGCAATTCTTATGGAGATTTGGGGGCCTTAAAAACAACCATTCAAAAATTTTACAGAATTAATGGCGGCTCTACACAACGAGAAGGTGTAATGAGCGACATTGTTTTTCCGGATCGCTATACGTATTTAGATATGGGAGAACGAGATGAAGAGAGCGCCCTGCCGTGGGATAAAATTGCACCGGCTAAATACGAACCATTACCCATTAATTATGATCAAATTATTTCCAACAGTAAGAAAAGAATTGCATCTAATTCCTACTTTAAATTAATTGATGAAAATGCGAAATGGATCTTTGAACGCAAAGACGATAATTCATTTAGCTTAAATTTGAATCAATTCAAAAAAGAAATGGCGCAGTCGGATGCAAAAATTAAAAAATTCAAAGTCCTTTCTGAGTATAACAACAAACTTAAATTCAATTCACTCCCACATGAATTAGTACAATTTGAAAAAGACAGCTTGTTAAAACAAAAGAGAGAACGTTGGCATGAAGACCTCCAAAAAGACGTCTATATGGAAGAAACTTTAAATGTAATTGCCGAAATTAAGGCCAGTCAAAAAGGAAAAGGATTGCCAAAAAAATTAAGCATCAACTAATAAAAAAACCTCAACTTTCGTTGAGGTTTTTTTATATATCACAAAGAAGTCTTTCAAAAAATTACCATTCGTTTACTTTGTTGGCATCTAATTTAATGAAGATGAATAACAATATGGTAAAAGCCCATAAACTCGATCCTCCATAAGAGAAAAAAGGCAAAGGAACACCAATGGTAGGAAACAATTTAATCAACATGGCAATATTTACAAAAAAGTGCATAAACAAATAAGTCGCAACACAATACCCATAAATGCGGCTAAATTTGGTTTTTTGATTTTCGGCTAAATAAATGATTCTAAGAAATAATACTACAAATAGGGCAATAACAAAAGTAGACCCAATAAATCCCCATTCTTCTCCAACTGTTGTAAAAATATAATCGGTATGCTGTTCTGGAACAAAGCCTCCCTTGGTTTGGGTACCTTCCAAATAGCCTTTTCCAAAAAATCCCCCAGAACCAATGGCGATCATAGATTGATCTAGATTATATCCTTCTTTTTTCATGTCTACATCATCGCCGATTAACACATTAATTCGATCTTTTTGATGTGACTCTAACACATTGTTGTATACAAAGCTTACCGAAAACGAAAACGCAACAATAGCCAAATAAACCAACCCATACACAACAGGGTTTCTGGTTATTTTACGATTCAAAACATAATGCGCAATCATGATAATCAAAACGATGAAAATCAGATAAATGGGAGCAATAACAAGGGACAAGAAGAATACGACTATGGCTACAATTCCTGAAATAAAATACCAACTAGGAAGCCCTTCTCGGTTGAGTACAAAAATTAATGAGATAAAAATCATCGCACTTCCAGCATCGGGTTGTAACAAAATGAGAAAGATGGGCAATCCCATGATGGCTAATCCAATGAGCTGATGCTTGGTAAATTTTAGATTGATCTGAGAATAACTTAAATATTTTGCTAACAATAAAGCCGTGGCTGTTTTTACGAATTCGGAAGGCTGAAATCCGAAACCGCCAAATTGATACCAATTGGTTTGTCCTTTAATGGTTTTACCAAAGGCAAATAACCCTAACAACAAAATGATCCCAATGCCATAAAACACAAAGGAGAATCGTTCAAATAATTTTGCATCGGTAAATAAAATGATAAAAATTATAGGGATTGTTAATCCAATGAATAGCATTTGACGACCATAAATTTGAGAAAGATCAAAAAGTGAAGTTTCTTCAATGGGTAGGGATGCCGAATAAATGGTCATCCATCCCATGATTACTAAAACAGCATACAGTAAAATAGTAATCCAATCGATACTTGATCCTACGCGTTGATTTTTCATTTTAGTCGTTTTCTTCTTCTTTTTTAGCTTCTCCTACTTTTGATGCTACGTTTGAAAGCGCCTCATCATCTTTTGATCGATCAGGGAAACGCTGATAAATAATATTCTCAATTTTATTATACTCAGGAGCTAAACTTCCTTTAAGCATTCGTTCTTCTAAATCGGTGCGAGAGATTTTTCCATTGATATATTTTTCAATCATCAATGTGGCAATAGGTCCTGCCCACGTAGCGCCAAATCCAGAATTCTCAATAAATACCGCAATCGCTATTTTTGGATTATCTCGAGGTGCAAACGCCACAAAAATAGAGTGGTCTTTCAACTGATAGGTCTTACCTCCTACTCTAATTTTATTTTCGGCCGTTCCGGTTTTTCCACATATTTTGATTCCTTCCACTCTAAATCCTGAGGCCGTACCAAAATTATACACGTCTTCTAATCCTTGAATAACCGGTTCAAAATAACGTTTATCGATAGTCGTATAATGACGGGTCGTGAACTTTTTATCCAGTTTTTGATTCTTAATGTTTTTGACAATGTGTGGTGTATAGTAATAGCCTCTGTTGGCTACTGTTGCCATCATATTTGCCAATTGCATGGGTGATGTTAAGATTTCTCCTTGACCAATGGCATTAGATATAATATACGAGCTGCGAATTGGCGCACCTTTGTACATTTTTTTATACATTTTTGAGGTAGGAACGAGCCCTTTTGCACCAATGGGCATATCGGTTCCTAAATACTGTCCCAAACCAAAACTTTTCACATGTCTTGACCAGTTGTCTACACTGTAATAAGAATTTTTATACTTTTCAATAGTACGTTTATAGGTATTGCCAAAATAAGAATTACACGATTTATAGATTCCATTGTTCAATTGCAAATCGTGCAATCCACAGTGACAGCCCATAAAACGTCCAAAATTTGCTCCATGATTACAATAAAAAACACTTTGCTCATCGATCACCCCTTCTTGTAAACCAATAAGTCCGGTAATAATTTTAAAAGGTGAACCAGGTGGGTAGGTCGCTTGCAGTCCACGATCATATAGAGGTTTTGAAATCGAATCGTTATATAAAGCCGTATAGTTTTTAGAACGCTGCCTTCCTACTAACATGGCCGGATCAAATGTTGGTGCCGAAACCAAAGCTAATATTTCGCCGGTTTTAGGTTCTATAGCAACAATTCCTCCGCGTTTATTGATCATCAAATCGGTACCATATTTTTGTATTTCATGGTCGATGGTTAAGGTTAAATCTTTACCTTGTTGGGAAATGGTGTCAAATTCTCCGTCTTTATACGGACCAATAATTTTATTGTGTTTGTCTCGCAGTAAATATTTCACCCCTTTTATTCCGCGAAGAATTTCCTCATATTCTTGCTCTACACCCTGTTTTCCAATCAAATCCCCACTGTTATAGTACTCATTTTTTTTCAAAATGGCATCGTTGACTTGGGTAATGAATCCGAATATATTAGCGCCATCTTTCACTTGGTAATCGCGCAAGGATCTTTTTTGGGAATAAAATCCTTCAAATTTTCGTTCCTTTTCTTGAAAAGCAGCATATTCAGCCTTGTTCAATTGGGCCAAAAAAACCGAAGGAAGCATGGGACTATAGACTCTGGCTTTTTTCACCTTTCGAATAAAGTCGGCCTTTGAGATGTGCAATAATTTACAAAATTCGAGGGTGTCAATATTTTTGATCTCTCTAGGGACCACCATGATATCATAGGAAGGTTGGTTTGCCACTAATAATTTACCATTCCGATCATAAATATAACCCCGTTCTGGAAAATCAAAAATCTTTTTTATGGCATTATTTTCAGATTTTAATTTTAGAGAGTCATCAATTACTTGCAAATAGAAAATGCGCATAATAAAAATAACGGAAGTAATAATTATTACAGCGGGCAACGCAATTTTTCTCATCGTCTGTTCGGCTTAATTAAGTAGACTATAAATAAACAAATGGCAAAAGTAAATAGGGTACTTGCAAGAGTACGTGTTAATATGGTAAAGATCAATCCGAGTCTAAAATATTCCAAATAAAACACAATGAAATGGTGCAGAACAATAGCTAAGAGCAAAAGAGTAATTCGCTCGGGCGACATTTTATCGGCTATTTTTACGGTTTGATATTCATAACTTAATCCAAATGAAAATTTGAACAAGGTGGGACGCAAATAGGCTAACGTAATGGAGGCCGTAGTGTGAATACCGCCTGAATTACAAAACATATCTAAAAAAAGCCCTAAGAAAAAACTACCCAACAACAATACACTTTTATTGCTGTTCACGGGATAAAGAATAATAAATAAAATATAGGGATACGGATTGATGTATCCAAACAAATTGATGTTGTTAAATATCAATACCTGTAAGGATAAAAATACAATAAATCGAATACTATTTAATAGACTGTTGTTCACTTATTTTTTAGGTGCTGTTGTAATGGTTTCTAGATCTTGTTTTTGCTTTTTCTTTTTATTTTCAATAATGTAGACATACCCTAATGCCGTCATATCGTTAAACAATCGAACATTAATCGTATAATAATTTGTTTTACGATCAATAAAAATTTTATCTATTTTTCCTACTGGAATATTTTCTGGGAAAATATCTGAATTGCCTCCGGTGACAATGGAATCGCCTTTACGAAGGGAAGCCAATCGTGGCACATCAATCAACTGAGCAAAACCTACATTCTTTCCGTCCCAAACTAAAGATCCAAAATGATCTGAATTTTTAATTTTAGCATTGATTTTCGACTTAATGTTCAACACACTTTGAATGGTGGCGAAATCTGGAGATGTTTTTTCCACAATTCCCACAACTCCTTTGTCGTTAATTACACCCATATCGGTTTTAATTCCTAGGGCTTTACCTGCATTAATTGTAATATAATTTTCCCTTACGTTAAATGAATTTCGTATCACCTTACCCACCACAACATTAAAATTATTGAGGTCATTTCTGAAAAGTGTTTTTGAGGTAATCAGGGTGTCTTTTTTGTTGAATAACATTTCTTTCAACAAGGCATTTTCTGAAGCTAATTCTTTATTTTTCTCTTTAAGACTTAAATATTCATTAACATCATTAATTTTTGTGTAGACCGAACCCGTAATTCTATTAGCCGAATTGATGTATTGACTTCGATGATAGGTGTGCGAAGTGATCGTTAAAGTTAGTGATAGGACCAAAAGCAGCAAAAACAGCAATCGATAGCTGTTTTTTATGATAAAATTAATTATTTGCTGCATGGACTATTTATTATTTAATCAGAATTCCTTTGTACTTGTTGATGTTTTTTAAAGCCATTCCGGTTCCTCGTACTACAGCTCTTAATGGATCTTCGGCAATATAAACCGGTAAATCTGTTTTTAAAGAGATTCTTTTATCTAAACCTCTCAACATCGATCCACCTCCTGCTAAATAAATTCCAGTATTATAAATATCGGCAGCTAACTCAGGTGGTGTTTGTGATAGCGTTTCCATTACTGCATCTTCAATTCGTTGAATCGATTTGTCTAATGCTTTGGCAATTTCTCTGTAAGAAACATCTACTTGTTTTGGTTTTCCGGTTAACAAGTCCCTACCTTGAACGGACATATCTTCAGGTGTATTGTCCAAATCTTCGATGGCTGCCCCAATTTGAATTTTAATTTTTTCAGCTGTGGTTTCTCCTACAAATAAATTGTGTTGGGTTCGCATGTAATAAATGATGTCGTTTGTAAAAACATCCCCTGCAATTTTAACAGATTTATCACAAACAATACCGCCCAAGGCAATTACTGCAATTTCTGTAGTACCTCCTCCGATATCCACAATCATATTTCCTTTGGGTTGCATAATATCCACTCCGATACCAATAGCCGCAGCCATAGGTTCATGTATCAAATATACTTCTTTCCCATTTACACGTTCTGCTGATTCTTTTACCGCACGCATTTCCACTTCTGTAATTCCAGAAGGAATACAAATAACCATACGAAGAGCAGGTGTAAAAAACTTTTTCTTTAACGCAGGAATACTTTTGATAAACATTTTGATCATTTGCTCAGATGCATCAAAATCGGCGATAACTCCGTCTTTTAATGGACGAATTGTCTTAATATTTTCATGCGTCTTCCCTTGCATCATATTGGCCTCTTTTCCAACGGCAATTATTTTACCTGTCACACGATCACGAGCAACTATTGACGGACTATCGATAACAACTTTGTCGTTATGGATGATAAGCGTGTTTGCGGTACCAAGGTCGATAGCGATATCCTCGGTCATGAAATCAAAAAATCCCATAGTTTTATAAAGGGTTTAACGTTTTTTGTTTAATTCTATACAACTAGCAAAACTATGAAAATAATCTGGAATAATTTCAAATTAAAACGCATTAAAAAAATTATTTTTAATGCGTTTTAAAATTAGGATATAAATTGCGATATTAATGTTTAAAATGGCGAATTCCAGTAAACACCATTGCCATATTATTATCGTTGCAATATTGAATACTTAATTCGTCTTTTATAGATCCTCCAGGTTGAATAACCGCCGTAATACCAACTTTGTTTGCAATTTCAACACAATCTGGAAATGGGAAAAATGCATCACTTGCCATGACAGCTCCCGTTAAATCAAACTCAAAGGAAGTTGCTTTTTCAATGGCTTGTTTTAAAGCGTCAACACGAGAGGTTTGCCCAGTTCCTGAAGCACAAAGTTGTTTATTTTTTGCAAAAACAATCGTATTAGACTTGGTGTGTTTGCATATTTTAGAGGCAAACAATAAGTCTTCAATTTCATCAGCCGTTGGAGCTGAATTAGTAACAGTTTTCAGATGAGATTTCGAATCGGTAACATTGTCTTTATCCTGCACCAATACCCCATTCAAACAAGTGCGTACATTTTTTTGAGGCAACTCTACTTCATTTATAATCAATATGATTCGATTCTTTTTTTCTTCTAACAAGTCAATAGCTTCTTGATCATATGCTGGCGCAATAACTACTTCGCAAAATAGTTTATTGATTTCTTCAGCCGTTGCAAGATCAATTTTTCCATTTGCAATTAGCACTCCTCCAAATGCAGAAGTAGGATCAGCCGCTAAAGCATCTAAATAGGCTTGTTTCATAGTACTTCTAGAAGCTAATCCGCAAGCATTATTATGTTTTAAAATAGCAAACGTAGGTTCATCACTTTTAAATTCATTCATTAAGTTAACTGCAGCATCAACGTCTAACAAATTGTTATAAGACAATTCCTTTCCGTGAACTTTGGTAAACATTTGATCAAAATCACCAAAGAAAAATCCTTTTTGATGTGGATTTTCGCCATAGCGAAGAATTTGTCCGTTTGCTACACTTGTTTTTAGATACGTTTCATCGGTGTTGAAATAATTAAAAATAGCCCCATCATAATGTGAAGAAACATGAAAAGCTTTAGTAGCTAATAATCTTCTATTTTCTAATGTTGTAGCGCCATTATTTTCAGTATAAAAATTCAAGAAAGAAGCGTATTCCTCTACTGAAGGCACAATAACCGTGTCTTTAAAGTTTTTTGCAGCCGCTCGAATTAACGAAATACCACCAATATCAATTTTTTCAATAATATCGGCTTCACTAGCTCCTGAAGTTACTGTTTTTTCGAAAGGATATAAATCTACAATTACTAAATCGATTTGCGGAATATTAAATTCTTGCATTTGTTGCACATCGCCTGAATGATCTTGACGGTTTAAAATACCCCCGAAAATTTTTGGATGCAACGTTTTTACTCTTCCACCTAATATTTCAGGAAAAGCAGTAATATCTTCGACAGCTACGACAGGAATGCCTAGATTTTTTATAAAAGTTTCTGTACCACCCGTAGAATAAATGGTCACCTTGTTTTGATGCAAAGCATGAACTATGGGTTCCAATCCTGTTTTATCAAATACAGAAATTAAAGCCGAAGCAATTTTTTTTGAAGTACTCATTGTGTTGTGTTGTTTAAAGTGCAAAAGTAGTTATACTTCTTAAAACTTTCAAACTTAAATTGAAGTGTTTTTAGTAAGCGTATACTAAATTCGTTTTTTATTTGACGAATTTGTAATTGAATGCAAAAAGCTCTAAATCATTTTGATAAAGAGCTTTTGAAGTGCGGGTAAAAGGACTCGAACCTTCACACCTTGCGGCACCAGATCCTAAGTCTGGCGTGTCTACCAATTTCACCATACCCGCGATAATTGGAGTGCAAATATAAAGCTTTCGACGAATATTGCAAAACTTAATGCATTTATTTTAGGATTGAAAACAAAAAAAACCTCTCATTTTTGTGAGAGGTTTTAGTATGTAGTAAAAAAGTTTTACGCTTCAAAAGGAATAACAGATACAAATGATTTGTTTTCCGCTTTTTTCTGGAATTTTACAACTCCGTCTACTTTAGCATGTAACGTATGATCTTTTCCCATGTAAACATTTTCACCTGGGTTGTGCTTTGAACCTCTTTGTCTAACAATGATGTTTCCAGCAATAGCAGCTTGTCCTCCATAAATCTTAACGCCTAAACGTTTCGATTCAGATTCTCTACCATTCTTCGAACTACCGACACCTTTTTTGTGAGCCATGATGTTATATTTTAAATGTTATTCTTCTGTTTTTGGTTTACGAGTTGCTTTAGCTTTTGGCTTAACTTCTTCAGTTGCTTCAGTTGCTTCAACCTCTACTTCTTTTTTAGCCGCTTTTTTCTTAGCTGCAACAGCTACAATTCCCTCAATTAAAATTTGAGTAAATGATTGTCTGTGACCGTTTTTCTTTTTGTAACCTTTTCTTCTTTTCTTTTTGAAGACAATTACTTTATCACCTTTTAAGTGTTGTAACACTTTGGCTTCTACTGAAGCACCTTCTACAGCTGGGGCGCCTAAAGTTACGTTTCCATTATCATCTAACAAAAGAACTTTATCGAAAGAAACTTTCGAACCTTCTTCTGAAGCTAAACGGTGAACATAAACCTTTTGGTCTTTGCTTACTTTGAATTGTTGCCCTGCTATCTCTACGATTGCGTACATAACAATGAGTTTAGTTAAAAATTTTAAGGTTGCAAATATACAATAAATTATAAACCAAACAACACATTAGTCTAATAAAATTATATTTTTTTTGATTGAATAAAAAAGTTGAAAAAATTTAACCACTTTTGTAACAATAATTAAAATAAACTACCAATAGAATTATCAACAAATTAATAACGTATGAAAAAATCTTTAATGGCTTTGGGAACTGCACTAATGCTAGGCGGAACAGCTTCTGCTCAAAAGGTAACATTTGAAGAGTTTGATTTAGACAACGGATTACACGTGGTGCTTCATCAAGACAATTCTGCTCCAGTGGTAATTACATCTGTGATGTATCACGTGGGCGCTAAAGACGAACAACCAAACAGAACTGGTTTTGCACACTTTTTTGAACACCTTTTATTTGAAGGAACAAAAAATATTGCTCGCGGTGAATGGTTTAAATTAGTAACTGCAAATGGAGGGAACAACAATGCAAATACTACTGACGACAGAACGTATTATTATGAAGTATTCCCTTCTAATAATTTAGAGTTAGCACTTTGGATGGAATCGGAACGATTAATGCATCCGGTAATCAATCAAATTGGAGTAGATACTCAAAACGAGGTGGTTAAAGAAGAAAAGAGATTGCGTGTTGACAACCAACCTTATGGAAATTTAATCAAAGCTGTTAAACAAAATATGTTTAAAGTACATCCGTATAAATGGACTACCATTGGCGAAATGGAGCATTTAGACGCTGCTACTTTAGAAGAATTTCAAGCGTTTAACAAAAAATTCTACGTGCCTAACAATGCGGTTTTAGTCGTAGCAGGTCAGTTTGACAAAGCACAAGCTAAAGAATGGATTACTCGTTATTTTGGAGCTATTCCAAAAGGAGCACCAGTAACTCGTCAAAAAGTTGAAGAAGCACCAATTACTCAAGAATTTAAAGCATCATGGGAAGATCCTAACATTCAAATTCCAATGTTAGTAGCTTCTTACAGAACTCCTTCTATGAAATCGCGTGATGCAAGAGTTTTAGACATGATTTCGACTTATTTATCAGACGGTAAAAGTTCTAAATTATACAAAAAAATCGTTGACGATAAAAAAATGGCATTACAAATTGGCGCATTCAATTACAGCCAAGAAGATTACGGAATGTATTTAATTTATGGTTTACCAATGGGTGAAAATACTTCAGAATCGATCTTAAAAGAAATTGATGAAGAAATCGTAAAAATGCAAACCGAATTAATTTCGGAAACCGACTTTCAAAAATTACAAAATAAATTTGAAAGCAATTATGTAAGCAATAACGCTTCAGTAGAAGGAATTGCAGATAATTTAGCGACTTACTATATGTTATATGGTGACATCAATTTAATCAATACTGAAATTGATATTTACCGTTCAATTACTAGAGAAGAAATTAGAGACATTGCTAAGAAATATCTAAACTCAAACCAAAGATTGATTTTAGATTATGTTCCTGCTAAAGACAAAGCTCAAAACTAAGATCGAAAACATATGAAAAAATTTATATACATAGCAGCCAGTTTATTTTTAACAATAACTATGCAAGCACAAGACAGACCACAACCTAAACCAGGACCAGCGCCTTCAATAAATATTAATAAACCACAAAGTTTTGTACTTAAAAACGGTTTAAAAGTATTGGTTGTAGAAAACCACAAATTACCTCGTGTTTCCTTTAATCTTACATTAGACAATCCTCCTTATGCTGAAGGAGCAAAAAAAGGAGTTTCTGATATTTTAAGCAGCATGATTGGAAACGGAACACAATCGATAAATAAAGACGCTTTTAATGAAGAAATCGATTTCTTAGGTGCTAATATTAATTTTTATGCCTCTGGAGCATCAGCAAATGGTTTATCTAGATATTCAAAAAGAATATTAGAATTAATGGCCGATGGAGCGTTAAATCCGTTATTTGTTCAAGAAGAATTTGACAAAGAAAAAGCCAAACTTATCGAAGAATTAAAATCGGAAGAAAAAAGTGTAACTGCTATTGCCAGAAGAGTTGAAAATGTTTTAACCTATGGAAAAGAACATTATAAAGGCGAATTTACTAGCGAAGAAACATTGAAAAATGTAACACTTGATGATGTTATCGTTAATTATAACACCTATTTTGTTCCAGCAAACGCTTACCTTGTTATTGTTGGTGATGTAAAATTTAAAGAGGTTAAAAAAGAAGTGGAAAGACTTTTTGGAAGCTGGAAAAAAGCTACTGCACCTCAACTTACTTATTCTGATCCAAAAGACGTTCAATACAGTCAAATCAACTTTATCGATACTCCAAATGCAGTTCAATCTGAAATTGCATTGGTAAATTTATCAAATTTAAAAATGACCGATAAAGAATATTTTACAGTGCTATTAGCTAATCAAGTATTAGGTGGTGGTGGTGAAGGCAGATTATTCTTAAACCTTCGTGAAAAACACGGATGGACTTATGGTGCTTATTCTTCAATTGGTTCTGGAAAATACATCAATAAATTCCGCTCAGGATCTTCTGTTCGAAATGCAGTAACCGATAGCGCAGTTGTTGAAGTATTCAACGAATTGAAAAGAATGAGAACTGAATTAGTTTCAGAAGAAGATCTTAAAAATGCGAAAGCTAAATATGTGGGTAATTTTGTAATGCAAATTGAAAAACCTTCTACTATTGCAGGTTATGCTTTAAACAAAGAGACACAAGGCTTGCCAGAAGATTTTTACGAAAACTACATTAAAAACATCAATGCAGTAACCGCAGAAGATATTAAAAATGCTGCCAATAAATTTTTCTTAACCGATCAAACAAGAGTAATTATTGTTGGAAAAGCTGCTGATGTATTGCCAGGATTAGAAGTAATGAGTAAAAGAGAAAAATTACCTATCTTTTACTTTGACAAATACGGAAACCCGACTCAAAAACCTGAAATGAAAAAACCGGTTCCAGCTGGTGTAACCGCACAAACTGTTTTAAACGATTACATCAAAGCAATTGGTGGTGAAAAAGCGGTGAAAAATGTAAAAACATTAGCTATTCTTTCTTCTGGTACTATTCAAGGTACTGCTCTTGAAATCGTAACGAAAACAGCTCCTAAAAAATTAGCCTTCGAAATGAAAGCGATGGGAATGACAATGTCTAAGCAAATCGTTAACGAAAAAGAGGCTTATGCTATGCAACAAGGTCAACGTAAAGATTTTACAGGTGACGAATTAAAAGAAATGCAAGCTGAAGCAAATACATTTAAAGAATTAGCGTTGTTAACCGATAAAGAAATAAGTCTAACAGGAATCGAAAATATTAACGGTTCTGATGCTTATGCGCTTAAAAACGGAAAAACAACTTTATTTTATGATGTAAAAACAGGATATAAAGTTGCTGAGTCTAAAGAAATGGAACAAAGAGGTCAAAAAATGACACAAACAACTTATTTCCAAGACTACAAAGACGTTAAAGGATTAAAATTTCCTTATAAAATAATAATGAATGTAGGAATCGAAATTGAATTAACAACCACAGAAGTTAAAATCAATGAAGGGGTAACTGATGCCGATTTTAAATAATTGGTATCTGTATAAATTAAGATAAAGCGCTCAAGAAATTGGGCGCTTTTTTTATTTAATAATTTAAAAAAATGTATTGTTAATTAAAATAAATTGTATATTTGATATTATTCATAATATTCTATAAACATGAAACAAAAAATCTTAAAAAACTCCCTACTATTATTCCTCATCGGAATAATTATTTCTCTTTTCGGCTTTTTTTATGCCAAAACCCTATTAAAATACGTTACTACTTACTTTTAATAGGTTTACAACGTGTAGTATTACGCTAAAACATAGTTTTAATACGTTTAAAAACCCCTAAAAATAGGTTACAAACCACTTTTAATATGTTTTATACGCATTAAAATACAATAAACACCCTTTTAAATAGGCTAACCTACCCATTTAAAGTAACACTTAACATATAAAATAGCATTAACACTTGTTTTCTTGTTTAATAATTTATCAATGGCTATTTATAAAGCTTGAAAAATATTTCTTAAATATTATTATAACAAAATCTTGTATATTTAGAATAAATTACCTACTATTGTAACACAAAACACGTTCATATCATATCATAAAAATATTATAAAGCATTAGCTTATTCTTGTTAAGGAAAACTGGTAATTTTTTTAAAACAAACAAATAAACAAAGCCCACGCTTTTTTTTTGAAGCTTACAATTTAGTAACTTTAAAACACCCCTATATATGAAGAGAATTAATCAATTAAAAAAAGCATTTGTTTTATTTTTTACAATAGTAATTGCTTTTACAGGCTGTAATGATGATTTGTACCAGATTCACGAACACAATCATGAAAGCAACTTTACCGCAAAAAAATTAAGCTCTGAAGAAGCCCTGCAAATTGCAAGAAAATTAAATGGGCTTGTTAATAAAGGAAAACACAATACACTTTTAATTTCAGAACAAAGCGTATCTGTTGCCAATAATTCTGTCGATTTTTCAACCGTTAATCTTATTGAAAGCATAAACGGAACTAAAACCTATGCGTTTGCTGTTAATGATAATAATATAGAAGATAATATCATCAAAAACGTTATCCTGCAAGAATTTCAAAACGAAATAGTTGTAAAAGAAGTTTCGTATAATATGACCGATTCTTTTAAAAGTCAATATTATAATGGTGTAACCGATTTTAAAAGTTTTCAAGGAACTTTAACTTTTGAAACCGTTTTTGGAAATCCTTGTCCTGATGATGCTAACCCAGTTTCTATTGGCTCACCTATTGGAGATGATGGAAATTCTAATGGTAGTGGTAATAATGGTGGAGGTTTCATCCCTATTGGAGGCTTACCCAGCGGTAATAATAACGGAGGATTTAATGGTGCAAATACCTCAGGGTCAAATGGTGGTAATTCTGGCGGAGGTGGAACAACCTTTTATTATCAATGCTTAAATTGTAGTAAAGCATATAATACTCCTGCCCAAAGAGAAGCGTCTGATTGTGCAGCCTATGATTATATAATAGTTATTTCATTTGGTCAAAACCAAAACGCTGTACCAAACAACAACCCTTGCGACCCTTCAACCACTTTGCCTGTTGCAGAAATAGATTTTTTTAATAAAGCAAGAGAGTTTCAACGCAATCTTTCACCCGAACAAAGATTGTGGACGCAACAAAACCCAACCACTTATAACCAAATTTTAACCTACTTAAGAAACGAAAACTGGAGCGATGAAAGTGAAGTGTTTGCAGAGGAGTTGATTGATGATATGATTAATTTTCCAACCTCTGAAGGAAATGATGGTAATGCATCTGACTTTAATTATAATGATTATTCAAATATACAGACACAGACTCAAACTTTACCTGGTAGGAATGCTTTTTATAATGCTTTTCCAAAAATGGGTACCGCAGGGATGTTAGCACCTCAAGTATATCAATTAATTGGCGGGAGTATCTATAATTCACATATAAACGACCCGATAACTTATGGTAATGCATGCGCATTAAGAGTTTCAAGAGCCTTAAATTATTCAGGAAATCCAGTACCGGTATTCCGTAATAATGCAGGACAACAAAGAACTCAACGAGGGGCTGATAATTTAAATTATATACTAGATGCCGCAAGTATGCTAGCATATATGAAGAAGACATTTCCTAATAATTCACCATTACATTTAGTCAACAAAACTCCAACAGAGTATAAAACAGCTCTCAACGGAAAATGGGGTATTTACATTATGATTCCAAAGAACACTACAACTTTTGGTGCAACTGGTCACGCTGACTTTTGGAGTAATACAGGGTGTTTAAGTGGTTGTTATTTTGATAAAGCAAAAGAAATATATTTTTGGGAATTGTTTTAAATTTAAATCTATGAAGAATTTTAAAATTTTATTATTTATCCTATTTCTTTGCAATTGTTCTTCAACTGAAAAAGTTGGAAACTCTAAATATAGAACTAATGTAAAAAGAGTTAATAGTGGTGATTTTGAGGCTTTAATATATAAATACAAACAATATATTTGCAAAAAAGATACTGTTTTTGGTGTGCTTATTCGAGCACAAAAATTAGATTTTGAAACTAAAAAAGACACTGTTTTTGGATACGGTAAACTTGAAATTGAAAAAAAAGACAACAAAACTTTTATTATTATAAAGGAAATAAATATAAATGGTTATGATAATTTTACTGAAATTGACTCTGTCATTAGATTTTATGAACAATTAAAAGATGGTAAAGTAAAGTTTAAAGAAATAAAATATTACAGAAATGGCATTGAAAAGTTTAATCATTAAGAATCCAACATCACAATTTATAATCATATCGGCTTTCAAAAAAAAGAAAGCCGTTTTTCAAGGATTAATATAATGCAACGCACATGTAAACAACAAAACCCAACCACTTATAGCCAAATTTTAACCTACTTAAGAAACGAAAACTGGAGCGATGAAAGTGAACAGTTTGCAGAATGGGCGATAAATTATTTTATTCAGCATCCAAACACTTCATGGCAACAATTTGAAAACTGGTTTATGACTTCACGAGAAGGTAAAGATCCTTTAGAATATGATTCTAATTTTTGGGAAAACCCTAATCTTTCTTTCCCTCAACAAGATTTACCGTCTTGGAATGAATTTGATTTGGCATATCCAAGAGTTGAAGGAGAAAACTTAGTTCAAACGGTTGGTGGTGCTGTTCAAGCAGCTTACAATCAATATCCGTCATTATCTCGTGGATATTGTGCACTAAAAGTATCTAGAGCTTTAAACTATTCAGGTATAAATATACCTCAAATAACTACAACTTCAGGTAATTCAGGCACTTTACAAGGAAGTGATGGCAAATACTATTTTTTAAATGCAAAAGCATTAAATAAATGGATGAGAGAAACATTTGGTACAAACCCATCAACTACCTCAACTCCATATAATAGTTCACATCATCATTTTACTGCTAATGATGGAGGAGTTAACGGTGAAAACTTTCCAGATTTAGTTAGTGGTTTAAAGGGAATTTTTTCAATGGTTTCTACAAACCCTAATTGGGCTTCGGGTCATGCTGATTTAATAGAAGATGGTATGTGTGTTTTTGGATGTCATTTTCAAGATGTTCCACCAGCACCAATAGATTATATTGATATTTGGGTATTAGAATAAATTTATTACTATGAAAAATATATTTTTAATTTGTGTTTTCTTATTATTAAATTCTTGTAAGACAAATGGCTTAAGACAAAATTTTATTTATGAAGAAAAAAAATCAAAAGAACTTTGGATTAATTCATATAAGTATGAAGTCTTTTATGGTTGTATTAAGGAAGGATTAGGTAATGATAGCTTGAGAATTATACTAAAAGACAAAGATTTATTTAATAAATCATTAGAACTTGAATTTAATACAATCGATAACGCACGTCAACTTGGTTCATATATTGTAAAAAATATGCCAAAACCTTTCATTAAATTTGAAAATGAAAATGATTTAAATAAAAATTTCATTTCTTATAACTGTTTAAAATATTATGCTAGTAGGGAACTTGATTCAATTGCAAATATCGAATATAAAAAAATGTTGTTAAAACAATAAAATAACCACAATCAAATTTTGTAACAATAGCGGCTTTCAAAAAAAGAAAGCCGTTTTCAAGAGATAATAAAATGGAACAAACTTATACGCAACAAAACCCAACTACTTATAACCAAATTTTAACCTACTTAAGAAATGAAAACTGGAGCGATGAAAGTGAAGTGTTTGCAGAATGGGCTATAGGCTATTTAGTTAGTAATTCAAATCTTACTTGGAATAATATATTTGAATCGTTTTTAAGTCCTTATCCCGAAATTGGAAATTTTATTGATACAAATCCTGATGATATTACATATGCTACTCCGTTAACCACTCAAAATTTACCTTCTTTAGCATCTTTTACAAGTAATTTTCCAAAAAATGGTTCTAATGGCAATTACTCACAAATGTCGGCTTCAGATGTATATAATCTTGTTGGCGGGTCATTATTGAATAGTTTTAATAATGATGTCACAGGAGCATATGCTAATGCATGCTCTATAAGAGGATCTAGAGGCTTGTTATATTCAAATATACAAATTCCTGTCTTAAATTATAATGGTTCACAAAGAACTCAAAAAGGTGCTGATTTGAAAAACTATATATTGGATGCTAAATCCTTTAATAAATTTATGACAGACAAATTCGGTGATACTTCTCATAAATTAGAAGGAACTTCTGCAAATGACCCCCAACAAGTAATGGATTTTTTATCAGGCAAAAAAGGAATATATGTAATTATTAATAGTGATCCTTCTTCTGCTGGTTATACTGGTCACGTGGATTTAATTATTAATGGCGAATGTATTGGAAATGAGTATTTACAACCTAATGGGGGTGTGAAATCAATTAGAATTTGGGTCTTAAACTAATTTATATGAGAAATATTTTTATTACCACTGTAATTTTATTTTCCCTAATGTCATGTAGTACACATAATAAATCAAATCATAATTCTGATGAAGAAAATTTTGTTTTATCGTATAAAAAATCCGTACTTTATGGTTGTGTTAATGAAGCAACTAATAATAATTTAAGTTTATTTTCAAAAGAGAATAACGATTTAGGTTTAGCTATTGAAGTAGAAATAATGCAGCATCAGGAGGTCTTTAATGCATTAAATAAAGGTAAAGAATTATCAAAAAAAATTAGAGCTATTAATTATGCTGATTTTGAAGATAAAAAACCTATTTTCAGTGATTGTATAAATTTTGCCTTTTCAAAGGAAATTGACTCTATTGCACGTGACTTATATAAAAGGAAAGAAAAGTATTAATACAGCCTACTACAACCACAGTTTGTAAAAATAGCGGCTTTCGGGTAAAACTGAAAGTCGCTATTGTAATTTTAAAAAATTAAACATCCAAACTTATATATCTTTATAATTATTACAAAATATTTTAAAGCTAAAAAATTAATTTTGAGCGGTTTATTTTCTACTCGAAAAATAAACCCCTACTAACACAATCAATGCACCTAAAATTTGTAATAATGTTAATGATTCATTCATAAATAAAGAACCTAAAAATATGGCTACTAATGGAATAATATAGGTTACTGAAGAAGCAAAAACAGGCGAAGACAATTGAATCAATTTAAAAAATAAAATATTAGATAAACCTGTGCCAACAATTCCTAAAACAGCAATATACCCTAAAGAATTTTGAACTTTTTCTTGACCAATAATTTCAAAAAAACCAGTGAAATACAAAACAATTAATGCTGGAACAAACATAACCACAAAATTTCCAGTACTTATAGTTAACGGCTTTAAATCGGATAAATATTTTTTAATCAAGTTGACGTTAATACCATAAAAAATAGAAGCAATCACAATTAATATTGCATAATAATAATTTTCGGTGGTGTTTGCTTCACTGCCCGATAACACCAATAAAGCACAACCTACAAAACCAATAATTACCCCAAAAATTTGTCTTCGTTGTACGTCTAATCCAAAGAAAAACATTCCTACTAACAACGTATTTAATGGCGTTAATGAATTTAATATAGCACTAACTGAACCATCAATTTTTGAGAGTGCAATGGCAAATAAAAAAGCAGGAACAAAGGTGCCAAATATAGAAGTCAATGCAATGTATTTCCATTTATACAACGGAATTTTAGCAATTTCTTTACCTCCTACTAAAAATAAAAACCCTGCTGCAAAAAGAATTCGTAAACTTCCTAATTGAATAGCGCTTACTCCTTTTAAACCAAACTGCATTAGTATAAACGAACTACCCCAAACACAACCTAAAAAGGCTAATAAATACCATTTTGTACTATTCTTCTCCATTATAAAAATTTCTTTGCCAAAATTGAGTTTTTATTTTTAAAAACGCACTATGATTTTTTGTAAATTTGTTCGCACTTAATAATGAGTGGATTTAAACAGTAAATAAAATGAAAAAATTTAAAAACATAGCGTTAGCAACATTTATTACTCTTATTACCGTAAGTTGTAAAAAAGAAGCAAGTACAGCAACCAAAGAAGTTGCTTCAACTAAAACAGAAATTAAGGCCGAAAACCTAGAAACGGCAAACTTTACCATTGATGGCATGACATGTGCTGTAGGATGTGCTAAAACAATTGAAAGCAAACTAAACGAAACTGAAGGAGTACAAGAAGCAGTGGTTGATTTTGAAAGCAAAATTGCTACCGTATCTTATGACAAAACAAAACTAAATGTAACTTCTTTAACTTCAACCATTGAAAAAGTGGCAGGTGGAGACGCTTACAAAGTGAGTAAAGCTGAAGTTAAAACGATAAAATAACAATCCATATAAGCATAAAAAAGGCACTTAAATTAAGTGCCTTTTTTTATTTCCAAGTAATCGTTTCCATAATCCTTCGCATGTCGTCTTGCACATATTTTGTAGCAGGCAATATCGAATCATAATTGGGTTTTGCATAAAAATAAACACTTCCTGTCATAAAATGTTTCGTGCTATCTGTAGCATAGAACAAGGCATTTGTAGCAGTATTCCCACCCACTTTATAAAACATTCCATATACCTTTTTATCATTATTAATAAAAGGTTGTTCCATAATATCGTCTGCTTTAAGGGTGTGTAATTTATACGTCAAATTTTGTGCGTCTCGAAGCAGTTTATCAATATCATTATGCACTTCCTTATAGGTTAAATAAACGGTTGCTTTCATTTTAGGATATTGAATTTCATAAGAACAATTATTATTCTTTGCGTTGGCAATGGAATTTACTTCAAATGAAAAAGGGCAATTGGTTGTTAACGCTGCATAATGAGGCGTCGGATATTCTAAACTCAATTGACTATTAGGCTTAGGGACAACATCGTCTTTACAAGAAAAAAATCCCAAGGCAAGCATTAGGATTAAACATTTAGTAAATTGTAATTTCATAGTACTAAAACGACAAAATCTCGATTTTATGCTATTTTTTTGAATTATTATCATTAAAACGGAGCATCTTCTGGTGCGCTTCCGGTAGGAAGAGACGATTTTCCTAAATCTGTATCTTTTTTAGTCGTTAAAAAAGTGAATTCGGTAACTTGAATTTCAGTAGTATATTTGGTAGCGCCATCTTCAGCCTGCCATTGACGCGATTTAATTCGGCCCTCGATATAAATTTTATCTCCTTTAGAAAGATATTTTTCGCAAATTTCGGCGGCTTTATTGCGCACTACAATATTGTGCCATTCGGTTGAAGTGATTTTTTCTCCCGTAGTTTTATTAATATAAACTTCGTTTGTAGCTAAAGGAAATCTTCCGATACAATTTCCGCCTTCAAAGTAATGCATTTTAATTTCGTCACCTAAATGACCAATCAAAATGACTTTGTTTAATGTTCCGTTCATGGCTTATACCTTTTTTATGTTATTCAAAAGTAATAATTTATAATGAATTAAAATCATGAGATTGCATAAAATTATGAATAACAATAGGAAATGGTAATTTTTGAATCTCAGAAAATGGCTGAGAACCGCTGATTTTTTGATCAAAATTTAATTGAAAAAAACGAATGTGTAATTTTTGATGTGATAATTTATGCTGAATCAGGTTGTTATTAAGAACAAAAACTTCAACGGGTTTAAGATTATAAAAATCTTGCAAAGCAATTTGATTCAGAAGATCAATTTCAGAAACCAATTCGTCAGTTTCAATTAATGGAAATTCGTATAAATTTTCCCAAATTCCTTTCCCTTCTCGCTTTTGAACGACAAAATTTCCTTGAACATCTTTTATAATTAAATAATTAAAGTATTTATTAGTAACCTTGGTTTTTTTTGACTTTAAAGGAAGTGTGTTTACCTTTTTATGTTGCAATGCGGCACACGAAGAAGAAAAAATACAATTTTCACAATTTGGATTTTTAGGAACACATTGCAAAGCGCCAAACTCCATAATTGCCTGATTGAATAGAGCAGCATTATTTTTAGGCAATAACTCTTGGGCTAAAATTTGAAATTCTTTTTTGGTTTTTCCATCCGAAATATCGCTATCTACATTAAAATAACGACTTAACACTCTAAAAACATTTCCGTCAACTACGGCTACGGGTTCATTGTAAGCAAAAGAGGCAATTGCAGCAGCAGTATATTCGCCAATTCCTTTTAACTGGAGCAATTCTTTATAATTTGATGGAAAATTTCCATTCAACGATGTGGCGATAAATTTTGCAGTTGCATGTAAATTTCTAGCTCTTGAATAATATCCTAAGCCTTGCCATAATTTTAGGACCTGTTCTTCCTCGGCATTAGCTAAATCAAAAACCGTAGGAAAAGCCTCCATAAAAGCCATAAAATAAGGCAATCCCTGAGCAACTCGTGTCTGCTGTAACATGATTTCAGAAAGCCAAATAGGGTATGGATTTACGGTGTTTCGCCAAGGCAAATCGCGCTTATTCTGTAAATACCAATTAATTAAAGAGTTAGAAAATTCCATGTTTTTATATTGGACAACAAAAATATATCTTTAGTAATTAAAATTTAATCAATTATGGTTGAATTATTATTTTTTTAATTCTTATATTTGCAAACTCAAAAAAATA
>JACCDH011326101.1_pt1 | contig 35010 bp, 32 predicted proteins | sample 7442481 | NCBI WGS metagenome assembly JACCDH01 (sample SAMN15323433, study PRJNA562643) | freshwater metagenome | isolation source: river surface water | place: USA:Blue River Watershed | collected 2017-08-15
CCACTGAGCGATGCGCTAAGGCCTTGACCGGGCATGGATGAACCTCCTGAACTGACGCTCACACTCACGCTCTTGGCTTCGTAGCTGGCTTTGTTTTCTATGTCGCTGGTGGTTAATGTGCCGCCTGTTTGGAACCTGTTTTTGTTGTTATCCACCGCTGCTTGCGTGCTAGTGATGGCGCCACCTTTTAGATCGGTGTTGCCTTGCACATTCACCGTAAAGCCACCACCACCTGCTTTGATACCACTTTGTTCGGTCACGCTGGCGTAGGTGCTGTTGATGTTGCTCTTGGCGAAGTTCACGCTGCCGCTGCCGCCTGCACCGATCATTCCTGATGCTACAACTTGTTGGTTTTTCTCAGCATACGTGGCTGTATCTTGTAGGCTTTCGATGTTTAAGTTGCCACCTATGTTGGCGGTAACTTTTTTGCCCTCCACGGTTGCGCCTTTGACATTGGTGTCTGCGCCGCTCTTGATGCTCACACTGTCCGCACCTGCAATGTGTGTGTTGGTGTATGTCGTTTCACTGCCATTGCCATTACCACCACCTTTGCTGACGCTACCCGTAAAGCCCATACCGCCACCACTGTTGCCTAGCTGTGCAACGACGCCGACACTCGCGCTGCGATTGCTACTGCTGTTAGTTTGGTTGGTGTTATTTTGGGCGGCGAGTAAGTTGACATGGTTATCAGCTTCTAGATTCACCACCTTACCTTTCACATCACTGCCTTGCACGGTTAGGTTACTGTCTACCCCAGCGCCTGTAGCTTTGATGATCACGGTGCCACCTGCTTTGACGGTACTGCCTCGCGCTGTATCACTTGTAGCCATGCTGTTACTTTGGCTTTTGCTCTCGCCATAGCTCAAACTTACTTGTATGCCGCCTGCTTTATCCGCAGCGTTGGCTTGTGCCACTTCGGGGCTGCCATCTGCGCTTTCAGCACCAGTTTTGACCATGCCGTGTTCATCGCCTTGTCCAGCTTTAATGGCATCGGCAGCCATCTTCACATTGGCTACAGCACTGGCAGTGCCTAACGCCTTCATGCGGTCACTTTTGGTTTGTTCTGTGGCTTTGATTTGGTTTTTTGCATTTTCTAAAGTACTAAGTACCGTACTAGTGACGGCCAAGGTCAGCCCACTCTGCTCAAACTTCTGCTCCGTGCTTTGTTTGTTGGTTTCTCTCGCTTCCACGATGTCCACCTTCTTGGCTTGGATGGTGACGTCTCCACCCGGAGCCAACACGTCGCTGCCGACTTGCTTGTATTGCTCACCTGCTTGGAGGGTGAGGGTGCCACCGATACTGCCCACGGTGCTGGCAACAGAAGTGGTAGTGGTGTCTTGGCTGTCTAGGCTTTGTTTTTGTTTGCCAATACTTACGCCTAAGGTGCCGCCGCTCATCAGGCCTGATTTATTGGTCTGATGGTAGCTACTACTGCTAGAGGTGTTTTGTGCAGCTTCGATGCTCATGCTGTTGGCAGCTGTCAGGCTCGTGTCGTTATCACCCACCACGTTTGAGCCATGGATGCCTATGTCGCGCCTCGCGACCAACTTCACCGTGTCACCGCCTAGGCTGCTACCAATGGCACTGGTGCTGCTACTTTTGTACTTCGCGGTTTCAGTCTTTTTCGAGAGGATGTCAGAGCTGGTTTGCTGTGTTGCTTCGTCCAGCGTTTGACTACTTTGGCCTGTCTTGATGTTGATGTCTGTGGCGATCACATGGAGTGCATTGTTGGTTTGCACGTTGGCAGCTTTTGCGTTGATCGTTTGGCCTGCAATCAGGTTGATGGCACCGCCACCCACGATGGTGCTTCCCACATCCTGACTTGTGCTTTGCTTGTGAAAATTGTTCGAATCAATGACGATATTTTGTGTGTTGCTGGTGGTGACAGTATTGACATTCAGGTTATTCACTGCAGCCAATGTCGTGCTACCACTGCCGGCGTTGCTGACCACGCCTGCGGTGATGTTCATGTCGCGCCCTGCACTGGCTAGCAAGGTGCCGTTTGCTCCTCTGACATACAACCCGGCAATTCGATCGATACCTGTTTGTGCAAAACTGCTACGGCCCACGCTGCTGCTTGAGCTTTGTGTAGCGGTCACGATGTTCAGATCGCGCTCTGCGACGGCCGTAACTGCACTGCTCCCTTGGATGAGGCCACCCACGTTATCGATATCTTGCTTCGCTTTCAGGGCCACGCTGTCTGCACTGATGTTGCCAGCCATGTTGCGGATATTGCCTGCAGTAATGACCAAGGCGTTTCGCCCAGAAATCGTGCCGCCATTGATCACGTCGCCGCTGATCTGGAGGTTCACATCAGCACCCGCCAGCAGCGCACCTGAACCATCGATATCGCCCGGCTTAACGCGCACGTACACCTGTGGCACGAGCACGTTTTGCTTGCTGCCATCGGCCAGTGTGACTTCTTGACTCACGAGCCAAACCATGTCGCTGGTCAATGCTGCCACTTGCGCATCGCTCAGAGCGACACCAGGACGCAAGCTGTGTTTTTTGGCAAAGGTTAAACCGTTGTCCATGAGTGCCATGTACTCTTGCTCGTCGCTGCTGTAGTCACCTAAATAACGCTGGCCTGTGAGACTGGCGACTTGTTCACGTATGAGTTTTTGTTCATAGAAACCATCGCCCAAGCGTTTTTGCGTAATGGCAGGATCCAAGTTGAGTGCGTTGAGCATGTAATCGCTACCCAACCATGTTTTCTGATTGGTGAAGCGTGGATCGGTTTCGATCAGGTATCGGGCACCGGTTTCTGGATGCTGCTTGTACAAGCTACTGTTGGGCACGGTACCAGGCTGAGCTTGGGTACGAATCGGATCACCACTAACACCCTTTGTTTGAAGCTGTTCCAAATTTACGGGCATATTGGCCGGAGCGTTTTGCTTGATCGTGATGTATGGCACTAGGTCTACCGATTCAGATTTCCGAGCGTCAATCACACCATGGCTGCTCGTTTTTTCACAGTGGTATCGATCAATGGATCCACACCAACCAATCCAGCGGTAGTGGCTTTCACCTTGATCGGTCGTGATTTTTTCTGTTTTGGTGCGGCTCTGTTCAAGATTGTCCACATGCCCGATCAATTGACCTCCCACCACAATCAAGCTGTCTTTGTTCAGTCCTGAATCAAGTGTGAGCGTCACGGCTTTTCCTGCGATCAGCTGTCCGGGTGAACTGCTGAGTAATTTGGGCATAGTCACTGTTCGGGTGTAGTTGAAAACCCAATAGTCTTCAACACCTCCTGGGGATGCCAATTTTTCCGTTCTGCCTGGCAACTGATATTCAGTGAATGACTTTTGACTGTCTAGAACTTGCTCGTACGAAAAGTGCGGGTTCAGATTCTCAAGTCTGATTGCTTTGACATCCAAATTGCCTGCTGCCTCTATCGTGGCACTGGCATTTTGCAACTGCTTGACCTGACCTGTTGCACGCCATTGCGCATCAAGCTGCCCGCCAATTGCCAAGTCTGCATCGCTATAAATGAGCGCACTTTCGCGATTCGTTAGATTTTGCACACCCAAGTTCATGTCTTGGCGCGCAGCAATGGTGCCTGCTTTGGTCTGGCCTGCTAAGGTCTCTTCTTGATTGGTGAGGGTTTGTGCCGCTATTGCCACGCGGTCGCCATAAATGCGACCACTCCCTAAATTGTCAATGTTTGTTGCCACGATGCGTGTGTCGCGCCCATCGATCAGACCTCGGTTGGTCAACGTCTGGCTCGTTTCCATAAGCGTGGTGGCAGCACTGAGTAGCTCGCCACTTGCACTGTTGTCAATGTCTTGCGCACTCACGCTCAAATTGCGTCCAGCTTGCACACTGACCTCATTAAGTAACCGACCAGTCGTGCTCAGGCTCAAGTCGCGTTTCGCCACCAAAGTCCCACTGGTGGTGTGATTGCCTTGTAACGCTACACGCATATTGCCTTGGGAGAGAATTTGACCGGCAGCATTAGAAAGCCGTTCAGCATCGATGTCGACAGCGATGTCGCTCACGATTAACCCTTGCCGATTGTTCAACACCAATGCGGGCGCCTGAGTGCCTTGCTGTCTTGTGATGACTAGGTTGCCCACTGCACTCAACCGTCCTTGCTGGTTGTCTATGCTTTGCGCCTGCAAACGGCTGTCATTCTCGCTGTAGACCAATCCAGCCTGGTTAACAAGACTGCTGGCATTAAGACTGAGCTGCCCAGTACCAGCGTGTCCTATGACACCACCAGTGTTATCTAGAGCACCAACGCTCAAGCTCAGGTCTTTTGCATTCACAACGATGGCGCCAGCGTTGTTGTCTAAGTCCCCGCCCTGCAAATCAATGTCTAGATTTGTGCTGCCCGTTTGCTCTATGCGACCTTGCGTGTTGTTCCAACGGTTTGCTTGCACATCCAATTGCTGCGCTTGAATTTGAGCTTTCTCAGTTGTAAGCGTTACTGGGGTACTGAGCGTGAGCGCTTGCGCAACAGAGATTTGGCTTGCCGTGGCATTGAGCTCGCCCACACTGGCTGCGAGGCTTACATGCTGTGCATTGAGGCGCCCTTGCGAGACATCCACACTGGCTCCCCGCACATTCAAGGCCTGCGTCGCCAAGGTTTGACCTGCCAGCTGCGCTGTGCCACTGGCTTGAATATCCAGGCTCTGCCCTGAGACAAGTTGACCGTTGTTTTGAACACCCGCAGCAATCAGGCTTGTGGTCCCCGCACTGATATTGCCCTCGGCATTCAAGCTGACGCTGCCTTGCGCTGCAGTGGTGCCGTTATGAATTTGGTGTGCATCACTGAGTACTTGAAGTTCACCACCCGCATAGAGCGTACCGTTGTTGGTCAAACTTTGCGAGGTGCGCAAACTCATATCGGTACTGGACTGCAAAGTACCTGTATTGGTCAGCCAGCCGTTGGCTTGCAAAGCCAAGTTACCAGCTGTGGCATCTAATGTGCCGGCATTGCGAACACCGACACCTGCCTCCGTACCGATGAGCGTAATTTTTCCTGCATACATACCACCCAGCTGTGCCACATCTAATGCAAATGCTGGCGCAGTTCCTAGGCTCGATTGCTGAGTAGATTGAGGCCTTAAGCCTTTGCCTAATGTATTTGCATCGATTTGGTTTGTACCGGTGACAACACTAAGTTCATTGGCCCATACGCCAGCATTGATTTGTAAAGACTGAGTGAGGATGGCGGCATAGTCAGTGCGCGTGAGGTCTAAACCTTCGCCGAGTACTGTCACATGGCCGCCTTGAACACGGTAGCCATCTAAGCTCCCGCTGCTCAAAATAGGCGTACCCGTCGTCAGTGTGGCTTTGCTCGCATTGATAAAACCGCCGCCGCTCACACTGATTCCTGCAGGGTTCGCAATGACCACCTCTGCGCGTTGACCCGCCACTTCTATATAGCCGTTGATGTAGCTAGGGTTGGATGAGTACACCTCATTCAAAATAACTCTGGCCGAACCAGTCGCTAGCCATGGATTAGCCTGTACCCAGCCGCCCAATTGAGTTTGTGCGTTAGTGCGACTGTTGTTCAAGATCATGCCTTGACGATTCACATCGAACTGGCTGTATAGGTTGCGCGATACACCGGCTGCACTAGGCGTTTGAATATTGACTTGTGGAACGCGATTGCTGGTTTGCAAAATTGTGGGCTGCTGCGTGCCGGGGGCATTGCGATAAGCTACCACCTGCGCCTTAGCAGGCGCGGGCATGAGCCACATCACGGCACCCATCATGCACATACAAGTAAAGGTAATGGCCCCAACAGCAGTCACGCGTCGGCCCGATGCAGGTGTGGCGTGCAGCACAGATACACCTGTTGCTCCCCCCTGAGATACATCCACTTCAGAAACGGCCATGAACTGGCCACGATGCTCATTGAACACAATGCGATGTCGATTTTTATTCATACCAGTACCTCATTTTTGGGGGAGATGAAAGTCAATGGCCATCGAACGCTAGGCTGACGTTAAAACCTGCTGTGTAACTGGCCGTGGGAAAGTTCTCTGGCTTATTGACGGGTGCTCCAATAAAAATGTCGTAATGCATTTTTTGATAGCTGCCTCGTATGCCTGTGACAAAACCTGTTAATTTGCGCCCAACCAATAGCCCGCTACTTGGCCCTGCCACCTCGCCATGATCAAGACCCACGTAGGCTTCGTGCGTTGATTCGCCTATTCGAATGCCGACTTCGTTGCGCCATAACCAACCACGCTCGGCACTAAGAATGCTTTCGCCATCAAAGCCACGCACAGTGAAACGACCGCCAATCGAAAAACGATCTTGTGGAGTCAGCGGCGATTGGTTGAGCTGTCCACGCCACGTGCTGTGATAGGTCAATGAATGATCAGCGATGTGAAATGGCACCTTGGCAGTGAGGTCTGCCGAGATGAATTGCATGCGAGATGTACCCTCACCATAACGTTCTTCTGGCGATGGAATTGATCCAAACGCACCCGTACCTCGTTTGTAAGCAATATTTCCCTCGTAGCTGTTAGGGCCTAGCATCGCTTTGTGGTTTACGCCTAACTCCCACCCACCCACGATGCGCCTCTGAGGGCCAACCTCCACATCCTCAATGTAATTGTTGCTTTTACGTTGCCAGCCACGCAGCGCGAGTGTGGTTTTTTGCTGTGCATCACGCCAAATCAAACGCGATAGTTTGAAGTCATTGTTCTCTGAAGTACCGCTGTAGATGTATGACCCATTGAGTCCAGGCAATTGTTGGTAATAGTTGCTGCTGCTCGCATTCAGAGCCCATGTCCAATACCCTACTGGGACTGAATAGTGAACGCTTGTCGAACGCGTGGCACGAGGACCTTCATCACCGCCACCTAGGCTTTTTGTTTGGGTGACATAAAACAAATCGTTATGGTGCGAAACGTTATCAATACTGAGGGTGATACCCCCCATATATCGACCAGTGGCTCTTGTGCCACTGTCATCTGCGGTGAGCAACAGTCGCACAGGCATTTTTTGCTGATAGAGCACCACAAGATTGCTCTCACCTGGATCTTGTGCAGGCTCAATTTGGATATCGGCTTCTGCTGTAGGCACACGCTTGAAGTTCTCTAAGGCTTGCTCGATGTCACGCAAATTCAGCAAATCTCCTTCTTGCATAGGCAATGCCGCACGCATGGTTTGAATCTGGATGGAGGGATCGGCTTTGAATTGAATTGCCGCAATGCGACCTGGGACTAATTGCAATCGCAAGATGCCACTGCTGAGGTCTTGCGATGCCACTAACACGCGCGTGGTGACATAACCCCTGCGTATCAATTCATTCTGAACGCTGCTAACAACAGCATTGATGCCTTTCACCCCAAGGCACTGTCCTTGCGGGTGAGGTGTTAATTGGTCCAGTGATTGACTCAACACGTCTTTGAACGTCTGATCTTGGATCAGCATTTCAATGCGTGCGATTGAAAAACACATGATCTCGTTCAGTGGCAACACCAGCAGGACATCCTGCTGTCCTGTTTGCAATCGAACCTCTTTGCTGGGTTGCAAACTCTGCCGCTGCGCTGCATTTCGCTCTTCTTGTCGTTTGAGCTCTTGAAATGGTTCTGGGCTTGCTGCGTGCGCAACACAGCCCACTGCGCACACCGCAGACAGCGCAAAAGTAACTGCAATTTTTTGAAATGTCCTATCCATGATTCAGCCCTGATGAGGGTCTGAATTCTTGTTATTAATTGATATTTAAATATTAATTAAAACTCAATTTTTATTAAATAGGTTAACCATTCTTGTAAAGTACTTCTCACGCAATCCATTGAAAAATGGCCCAATGGACTGTTCCACCACTCCACATCCTCGGGCCCAATATGGCTTTGATTGAACTGCACACCGTTTGCAGAAAAATTCACACAAAACGCATCACCGTCGGCAAACCATTGCGCTCGATGGGCTGATTCGATTTGCGCCATGGCATCCAAAACTTCTTGGCAACGGGCCACATCACTCACATCGCTGGTGAGCCAACTACACACAAAGCGGTTGAGTGGATGCTGTGGGTCTATTGCGCCGTCATCACCCACCCATTCGCACGCTGGATAGCGCACAGGCTGTGCAGTGCCGCCAGGAATAGGGGCCTGTGTTTCGGTGAAGCAACGCAGTGACATGAATGACTCAGTGACGCTTGCTGTAAACGGGATAAGCCGTGACGCGAGGCGCTAAGTAACCTTCCACACGCACACCACTTGGCGTGAGTGCGCTCCACTTGTCGCCACGAATGGTTTTGGTCGGGCTGAACCACGCGGCGTTCACTTCACTCACCACTTGCTCGGCTGTCCAGTCTTTGGGGAACATCGTGTTGAACATGGGGTTGCCATTGCGGTCGGTTTTGGTGATCCACTGGCCTGAGCGCTGTGGGTCCATCATTTGCACTTGAGCGCGGTACACGCCCGTGGCATCAGGAGCCGATGCTGTCCCTTCCATCACGCGCACATCGCCATTGAGCAAGGTATGACCGCCTGTAGGTTCGCCCGTGTGGCGTTTGTAGTCGGCACCGATGATATGTTTGAAATCAATAGGGGAATCGCTGGCGGGCAGCGTCGCCTTCACAGGTTTAGCGTCATTTCCCGCTCGCACGTCTTGCGACTCGACGTTTTTGACCGCCTCGGTCGAACCATGCGGCGCTGCATGTGTGGGGCTGTGGGGTGCTTTGTATGAATAGAACGCCGACAGCGCGACGATCACCAAAGCTACTGCAACACGAATCAATTTACTCACCCATCACCTCTCCTTCCCGTCGTGGGTCAGCCCCGCTCACCCATCTGTTTTTTCCCTGTTTGCTTTGTTGAACGACGGCTTGCAAGCCGCTGGTCAAAGCCTGCTCCTTCACCTCGTGGCCGCGCTCACGCAAAGCCGCAAGCGTAGCAGGCGCAAAGCGGCCACCTTCCACCACCAATGGGCCGCCCACGCTGCCAAAGTTGGGCAGTGCAATGGCTTGCTGCGGACTCAGGCCCCAGTTCAACACGCCGTACAAAGTTTTGGCTGTGAAGTGAATGATCATCGCGCCGCCGGGGCTGCCCACACTCATCACCAATTGACCCGTGACTTTGTCAAACACCAAGGTAGGCGACATGGACGAGCGCGGCCGCTTGTTGGGCTGCACGCGGTTGGCCACTGGGCGGCCTTGCGCATCACGCGGCACAAAGCTGAAATCGGTCAGCTCGTTGTTGAGCAAAAAGCCTTTGACCATTTGGCGTGCCCCAAACGCATCCTCAATCGTGGTGGTCATGGCCAGTGCATTGCCCTGCCCGTCAACAATGCTGATGTGCGACGTGCCGTACTCGGGCTGATCGACCATCGGCGCAAAGCTGCTGCGTTGTGCACGCACCGGCACACCTGGCAAAGCTTGCGGCATGGCGGTGGGCCGAATGAGTTTGGCACGCTCACGCAGGTAGCTCGGTGCTAATAGGCTGTGCCATTCGCCACTGGGCGCAGGTGCGAAGTCGGGGTCAGCCACATACTGCGCACGGTCGGCAAACGCGAGGCGCGAGGCCTCGGTGTAGAGGTGCAACCAGCGCGGGTCGGGCGTGCCATCCACGGCTTCAGTAGGCGACGACATCAACGAGGCTGGTGTGTGCTGCAACATGCCCAAGATTTGACCAATGGCGATCGCGCCTGAACTAGGGGGTGGAAAGCCGCACACACGGTACACACGGCTGGCCGCTGCATGGTCAAAGCACACTGGTGTGCGCTCTTTGGCTTGGTAGCTGGCCAAGTCACTCAACGCCAAACGGCCGGGGTTGCTGGGGTGCTGCTGCACTTTGCGCACCATAGCCTCAGCCACCTCACCACTGTAAAACGCTTGCACGCCCTCGCGGGCAATACGCGTCAACACAGCCGCGAGTTCTGGATTGCGCAGCACATGACCCACGGGGTGTGGCTCTCCGTTGCTTTGGTAGAAGTAAGCACGTGCCGTTGGGTCTGAGCGTAAATACGCATCGGCCTTGAGCTGCGCATGCAAGCGCGGGCTGATGGCGAAACCTTGGGTGGCCAAGGCAATGGCAGGCTCAAATAACTTTGCCCAAACCAGCTTGCCATGCTGTGCATGCACTTGCGCCAACATGTGCAACACACCGGGCGTGCCGACCGATCGACCACCCACCACAGCCGCATGAAACGCAAGGGGCTTGCCTTCGGCATTGAGCAGCATGTCTTCTGTGGCAGCTGCAGGCGCAGTTTCGCGACCATCGAAAGCTTGCACTTTGGGCGCCCCATCACTGGCCGCACTGTGCAACAAAAATGCACCACCCCCGATACCACTGGACTGTGGCTCAACCAGGCCCAATACCATTTGCACCGCAATGGCCGCATCGATGGCTGATCCGCCCGCTTTCAAAACATCAAACCCCGCTTGCGTGGCCAATGGGTTGGCTGCGGCCACCGCAAACTTGTGCGTCACCACGTCGGCTTTGCGCGTGAAGCCGGTGGCGATTTCAGGCTGCAAAGGTGACGTATCTGTCGCACTGGGCCAAGTGGCACATGCCACGACACAGACAGACACAGTCAGTAACACGCTCAAACGTTTGAAATGGGTCATCAATTGGCCTCTTGAAAACACATAAAAAAACGGCACCCAAAGGTGCCGTTTTTAGTTCATCTCTACCGACTCAATCCTCAACAAAGGCTTCTTCGCGCTTGGACTTGATGGACGGCAACAGCACAATGACCAAGAGCATAGCTGCTGCGGCCAACAAGCCCGCTGACAGAGGACGTGTGCCAAACACAGACCAGTCGCCACGTGAGAGCAACAGAGCACGACGCAAATTCTCTTCCATCATGGGGCCAAGGATGAAGCCCAACAACAAGGGGGCGGGCTCAGTGCCGAGTTTGGCAAAGAGGTAACCCACAAAACCAAAACCAGCGACCATCCAGATGTCGAAGGTATTGTTATTGGTCGAGTACACCCCGATCGCGCAGAACAACACGATGGCGGGGAACAAGAAGCGGTAAGGCACAGACAACAACTTGATCCACACACCAATCATGGGCAGGTTCAGAATCACGAGCATCAAGTTGCCAATCCACATAGAGGCAATCAGTCCCCAGAACAACTCGGGGTTGCTGGTCATCACCTGTGGGCCAGGCTGGATGTTGTGAATGGTCATCGCACCCACCATCAAGGCCATCACAGCGTTGGGTGGAATACCCAGGGTGAGCAAGGGGATGAACGAAGTTTGCGCACCCGCATTGTTGGCAGCTTCAGGTGCTGCCACGCCACGGATGTTGCCTTGACCAAAAGGCACTTCACCTTCTTTCAAAGCTGTTTTCTTCTCGATGGTGTAAGCCGCAAATGCTGCCAGCAAAGCACCGCCACCCGGCAGCACACCCAGCAATGAGCCGAGTGACGTGCCGCGAATCACAGCAGGCATCATGTTCTTGAAGTCTTCCGCTGTGGGGAACAAGCCCTCCACCTTGGCGGTGAACACTTCGCGGTCTTCTTCAGGACGCGAGAGGTTGGAAATGATTTCGCCGTAACCGAACACGCCCATGGCAATGGTCACAAAGCCAAGGCCGTCGGTGAGTTCAGGAATGTCAAAACTGAAACGTGCCACGCCAGAGTTCACGTCTGTGCCGACCAAACCCATCAAGAGACCCAGCACGATCATGGCGATGGCTTTGAGCAAGGAGCCAGAGGCCAACACCACCGCGCCCACCAAGCCCAAGATCATGAGCGAGAAGTATTCGGCAGGGCCAAACTTGAACGCGAGCTCCGTCAAAGGAGGCGCAAAAGCGGCCAAGATCAAAGTACCCACAGAGCCCGCAAAGAACGAACCCAAACCAGCCGCAGCCAATGCGGGGCCTGCACGACCTTTACGCGCCATTTGGTAACCATCCAGCGTGGTGACCACCGAAGAAGACTCACCAGGCAAGTTCACCAAAATAGCGGTGGTCGATCCACCGTACTGCGCACCGTAGTAAATACCAGCCAACATGATGAGTGCCGACACCGGAGGCAATGCGTAGGTGGCAGGCAACAACATGGCGATGGTGGCCACTGGGCCAATGCCGGGCAACACACCAATGAGCGTGCCCAAGATACAGCCAGCCAAGGCGTACATCAAGTTCACCGACGTGAACGCGACGCCGAAACCGAGAGAGAGGTTGTCAATCAAATCCATTTTTTATGTCTCCCTAATTAACCTGTGATGAACGCAGGCCAAACTGGCATTTGCAATTTCAAAGCGACGATGAATGCCAAGTAGCTACCAATCGCCAAGATGGTGGACAACACCAAGGCCTCTTTGAAGTGGAAGCTCTCACCAGCGTTGCTGGCGACAAAAGTCAGGGCATAAATACCGACCATCAGCCCCATAGGAGGCAAGCCAATGCTGGGCAAACCGCCCAAGCACACGCCAAAAATCAGGTTGGCACCCAAGATGAAGATGATGGGTTTCCACGCGAATTTGCCCACGGGTTCACCGTCTTCGGTGTGCTCCACCAAGGAGTAGAACGTGATGAACGCGCCGAGCACCGCTAAGAAAATACCCAGCAGCAACGGAAAGTAGCCAGGGCCCATGCGCGCACCGGTACCGATGTTGTATTGGGTTGCACCCCATGCAAAGCCAGCGCCCACCAAGGTGAACATCAGGCCGGAGAAAAAGTCTTTTTGACTTTTGATCATTTGTTACCTCTACCCAGAATCAAATATGGCGTGAATTATGGTGGTCGCCCCAGGCCCCAGCCGATGTGGGTTACACCTATTTTTGAAAGGTAAAAGTCTCGGGTAAACCCTTGAGTTACATGTCTTTCAGGGGCCTGAAAACACGCAGCCACTTGGTGGCGGGCAGCGGCCAACGCGCTTGTATCGCCTCGGCACGCGCCATGAGCTCAGAACGTTTAGGGTGATTGGGTGTGCGCTGCGCCAGCACCACCGTATTGCCCTCACGCGTGGGCTTGAAAGCCCACAGGGCGTCTGCCCCAAACGCGGCCGCCATCTTCTCCACACTCTGCGCAAAGCTGGAGCTGCGCCCAAACAAATTCACGGTCATGCACCCATCGTCGGTGAGCAGCTGTCGGCAATGGCCATAAAACTCTGCGCTGTCGAGCACGGGCGATGCGGCGTCGTGGTCATACAAATCCACCTGCAAGGCATCAATCTGGCCGCGCCAGTGGTCATGCTTGGCCACTTCCGCCGCGTCGCCCAACACCACTTGCAGCTTGGCGCTGTCTGCAGGTAGCTTGAACCACAAGCGGCACGCGGCCACCACTTGGGGGTTCAACTCGATGGCGGTCGTTTTCATGCGCAGGTGCTTGAAACAAAACTTGGTCAGTGCCGCCGCGCCCAAGCCCAGTTGCATGGCGTGGAGCTTTCCTACCTTGTCAGGGTCGACAAACAAGAGCCACGCCATCATGCGTTGCACGTATTCCAGGTCGATGTCAAACGGCTTTTCGATGTTCATAGAGCCTTGCACCCACGGTGTACCCAAGTGCAGGTAACGGGTGTCGCCGTAGTCTGAAAAATTGACTTCGGGAAGTTGGAGTTTTTGCTTGGTTGCCATTGTGTTGTTTTCGTTTTACTCAGCCATGCCTTCGACCACAAAGCGCACGCGCTTGTTGCCTTGCCATTCGTCGGCCTCTAGGCGAAAGGCCAAATGCGCTTTGGACGGCAGCGGGTCGACACGCCCAAACCAAATGCCATCCACCGGCTGGCCATGGTGGCGCAGCTTGAGCGCCAAATGTTTTTCGCCCACCAAGCGCTGGCCCAACACCTCGACCTCTTCGCTGAACGTGGGCGGTGCAAAGCCTTGGCCCCAAACTTCGCGCGCCAGTGTGTCGGCCAGCTCAGGGCGGCGGTATTCAGGGGCCAGCGGGCCATCGGTGTTTAGGCGGCGTTGCAAGGTGGCTTCGTCCAACCACTCTTGCGCCACCTCTTGCAAGGCTTCTTCAAACGTGGCGAGGTTGTCTTCTTCCAACGTACACCCCGCGGCCATGGCGTGGCCACCAAAGCGCAGCAACACACCCGGGTGGCGTTTCGCTACGAGGTCGAGTGCATCGCGCAAATGAAAACCGGGGATAGAACGGCCCGAGCCTTTGAGCTCGTGACCCTTGCCCGCTGCTTGGCTAGGCGCAAACACAAATGTGGGCCGGTGGTGCAAGTCTTTGAGCTTGGCCGCCACGATGCCGACCACGCCTTCGTGAAACTCGGGATCGAACACGCACAAGGCAGACGGTGGCTCTTCTTCGGGGTCAAACATTTCTTGCGCCAGCTCTAGCGCTTGCTCGCGCATGTCACCTTCAATCTCGCGGCGCTCGCGGTTGATGCGGTCGAGCTGCGTGGCCAGCTCTGTGGCACGGCCTTCGTCGTCGGTGCTGAGGCATTCGATGCCCAAGGTCATGTCAGACAAACGACCTGCTGCGTTGATGCGCGGGCCGATGGCGAAGCCAAAGTCTTGCGAGGTGCATGTCTCACTTTTTCGACCTGCGGCAGCAAACAAGGCCGCCATACCTGCAGGCATTTGCCCTTTGCGCACACGCGCCAAACCTTGAGCCACCAGGCGGCGGTTGTTGGCATCGAGCTTGACCACATCGGCCACTGTGCCGAGTGCAACGAGTGGCAACAGTGTGTCGAGCTTGGGCTGCGGCACTTGCGCCCCCACGCTTGCCACGGCGTGTGCTGCGCTGCCCCCCGAGGGGGCTGCCCCGCCTTGGGGCGGCCCTGCGTCGGGGCCAGCCGTGAACACTCCACGCTTGCGTAACTCCGCACGCAACACCAACAACACATAAAACATCACGCCCACGCCCGCAAGCGATTTACTTTCAAACGTGCAGCCGGGTTGATTGGGGTTCACGATGGCATTGGCCTCGGGCAATACCGCGGCTGGCAAATGGTGGTCTGTGACGAGCACTTGCAAACCCAAAGCGCGTGCACGCGCCACGCCCTCCACACTGGCAATGCCGTTGTCCACGGTGATCAGCACATCTGCACCGCTGGCTTTGACGCGCTCAGAAATCGGCGGCGTGAGGCCATAGCCATCGACCACGCGGTCAGGCACGATGTAGCTCACCTGCTTGGCACCTAGCAAACGCAAACCACGCAGGGCGACGGCGCAGGCGGTTGCGCCATCGCAGTCGTAGTCGGCCACGATGCAGAGTTTTTTGTTGGCGGCCATCGCGTCGGCCAATAACGTGGCCGCTGCTTCGATCCCTTTCAAACCCGAGGGCGGCAACAGTTGGGCCAGCGAGGCATCCAAAGCGGCAGGGTCTTGCACACCGCGCGCGGCATACAAACGCGCCAGCAGCGGATGCACGCCCGCCTGCTCAAGCGCCCAAATGCTGCGTGGCGGCATGTCGCGAGGAATGAATTGCATGGGCTCAGTCTTTCAAAGGCGCAACGGCCAACACGGTGTCTAAAGAAGTGGGTGCAAAGCGTTGGCGCATCCGCTGCCAGAGCGATGGCTTGGCGGTGTCGTACACATGAAATTCATGCTCGCCGCACAGCACCAAGCGCTGCGAATCGCCAACCATATCGCCCGCCGAGATGCGCGCCAACATAGGCCCAATCACCTGCGTATCTACCTGTTGCCAAGCTTCTAACCAACCGATGAGGTCTTGCTGCAAGGCACTGCTGCGCAAGGCGTCAACTACGACAGGCTCTGAACGTTTTGCCTGCGACACAGGCAAAGCACCCGTGCCATGCAGCCAAAACGAATTGATGGTCATACGACGTCCCTCGTTGACGGGATGGTTGTAGAGCAGCATTTGCATTTCGTTTTGCAGGCGCCGCAGTAACTGCGACGCAGGGCTCAACGGCGCAGCGGTGTGGCTGCCGACCAGCCAAGGGTCGATGTTGCGGCCAATGACGCGATCCACAGAGGCCGTAGGCAAGTCAACGAACAAGTCAGACTGCGCCAGCCACTGGCCCGGTTTGTAAGGGTGCAACGCAATGCCATCTTCGGCAAAAAAACCTTGCATCGATTGAAACAAGGTGGCATCTGTCGCCTCGTCGATCTGCAAATGCGCGGGGTCGCCCAACGTCACTTGGCCGTTGCTCACATGCCAGTTGCACAGGCTGATGAACGCCCAACCGTCGCTGTCGTTGTTGGTCGTCAAGCCACGCTCGGCAGCAACACGCGCAGCCCAAGGCAAACAGCCGTCCACCGCCGACCAGCCAACCTCAAGCGCCCATGCGCGTTCATGAGGTGGAGACAAAGTGGCCAGCAAAGGTTCTTGCACCTGATCCACTTGCACGTCCACACGCTTGGCGTGCGTTAACCAAGCGCGCAAGTGAGGCAAATCGACCTTGGCCATCGCAGACGCCTCGGGGCCGTGGGTCGTCCACAAAGAAAAAGGAATCAGGGTGGTGTTGCGCGCAAATGTCATAGCACTGATTGTCTGTGATGCCGCCAGCCCCAAACGAGGACGATCTGTACGAGATAATCAAATTGGTATGCATCCAACTTCTTCCAAACTCCCCTACGAACTGCTGATTGGCTGGCGTTACACGCGTGCAGGTCGTGTGGCAGGACGCAATGGCTTTATTTCGTTCATCTCGGGCGTGTCCATGCTGGGCATCGCGCTGGGCGTGGCCGCACTCATCATTGTGTTGAGCGTGATGAACGGGTTTCAAAAAGAAGTGCGCGACCGTATGTTGGCTGTGGTCTCCCACATCGAACTGCTCGCCCCCAACGGCGAAGGCTTTGCCGATGTGAACGCCCTGATCACCCAAGCCAAACAAAACAGTGAAGTGGTGGCAGCAGCACCTTTTGTGTCACAGCAAGCCTTGATGGCCCGTGGCGAAGACATGCGCGGCGCGATGGTGCGCGGCATCGACCCCGAACCCGAAACGCAGGTGAGCGACTTCACCTTGCAAATCCCCTCCGAGGTACGTGCCACCTTGCAGCCTGGTCGCTTCAATGTGGTGCTCGGCGGCGAGTTGGCCATGTCCATGGGCGTACGTGTGGGCGACCAGATCACCCTCATCGCCCCGGGTGGACAAGTGACACCTGCAGGTGTCATGCCCCGCTTGAAACAATTGCATGTGTCTGGCATCTTTGATTCGGGCCATTACGAATACGATGCCTCGCTCGCGCTGCTGCACATGGAAGACGCACAACGCATCTTCCGCTTGGAGTCACCCACGGGCGTACGCCTCAAAATCAAGGACAGCCAGCAAGCCCGCGGTGTGGCTTATCAATTGGCAATTGAATTGGGCCCCGAAGTGATCGTGCGCGATTGGACCCGCCAAAACCGCACATGGTTTGCCGCAGTGCAGGTGGAAAAACGCATGATGTTCATCATCCTCACCCTCATCGTGGCGGTGGCGGCGTTCAACCTTGTCACCACGCTGGTGATGACGGTGACGGACAAACGCGCGGACATTGCCATTTTGCGAACACTGGGCGCGAGCCCGAAAAGCATCATGGCGATTTTTGTGGTGCAAGGCGCGACCGTGGGCGTACTGGGTACGCTGAGTGGTTTGCTACTCGGCCTGTCGGTGGCGTTCAACATCGACGTGATCGTGCCCGCCATTGAAAATCTGCTGGGCGCAAGCTTCTTGCCACGTGAAATCTACCTCATCAGCCGCATGCCGAGTGACCCACAAGCTGGAGACATTTGGCCGATTGCCATCATTTCGCTGATCTTGGCTTTCTTGGCCACTCTCTACCCCAGTTGGCGCGCCAGCCGCGTCAACCCTGCTCAAGCCTTGCGCTACGAATGAGGCAAGACATGACAACACCCGTTCTCACTGCACACAACATCAGCCGCCGCTTCCACGAGGGGCCGCTGGATGTGACCGTGTTGCACAACGTCGACCTGTCGGTCAATGCCGGCGAAACACTGGCCATCGTGGGCTCATCGGGCTCTGGCAAAAGCACCTTGCTGCATCTATTGGGGGGCTTAGACGAGCCCAGCTCTGGCAGCGTGTCATTGATGGGCCAGCCCTTGGCAGGCCTCAGCGCTGCCGCTTTGGGCGATTTGCGCAACCAACACTTGGGGTTTGTGTATCAGTTCCACCACTTGCTGCCCGAGTTCAGCGCGATCGACAACGTGGCCATGCCACTGTGGATTCGCCGCATGGACCGCGCCGCCGCCAGTGCCCAAGCGCAAGCCATGCTCGAGGCGGTGGGTCTTGGCCCCCGCATGCACCACCGCCCCGCTGAGCTATCGGGCGGCGAGCGCCAGCGTGTGGCGATTGCCCGCGCTTTGGTGACGCGCCCTGCCTGCGTGCTGGCCGACGAACCGACCGGCAACCTCGATCGCAACACCGCCGACCACGTGTTTGCCCTCATGCTGCAACTGGCTCGCGACCACAACACCGCGTTTGTGTTGGTCACGCATGACAACGCTTTGGCCGCACGCTGTGGCCGCCAGCTGCACCTCAATTCTGGCAAGCTGGCCTAAATCGCCGGTTTGACAGGCTGCCACACTCAACCGTTGAACAGACGCCCACGTGCGTTTTGCGTAATAGCAGCCACGCATGGGTGTGAAATGCGGCGTTCCACCGATACCGCAAAAAACTCCTCCACCAAGTCTTCACTGCGGCCGATGACCTCGACGCCATAGTGCGCCACGGTTTCTTGCTCCAAGATGCCGGGTGACATAAATACACCGCGCCCTTCACGGCCAAAAGCCGTCATCAATGCCCCGTCATCAAACTCGCCCACGATGCGAGGTTGAATTTTGTGGCGAGCCAACCATCCATCAAGCTGCTGGCGCACCGACGACGCTGAACCTTGAATCAACATCGGCGCTTCATGCAAGCATTGCGGGAAGTTACCTTTCAATTTGGTTTTGAGTTCTGGCGTGCAAAAAAAACTCATGGGCGTCGTACCCAAGGCGTGATTAAACGCCTTCACGCTGATACGTTTGGACAAGGGCTCATCCGCAATGACCAAGTCCAGCCGATGCAATGCAAGCTGAGCCAGCAAGTCGGGAAACTTGCCCTCGCTGCCAATCAAGCGCACCGGCTCAGCAATAGACAAAGCGGGCTCCAGCAGCCGATAAGCCACCGACTTGGCCACCGAGTCAGCCACCCCCACTCGAAATTCAAGTGCCCGGACCCCTGCTTGAGGGCTCGTCATGGCGGCCTTGAGCTCAGAGCCCAAAGCAAAAATGTCGTCGGCATAGCTCAGGGCTTTGCGCCCGTCTTCGGTCAACTCCAGCTGACGGCCGCTTTTACGAAACAGCTTGCGGCCCAAGCTTTCTTCCAGCAACTTGATCTGTCCAGACAAGGTTTGCGGCGTTGTGTGTAACTGCTCACCTGCACGCATAATCCCGCCAGCGCGCGCTGTGACCCAAAAATAGTAAAGATGCTTGAAATTCATAATCCCCATTAAACTTCGAATTATTCGAATAAAAAAATCAATAAATACGAATTTACACGAAGTAATTTTCTGCGTAAAGTTTGCGGCAGTCTGGTAAGTCAGCCAGCTTAAAACCGAAAGGAGCACATCATGCGTTTGAGCACCAAAAGCCGTTTCGCCGTCACTGCCATGATTGACATGGGCTTGCGTCAGCACCAAGGCCCTGTGTCACTGGCAGCCATCAGTCAGCGCCAGCACATCTCCATCTCATACCTCGAACAGCTCTTTAGCAAAATGCGCCAACACGGCTTGGTGGAAAGCACCCGCGGCCCTGGCGGCGGCTACACCTTGAATCGTGACGCCCACCACATCAGCGTGGCTGACATCATTGATGCTGTGAACAGCCCAGACGAAAAAGAACACATCCCCGCAGATGCCGCACAAAACGGCTATGTATCGACCGAAGCTCTGTGGACGCAACTGAACCAAAAAATGGAAGATCACATGCGCACCATCAGCCTGCACAGCTTGATCGCAGAGCAGCAAGCCAAAACAGGTCTCGCGCCCATGGTCAGCTCGCCCAAGCGGGGCGTGTTTGCGCAAAAGCCCAAACCTATCGTCCAAACAAAAGCACCCAATTCGGTGTTTGCTTTGGGCGGGATTTAAACCTTGCACTGATGTGGATCGACACCCACGCACATTTAGACGCCCGCGAATTTGACGCTGACCGCACCAGCGTGCACCAAGGTGCGCGAGCTGCGGGCGTGGCGTGCTGCGTGATTCCGTCTGTTGAAGCCGCCAACTTTGACACGGTTCGCCTGCTGGCTCGTGCGCAACAAGACGCCTACGCGTTAGGCATTCACCCGCTCTACACGCCGCAAGCCACCGAGTCTCATTTGGCGCAGCTCGATGCTGCGCTGACGGCTCATCGTGATGATCCACTCCTGGTGGCCGTGGGCGAAATTGGCCTAGATGGTTTTGTGCCTGAGCTGAACACACCCGAGGCGCTCGCCAAGCAACAACAGTTTTACAAGGCCCAACTCAAGCTCGCGCAACAACACCAACTGCCCGTCATCTTGCATGTGCGCCGCAGCGCGGACCTGTTGCTCAAAGGCTTGCGCGACACGCCAGTGATAGGTGGCATTGCGCATGCGTTCAATGGCAGTTTGCAACAAGCGCAGGCCTTCATCGCCTTGGGTTTCAAGCTCGGCTTTGGCGGTGCACTCACCTATGACCGCGCTTTGCAACTGCGCCGCTTGGCCACCGAGTTGCCACTCTCGGCCATCGTGCTCGAAACCGATGCGCCCGACATTCCCCCACATTGGCTTTACACCACCGCCAAGCAACGCGCCGCTGGCCAGCTCCAAGGTCGCAACGAACCTGCCGAGCTGCCGCGCATTGCGCAAGTGCTGGCGGACCTGCGCGGTATCTCTGTAGACACGCTGGCTACAGCCACCAGCGCCAATGCGCGCCAAGCCTTGCCACGCCTACAATAAAGGCGTGACTTCCTCCATCCTCAACGCCGACCTGCATTGCCACTCCGTCGTCTCGGATGGCACGCTCACGCCAGAGCAATTGGCCGCTCGCGCCAAAGCGAACGGTGTTGAGCTCTGGGCATTGACCGACCACGACGAAGTGGGTGGTCAAGACCGCGCACTGGCGGCCGCACAAGCCAACGGTTTGAAGTACCTCACCGGCGTTGAAATTTCCATCACCTTCGCCCACAAAACTGTGCACATCGTCGGCTTGGGATTTGACGCACACAACGAACAACTGGTGAATGGCCTACGCCAAACACGCGGCGGCCGTGGCGAACGTGCCCAAGAAATGTCAGAAGGCCTCGCCAAAGTAGGCATTCACGGCGCGTATGAAGGCGCTCTCAAATACGCAGGCAACCCTGAGCTGATTTCGCGCACCCACTTCGCACGCTTCCTCGTAGAGACAGGCGCCTGCCAAGACACCAACGAGGTGTTTCGACGCTTCCTCACCGAGGGCAACCCTGGCTTCGTGCCCCACCGCTGGGCCACACTCAAAGACGCGGTGCAGTGGATCGTACAAGCCGGTGGCATGGCCATCATTGCTCACCCCGCGCGTTATGGCTTCACCCCCAACGAAGAATTTGCACTCTTCACCGAATTCAAACACCACGGCGGTCGAGGCGTCGAGGTGGTCACTGGCAGCCACACGCCCGCCGAGTACGTGACCTACGCCGACATGGCCCAAGAGTTTGACCTCTTCGCCTCACGCGGCAGCGATTTTCATAGTCCCGACGAGAGCCGCATCGACCTAGGCACCCTGCCTTGGCTACCAGGCCAGCTCACCCCCGTGTGGGAAGCCCTCGCCGACCGAATCCAATAATGGCTCAGTTTCTCCAAGTTCACCCCGACAACCCCCAACCCCGTTTGCTCAAACAAGCCGTGCAACTCTTGGCGCGCGGCGGCATCGTGGCTGTGCCCACCGATTCGAGCTACGCCTTGGTCTGCCACCTCGACGACAAATCTGCTGTCGAACACATGCGCCGCATTCGGCAAGTCGACGAGAAACACCACCTCACCCTGCTGTGTCGTGATTTGTCAGAGCTGGCCAACTACGCCCGTGTGGACAACCGCCAGTACCGCCTGCTCAAAGCAGCCACACCTGGGGCCTACACCTTCATCTTGGAAGCCACCAAAGAAGTGCCGCGCCGCGTGAGCCACCCGCAACGCAAAACCATTGGCCTGCGTGTGCCACTGAACAAAACCTTGCTCGATTTACTCGAACTCCACGGCGCCCCGCTGTTGGCCACCACGCTCATTGCCCCCGGTGAGACCGACCCGATGAACGACGCCGAAGAAATTCGCGACCGCTTCGAGCACGACCTCGCCGCCGTCATTGACGCAGGCGCTTGCCCCCTCGAGCCCACCACCGTGGTCGACCTCACGCCGATGGATGGCGGCGGCGACCCCGAACTCATCCGCGCTGGACGTGGTCCGCTGAGCACTTTGGGCCTGTAAACGGCCGTGCGCCTAAGCCTGAAGTGTTGAATGCGACAATGACGCTGTGAATTTCCCTGAGCTGATTCAAACCATCCTGATTTATGCCTTGCCCGTGGTGTTTGCCATCACGATGCACGAGGCTGCGCACGGCTACGTGGCGCACAAGCTGGGTGACAACACGGCGCTGATGCTGGGACGCGTCACCCTTAACCCCATCCCTCACATTGACCCTCTGGGCACGATTGCGATGCCTGCCCTGCTGTACTTTGCTACAGGCGGTAACTTTCTGTTTGGCTACGCCCGTCCTGTACCGGTGCGCTTTGGCAATTTGAACCACCCCAAGCGCGACATGATTTGGGTGGCCTTGGCTGGGCCTGGGATTAACTTCTTGCAAGCCCTCGCTTGGCTGTTGGCTTTCTACATGATGAAGGGCTTCGGCGTGACCGAAACCTACTTTTTGAAAATGAGCTTGGCGGGCGTGGTGGTGAACGTGTCCATGTTCGTCTTCAACCTCTTTCCTCTGCCGCCGCTCGATGGTGGCCGCGTGCTGGTGGGCTTACTGCCTTGGCGTGCTGCGGTGTGGCTATCGAAGGTTGAGCCTTACGGCATGTACATCATCTTGGGTTTGGTAGCTTTCAAGCTGCTCGATGGCATTTGGATGACACCTCTGATGAGTTCGACCGTCTTCGTGCTGTCGATCATCCTCAGTCCCTTTGAATTTTTATTGAATCCCTGATTTCTATAAGTAAGCACGATATGAAAGAACGCGTTCTCTCCGGCATGCGCCCCACCGGCGCTTTGCATTTGGGCCACTACCACGGCGCTTTGAAAAACTGGGTGCGTTTGCAATCCGAGATGGATTGCTACTACTTCGTGGCCGACTGGCACGCCCTGACCACCCACTACGAAAACCGTGAGGTGATCGAGAAGAACGTGTACGAGATGGTGATCGATTGGCTCGCTGCTGGCCTCGACCCCAACGCCTGCACCATCTTCTTGCAAAGCCGCATCCCCGAGCATGCTGAGTTGTTCACCCTCCTGGCCATGGGCACACCGCTCGGTTGGTTGGAACGCGTGCCCACCTACAAAGACCAGCAAGAAAAGCTCAAAGACAAAGACTTGTCCACCTACGGCTTCTTGGGTTACCCCCTGCTGCAAGCGGCTGACATCTTGATTTACAAAGCCAAGCACGTACCTGTGGGCGAAGACCAAGCCAGCCACGTGGAGCTGACGCGCGAAGCGGCACGCCGCTTCAACCACCTCTATGGCCGCGAGATCAACGCCGAAGAAAAAGTGCAAGCGTCCTTGGGCAAGCTGCCCAAAGACAGCGTCAAGCGCTTTGAAAAATCACGCAAGGCCTACCAAGAAACCGGCGACGCCAAAGCCATGGAAGGCGCGCTGGGCTACATCGCCTCCGCCCCTGAGTTGGACGAGCAAGACCGCGAGCGCTTGAATGGCTATTTCAAAGGCACCGGCAAAATCATCTTGCCTGAGCCACAGGCGTTGCTCACCGAAGCCAGCAAGCTGCCAGGCCTAGACGGCGCCAAGATGAGCAAGAGCTACAACAACTCGATTGCTATCCGTGAAGACCGCGCCACCATTGAACAAAAGGTCAAACGCATGCCCACCGACCCGGCCCGTCAAAAGCGCACCGATGTGGGCAACCCCGACAAATGTCCTGTGTGGCAATTCCACATGGTGTACAGCGATGAAGGCCAGCGCCAATGGGTGGCCCAAGGCTGCAAAACCGCTGGCATTGGCTGTTTGGACTGCAAGCAACCCATCATTGACGCCATCTTGCGCGAGCAGCAACCCATGCTTGAACGCGCCGAACCGTACATCACCCGCCCCCAAACTGTGCGAGACATCGTCGACGCAGGTACTGAAAAAGCTCGCATCACCGCACGGGAAACCATGCAGGATGTTCGGTCTGCAATGGGGCTAAACTATTAAAATTGATTCAGGAGTAATAAAAATGAGTATGTACATCATTGACGACCACCCGCTGGTCCGCCAAGCTATTGCCATGTTGTTGCGCCGCATGCGTCCCGCTTCGAAAGTCATCGAATTGGAAAAGTTCAGCGAATTGCAAGCGGCCATCATCAAAAACGGTGAGCCTGAGTTGTTTGTGCTCGATTTGTTGTTGCCCGGCGTCAAGGGCACCTCTGCCGTCAAAGAAGTCAAGACCATGTATGCCAATGTGCCATTGGCTGTGATTTCCTCTATGCCAGCCGGCGAAGCTGAAGAAACTTGCATCGAAGCTGGTGCTGACATCTACATCGAGAAGTCTACAGCTGCCAACGAAATTTCATCCGCCATTCAAGGCTTGTTTGCGGCTGAACACGGCAGCGATGACGAGCCATCGGTGGCCGTGGGTGAGACCAAATTGTCGAAACGTCAAAAACAACTCATCGTGATGTTGGACCGCGGTTTGAGCAACCGCGACATCGCCGCCGAGTTGGACATCAGCGAACACACCGTGAAGGTTCACTTGTGGCGCTTGTTCCGCCGCTTGGACGTGAAGAGCCGTACCCAAACATTGCACTTTGCACGTATGAACGGCTTGCTGTAATTCAGCACACCCCAATCAAAAAGCCCCGCAGTTATCAAACTGCGGGGCTTTTTCACAGTGACTTCACAACATCATTGTGCGGTGGACTGCAAGGTATCACGCACCATCAAGTTCAGACCTTTGCTGCCAGGTTTCACAGGTGTCAGACTCACACCATAGTCACCCGGTTGTGCAGTGGCTTGACCACTCTTAGAAATGCGCACACGCACCGTGACTTCGTCCATGCCTGTGAGTTTGGCATTGGGGCTCATGGCCATGCTGTCATCCAACACAAAGTCCAAAGGAAGTTTGTCAGCGGTCGTTCGCAAAATGGCAATCGGCATGCGCGAGCCTGTCACCGGCGTGGCGTAGACAAACACCGTGTCAGTGGGGGCCACCAAACCTTGCAGCTCCTTCACCAAGGTCACGCGACCGCTGATGCTGCTGGCCGCCAAAGCGGCCTTCGTAGCGGGCGAGCTAGCGGCTGTATCGGCTGGGGCACTGGCTGCACGCGGAGGGATGGCTGGCAAGCCCATCTTGTTGCGCGCTTCTGCAATCGCACGGTCGAGCTCTGGCGCATCAGGCGAATCAGCAGGCACGACTTCGCGAGCACGTTCCCAATAACGTAGTGCCGTGTTGAAATTTAGCTCGGCATACGACGCGCTACCGGCCAAGAACAAGGCGTTGAGATGCTGCGGATCGGCGGTGAGCACACGCTGGATGATGGTCCAAGGCTCGCCGGCAAAACTGCCGCCGTTCTTTTGCGCTAAGACTTCAGCGCGCTCAATCGACAAATTGTCATCACGGCTGAGAGACAGCGCTTTACCAAAGGCCTCTGCAGCTTCTTCAAAGTGGCCACGCGCGCGTTGCACGCGCCCCAGCATGACCCAACCTTCCATGCTGTTGGGCTCATCTTGCAAACGACGCGTGAGAGACACAGCCATTTCAGTCAGTTTCTCAGGTGTCACTTCTGCAGAACCGTCCACACCTTGTTGCAAAGCACGCGGATCTAAAGCAGCAGGCTCGCCCAACACGCTGTACATCAACATAGACGCCACAGGAATCACAAACACCAAGAGTCCGATGCTGAGCCAAGGCTTGCGCCAAACCACGCTGGCAGCAGTGGCTGTTGGCTTGTTTGACTCATCCAGCCCTGCCACATCAGCCAACAAACGCTCAGACAGTTCGTCACGCGCTGCTTTGAGCTCTTCGTAGCTCAAGTTACCCATCACAAACTCGCGGTCGAGTTCGGCCATTTGGTCGCGGTACACCGCGGCGTTGGCTTTGGCAGGGTCGTTGATGGCATCAGCCTGATGCACCGCCAAACGTGCGCCCTGTTGTGAGCCGCGCCACAGCGCCACGCTCAACACCACCATCACCACGGCCATCATGGCCACAGCGACATAAATAAATGCGAGTGCGGGATTCACATCAACCTTTCAACAGTTGCTTGGCGCGCTCTCGCGCTTCGTCGCTCAAGGCGACAGGCGCAGCCAAAGCACGGCGTTGACGCAAATACACACCCAAGAAGATGGCGGCGATCACCAGCAACAAAAACGGGCCAAACCAAAGCACCCATGTCAAAGGTTTGACCTCGGGGCGGTAGAGCACAAAGTCACCATAGCGTGACACCAAGAAGTCTTTGATTTCTTGGTCAGACTTGCCCGAGCGAATCAACTCACGCACTTCGTTGCGCAAATCATCAGCCAACTCGGCATGGGATGAAGCCAAGGATTCGTTTTGGCACACCAAGCAACGCAGCTCTTGCGAGATGTCCACCAAGCGCGCTTCGAGTTTGGGGTCTTCGGCCATGAGTGGGGCTTCGCGGCCCACCAACAAGTCAGAAGACGCAGCCATCACGGGCTCAGGGGCCAACGAGGCGGGTGTGGCTTGCGCCAGCGCTGCTTGCGGGATGAACCACACGGCCATCGAAACGCTGAGCGCATAAACGCCATGCAAGGCGCCATTCATCCAAACACGTTTCATGATTTGTTCAACTCCGCAATCAGGGGCAAGATTTTTTCAACCAACAACGCGGGGGTGACAGCCCCGACAAACTTGTAGCGAATCACACCGCCCTTATCGATGACATAAGTCTCGGGCACGCCGTACACCCCATAGTTGATGCCCACGCGACCATCGAGGTCCATGACAGTGGTCATGTAGGGGTTGCCATGGCGCTTGAGCCAAACTTGGCTGCGCTCGCGTGCGAGCTGTAGCTTCTCGTCAAATGGCGATTTATAGGCAGGGTCTTGCGGCTGAATTTCTTTGTAGCTCAAGCCCACGATGGGCACTTGGTACTTCTCAGAAAACGCCACCAGCACCGGATGCTCTTCGCGGCATGCCACACACCAAGTCGCCCACACATTAAGCATCCACACTTGGCCTTGCATGTCGATGGGCGAAAACTTCGCGTCGCCTGGCTCCAACGTGTACAAACTGAAATGCGGTGCAGGCTTACCAATCAAGGGCGACGGAATTTCACGCGGGTCACGCTTCAAGCCCACGGCCAAAAAGACCACGAGACCGATGAACAACACCAAAGGAATCAAGACCTTTTTCATTTGCGATACCTCCGGTCAAGCGCGGCCAGCACGCCACCCAACACCATCAGCAACACACCACCCCACAGCCATGGCACAAAGGGCTTGTAGTACACGCGCATGCTCCACTCGGTGCGGGCGTCGTCCAGCGGCTCGCCCAGCGAGACATACAAATCGCGCATGAAGCCCGAATCAATACCAGCTTCAGTCATGGCCATGGCCGACGAAAAATAGCGGCGTTTTTCGGGCTGCAAGATTTCGATGATTTTGTCGTTGCGCAGCACCTGCACATCGGCACGCACGGCCTTGTAGTTGGGGCCGCGCACCTCGTCGAGCGAGTTCAAGCGGAAGGTGTAGGGCGCAATGGTGACCACATCGCCAATGCGCATGCGCACATCACGTTCGACCTCGTAGCACTTGACGCCCGTGATGCCGATGACCAACACCGCCATGCCAAAGTGAGCGATGTGTTGCCCCCAAAAGGATGCGCCAATTCGGCCCGGTTTGCTCACACGCTCCAACACTTGCTGCGCCGTACCCAAAGCCACCCAGCAGCCGAGGAACAGACCAAACGCAGCACCGAGCGACCAACCACCCAACACAAAGGGCAACAGTACAGCCAAAGTCACTGCTCCCGCAAACGACCAGCGCAGCTTGTGCGCAATCTCCCGCACATTGGCATCGCGCCAACGCGCCACCGAACCAGGAATGATGAGAAATACCGTGGGCACGAGCAGTGGCGCAAAGACCGCATTGAAATACGGCGGCCCCACCGACAACTTACCCAGGTTCAGCGCATCAATGATGAGCGGGTAAATCGTGCCCAACAACACCGCTGCAGTAGCCACCACCAGCAACACACTGTTGGCCAACAAGAACGACTCACGCGACACCAGCTCCATGCGGCCACCCAAGGCCACGCGCGGTGCACGCCAAGCGAACAGCGTGAGCGAAGCGCCGACGACCACCGCCAAGAAGATCAAAATGAACACGCCGCGCTTGGGGTCAGACGCAAACGCGTGCACCGAAGTGAGCACACCTGAGCGAACCAAGAAGGTCCCCAGCAGCGACAAGGAAAACGCTGCAATCGCCAACAACACCGTCCACGCTTTGAAGCTGCCCCGCTTCTCGGTCACCATCAAGGAGTGAATCAGTGCCGTACCAACCAACCAAGGCATGAGCGACGCATTTTCAACAGGGTCCCAAAACCACCAGCCGCCCCAGCCGAGTTCGTAATACGCCCACCAAGAACCGAGGCCAATACCAAAGGGGAGGAAAGTCCAAGCCACCACCGTCCAAGGGCGCGACCAGCGGGCCCAAGCGGCATCCAAACGGCCGCTCATCAAAGCGGCAACCGCAAATGCAAACGCAACGGCCATGCCCACATAGCCCATGTAGAGCATGGGCGGGTGAATCACCAAGCCTGGGTCTTGCAACAGCGGGTTTAAGTCTTTGCCTTCCATCGCGGCAGGCAGCAAGCGCTCAAACGGATTGGAGGTGGTCAAGATGAACAGCAAAAAGCCCACCGAGATCAAACCTAACACGCCAATCACACGGGCCACCATGTCAAGTGGCAAGCTACGCGAAAACACCGCCACCGCCACCGACCACAAGGCCAGCAACAACACCCACAACAAGAGCGACCCTTCGTGACCACCCCATACCGCGGCAAATTGGTAAGGCTTGGGCAACAAGGAGTTGGAGTGCTGAGACACATACAGCACCGAGAAATCATTGTTCAAAAACGAAGTGGCCAATGCACCAAACGCAAAGGCCACCAACACAAACTGCAAAGCCGCTGTGGGGCGTGCCAAGGACTGCAAAGTCACTTGCGTTTGAGGGTTGCGCACCAAAGTCCCTGTGATGGGCAATACACCCTGCATCAAAGCCACCAAGGCCGCCAGCATGAGCGCGAAATTACCGAGTTCTGGAATCATGGGTTGCCTTTGATAGGGGCTGGCGTTTGCACCGACTTGGCCGCTTTGGCAGCAGCCGCTTCGTCCATGGCATGCTGGGCTTCGGGCGGCATGTAGTTTTCGTCATGCTTAGCCAACACTTCGCTGGCCACAAAAATTCCGTCTTCACCCAGCTTGCCCTGCGACACCACGCCTTTGCCTTCTTTGAACAAGTCGGGCAACAAGCCCACATAGGTCACGGAAATGTCGTGCACAGTGTCGGTGATGACAAAGCGCACGGTATTGCCGTCGCGCACCAAGCTGCCTTCTTTGACCATGCCGCCTGCACGGAACGTGCGGCCCTTGGGCGCTTCGCCTTTGCTCACTTGCGTGGGCGTGAAGAAAAACACCAAATTGCTTTGGAAGGCATTCAGCACAAACGCTGCTGCCGCGCACAGCACCACAATGCCAGCGGCAATCAGTGCAAATCGTTTGGTTCTTGGTTTCATCACATCAATTCTTCAACAGGTAATTGAGCCACAGCCTGCTCAGCTTTCAATTGATTCAACACAACGCGGTGTGCCCAACGGGCCTGCAGCACTTCCACGGCCAACAGCAAAGCCGTCACGCCGACACTGCCCCACACATACACGGCGTAGCCGCCCATGGCCCAAAACTGGCTCCAGCTTTCCCACCTCATGACGTCACCTCGTCGAGTTCGTGCACCCAACCGGCATGGCTTTCGCGCTGCAAGATCAGGGTGCGCACGCGGTACAACACCAAGGCCACGGTGTAGAACCAAAATGCCAAGGCCATGAGCAACATGCTCCACAACATGATGGCCGCCATGCTGGAGCCTTGCGTCACCGACACCGAAGCACCTTGATGCAAGGTGTTCCACCACTTCACCGAGAAATAAATGATGGGCACGTTGATCGCACCCACGATGGCAATGAGCGCGCCAGCACGGTCGCTGCGGCGTGTGTCGTCAATGGCAGACGTCAAGGCGATGTAGCCCAAGTACAAGAAAAACAAAATCAGCTCGGACGTGAGGCGTGCATCCCACACCCACCATGCGCCCCACATGGGCTTGCCCCAAAGTGCGCCGGTCCACAGTGACAGAAACGCAAACAAGGCACCGGTGGGTGCCAATGCACGGGTCATCATGCCCGACAGGCGTGTGTTGAAGGTCAGGCCCAACACGCTCCAAAACGCCATGGCCAAGTAAATGACCATCGACATCCAACTGGCGGGCACATGCACGAAGATGATGCGATAGCCCTCGCCTTGCTGAAAGTCGGTAGGAGCCACAGCAAAGCCCAGCCATAGGCCCACCAGCATGAGCAAGGTGGCCAGCACCGCAAACCAAGGCCAAGCCTTGCCCGCCAACCCATAAAAGGTTTGCGGTGCTGCATAGTGAAACCAGTTGATATTTTTCATTCCAACGCGATCCGTAAAGCCGCCGCACATGCAAACGGGCTAAAAAAAGCTGCGGGCAACAGCATGGCCATCAAAATTGAAAAGTGCGCTTGTGCGCCCAAACCACTGGCCTGCGCCTCCACAGCGCCTGCGCCAAACACCAGCACAGGGATGAACAAAGGCAACACCAACAACGACAACAGCACCCCACCGCCACGCACGCCCAAGGTCAATGCGGCACCAATGCCGCCCACCAAAGACAAAATAGGAGTGCCCAACAACAGAGCCAAAGTGAGGGTAACCAACGCATCTGCAGACAGGTCAAATTGCAGCCCCAAAACTGGAGCTAATAATACCAATGGCACCCCAGAGACCAGCCAGTGCGCCAGCAGTTTGGCACTAATCAGTAAGGACATTGGCGTGGGTGACAAGGCCATTTGTTCCAGCGTGCCATCGCGGTAATCCGCCTCAAACAAACGCTGCAAGGCCAGCATGCTCGACAGCAGCGCACCGACCCACAACACACCGGGGGCGACCAAGCGCAAGGTGTTCAGCTCCGGGCCAATGCCCAGCGGGAATAACGCGGCCACCACCACAAAGAAAAACACAGCCGTCAGCACCTCGCTCTTGCGGCGCATGGCCAAGAGCAAATCGCGCCGCAACACAGCCATGAACGCGCTGCCACTCATGCCACGCCTTTCAATCGGTAGGTTTGCACAGCAACGGATGCGCCATGAGTTGTGGTCAGCGTCACTGGCTGATGGCTGGTGAACAACACCATGCCGCCATTGGCAACATGCTCAGCCAGTAAGCCACGCAGGCCATCCACTGCTTTCGCGTCCAGCGCCACAAAAGGCTCGTCCAACACCCACAGCGGGGCTTGACTAGCCAGCAAACGGGCCAGCGCCGTACGGCGCTTTTGGCCTTGCGACATCACGCGCAGTGGCAAGTGCTCACGCCCGCGCAAGCCCATGCGCGCCAGCGCCAGCAAAGCTTGTGATTGAGTGAGCGTACGGCCAGACACTGCGGCATCTGACATGAGGTTTTCTAAAGCGGTCAGCTCTTCTTTGAGCGACAAACCGTGGCCCAAGTAAAACAACGAGGAACGAAACGCCGTGGCGTTTTCTTGAATGGTTTTGTCGTGCCAACACACCTCACCGGAATCAGCCGGTGACAGGCCACAGACGATGCGCAGCAAGCTGGTTTTACCCACGCCGTTGTCACCCTCAAGGTGCAAGGCTTGACCGGCTTTCAGCTCGAAGCTCACGTCGGCGAACAACGGCTTGTTGCCACGGCTGCAAGAAAGGTTGGAGACGCGCAGCATGGTTTAAATGAACGTCCCTGCGCAGGTCAGCACTTGGCCACCAGTGCCTATCTTGAAGCGGGCAATGCCTGCACTGCGGGTGGTGTTGACACCGCCCAAGTCGAGCACGCGAACACCGCGCTCGCGCAGCTCTTGGATGGCGTGCCACAAAATGAGGTTGTGTGCGTTGTGCTCGCGTCCCGCATCGTTGGTCCAGCCCACTTGATAGGTGGCTGACTCGCCATGAATTAAAAACATCATGCCCGCCACGCGATCACGGCCGACATCGGCACGCATGGTCAAAATGGTTTTGCTTGGCTGCTGACGCGAGGGCACATACAGGTCAAAAAACTGCAAAGGCAAACCGTGCAAACCGCGTTGCTCACGTTGCTGCATCTCGGCATCCAACAGCCATCGGTATTGGCCAGCGTTGGTGCCCACGCGGTGGATGGTCAGCGACGACTCTTCGGCGCGTGCCAAGCTGTAGCGCCAACGCCCATCCAACTGAGCGCGTAAAAACTCAGGCTCGGCTTGCAGGTCCAACACCACTGTGCTGTGCCCTGTCATGACCCGACGCCAGCGCGAGAGGCCCAACTCGGGGCCTTGGGCTTCCAAAGGCGTGAATGCGACAACGCGCAAGTTTTTCAAAGGAATGGTTTTCTTCAGCGCTTTGTAAACACGCGCCTTGTCATCCCCAGATAAGCGCTGCAACCACACAGGCCCCAGCGAGCACAACGCCATATTGGCCAAGCCACCTGCAAATCGGCGCACGATGAATTGCGCCAAAGCCACGGGTGCGCCATCTTGCTCAACCAAGGCGCGCAACACGCCCACGCCGAGCGTCTTCATGCATGCGCCATAGGCCCAGTCTTGCTGCAAGGGTGCAGCGGCGGCGGCATGGTGTGCGTCCCACTCGGGATAGCTCAGCGTGTCCCAGTTGACTTTCATGCGCCTAAAATCCCCGCACCATGTTGAACAAACTTCGCCTTCGCCGACAAGCCGAGACCGTGATGGGTCATCGCTTGGAAGAACCACGCCTCACGCTCGTGTTTGTGCTGTGGGTGTTTGTGTACGTGGGTCTGCCCCTGCTGGCCATCAGCAGTGTGATTGATTTGCTCATTCAACAAATCACAGGTAACTGCACCGGTTTTTGGTGCTGGTTCTAAAAGCAAGGCCATCGTGGATGTGTGCAGCCTCAGCGGGGCACTGTGCACGGACCCGTGATTTGGATACGCACCTTTTTACCCATGTAGGTGGTGTCGTGAAAAGCGTTCACGATCACAGTGGCTTGCTCAATGCGAATCTCAGACTCATCACCCGTCGTTTTATGTTTACGGAACGCGCCCATCTCTTTGGCCGTGGTTAAGTTTTTGCCCGTGAATTCTTCGGTCGCCAAACTGTTGGCCATCAACAAATAAGGCTCTGGGCCATTCATCTTTAAGAAGATGTTTTTGCCCATCGATTGAATCTCAATCACCACCTTTTGAGGCTTGATCTTCACGTCTTCCATCGCAGGAATCGTGGCCTCGACTTCGCAAGGCATTTTGAAAGTTTGAGCAAATGCAGGCGTGGCCAACAAAGCCACCGCGAGCAACAAGGCTTGAAGCCATCGGACGTGAATTTGAGTCATGGTCACCATTCTAAGAAGGCCGAGAGGGTGCTTGCGTTTTGTAGTGCGCCACCCGCTGTGCGTGATAAATACCCGAGTGTCCCGAGCACACATAGCTCATGACGCAGGCCAAGGCCGCAAACACGCCGATTTCTGCGCCAAACAACTCCATGGCCATCAGCGTGGAAGCAATGGGCGTGTTGGCCGCCCCAGCAAACACCGACACAAAGCCAACCGCCGCCAACAAAGCAAACGGCACATCCAATAGCGCCGCCAAGCTATTGCCCAAAGTCGCGCCGATGTAGAACAAAGGCGTCACTTCGCCGCCTTTAAAGCCAGAACCCAGCGAGGCAATGGTGAACACCAGCTTGCCCAAAAAGTCTGTAGGCGCAAGCGGATGGACAAATGCCTCCACCATCACCGGAATGCCCAAACCGATGTAACGGTCAAAGCTGCCCCACATGACCACCGCCGCAATCACCACGCCGCCAATAAATGGACGCAGCGGCGCGTAGGCAATGTGCTTTTTCATCACGCCGCTCAAGGCATGCGTGCCATCGGCAAACAATTTACCCGTCACGCCAAACACCGCGCCTGCGAGCACCATGGCCGCCAGCAGCCAAGCGGTGATATTGGGAATGGCCCCTGCCATATAGTGCGTGTGCTGAACGCCCCACCACAAGCCCACTTGGTCGGCCAACACTGCAGCCAACAGACACGGCAGCAAAGCATCCAAACGCAAGCGGCCAATCGCCAACACTTCGAGCGCAAACACAGCGCCCGCCAAGGGCGTACCAAACACCGACGCAAAGCCCGCGCTGATACCCGCCATCAACACCATGCGCCGGTCGACGTGGTTGAGCTTGAAAAAATGCGTGAGCTGATCGGCTAACGCACCGCCCATTTGCACGGCTGTGCCCTCGCGCCCCACCGATGCGCCAAACAAGTGAGAAACGACCGTACCGCCCAACACGAACGGGGCCATGCGCAGAGGCACCACCTTTTTGGGGTCGTGTATTTCGTCAATCAACAAGTTGTTGCCAGCTTCCACGTGCTGGCCAAACTTGAGGTAGAGCCACCCCACGCAAAAGCCTGCAATAGGCAGGCCCCAAATCAGCCAACGGTTGGCATCGCGGGTTTGAGTGGCCCAATCGAGAGAGAACAAAAAGAGCGCTGAGGCTGAGCCAGCAAGAACCGCCACCAGAGTCGCCAAAGCCACCCACTTGGCCACATAGCGCAAGAGGTCTAGCTTGGAAGATTGCTCAAGAGATGGCATCTGTCGCCCTGAAAGACTGACAACCAAATAAGAAAAAAGCCGTTCAATGACGAACGGCTTTTTGGGGTGCTTTTTGGGCTTGGCGGAGAAGGAGGGATTCGAACCCTCGGTAGGGTCGCCCCTACGCTTGATTTCGAGTCAAGTACATTCGACCACTCTGCCACTTCTCCTGATTCGGTGTCGTTTGTCGAA
>JACCDH010108467.1_pt1 | contig 34998 bp, 28 predicted proteins | sample 7442481 | NCBI WGS metagenome assembly JACCDH01 (sample SAMN15323433, study PRJNA562643) | freshwater metagenome | isolation source: river surface water | place: USA:Blue River Watershed | collected 2017-08-15
CATCACGGAAACAAGCCGATTCGCGATCCTTGCAGTATTGGGGTAGGGTTTTAACTGTATTGGCAGGACTTTGCTCCAATATAGCGTTGAGTGCCAGCAAACGCTGCTCAAAGGACTTTTTCTTTTCCTGCCAACCCTCAGCCGTAGACGCAAATACCAACTTATAACCCATTACAGGACCTTTCTTCGATACCTTGCGAATACTCAGGGTCACCATGCCACTGTCTACCATACCCTGAAACAATCTTTCCTTGGGCGTAGAACCCACCTTCAAGACAAAACCCCTTTGCAGCAAGGATTTCTCCACTTCCGTAGATGTCACCTGGGTCTTCAATAATGGCCAAATCGTAGCCATTGTATTCCTTTGTTGTGCATGCACTTTAGCAGTCATGCCACCGAGCCCCAGCAAGGCCCATCTCACTCCGATTTTCACGGCGCAAATTTACGCGATTCACTCAAAAAATTCATCCATTCACAAAAGAAAATGGCGTGCACTTAGCAACTGATGATCAACACTTTAGCGACCTATGGAAAAAAATAATCTTCCCTTAACCAACTGTAAACCCACTAAAACCGGTAAACCGCACTCACTTCCATATTCAACGACCAAACATTGATTCCTGGAAAACGGAAATCCCCTTGCTTGCCATCGGGATCATAGTTCCATTGGAAATTGTAGGTTCTCAGAATGTGTAGATTATACCCCACAAACAGCTTTCCGTAGCTGGTATGGTGACTCAATAAAAAGCCCCAGTCTACAAAGTGTTTGCTGATATCCCTAAAAAATGGATTGGTTCCGCCTAGAAACAAATAATCAATACTGCCATAGTACAAATCCTCATTGTAAACCACCCGCTCTAATTGTACTCCGTAAGTTTTAAACCCGTCCAAATACTTGATGCCCCCCGTATACATATTGCTACCCGGCCCAATCCCCGCACCCAACACCTGCCCGCGGTTTGTCCAACCCACATCATTCCCATGAGTATAAAAACTATAACCCACTAATGAACTCTGTTGCATAAAATTATCCATCGGTGCCTGAATTTGTGTTACCTCAGCCATTATCTCCAACCATTGATCCTTGCCAGGCATGGGTTGTAACTTTCTGAATCCTGCCATCCAAGCCGTAGTGGCCAAAGGGCGGGTCATCAAATCTTCAAAATCCCAAGCCCAATCTTCCCTACCCATCTCTCCATAGAATTCTGCATGGGCTTTGGGAAAGAAATACCGAAATGACAATGACACCAATTGGTTTCTGTTCATACCTCCCCCGCTCCCCGTATTCTCTCCATTCGCTCTCAAACCCAACACCCGCAAATAATCCAAAGGACTACTTGGCTCACCGCTCACTTGTACGATGCGTGTGACACCCAACGACAAACCGGGCGTCCATTTGGGTTGATAAACAGCCGTCATTCCATTGAAATAAGAATGAAATTTTGGCGCGGCAATATCCACCACTACATCCTCCGCAATGGGTGGCCAATTGCCATTATAGCGCAACGGGTATTTAAAACCAGAATGCCTGAGTTTGCCACCCACCATCTGGCCCTCCACCAACCCAAATTTGGTTTTGATGGGCTTATTTGTATTCACCGTATAATGGCCAAAACCTGGCGCATTGTTGCTCATGATGATGGCATTTTTCTGGCCAGCACCCCACCAAATGTTTTCCGTGGAATAGCCCGCAGAAAACGGACCCACATGCAATTTTACATAGGATTGACCCGCAAATGTCTCCTGATACTCCCCTTGGCCCATGCGTTCTGGAAAATCTATACCACTTAGGCGCATTGGAGGGTTTTGGAAGGGCTTGTTTTGGGCCTTAACTACTTCCGGACGAAATTGCGCTTCCAACCACTTCGCTTTGAAAAAAACGCCGCTAGAAATGTAACGCTGCATGCCCTTGGCTGAAACCATCGGACCGTCGGCCCAACCATAGGGATGATGGCCATTGTTCCTTAAATGAATATACACCGGCAACAACTCCACCCTAAATTGTTTCTTTTTATCGGTCCAATGCGTATAACGTCCATAGGTATTCGTATCCGAAGGATACAACACCGAATCACGGTCCCAAGTGGCTCCACTTTTTAATGCGCGCTGTGGGTGTATTGGTCGAATCATAAAAGACGATGTAGTGTCCAAACGACCCATCAATTGGGCACGACGAATACCATCATCAAAAAATGGCATGCCCAATGGCACCGTCTGCGCCAACAACCATTTTTGGGAACATATACCCATGAATACCAAGAGTGCAAACCGAATTTTCATTTTCAATCTTTAACAACCAAAACTACTTGATTATTCATGGAATACCAAGTAAGCCCAATTAAACCATCATGAAGTCTGAGGAAAGAATTTTCCCAGAACCCGTTTCAATGATCCATGCCAAACATAACTTGCCATCAACACCCACCATTCCATCCCTCTCACTCCACCAACGGTTTTCAAAATATAACCATGTGATTTCAGGGCGAGCCACTTATTGGAAGATCGCGTACCTTCTGCCTTTGTAATGTCTGTGGTTAACTCAGATTGATATACCACGGTAACCGCATGTAGTTGAAACATCCTCAACCAGAAGGCATAATCTTCGTGTATATAAGGCGATGGCAATTCAGGAAAATAAGAGTCCTTCCGCAATGAATGATGAAATACCGCCGTACTCAACGGAATGGGATTTGTTTGCTTCAGCACCGCCAAATGAATATTGTGTCTGGTTTGTACAGGCAAGCGAACCTGACTCGATGGCGAATAAAAATTGAATCCTGAGCAGCAAAGATTCGCACCTGACCGCAACAACAACTCAAGCTGCTTTTCGAGTTTGGTGGGATACCAATAATCATCGGCATCACAAAATGCAATCCACCCACCTACGCTCAAACGCATCCCTATGTTTCTCATCCGCGATACGCCGCGATTTTTATCAGAAATCACCAACCTTACCCTGCCATCTTTGTTTGCCCATTGCTTGGCCAATTCTTCCGTAGGTTCATCCCTGCCGTCTATCAACAACCACAATTCCAACACCTCATGGGTTTGTTCCAACACTCCACGAATACTGCGATCCAAGGTTTTATCGGCCTTGTAACATGGCATAATCACCGAAACCAGCGAACCCCGGCTGTTCATGGGTGCACCCCCTCGTCAGAAACAATGGGCATACCCTCAGCATCCACCACACTGCGATAGGCCAATGCCAAAAAAACAAAGGGCAACGGATCGCCAATGCTCCCCAAGGCAAACGTATTAAACAAAAAGAAAATGGTAATAGACCGTGTATGCACATCTCGATACAACGCCTTTTCCTTCAAGTAGGGCCAAAAGGCTACCAAAAACAACAACAAACCCACTACCCCCGTCTCAAGCATGAGTCCCGCCGCAAACGATGTGGGCCTCACCCCCTGATACTCAGAACCCATGGCCGTGGCAAAAAAACTCATGGCCGATGCCTTGATACCAATATCGTCCATGGCTTGTATGCTGGCCTGGCCCCAACCACCAACCCCCGAACCCAACGGATGTGTAAATCCATATTTATAGGCCGCCCAAACACTCACAAACCGAAAGCCCGATTGCTCCAACAACCAAGGCATGGGATCCTGATAGCCGCCATATTTGAAAAAATCGTAAGCAGTTTCCACCGAACGAGGCGCATTGGGCGAACGCCCAAACTGATAAATCACCCCACCCAGCAGCAACAACACAACCAACCCGGCCTTCAGCAAATACTGAGCCCGTTGCATGCTCATCAAATAAATCAAAATCATCACCACCCCGGTCACAGAGCGAATGATAAACAAATCAAACAATACAATGCCTGCGATGGCGGCTATCCCCATTACCGATCGGGGATTGACCTTTTTACTCAACATGAAAAAGGCAAAGTAGTAGTGGATGGCCATGCTGGCATACGATGGCTCTGCAAACAATCCTGCCACACCCCTTCCACCACCATATATTTCATGGGTGAAACGGTCAATGAACAATCGAAAAATGGGTTCCAAAAATGGGGGAAACAACCCCAAATACTGAACCACGCACAACACCAAATTCGCCAGAAAAACCCCGTGAAACAACTTCACCAACCCGCCATACTCTTCATCATTCACATGAATCAACAAAAAGAAAATCATCGAAGCGTTGATCAAGGCAAACAACGCACGGGCGGGCACCAAAATTGAAGGAAAAGACCCCAGCATCAATACAGCCGAAACCACAATATACCCCAAAAATAGACCATAACCCAGCGTCAAACGCAAGTCTTTTCGCAACGCATACAAAAAAGCCCAAGGGAAAATTTCGGCACTGAACAGCGCCTTCAGCGGCATGATGTTGGGCAAAAATATCAATGCCCCCAATATGCGCCGCAAACGGGTCATACTATTACCTCAGATCGTGTTTTCAACCAACCCAAATACACCAAATAAAACGCCAGCGCCAATCCCAATCCCAATCCGCCCAGCACATACTGCCACCAACGCAACCCCACATGCTCCAACGGATAATGGGGCCTTTCTATGATCTGTATCAACGGTGTTTGTTTCCGCAAGCCAATTTCAGCCAATTTCAAGTTTTTGATCAACTCCCCATACAATGAAATGCTGATTTGCAAATCAATCATAGAGCGATTCTGACCCACCCTTGCCTTTTGCATCAATGGATTCAAATTCAAATCACTCATACTCGCATTGGTCTGCAAATTCCTGTTCAATACCTTCTGCACAGAATCTGCCTCCAGACGCAAAACATTCAAATTGTATCTCGCCTTCTTTGTTAACGTCTCGATGTAATACTCAGTCACCGTTTCTATCATCATTTCACTCAACAACATCGCTACATCTGGATCGCGATGCGCACAGCTCACCGTCACAAAACTCTGTTTTTTATCTGGCCGACTGACTGCCAATACTTCATTGTTCACATACCGGTAAGCCAGAAATAATGCACTGTCTGTGAGACTCGAATGCTTACTGCGATCTGCCGAAAACTTCACTCCGTTGAAAACCGATTTCTTCGATGCCTTCATGTCCCTCCACACCAAATCCGCCAATAACGTTGGCTTACCTTGGTAATCTACCGTTGTTAGCAATGAACGCTCTATCAAGGATCTAATCTGAAACAACCTCACCAAACTCTCACCCTCAAATACGCCGCCAGGATTTGAGCTCCCAATGTCCAAACCAAACTGCGCCAACAACCCATCCATTCCAGAAGCACCCTGCTCCTCAGCCGCGATAATGAATTCAGCCTTTTTCTTATCCGTATGCAAGACCAGACCTACACCCAAACCCACCAAACCAAATAGTAAGGGATAAATTACTAACGGACGCCAATGCACCTTCATCAATTGCCACAATTGCCAAAGTTGTTTGCCTATATCCGCCAACGAGGCATCCTGATTCAATGATTTCAACGGTTTGTTTGTCATGCTCAATTCAATATCAAAATTAGGGGATTATCACCAAAATCAACCCATCCATGCCTTCCAGCGCGTTTTCAAACGATCTTTGATCCTCAACCACTGATACTTCCTAGAATTCCACTCTCCCATACTTCGCAATTCAACCCCAGCATCCAACAACCACTTACTCAGGCGATGTTCCCATATCACACACTGTCTTTTCCTCTTTAACTCATCGTCTCCTTTTTTCCCATGCCATCCACCCGTAATGCGGTTGGGATTCAACCAACGTTGTAAAAACGCTTCATATTCAGCAGACAACGGACTTACATCTTCTGCCAATATTGCCTTTAAACCTGATTGCAATACTTCCAAAGTGGCACGATTCGGCAACACAAAAATCCAAGAAGCCAAAAATGGGTCTGGTCTTTCAATTAATTCAGATCCATCTTTCCGTATATCGCCATATACCACCAGTCGTTCAGCATCCAATTTGGGGATTTTCAGCAGCAAGTCCAGCCAGCCCTTCGTATCATGCGTGCGAAACATGGTATCATTCATAAACACAAACGGACCGTCACCCTCCATTCTTTCACACAAAGTGAGATAGCCCCCAAATTCAAACTGCTCATTGTGTCCTTGAATTTCACCCAAGCCCGCTTCACCAAAACAGTTATTTACCACCAAACCTGAATCATTACCCAGCGCTGCACCCACTTGTTCTATTTCTTTTTGCCAAGCAAACTGCTTTGAATACGTTACCAACCCCCACTTCATGACAATCCCCTTCTCCTTTTTAATAACGACAAAAACACAGCTCCCGTTTGATCCAACAAATGAGTAAAAATATTTCGGTAACAAGACCATGCATAACTTTTCAAGCCACGGATCATACCCCAAGTACCCAATCTAAACAACCCCCACACAAACTGTATAGTTCGTTTCAAAGGATACAGCCTATACTGCCTCGTTTGACCCACCCATTTCACCTCAGTAGCCGGTTGATATTTTTCGTGATCCAAACCCACACAACCCCTTACGACGCCCAGTGGATAGCCCGCCTTCAACGACCTACCACACCATTCATAATCCACACACTCCAAAAACCAATGGGTGTTATGAAGGCCAATCACCGACATCGCCCTCAAATTAAACAAAGTGCCTGAACTCACCATCAAATTGACCTCTTCGATGCATTCTCGAAAGTTGCCCGAATTCAGAAAATTCAATGCCCCCCAACGAAACAACGATTCAGGATGCTTTTCCAAAAAATGATCGATCCAAGACAAAGTACTTTCGGTGAAATCCGTATCCTGATCTACGTAAAATGCGCAGTTAAACCCCTCTTCAATCACAGTTGACATCAGTTGGTTTAACCCCATTCCCATCCCCACATTTTGGCCATTCCCAAGCCAACAAACAGATGTTAAACCTGTGCTATCCGACCAACCACAACCGCCCGGCGTGTTATCATAAATATACACAGAATATCCCTGTTCTATCGCCAATAACAACCTATCTCTCAGGTGCTCCTGAGGATAATAGGTCACAACGCACAAGGCAAATGCATGATTCATACTGAAGTCTTGATGGCCTTCACCAAATATTGCTCCGTGAGTAAATCACGAAACAATCCAAAGGTTATTCCGTTAAATACCGCCGACTTACTCCAAGGTGCAAATGCGGTTCTTCGCCATGCACTTACCGACAAATTTTCTGTTTGCAGCAATGATAGTGCTGTTTTCTTTGTGAAAAAACGCAAGTGCGTCCTATCCATAATGCCTTGCTTGGCATAATCGAAACTACCGTTCACCAACAACCGCCAAATCACTGGCAAGGTTCTCAAATTCGGAATACTGGCAATCAAACAACCGCCTGGTTTCAACACCCCTTGCAACTGTTCCACAAACAACCAAGGATCTACCAAATGCTCCAAAACATCCAAACATAATACAACGTCATACTGTTCCAACGATAACGATGGCAGCAATTCCACCGCATTCCCCACAAACATACAATCTACATGCAATTCCGCTTCCTGGGCGATCTCTTCCATTAATTCCATCCCGTGAACCACACTCGCTAACCCCTTGACTTTGAGCATGCGCAAGGTAGCCCCATTTCCACAGCCCACTTCCAACACGCACCCTACCCCAGCTTGCGGAAACAAGGGCAAAATATCATGGCGCGCCGTTTCAAAATAGGCTTTATCCTTGGTTTGATATGCTTGAACTGTCATTGGTTTGAAGACTGAAGCCAAACAAAAATACGAAATCGATCACGGTTCTACCCATCCAAACCCATGCAGCGCCCAATAAACCTTGTGAATGCACCGCCCACAGCAGCAAAGGAATATACAAAAGTAGCTCGGCCACATGCAATTTTGCGGTGAGTGCCACACGTCCACTGGCCTGCAATAAGGCCAAAGGAATGTGCGCCATGGCATTAAAAAATATACCTACCAACAACACTTGGGTTAGCATTCTGGCGCCTTCTGCGAAATCCGCACCCAACCAGTAAACCAACAACGGCTTGGCAAAAATCAACAATCCCAAACACAGTATTCCCATACCCCACATAACCACCTTCATCACCTTTAATAACTCCTTTCTTATCTCCTGCACCGTGGCCGAAGTCCACAGCCCTGCAAACCGGGGAAACCAGACCGTGGCCCAAGCCGCGGGCAACACCAACAACCGCAACACCGCATCCTGCGGCACTGTATAATAGGCCACCAACTGCGTACCCAACACCCCCGCCAATATAAAACGATCTGCTGCCACCATAAACGGACCCACCACATTCGAAACCGTCATCCACAAACCAAACTCAAACAATTGCCGCGAATCCTCAGACCCTCTTTTCTCTCCTGGCCCACGCTCAAACCAAAAACTTCTTAACCACCAGCCATTCAACAGCAACACCAACAATCTGGCCACCACCAAACTCTGCACCATAGCCACCAAACCTGTATTACCAAAAAAGACCAACAACCAAGGCAACCCGAAATTCAGCGAACCCAGCAATCCCCGCAACAAGGCGGCTTTGCCAAACAATTGCTGACCCTCCAAAATCCCCCTTAGCCCCGAACTCAGTGTCACCAATGGAATGCATAGAGCCGACCACAAACCCGCAAAAAGTGCCTCCTCACGCAAGGAGGCCGACATAGAAATTCCGTAATCCAAATACAAAAGAACGGCAACTCCCATAACCACCAAACCAATCATCCCAAAGCCCAACATCCAATACAAACCCTTGCTAATGTCTGACCAAACCAATACGCCTGTTTTAGACAGTTTACTCGCCACCTGTTGGGTTAATGCTCTGCCCAATCCAAAATCAAACAACCCGAAATACCCTATGGCCGTCCATACTAAGGTTAACAGCCCAAACCGCTCCATGCCCAAGCCATCCAAGAGCCTTGGAATGGTGAGCAAACCCAATAGCAATGGCCCCCCAGTCCCTATTACGGACCAGATAAACGACAGCGACAAAGACGAGATTTTGTCTTTCACCGGTACAGATTTATTTCAAAATCTGACTGATGACAAAGGCAACAGACGACACCGTAGATGCCATCACCGAATACATGGTTACACGCTCCGTAGATGTCATGGGGTAAGGCCTGTTGTCTGCTTTAATTTTTGAAGGAACAATGATTTGACAACCGGGTTTCACTTTCGGTTGTATCCGCAAAAAGCCCAAAGGATGCCTAGTTTTTGCACTACGGCCATTTTGATATACCACAAATACATTCCGCAAACGAGCCGCCTCCGTAGCGCCTCCAGCCATTTCAATGTAATTCTTCATGGTCAATTGTTTATCAAACATGATCACATTGGGATTGTACACCTCTCCCAAAATTCTTACTGTAGACTCAATGGTGGGAATAATAAAACGATCACCGGGCTGCAGATAAAAGCCCCGGGCTGTGGTTTCAAATTTTCGCTTTCCTCCACCAATGACAATGGTGTCGTATTCGAAACTATCGGTAAATTCACTGCTCAATTTTTTCAGACTGCTTGTATCCTCAGCATATAACTCATTCAACACTTTTGCCTTCAAGCGCTCCGTTACTTTTGCCGACAATTGTGTACGGCGTTGACGGATGATCAAACTTCCATCTATGCTACCGTATATGGTACTTCCACCTGCTTGGTTGTATATGTCCAAAAGGGTTTGTTTACGAGACGACATGGGATAAACGCCCGGAATCTTGAATTCCCCTTCACAACTCACATACACTTGATCTCGGTAATACGGATTGCGACTCACCGTCACCACATCCCCTGGCTGCAACACGTAGTTGTTCAATTCTGCGTCGTTCCAAAAATCCCGGCGTGCACTCAATACGCTCACTGTAGCCAACAAACTCTCGTCCTCCACCTTTCTAGAAACAATCACATTGCTGGTTAATGCTTCTTGCTCAAAGCCGCCGGCTAAAAACAACACCTTGGATACTGTGAGACCTGAACCAAAATCAAAGCCACCTTGACGATTGACATCACCCACCACAAAAACTTGATCTTTACGATTCATTTCCAGACTATCGCCCACCATGATCAAATCATTCTCTTCCAATACAACGCCTACTTGGCCCGCCATTATTGGACCCAAAGGATAACCCAAATAGGTGCGTTGTCCATTTCTAGGGTTTCGGTATAACAAAACATACGATCTAACCGCATTGGGTTTCAAACCACCGGCGTTTTCAATAGCCTGTTTTAAATCAATCCCTGCAGCCATGGAATAATAACCCGGTCTTTCCACAGCCCCATCCACTTTGATGCGATTTTTGTAGCGATCTGCGATGGATGAAACGGTTATAATTTCAGAACCCTTCAGAGTGAAACTCGCCAATTCTGTAGAACGTACAGAGTAGACTTCTTTTTCGGTTTGACCATATCGCAACACCTCTACTACATCCCGGTAGGCAATTTCTGTGAACCCACCCGCAAAACCCAAGGCATCTTGCAATTGTTCATTGGGCAACAATTCAAACACCGCCGGCGTTTTTACCTCCCCACGAATTCTCACACGACGATCATAATAAGGAATAAACAGAATATCGTTGTCTTGCAGTGTGATGTCAGAACTCCGAGAGCCCCGACTCAAAAACTCATACAAGTCAATCACGCGAATGGTTTTGCCATTGCGAATCACATGAATGTTTCTGTAACTGCGATTCATGCCAGGCCCCCCTGCGGCAAACAACGCATGAAAGGCTGTTCCCAAGGAAGGCAAATAATAGGCACCCGACTGCTTGGCGCCCCAGACCATCACTTGAATGGTTCGAAATTCTGTGATCTGTATCTTCAAATGGCTTTCCCCGCTGCCCAACGAGGCAAACCCATATTTTTTCAATTGCGCTACCAAATTTCTCTCGGCTTCGGCCAAGGTGAGGCCACTCAACATGATCTTCCCCCCATACGGAATCACCACAGAACCATTGTTGCCTACCACCACGTTCATGGTTTGTTCTTGCAAACCATAAATGCGGATCGACAGCCTATCACTGGGCCCCAAAATATAGCCTGCGGTGGGTGCCAAATTCAAGCTGGGTGCGAATCCTTGGACATTATTTTCGAATAACTCTTGGCCATAAATGGCCACTGTTGACTGCAACACATTTTCTGAAACCCCTTTTTTCTTTGCATCGGAAGTATCCGATTTTTTCATTGGACCCTCCGTTTCTTGGACTTGAGAACGCTTGATGTCATCCAAATTCAAACCCCTCGCACGCGCCATGGCCTCCAAATCGGCTTCATTGAAGCCTTGGCGTTTGGCCGCGCGCAACACTTCTTCTTTTTGAGAAGAAGTTAACTCTTTCACATTGATATTGCTGAGGTCTTTACCCAGCCAACCTTGGGCATTTACACGGCAAAATGAACCCAAGCAAATGAGCCATGCAAAAAATACAAATTTGTTCATGTCACCTCAAAATTACATTAAAAATTCACGAGGCCCTATTTTTTCAGAACTACACCCACGCTGCGCCACAAAATCTGGATATCACCCCACAAGCTCGCAGTTTGGATATAGGCCAAATCATGCACCAATTTTTCTTGGTGATCGTCAATGGTGGCATTGGGGTTGTGCACTTGGGCCAAACCAGTGATACCGGGTTTTACGGCGTGACGGGCATCATAAGCCGGGTATTTGGTGATGCATTCTGCCACAAAGTCCAGCTGCTCGGGCCTAGGGCCCACCCAGCTCATGTCGCCCCGCAAGATGTTCCATATCTGGGGCAATTCATCCAAACGGGTTTGTCGCAAAAAAGCCCCCATCACCGGAATCACGGTTCCATCTCCCTTCACCATTCCCGCCCGGGGATTGTTGTGGTTTTTCTTCAAACTGCGCACTTTGTACAAATAAAAACGCTTGCCCCCCAAGCCCACCCGGAAATGACGGAAAATCATACTCCAGCCACCAAATACCGGATAGACCAAACAAACAGGCAGCAATAACAACACAGCTACAGGCAATACACATAGACTAAAGGCCACATCAAACCATCGTTTTGTATGACTCATGGCATAGGGTGACAATACCACGGGTTGGGGAGTGATGTTCAATTGCGCAGCGTTGATGGGTTTCTGTTCATCCAATTGTTCAAAGGGCGAGTTCTCGCTGATGTATTCTGGCACCAATCGCTTGAGCCAACCCACCAACTTTTCTGAACGTTCACCGCCTTTGATCATTTCTAGCAAAGATCGCCATTCTTCCCTAAAATATTCGGTCTCCGATTCCGTCACTTTTGCCACCATGATTTTGGGGTGTTTGGTGGGCAAAGTAGTTTCGGTGTCACTCAACAATTCTTCGTACAATTTCTCTCCCGGACGCAATCCCGTGTAGACAATGTTCACATCCAAATAGGGTTTGAGACCTACCAACCGGATCATGTTTTCTGCCAAATCCCGGATTTTAACAGGAGATCCCATGTCAAACACGTATATCTCACCGCCATTGCCCATGGCGCCCGCTTCCAATACCAAAGAACAGGCCTCAGGAATGGTCATGAAGTAACGGGTGATTTCTGGGTGGGTCACAGTCAATGGACCACCTTGGTTTAGCTGCTCCTGAAACAGGGGAATGACAGACCCATTACTGCCAAGCACGTTGCCAAAGCGGGTGGTAATGAATTGGGTTTTACCCAAGGCCGACAGCGATTGAATGTATCGTTCAGCCGCCCGTTTGCTGGCCCCCATCACATTTGTGGGGTTTACAGCTTTATCGGTACTCACTTGTACGAAACGCTCTACCCCAAATTCCAAGGCCATTTCCGCTAATTGGGCCGAACCCCAGGTATTGGTATACAGGGCTTGGGCGGGGTTGCCTTCCATCAATGGCACATGCTTGTAGGCGGCCGCATGAAACACCACGTGAATATTGTGCTGGGTAAAAATTTGTTTGAGAGTGCTGGCCTGACAGATATCCGCCACCAGATACTGCTTTTCAATGCCTTTGTAGGTTTCGAGGGCATTCAGATCCCGTTCCAGATGAAACAAAGGGGTTTCCCCTTGGTCCAAGTATAAGACTTTGGATGGCCAAAAAGACAATACTTGTTTGGCGATTTCAACACCAATGCTGCCCGCCGCACCGGTGATGAGAATGGTTTTTCCAAAGAGCACATCTGATACTTTCTTTTGGTCTAATACGATGGGTTCGCGCCCCAGCAATTCTTGTACATCCAGGGCCCGGAGGTTTTGGGTGGTTACACCCTGACTCAACATTTCATCCAACTTGGGCACCAATTGCAATTTCACTTGGTTGGCCATGCACAGTTGGGCGATGGTTTTCTTTTTATCTACAGACAAGCCATGAATGGCCAAAATTATCAAATCAATTTTGCCTGTTTCTATGAATTCTGTTTGGGCTTGTTCCAGTGAAAAGATCTTTTTGCCTTGGTAGCGTTTGCCTTGTTTGCTGCGGTTGTCATCCACAAACCCCAGGACTTTGTATTTGGCTTGAACGGCATTGAAGGTAAGTCCGCCAGATTCTCCTGCCCCGTATATCAACACGGTATGGGCTTTTTGGTCACCAGGTTGCATGAGGCCAAAAATCCACTTCACAAAAAGGCGCAGGGCAATGAGCAAGAGTGCACTGAGCAAAAAATCCACCACCAAAATGGCATACAGGTATTCAGCATGGCCAGCGTTGCGTTGTTTGAATACAAACAGCACCGAAATAACCAAGACCAAAAACCGCACCACCAACAATTTCACCAAATCATATAAGGCCGTTTGGCGGATTATCCCCATGTGGGGTCTGAGTAATAGATGAATCAGAATACTTGTTGGCCAAACAATGGCGCCATGTAAGAGACCTTGCGATAAAATGAAATTCACCGATTGGTGATAGTGAAACAATATGGTGGTTAAGAGCAACGACAGACCACATAGCATCATGTCTAGCAAAAACACAACCCAGCGGTGATAATACGAAGTCTTTAACTGCAATGCCATTAATTAAACAAAGTTAACTGTAAATTATAATTGGATTAGAACCTAAACCAAGAAATCAGGGCCATTTGCAAAATGACAAAAAACAAATGCTATCGAACAGGTGGCCGATACAATAATACTCTCTGAATCCTTGACCAGAGGTTTTGTTAAAAAAAATCACTTAATTTGACTCAACGTTATGACCAAACAAGCCCGACGTAAATTCACACTTGAGTTCAAAGCATAAGGTTGCCCTAGAAGCCACCAAAGACCAACTCACATCGGCACAGTTGGAATAAAAATTTGAAGTAACTGGAGTGACCATTACAACATTGAAATCAAAGTTTTTGGCAAACTTGTCTGCTACTTTTTACAACGTGAAGGAAACTGAAAACAGCGAACCAGAGGTACCTGTAGAGAAACTCTACGCTCAAAGTGGCAAGCTCAAAGTGGAGTTAGTCTGTTTAAAAAAAGTGCAAAGAAGTTGGGGATACCCGAGAACGAATTGAAGCCATCAAACTAAAACGAAGTCCACTGTCTTTGCGCAGACAATGCAAATTTCTGTGTTTTCTAAGCAGTTCGTTGTACTTTGCGCCAATAACTTAAAAGCCTGAGAATCTGAAGATGAAGCCATTGGTGGATACACACTTAAAAAGCCATCAAACAGAGGGCGTTTTATCGATGGTTGTTTGACTGCAAGAACCCGGCCTATCCAGTAGGCCCAAATTGTGTACGTAGGCTGTTTAATTTGATGGGCCACGAGACTATTTATCACAGGAAGAATCTTGACAAAGGCGCTCTAAGAGCATACATCAAACCTTTGTTGTTGAGGGGCTTAAAAATTGAACGATCCAATCAGGTTTTATGCAATGATATTACATATATGCCTGTGGCAAGAGGCTATATATATATGACCGCATATATTGATGTGTAAAGCAGTAAGTGATGTGTTTGGGCATCAGCAACTCTATTACTAAACAGTGGTGCATGGATGTTCTTGGGGCCGCAATCGCAGAAAGCGGAGTGCCAAAAATTATCCATTGTAAAAAAAGGAACACAGTATACGAGTCCCAGTTGGTCAAACTTTCTAGAAGGGAATCGAATTAAAATATCAATGGATGGAAAAGGGCGTGCAACAGACAAAATTTGAATCGAACGCTTCTGGAAAACCATCAATTACAATCACATCCACCTCAATCCTTGCGATACAGTTCTTGAACTAAATAAAGGAGTTTAGACCTACATCGAGTACTATAACCAGCAAAAAACCAGGAAATCTGCATGAGTCCAGATGCTGCTATATACAACTTTAAATAGTAACTTTGCATCATTAAATTTTAAGCCCAACACTTTGGGAGTATTAGAGACACCATTTATTTTATTACCATATCCACAAATCCTTTTCTAAATGCAGTTTGGACGATGTATTTGAATTAAAATAGAATTTCTATAGACTTGGATTGTCCATATTTTTGATAAAAAAATCAGTCTTGAGGTGTATTAAACCCAATTAATGACTTACACCTTTGCTGAACAATACATTAGTGAATGTCTTAATGATAATTTTAATGTCCAAAAATGTAGATCTGTTAGCCATATATTGTTGCTCTAATTGAACTTTTTTTTCGATGGACATATCGTCTCGACCATTAATCTGAGCCCAGCCTGTAATACCAGGTTTTAGCTCTTCTATACCAGCTGCAACACGTAAAACCATTAAATCATCCTGGTTGAATAAAGCAGGACGTGGACCAACGAATACCATTTCGCCTCTAACGATATTAATTAGATTGGGTAATTCATCCAAACTTAGCTTTCTTAAAATTCTACCGGTTCTAAGTAGGTATTGTTCGGGGTGTTCTAAAAGATGAGTTGCAACATTCGGCGTATGCTTCTTCATGCTTCTAAATTTGTAGATGTAGAAGAATGTATAATTAATTCCTACTCTTTTCTGTCTAAAAAATATAGGCATGCCATCTTCTAAAAAAATAGAAATAGCCACAAGAAAAAATAATGGCGCCATGAATATTAATATGATTATAGCGAAAAGTCTATTAAGCATTCTTTAATTATTTAGGAACTGAAATTCAATAACCTGCCAAATTTTAGCTTTAATAATTTCATAAATCATATCTATTCCCTCGTCAAAATTAATACAAGTTCTCCGACCCAAACTATTCAATTTAAACACATTCATCAACTTTCGTCTAGCGGCATCAGATTTGGTAGTGTCCGTAATAATGACTCCTTCAAACCTAACTATTTACTTTACCTTTCTCGCCAAATCGAAGATAATAATATCTTCCCCCACTCCTTTAACAACTAATCCTACTACTTTATGATTACCGATTAAGAACAAGAAAGTAACCAATAAATCATCAGCACGTAAGAACACTCACAATAGGCAAACTGTTCCCCAAACATTAATCGCTGTTTCACCATCATATTCTCCGTGAAAAATTCGTGAAATAGTGTCGGTAAATCATAAGAATTAATCAAATTACAATTACCCGTAGGTCCATATAAATTCGTTGATATGAATGATATAAAATTACAACCGTATTTCTTACAATAAGCATCACTCATTTTTTTTTCCTCCAATTTTAGCTATCGCATAGGATTCGTTTGTAGGTTCTAATAATCCTACCAGCCAGTACTCCTGTTCTTGAGTTTGCTGTACTCATTTAAAATAGATTAAAAGATGAACCTAAAAAACAACAATATTGATACGTCATTTAACCAAAAATGATGTATCACATTTTATTCAATCATAATTTATTCTTATAAAAATAAGTTTGATAGGGATTATAAGCCACAATTTCTCTTAACTTGGTTACTGCTAAAAAATAAACTCATTTTTCAACATAAAAAATTGAAACACGGCTTGTTCATTTCTTAAATCCAATTTGCCGTTGTCTTTAGCAATAAAATTTGTCTATCCTTTTACTATCCAGAATCTAAACACAGAAAATCCCTGCATTACCCGATGTATTGCTATATATATTCGATAATTTTTCTATTCTAAATATCAAATAAAATGAGGGTTTTATCAAATATATTTTATTTTGTATTATTTACTTGCACGTTGATCCAGTCGAAAGTTTCTTTCATACCAATAGCCAATGGCATAGAAACCTCCCAGCCTATTTTCTCACGATATAATTTATTATCTGAATTTCTACCTCTAACCCCAGTTGGACATGAAAAGCCGTATTTATTAATAAAATCTTGTCCTCCTAAATTGTTAATTGTAATATTCTTTCCGGAAATATCAATCGCCAACTGAGCTAATTGATTTATTGTCACCATTTCTTCTGAACCAATATTTACAGGACCTGTAAAATCACTTTCCATCAATTTCAAAACAGCCTCAACGCATTCGCTAACAAAAAGAAAACTTCGAGTCTGAAGACCATCTCCCCAAACTTCAAAAGAAGAACCATTCTGAGTCTCAGCTGTTTTTCTACACATTGCTGCAGGAGCTTTTTCTTTTCCATCTTTCCACGTACCTTGCGGCCCAAAAACATTGTGAAAACGTGCTATACGAACATTTAGTTTGTAATTTCTACTAAATGCCAAATACAATCTTTCACTAAATAATTTTTCCCAACCATATTCAGAATCAGGATTTGCTGGATATGCAGATGATTCTTCACAATTAGGATTATTAGGATCTAATTGATTGTGCTCAGGATACATACACGCAGAAGAAGAATAAAAAACTTTTTTAACATTTTTCTTTACACATTCATGAACAACATTTAAATTTATCATCGCTGAACCATGCATCACATTCGCATCGTTGTTACCAGTAAAAATATATCCAGCACCTCCCATATCAGCCGCAAGCTGATATAGCTCATCACAATCTTGTGATATTACTAGTTCAACCGCCTTCGGATCTGTTAAATCACATTTGATAAATTCATGACAAATTTCAGAATGATCAAAATATTCATGATTTTTAATATCCGCTATTCTTACGTGATATCCTAGTCCCATTAGTTTCTTGCTCAGGTGACCTCCAATGAAGCCACCTCCGCCTAGTACAATTGCTTTCTTCATTTTAATAATTAATTTATATTTCTATTATTTTATTTGATTCATTAATAAAATTAGATGGTGAAAATTTATACCATCTTTTTGGAATTATGAATTTCACCGAATTACCAACATAACCCGCCCACCAACTAAAAGTACTATTTGAACTGATTAAATACTTTGCGTTGTACATTAGTAAAAAATCATCTAACATAGACGATGATTTAGAATAATTAATTTTATCGATACCTTCTAATTTAATTATATTATTTATACACCATGAGATATCATCACTACATATTGTCACCTCGTTAAAAATTTCACCATGTAATTTAATGCAACTTATAGCCCGTTCATAATATTCAAGATCTAATACTGTGTAAATATTTCTAGATAAAATCGTCGCTTGATCTCCTCTTCTTACATGCAAAACTATATTATTAGTGCGACTGACCACAAAATCCTTACAAAATTTTTCTTTCAAAACTAAATTTATATAGCTTTCTTGGTTTTGTACACATCTAATATCCTGCCAATAACCGTCAAAAATCATGTCTACATCATCATTCTTATTATCATCTATACTATTATCATTTATGCAATGAATATTAGTTAGCTTAAAAATTAATTTTAAAGGAATAAAGTAGTTAATTAAAATTAATACTTTAACCATAAATTCATTTCCATACAATTTTGAGAGCAATTCAAACTTACCAAGAACTTCGTTGTCTAATTGATCTTTGAACACAAAACTTCGGAGTGGTATTTTTCTAAATTTTCTATACAACCAATATAAAAACGAATTTTGATCTTCATAAAAACTTATATCAACTCGAATTTCTTGATTAGGGAACTCTCCTTTTAATCGATTAAAAAAGGCCAATTGAAATAACTGATTACCTAACCCCCCCGAAAATCTAACTATTATCATTATTATTTAAATTTATCAAAAATATGTTTTAACTTAATATATATACTATTTGGAGAAATTCTAACCAAACTTTTTACAATTACAATTAATAAAAAAAAAGACATATTAACATGTTTCTCATGAAATAATTTTTTGTAAAATAAGAATTCTGCTTTAATAATTCTCAATCCCTTTCTCTCTTGAAATGACCTTATTCTATATTGTAACAAATTTTCCTCTAAATTTTTAAAAATATTCTCTTTATCCTTACTTAATTGTATCCAAAGGTACCAATCTTCATATAAAAATAAATTAGTGTACCCTCCAACATCATCCAATTTACTTTTTCTAAAAACCACCGATGGATGATTAAAAGGATTTTTTATATATATTGTTTTCCTTATATCCTTATTATTCAGTGGGATTCTTCTTGATTTATCGATAATTTCGGATTTTAAATTTATTAAGCTCACATTTGATCCTAACAAAATTAATTTCTCATTTGAGAGCATTTCATTAAATTGTATTTCGATCCTGTTCTTTTCACAAACATCGTCAGCATCCATTCTAAAAACCAGATCATATTTACAATGTGACAAACCTAAATTCAAAGAATAAGGAAGGCCCATATTCCTTTCATTTAATATATAATCAACAACCAAATTATCATAAAGTACTAAAATACTTTTAATATCATACGGCATATCGCCATCTTGAATTATAACTAGCTGAGAAGGAAGTAGCGTCTGATTACTTAGGGAATCCAAACACTCGATAAAATGATTTTTGGAACATTTGTGATGTATTGACATTAAAACTGAACATTCCGCAGACATGATTTATTGTTTAATATAATGATATTTTTTCAAATCTGATAATCCAATAATAAAATAAAATGACAGGACATTTTTATTCAACGAAAATGCTTCAAATGCAACAATTGGCATATACTCCGTATGACTTGGAATAAATAAATAATTACAATTTGCAACCAAATTTTGCTTTTGAGTTTGATCAAAAATAATAGTCACATTAGAAAAAACTAATAATTTTAAAATTATTTTATTTATAGAGGATTTTGGTATTGTTGTGAGTAAAACAAAGTTTCTAACTCTCTTTCCCTTCATTCTATTAAAAAAATTTATTCTAAATAACAAGAATAAATTTTTAACTGCATCAAAGTTACTTATTATTAAAATAAAATTCTCCAAATTCGTATTAGTTGAGATCGAATTATTTACGGAAATTATTTTCGTGAAATCTATGAATTCATACTGGAAATGATTTACCAAACACCACTTAAAATCATAATGTCTATAATTATCACACTTCTTTGAAATAAATATCACTGAATCATAATACTTTGAAATTGAATTTATATTGAAAGTCTTTATTGCATTTCTTAAATTATATATTAGATTGTATAGACTTATTCTATATTTAATTTTTTGCCAACCATGACTGATTATAGTTATCCTACATTCATCACATAATTTAAGTAATTGATTAGAAATTATAGTAGCCAAATGATTATTTCGTATTAATATGTCAGATTTTGAATAATGACCATTAACATAAACATGTTTAACTATTTTATTCTTATCTATAATTTTCTCAGAAATAAACTGATTAGAACAGACTTCATATACTAATATGTTATCATCAAATTGTTCATGTAGCCATTTAATAAAATTATTAGAAAAGACAGACATGCCATTTATTGAGGTAATATTATCTGTTATAAATAAAATCATGGACTAAAGTTTAACAAATCTCAATGCTCTTGTAAAATGACTAAAAAAAATATATAATCCAGAAATCAAGTAAATAAAACCAACTAAATAAACAATTATTGGCTGATATAGCCCAAAGATCAAAATAAATATATTTAATGTTTTAATGACTTTGACAAATTCATTATCACTATTAATCGCAGTAAAGTAGCCTGAAAAAACACCATAAAAAAAAATACCAAAATATCCATAATCTAAGAAAATTGGATAAAAATTTGTCGAAAATGCATTAAAATCAAAATCAAAATGATTTGAATAAACACCCTGATCAAGAATCAAATTATAAGTCTCCCAAGGATAATGTAAAAACAAACCAATCTTGGTTAAAAAAAATGTATTAGTTAAATAGAAAATCTGATTAAATAAATTAAATTCAAAGAAGGTACCTATTGGACTTAAATTTTCTACTAAATTATCTAAGAAAACAAATCCATAAAGCTGATAATTTAATGAAGAATTAAAAATCACTTTCGGGACCAAAAAATCACTTAAATCCGAAATTGCAGCATCATTAATAAATACTCTCGTATATAAAGTATAGAATGAAAAAACGAGCGCTAGAAACACAGTTAACAAAATATATTTGAATTTAATTTTATAAATATCTTTAAAATAGAACAAAAAGAAAAGAATAAATAAGAGTTGGAATCTTCCCTGTCTTAATATAGCATCAAACAGCAAGATTAAAAAACCAAGTAACACATACTTCTTAAAATCTTTAAATCTAAATGACAATACAGTAATTGAAATTACTATCAACGGCATTAGAATACTTCCATATAACGTTGTTAAAATAGTATTAGAAAAAATACCTCTAGATTCATAGAAGTCCATTCTGAGATTATATAAACTTTGGCCTGGAATTCTAGACAAATAATAGATTGATATAAAAAATGTTATAATCAGTAATGTTTTGTGGACTATATTAACGTTTAATTTAAATGTTTTGATCACATTTAAATGTAACTTTTTAAACATGAAAAATGAATATGAATATGATATTAAAAATACAAATAAAATAATTAAAGAATTGAATACGTAAATATCATTATGGAACAACACCAACATTGGTAGGCTATACCATAATAAAACGAAGAAAAATAATTGACTATTTTTTAACATTAAAACTACTTTGCGATAAATCCTATTATTTTAACGATTTTATTTCTGAGGAAATAAAAAAAATAGTTGCCAAATCTATATCTAGCTATTTTTTTATCAATAAATCGGTTTCTTCTAAAATTTTTAGGACTACGTATTGGTTTATTTAATTCAATTTGTTTAAGATTTAAATAATCAGCCTCCACAACTCCATGTGTTGGTTCTAATTCATTTCCAATATTGCTAACTAAATTACTTTCTGGCGTAGTTATTAAACCTTGATTTTTCCAACAAGTGTACATCCATTGATAATCCCAAGTACTTATTTTTCCATTTTTAACTAAATCCAAATGTTTGTACCAGCTTCTAACAGATACCAAATCAAATTTAAAACTTCTTAAAAGATTTATTCTTCTTTGAAAATTAGACTCTTTACTCAAATCAAATTCATATAAATCCCATGCTCTCTTCCACGTTGCCCATCCCCAAACAAAATTATATTTAGAATAAAAATAGGTCGAATCAATGCGAATTTGTCCAAGTGGGTTACTGCCATTTATTGCCATAACTCGACTATTATCTCGATATTTTTCTAACATAAATTCGCAAAAAAAGAAAAAATCTTGTGATGGCACACAATCATCTTCTAATATTATCCCTTCTTCCTCATTTGAAAAAAACCAATTTATCGATTTAGATAAAGCTAGTCCACAACCCAAATTATTTTCTCTTTTCAAAAATTTAAGTTCACAATCCCATGTAATATCGCTCACTATTTTTATTACCTCTTCTATATTTTTAGAATCATATTGATTTCCTTTTCTAGGTCCATCAATTGCAACATAAAGTTTTTTAGGTTTTGCAACTTTTATTTCATCAAAAACTCTTTTGGTTAAACTTGGGCGATTAAAGACTAAAAATAGTATTGGAGTTTCCATGAAATAGTTTATCTAATTAAAAAAGATCGCCATTGAAGTCGAAATACTTCTGGGGCTAAAACGCTGTTAATTAAAAAGGAAGAAATAGATTGTACAATCAACGCACTGTAAGCAGCACCGATAACTCCAAATTCTGGAATAAGCAAAAGATTGCAAGTAATTGATAAAACTATTCCGACAATAGTCTTATACACATTTATTTTTCCTTTATTTTCATTCACAATCCAAATATTTTGTGCTATACCCATGTAGATAAAGACGTTTGTGAAAACATGAATTTTTAAAATATATGTTGCAGCTGCAAAATCAGAGCCAAATAGAATTTGAACAATTGTATCCGACAGAAAGTAAACACTAACAGAAAATAAAATACCAGAATACCCAAAAATCCTAAATATTACCTTCAAAATATTATAATAAGTTTCTTCTGATTCTACTTTCTTTTTAGCTAAAATCGGATTCAATACATTCAGCATAATCATTGGTAAAATCGGCAATATCGTGGAAATTGTAATTGCTGCATTGTAAACTCCCAATTCAGCAGCGCCTAATTCATTTTTTATTATAAACATATCAAAACGCGTATACAAATAAATAGAAATTGCGCTAAATAAGAAAGGCCAACTATCATTGAAAATTCTCTTAGATAAATTAAAATCAAATTTATATTTCCCCTGTATTGGAAAATTTCTTAATGCTATAAACAAAAATAAAGCGGTTAACATGAACTCCGCGCTATATAAAACAATGAATAAATAAATGGACGATCCATTCACAATTAAAACTACTTTTATTATATTAGTAATTACACTTGCCATTAATTTAGGAAGGACTATATTAAAAGACTGGTTATTGCTTTGAAACCACAGTTCTATGACTGAAAATGATTGAAATACAAGTGATAAACCTGCAATTACAACTAAAAAACATGTTTCATCATTTAAGCCATAAAAATAAATCAATAATATTATACTTAAAAACCAATTAATCACTCCTGCAAGTAATTTCATAATAAAAACAGTACCAATGATTTTATTTGCATAGACTCTATCATATATTAAGTCTCTTACAACAATAGCTTCTAGACCTAAGCCTGAAATTATTTGGAATAATGTCAAATATGAAGTAATGAAAGATACTTGACCGTAATTGGATTTACCTAAATACCTAGCCGTCCAAGATCCTATTATTAATGCAAATAATATTCGAATTGTTTGATCAAAAATCAACCAGAATGAATTTTCAAAAAATACTGCCTTAGTAACACTGAAATTATTCAAGCCCCTAAAATATATTATAATATTTTTCAATGATTTATATTTTGTACCATTTCAAGTCATATCTTTCATCTATGTTATCATTGTCAATTTTCAACCATTTTATCGGGGCAACAACCTTTTTGTTAGAATATTCATTTAAAAATGCTCCCCACCAACTAAATGTGCTGTTTGAAATAATTACATGTTTTGCCATTCTTAATAAAGTAAAATCAAAAAAAGCATCATGACTTTCTATAATTTTATAATTTGAATTGGCTATAAAATCGAAGTTGTCTTTAACCCACTTAATATCATCACTTATAAACAAGAAAAATGGGGTTCGAATATTATTTTTTAGTATCTCTATCCCCTTTAAAAAATACTCTACGTCTAGAACGTGATGTAATGAATTGCTGTTTAAATAATCTGTTCGTCTTACGTGTACAACTACCGTTTCAAATCTCACATATTCATTAAGATACAATTTGGCTTTCGTAGTAATCTTATTTCTAATTGAAAACGATTCGATTAATGATAAGTAGTGTTTTTCATATGACTCCAAATTACCTGAAACATAAACAAAAATAAAAGTGCAACACTTCCTATTAACCGGCGATTTATTGTTGAATAAAAACTGAATTTTTAAAACATCCTCGAAAATTAACTTTATAAAATTTAAATTTTTGACCAGATATAATACAACATAACTAGTAAAAATAAAGTTTTTCTTTGCTGGTTTTCTTTCTAAATAATCTAAATCATAATTTCTTTTTGTATCACAATTCAGAATCTTTTTTTTGTAATATGAAGTATCAACAAATAATTCCGCTTCCATTTCTTTACTAAAACATAAGCCATTAGCTAATTGATGTAATTGATTTCCAAAGCCACCTGACAACATTACAATACACTTTTTTTTCATCATTCACCAAATAACTTAAATTTAATGTTTTGCAATCGAGTTTTTATTACAACTATATTAAAAAGAAATTGAACCTTATAATTATTTGAATAAACTTTCCTAAATATTTTAATTGATTTTAAATATTTCTGATTGTTTATTAATGGACTAGTTGCAGAGCAAACCCCTCCGTCATGTTTTCGATAAACAGCAGATTCAAAAGGTAGAAATTTTATTTTACCATATTCGCCGTTCAAAATGTGGAGAAACCAATCACCAGGGTACAAATTTAAATCTAATTTAGAAAAGACTTCTTTCTCAACCCTAAACATGGCAGTTGCTGTAGGTATAATATTATTTAGTATTATATTCCTATTAGTAAATACCATTTTGTTTTTGAATCTCTGAATTAAATTTGGATAACTATATTCTATATTACTTTCGTTATAAACTACATAATCTGTAAAACAAATTGAAAAATCATTGTTTTTTTCTAAAAAATCAACTTGTTTTTGCAGTTTCAAAGGGTCTATCCAGTAATCATCTCCTTCGCACATGGCAATGTATTTGCCATTACAATTTTTTAACACTTCCATCTGATTTCTGGCAGCACCTATATTGGTTTCATGTAGCAATAATTTAAAATTTCCGGGGTATCTATTTTGATATTCTAATAAAATTTCTCTTGATTTATCGGTTGAGCTATCTTCTCCTACAACAATTTCAAAATTAAAATTACATTTTTGCATTAAAATACCTTCTAAACACTCAGCAATGTATTTCTCATGATTATAAACCATACAGAATACACTAACCATAGGTTGTTTCATGCAATTTAAATCAATTATCATTTTGATTTCCTCCGAAACTTGAACAAAACCACATCGTTGATAAAGTTTAAACGCATTATCATTTTCTTTTTTTACAAAAAGATAAAGTTGACTAAGATTTAACACATTTTTTGCAAATCGAATTATTTGCTGAGTAGCAGAAAATCCAATCCCCTTACCCCAAAAATCTTTATCCCCTATAAAAATATGATATTCGGCATTTTCACTTGTAATATTGGTTAATTGAATATTGCCAACATATTTATCATCAACAGTAATCGCAAATCTTCTAGAATTTTTCTGATTTAATACATTGTTAATCCATTCTCTTTCAATTTCTTGCGTCACCAAAATGTTGGGTCTGCTACCAGTGTGTTTCCAAACTTCCTCATCATTTCTCCATTTCCAAGAAATTTCAGAATCATTTTCTTCTAAAGGGCGAATTAAAATTTTATACATGCTCTAAAATTTTTTTCATTGTATCAATATTATATCGCTGATCAATGGGCAAATAAACCACCTCTTCAGTTAGACGAAATTCTAAACATTCTGGACTACACCAATCTTTTACATTGGGCCAATAAGTGGCACAAAAAATTCTGTGGTCCCGAAGCCTATTTTTTAATGCCGAATCTTTTGTCCAATACGGGTAAACCATAGGAACTTGATTTTTGCTCAAATCAAAAATAAGTTGGTTTGAATTTTTTAATTTATCGTGAAGAAATCGAAAATTAGTCACTCTTGTTTTTTTAACTTCTTCAAAATCGACAGATTTTAAAATTCTCTCCGTTAATCTAGACATTTTTTTAATAGGCTGTGCAACTAGACATCGATCGTTTTCTGAAAACTCTTTATATGCTTCCTCTGCACTTGTATCAATTCTTTTCAATAAATGCTCCATTCTATTAAAACTATGATCTTGTTCAAAGTCTTTTTCTAAATATTTGTTAGTAAATAAATAGGCACCATCAGAAACCCCAAAAAATTTTCTTGCAGAGTAAAAGCTAGATATACCTTTAATTGGTTTAGAAAAAAAAGATTGTGCATTATCGATAATTAAATTAAAATCAAAAGAAGATAAACGATTTATATAATTATCTTTTATTCCAAAATAATTTGTATACAAAAAAGCTTCGTTCTTGCCAATCAAATTAAAATTAAATACTGGTTCTAAATTTTCGTTTATTGAATAAAACCTATATTCTATGTTAAGTTCTTTTAAAGGCTCTAAAATTACATCGCAAGTAAAATATGGTATATATAAAAGCTTGTAATTACTGGCTTCCAGTATGTACTTTAAACAATTTCTCGCAGTATTTAAAGATAAATAGATTGAACTCTGCGGATATGCTTTCATCATATTCAATTCTAATGAGAAATAACCACCTATTGCATCACCCATTATGTCAAATCATATTTGGCCAACATGAAATTTACTTCTTCAACAGTATTAAACATCAATATATCTAAAATAGATAACCACGGTACAAATTCATTTTTGTACTGCAAATAATTTATCAGGTTAGATTTTTGGAATTGAAGTTTAATTCCATTTCGTTCGAATCGTTCTTTGCTATATAATTCAATACCACCACTAGGATTTATATAAGTAGATGCGTTTTGTGCTTTACAAATAGCTAATACTTTTTCTTCTGATTTTAATTTGTGATCAATCTCTATTGTTGATGACACGGTAATTTTTGAAGAGATGGATAAATATTGTAGTATCTCTTTTAATGAGTGATGTATAAAATCAAACAGATTCGTTTCTTCTATCATTAGACATTGTTCGAACAAGGAATATGCTGGTTCGAATTGCGGTGCTTTTCTATAAGATTCTACAATTTTATTCAACATTTTTTTTCTATCAATTGACCAGTGATCAGATAAGAATCGCTGATTTACATTTAAATAATCCGAATCTTTTTTTAAAGGAAGAGTGATATAGTCGTCCTTATGATTGACTAAAATTCTATTTCTATTTATCCATCCTTTCTTTGTAAACTGTACATTATCGTAAATAACAAATTCGTCAACTGAATTAATTAATTGAAAATACCCTATATACGGAAAGAAATAGGGTTGCATTATTGCTAATTTCATTTAAATATTCGAGTTAATTAAGTTTACAATTTCCTCAAGATCTTCTTTTGTGAGACCTACATAAAGGGGTAAACACATTATTCGTTTAGCAATTGATTCAGATACAGGCATTTCACCGCCATCAGTATATTCTATTCTATTTAATGACGGAAAAAAATAACGTCTAGGTAAAATATGATTGTTATTTAAGATTTGTTGCACTTCAATGAGGCTAGCTTCAGAATCAAATATTATTGGATAATAACTATAATTCCATGTTGTATTTCCTGTAGGTTGAAATGATCGTATTTTCCCGAAATTTAAATTTGTTAGGTAAAAATCAACAACTTTTTTTCTTTCCTGAATAATTAAATCCATGTGAGGCAAAACTGCTAATCCCATTGCTGCTTGTAATTCAGATATTTTGCCATTAATTCCTAAGCCATAAAAATCTAGAGGTCCATTATGCCCAAAATTGTGCGAATAAAAACATTTATGAAATAATTCAGGATCTCTGGTAAATAAGGCCCCGCCTTCACCAGTATGAAATAATTTAGTTGCATGAAAAGAGCAAGTACTTAGGTCTCCATATTCAAAAATACTTTTTCCCTTATAATTTACACCAAAACAATGAGCTGCGTCATAAATGACCTTAAGGTTGTGGTTTATAGCAATTGCTTCAATTGCTTCTATATTACAAGCATTACCAAAAACGTGTGTAGCCAAAATACAAGTAGTTTTATCTGTAATAGCTGCTTCGATTTTGGTTTCATCAATTGTTAAATAATCTGGGTGGATATCTACAAAAACTGGAGTACAATTTTCCCAAACTATTGCAGCTGTGGTTGCAACATAACTAAAAGGAGTTGTTATGATTTCTCCACCTTTCCCAAGTAATTTCAAAGCTATTTGCAATGGAATTGTTCCATTGTTCATAATAATCATTTTACTTTGTTGTAAAGCTAAATATTCTGAGAGCTTCTCTTCTAATTCAAGTACCAAGGAGCCGCGATTAGTCAACCATTGATTGTCCCAAATACGTTGAATTTGTTTTTGGTAATCAGCAATAGGTGGGAAAAAAGTTTTTGTTACGTTAATCATTTGTGATTATTATTTTAATAGCTATTAAAATCCTTTTTCCTTTTTAATTAAGTCCTTTTTAAATAATAACATATCACTTGCAACCATCTCTTTTACTAATGATAGTAAATCATATCTAGGTTTCCAGCCTAATTTTGTCATCGCTTTTGTTGGATCACCTATTAATAAATCAACTTCTGTCGGTCTGTAATATTTAGGGTCGACTTGAACAACTACTTTGCCTTCTTCTAAACTATATTCACTATTGTTTTTTAAAATATAACCTTTCTCGGATTCATTTTCCCCTCTAAAACCTAATTCTATTCCCAATTCGGCAAAACTCATTTTTACAAAATCACGAATTGTAGTAGTGATACCAGTTGCTAATACAAAATCTTCAGGTTTTTCTTGTTGTAAAATCAAATACATTCCCTCAACATAATCTTTAGCATGCCCCCAGTCTCTTTTTGCATTCAAATTACCTAAATACAAACAGTTTTCAATGCCTAATGCAATTTTAGCCGTGGCTCTTGTGATTTTTCTAGTTACAAATGTTTCACCTCTTTGAGGCGATTCATGATTAAAGAGTATCCCATTACAAGCAAACATATTATAAGCTTCTCTATAATTAACAGTAATCCAATATGCATACAATTTTGCTACAGCATATGGAGAACGAGGATAAAAAGGAGTAGTCTCAGATTGAGGAACAGCTTGAACTAATCCATATAATTCAGAAGTTGATGCTTGATATATTTTTGTCTTTTTAGTTAAATCTAACAATCTTACAGCTTCAAGAATTCTTAGAGTTCCTATACCATCTGCATTAGCTGTATATTCTGGTTCTTCAAAACTCACATGCACATGACTCATGGCAGCCAAGTTATAAATTTCATCTGGTTGAACCTCATTAATAATTCTAATTAGATTAGTACTATCTGTCAAATCACCATAATGCAACTGTAAGTTTCTATGTGGTGTATGTGGATCCTCGTAAATATGATCTATCCTTTGAGTATTAAATAATGATGATCTTCTTTTTATCCCGTGAACCTGGTATCCTTTTTTTAATAATAACTCTGCCAAATATGCTCCATCTTGCCCAGTTATTCCGGTTATTATTGCTTTTTTCATTTTTTTTATTATATTCTTCTAATGCTCTTTATTTGTAGTTATTGACAATTACAATTAGGTAATCGCCCAGCGCTTTAGCATTATTGAAATATTCAATATAACCATTGTGGATCAGGTTGAAATATCCGCTTGCTATGATTGCTTTTGGTTTCATTTAATATAAATTCTTGCGCACCATGCTACGCACCATCTACTTTGATTTAGAATGAATTTTGATGAATTCTTAGAACCGATCAATTCAAATATGTACTAATCATTAACACTTTAACCGTTTGAAAAGAATAACAAACACCCATATTTAGTCTGGACCACACTAAGCAGGATTTCAGTTATTGAACCTTCCACCAGCGACTCAATAATAAGCGCATCACCGCCAAGAAAAATGTCAAAAAGAAACCGCCAATTGCCGAAATAATTTTACTCGTCTTTTTCTTCTCCAGTGGGAAACGCGGCTGATCAATCAACTGAATCAACGGTTGGTCTTTGGCCATCATGGCTCTGCTCAATTCAAGGTTTTTGATCAATTCACCATACATGGTAGTCAATACTTGGATCTCCAATTGTTTCTTGGCCTGAGGCACTTTTGCCACGCCCCTCACCAAAAACTGGTTGCCATCTACTTCAGAAGCCACCCCATACATCGCCCTTCCCAACGCCTGTTTCACGCTATCAACCTTGTGCTCCATCATTTTCACGTTTTTACGCATTTGGCTTGTTTTGGTTTCCACGTAAAATTCCGTCACATTTTGTGTTAAAATCTGCGTGAAATTCTTGGCAAACCATTGGTCTTCACCAATAAAAGATACTGATACGATGGCCAACTTTTTATCCAACTTAGCTACCTGTAAATTCTCTTTAACTAGGTCTTTAGACACCTTAGCCAAAAACGAATCTTGGGCCAAACTATAGCCCTCTTTTTTTTCGTTTCCCGAAAAATAAACAGGGATGGGATCTTCAGGTTTGCGTGGTTTGGGTTTCTTGGATTTGAAGAAATCTATGTATTGATTCACTAACAACTTTGGTTTTCCCGCACTATCCACCACAGTTAAAAGGGTTTTTTCTACCAACAAGCGGCTTTTCATGAGCTCCAACAAGTTATCGCCACTGAATGCACCCGCCGATCCACCACCCACCAGATCCAGACCGAATTGAGAAGCAATGGAACCAATACCACCTAGTTTATCACCACTTTCCGCCAAGGCAAATGTGAGTTTGGCAGTATACATAGGCTTTTGAAATTTGGCGTAAAAAAATCCGGCCACACCGCCCAACAATCCCAACAACAGCAGTTCAAACCACTGAGTCCTGAGGTAGGTAATTACTTCTCCTGTCTTTTCGATCAGCTCCTTGAGGGAAATTTCGTCGGTTTCTTGTTCTTGCCTTTCCATGTTATGGTTTGATTAATGCCCACAAGGTTGCCAAGCCGGTTAATTTCACCGTAATGTCTTGAATGATCTTGTTCCAATCCGTAGGGATTTTATTCAATTTTTCTTTTGTACTGGTCTTGGCCTTCTTTTCCTTGGAAATCACATATACCGAACTGCCCTTTTTCACTTTTGGCGATACCCTGAATAAATAGCAATTTACAGTTCTTCTAACACGTCCGTTTGCTTCCACCACATAGGTCTTGGAACGCCACGCATCCGCTGTATAGCCATTGCCAAATGTGCGAATATAGTAACCCGCCCGTTTGCCTGATACAAATGGAGAGTTCATTACCGCATAATTCGTTGTACTGTCCAAATTCAATAAATTCTCTATGTATTGAATGCCTGTACCGTAAATGCTGATATAATCAATCACCTTGGGAACCGAAATGATATCACCCTCTTTCAAGGTATAATTATACATGGATCCACGGCGATTCATGGCTTTCTTCATGTCAAACACCAAGAATCCCCCGGGCAAATTGGGTCGGTCAAATTTGGCACCCTCTGCAAATGCATAGGCAGTTAATCCACCGGCCAATTGCACCGCATCATGTACCGTGAATCCTTTATCCTGAATCACATAGGTACCCGGGTATTTGAATTCACCCCTCAATTCAATCACCTTTTGCAATTCAAAATTCGGAATCCTTCTTACCGAAACCATATCAAAGGGCAACAAGGCCGTCTTCAATACTTCCTGGTTCTCTGTGACATCTTTTGGAATGGTTAATTCCAACATCGATGTTTGATAGGGCTCCCCGGGTTGGTAATTGGGAGCAAAAATGTTACTGCGTGCAATTTCAATTTTGGTCAATTCAGCAGATATCTTGATACCACCCGCCAATACCAATACATCCCCCAAGGTCAATCCTTCTTTATACGGTAACGTTAGGGGGTTCTTCACCTCCCCGTTCACATTCACAGTAAATGTATCCAAAAACTCCGCTTCTGTGTACAAAAGCAGTACATCATTCTTTCTCAATACAATGTTGTTGCCGTTCTCCATGCTGTTAACCAGCGCAGAAATTTCCAAGGGAATGTATCTTCTTGTTTCGTCTTTCTCTGTTCTCACCAAATAGGCCCTTTTTAACATTGCCTGCTCTTTGAGTCCGCCTGCTTTTTGGATCAAATCCAAAACCCGCTCCCCAGAAACCAGCGGAAATACTCCTGGAAAGTACACCGGTCCTTTGATCTCCACTTGGTTTTCCAAATCTTCGTTTACCACACCAACCACAACGGAATCACCCGCTTTGAGGTTGAAATCTGCATTGAGCTTACTCAAGCTATCCCAATTCACTGGAAACAAACGCTGGTTCTTATCAATGTAGCGCTGCACCTGGGTATTTGCTGCCAACGCATTGGGCTGGAATCCACCGGCATATTTGAACAAATGCGACAGTTGTTCTGTCGGCAACAACTCGTACGTCATCGGGCGTTTCACTGCACCCGAAATGCTCACCAATTTTCCTACTGTACCCACCACTAAGTAGTCATTGTCCTGCAGAAAGAAATCATCTTCCACACCGGGATTTTGCAAGTAAGCATAGACATCAAACGTCTTGATTATTTTGCCATTACGTCTTAATTGTACATTTCTCAGCGTACCAATATCGGTAGGCCCACCTGCTGCAATCAAAGCATTAAAGGCCGTATTCAACGCAGGAATTTTGTATGAGCCGGGTTTGAATACCTCACCCACAATGTTCACGGTAATGCTACGGCTATAGGCCAAACTGATTTCCAGTTGGTTGGCGCCCATGTTGAAATTGTTGCTCAGTGCCGTTTTGATCAACGTCTTGGCTTTATCAAACGCAATGCCTTTGACGTAAATACTGCCCAACTGTCCCAACTCAATTCGTCCGCGCGAATCCACCTTGGCCACGGTGTTGTAATAACTCACCCCAAAGATGGAGATCCCCAATTCATCGCCTACCCCCAATTCATAATTGGCTGGGGCTTTGGCGTCGAGGCTGCGCTCGTAAATTTTCAAATCGCCTTTCCGAAACAATTCCTGTCCATAGACCGTCACAGCCCGCTCTTCTTTGGGCGCTTCAATTTCAGAGCCGCTCAGCGGCGTAGCGGCTTCGATCACCGCTTGTTTGGCTTTTTGCTCTGTCCGTGCCTGTGTGGCCAAACCAGGAGTATTGACATTCGATGGAGATTGGCTTTGGATCTTGTTCAAACGGTCTTTAAAGGCCTGGGCCTCAGAGGCCGGCAGGCCCTTGGCCATCGCTAACTTTTCTGCTTGCTCTACCCCTAAACCGGCGGCTTGGGCTTGGGCCAACAAATCCAACAATTGGGCATCGGTATAATCAGCGGCTTTTACCGTCGCTGGATTCTGTGACAATGCGGGCTGGGCTGTCAAAGACAAAATCCCTAAAAGAAAGATAATCAGTGCGTTGTGTTTTTTATTCATTGCGAAAGGGCAAAGATAAGTAGAATAATGAGTTGCTGTACGTGAATGGCTCCGCCCCTTCAGCCACAGGAGTGACCTACGGGAGCGCTTTAACAATCCAAAAAGTACATTGTTTGCAGCCATACAAAGATATGACCAAACCCTTGCAATATTGGCGGGTTTAACATCAATTTAACACCAAATTTGTGAATACGCAATTTCAGCGTATGAATGGAATTAACTTACTCTACCGTTACAGATTTTGCCAAGTTGCGTGGTTGGTCCACATTGCAACCCCGCATCACGGCAATGTGATAGCTCAACAATTGCAGGGGCACGGTATTTACCAATGGACTCAATGGCTCTATGGTTTCAGGTACCTCAATCACGTGGTCTACCATGTGGTCCAAATCCCGGTTGCCTTCACTCACCAGAGCAATTACCTGTCCTTTGCGGGCTTTTACCTCTTGGATATTGCTCACCACCTTTTCGTAGTGCTCTGAGTTGGTGGCAATCACCACCACGGGCATTTCTTCGTCAATCAAGGCAATGGGACCATGTTTCATCTCTGCCGCAGGGTATCCTTCGGCGTGGATGTAACTAATTTCCTTGAGCTTCAAGGCGCCTTCCAAGGCAACGGGAAAGTTGTATCCCCTACCCAAATACAAGAAATTTTTGGCGTCTTTGAATTTCTTCGCCAATTCAATCATTTGGTCATTCAGCAACAGGGCTTTTTCAATCTTTTGGGGAATGCCTTCCAATTCTTCGAAGAAAGATTTGATGGCCACCAAATTCATGGTGCCCTTGAGTTTAGCCATGCCCACAGCCATCAAAGCCAATACGGTCACTTGTGCGGTGAACGCCTTGGTACTGGCAACCCCAATTTCTGGACCGGCATGGGTATAGGCGCCCGCATCACTCAAACGGGGGATGCTGGATCCTACCACGTTACAAACGCCAAATACCGTAGCGCCTTTCCGTTTAGCCAAGTCCATGGCCGCCAAAGAATCGGCGGTCTCGCCACTTTGGGATATGGCCATGACCATATCGTCAGCGTACAACACAGGATTGCGGTACCTGAATTCGGAAGCGTATTCCACTTCAACCGGTACCCGGGCCAAATCCTCAAACAAATATTCACCCACCAAGCCAGCATGCCAGCTGGTGCCACAACCAATCAAAATCAAGCGCTTGATTTCTTTCAAGCGCTGCTGGTAATCTTCCATGCTGCGCATGTGAATTTCACC
>JACCDH010028864.1_pt1 | contig 34992 bp, 25 predicted proteins | sample 7442481 | NCBI WGS metagenome assembly JACCDH01 (sample SAMN15323433, study PRJNA562643) | freshwater metagenome | isolation source: river surface water | place: USA:Blue River Watershed | collected 2017-08-15
ATTTCAAAGCCGATCCGACACCGGAGCGTGCAAGGATGATCGTGAAGACATTCATCGAGCCCTCGCCGCTCGATGACTTTGGCTTGCCGGTTGAGGACAAGTCAAAAAATACTGTCAACCTGCCCAGCAGTGAGCACAGAAAAAAACTGATGGGCGATGTCGATACGTGCATCGCTCGGTTGGGCTCGAACGCCGATGCGCAAGACATGAATGCGCTGGCGCAGGTATTCAATTCGGCGGAAACGTCGATCAGGAAATTGTTGGTGGATAATCTGAATCGAAATCTCTCCCAGCAAGTGCAGAATGAACTGGGTCGTCAGGTGAGGAAAATGGCAGCCAATCCGACTTTACTGGGCGGCTTCGCGTAAAATTCGGGCTGTATTTACCTACCGAGTTTGCCAAGATGACCATAAAATCCGATAAATGGATACGCCGCATGGCCGAGCAGCACGGCATGATCGAGCCTTTCGAAGCGGGGCAGGTGCGGCAGGCCAATGGCCAGCGTATTGTGTCCTATGGCACTTCCTCCTACGGCTACGATATCCGTTGCGCGGATGAATTCAAGATCTTCACGAATATCAATAGCACCATCGTCGATCCCAAGAATTTCGATGAAAACTCCTTTGTCGATCTGAAAAGCGAGGTCTGTATTATCCCGCCGAATTCCTTCGCACTGGCACGCACGATTGAGTATTTCCGCATTCCGCGCAATGTGCTGACCATCTGTCTGGGCAAATCAACCTATGCGCGCTGCGGCATCATCGTGAATGTCACGCCTTTCGAGCCGGAATGGGAAGGTTATGTGACGCTGGAATTTTCCAACACAACGCCGCTGCCGGCGAAGATTTATGCAGGCGAGGGCTGCGCTCAGGTACTGTTCTTTGAAAGCGACGAGGTCTGCGAGACCTCGTACAAGGACCGCGGCGGCAAGTATCAGGGGCAGCGTGGCGTGACCTTGCCCAAGACATGAAACATGAAATATGAAACATGAAGTTTGAATGAAAAAACGGGGAGCATCCGCTCCCCGTGTTTACTTCGGCAGTAGGTGCGTCACTGCAGCACACAATCGACGTAATACCCTTGCACGCCATCCACCTCCATCTTCACCAGACCGTGAACATCAGTCTCGAAACCTGGGAATTTTTCGTTGAAATCTCGTGCGAACTTCAGGTAATCGACGATGGTCTTGTTAAAGCGTTCTCCCGGGATCAGTAGCGGGATACCCGGCGGGTAGGGTGTCAGCAGGATTGCCGTGACGCGCCCTTCAAGGCGATCAATGGCGACGCGTTCTATCTCGCGATGCGCCATCTTGGCAAAAGCGTCCGAGGGCTTCATGGCCGGCTGCATGTCGGACAGGTACATCTCGGTGGTCAGCCGCGCCACATCGTGCGACTTGTACATGTCGTGAATCTGCTGGCACAGGTCGCGCAGGCCGATGCGCTCATAGCGCGGGTTCGCAGCGGTGAACTCGGGCAGGATGCGCCACATCGGCTGGTTTTTGTCGTAATCGTCTTTGAACTGCTGCAGCGCAGTCAGCAGCGTGTTCCAGCGGCCCTTGGTGATGCCGATGGTGAACATGATGAAGAAAGAGTACAGACCGGCCTTCTCGACAATGACGCCATGCTCGGCGAGGTACTTGGTGACGATGGATGCCGGAATACCAGTCTCCCCGAACTGACCGTCCATCGCGAGGCCCGGCGTCACAATGGTGGCCTTGATTGGGTCGAGCATGTTGAAACCGGAGGCGATCTTGCCGAAACCGTGCCACTGGTCCTTGCCATTGATCATCCAGTCATCGCGCGAACCCACGCCCTCCTCGGCGAATTCCTCCGGACCCCAGACCTGGAACCACCAGTCCTGGCCCCATTCCTTGTCGATCTTTTTCATTGCGCGGCGGAAGTCCAGCGCCTCCATGATGCTTTCTTCGACCAGTGCCGTACCGCCGGGTGGCTCCATCATCGCGGCGGCGATGTCGCACGAGGCGATGATCGCGTACTGCGGCGAGGTGGAGATATGCATCAGATAAGCTTCGTTGAAGCTGTCGCGATCAAGTTGCACGGTCTCGGATTCCTGTACCAGAATCTGCGAGGCTTGCGACAGCCCGGCCAGCAGCTTGTGCGTCGATTGGGTGGAAAAAATCAGTGATCGGTGCGCGCGTGGCCTGTCCTTGCCGATCGCATGCATGTCTTTGTAGAAGTCGTGAAAACTCGCATGCGGCAACCAGGCTTCATCAAAGTGCAGCGTGTCGATCTCGCCATCAAGCATTTCTTTGATGGTCTCGACGTTGTAGATCACGCCGTCATAGGTGGATTGCGTGATCGTCAGAATGCGCGGCTTTTTGTTTTTTGCTTCTCGGGCAAAGGGATTGGCCTCGATCTTCTTCATGATGTTTTCCATCTTGAATTCCTCGACCGGGATTGGGCCAATGATGCCCAGGTGATTACGGGTCGGCATCAGGAATACTGGAATCGCGCCCGTCATGATGATCGAGTGCAGCACCGATTTGTGGCAGTTCCGATCGACCACCACGATATCGCCAGGTGCCACTGTCGAGTGCCAGACCATTTTGTTGGAGGTGGAGGTGCCGTTCGTCACGAAGTAGCAGTGATCGGCATTGAAGATACGCGCCGCGTTACGCTCTGAAGCTGCTACCGGCCCAGTATGGTCGAGCAACTGACCGAGCTCTTCAACCGCATTGCAGACGTCGGCACGCAGCATGTTCTCACCGAAGAATTGGTGGAACATCTGGCCGATCGGCGATTTGAGAAACGCCACGCCGCCGGAGTGACCGGGACAGTGCCATGAATACGAGCCATCCTGTGCGTAATGCACCATCGCCCGAAAGAACGGTGGCGCCAGTCCGTCCAGATAAGAGCGTGCCTCACGGATGATGTGGCGAGCGACGAACTCCGGTGTGTCCTCGAACATGTGGATGAAGCCATGCAGCTCGCGCAAGATATCGTTAGGTATGTGGCGCGAGGTCCGTGTCTCGCCATACAGGTACAGCGGGATCTCGGCGTTCTTGTAACGGATCTCTTCGACAAAGGCCCGCAGCGATTTCAGCGCCTCTTCCGTTTCCTCGGGGGTACCGCCGCCAAATTCCTCGTCATCAATGGACAGAATGAAAGCCGACGCCCGCGACTGCTGCTGCGCGAACTGTGACAGGTCGCCATAGCTGGTCACGCCCAGGACTTCCATGCCTTCCTTTTCCAGTGCATCCGCCAGCGCACGAATCCCCAGACCGGAGGTGTTCTCGGAGCGGAAGTCTTCGTCAATGATGACGATGGGGAAGCGGAATTTCATGGGTTCTCCAGCACAGACTCACCGGCTTGGCCGGTGGCCGTAAAAAACGAAAGCGGGATTGTCGCAGATAAGGAGGCGCTTGGGGGGAAGCTCAGACCCTATTTGCGATGACGGGATGATCAGTCCCGATGTGGATGCGACCCACTGATCCAGAGGGGCAAGCGGAGGTCAGCGACGCTGATAAATGACAAAAGCATAACTCAATCCTGAGCTGCCCGAATGCTGAGCTTCGCGAGACACCTCAGACCATATGGCCGGGTCAATCGCTGGAAAGAAGGCATCACACTCGAAATCTGCGTCGATTTCAGTCACCACCAGCTTTGAGGCCAGCGGCAGCGCCTCGGCGTAAATCTGCGAGCCGCCGATCACAAAAGTCTCGCCGTCACCCGCGAGCCTGACGGCGTCTGCCAGCGACAGGGCAGACTCGACGCCGGGATGCGACCAGGCCAGATTGCGTGTCACCACGATGTTCCGTCGGTTGGGCAGGGGCCTGCCAATCGAATCGAAGGTTTTGCGGCCCATGATGATCGCGTGGCCACTGGTAGTGCGCTTGAAGAAAGCCAGGTCCTCAGGGAGGCGCCATGGCAGGGTGTTGCGCACCCCAATACCGAGATGGCGTTCGGTGGCAACAATCAGCGAGAGTTCGGCGGGCATAGAGAGTCATCCTGAGTCAACGCGCTCAATGGCGCAAACATCTGCCCATGGTAGCGGATTCTTGGCCAGCTACTACAGAACTGTCTGAAAGCCCGCCTGATGCGGTAGTGCATTTGGACTATTGCCTCTTGTGAGGGGCAGTAGCACTCTTACGCTAGCTTCCATTCATGACAGCAAGGAGTGCAATTTATGAGTAGCCCAGTCTCAAATGTAGGTGCGTTACCACCGATACCACAGATTGACTATTACTTTGTCAGTGCTGGTGAAATTAATGATTTCCCTGCAGGAGACATGAATAATTTAGGCTTGCTGGGCAATGATCGGGAGATGGCAGGAGGGATGGCTGGGGGGGCGAATCTGATAGTGACTGGCATAGGTTCAAGTCCGGATACGATCTCGAGCAACCTATCGCTGATCTCCGATTACGGCCAGTGGACAGTTCAGCCAAACGGGGCGATTACCTACACAGCCAATGGCCTCGCGAGCAAGCAGTTGCTTGGGAGTCCGCTGCCGGACGAGCGCCATATCGCGAACGATATGTTGTATTACCGGGTAGTGAATCAAGCGGACCCAACGGCCACTGCGGCAATTAGTCAGGCAACAATGACCATCTTCGGAGTCTACGATCCCTTAGAGGTCAGTAATGGAGATACTGTCGACTATTATTTCAGCGAAGATCAATGGAGATTCAGGATTGATCAAGGCAATACGCATTTTTTCAATCAGCTCGTGCACGTTGGCTATGTGGACAATGCTGCAGATCTTCAGGCCACCGTCGGTTTTGTGATCCACGTTAACAGGCCGGAAATGCAGGATCTTTTCTCTGCCGAGATGAATAATTTAGCAGCACAAATCAAGCCGAGTTTTGGTCAGACGTCTGATGGTTTGAACATTTACTTCGTTCCAGACTTTGACATCACAAAGGCTGATCTGGATTTTCTGCGCCCCGGCGACCAGATCACTATCGAAATGAATTTTACCGTCGGTGACGGTCGGACGACCCAGACCTTCACGTCCGATATAACGATCGAAGGTGTGGATCATCCGCTTCTTGCCGTAGAAGATATAGCAGAAGTCCCAAGAGGTGTATGGATTACCCCAGCAAACTCTGGCAGTGTTCTGGCGAATGATCGTGATTTCGATGCGCCATTCGATGCCAGAGTAATCAGCGTTTTTTCCCGTAATGGTAGTCAGGCAGAAGCAGGCGCTTATTTGGAAGGTGACTATGGCACGATAGTAATGTCTCCGGAGGGGTATTATTCATATATCCCAAATGATGACTTGTACAGTCGACATTATGAGGTTGATGTTATTGATAGTTTCATTTATCAAATTCAAAATGACGCTGGCGAAACAGCCTTCGCATGGCTTGATATTCTTGTCAAGCCGTACCCGGGATTAGTCCTGCTCGATACCACTGATTCAGTTATCAATCAAGTTCTCGTGATTGACGAGGATTTGCAATTGAGTGGTATCAACAACTCAGTGACGTATGGTGAGTTTTCGACCACTACCTATGCTGGACTGATCTTTGCGTATTACACCAGAGATTTTGATCCAAGCCTTTCAGCCAGGCTGTGGAGCTTTTCGTTTGATTCCTACGATCGAGCAGCTGGTAATGCGACTGCGACTGCTGCTGCTCTTTCGATTGCGCAGACCTCACTAGAGATTTCCGGTCCCGTAAAATATGGATATGATCCAGATTCTGGAATGTGGAGCTCAAGCTTCCACCTTGGGTTTAGGATGGATCATTCTTTTCTATTTAGCGATTTCAATTTCTTGAGTCAGGGTGACATTCTCAGGTTGGATTTTTGGGTGCAGGGCGATCCCGGAAGAAGTTTTCAGGAAGGATCGAATTCTTTTGACATTATTTACAACAAAGATATTTTCGTAAGTATAGTTATAAACGGTGAAAATGATGTGCCTGTTGCGACAGACGATAGTAACTTTGTCTATATGGGTCAGACCCTATACGTGCCAACCGCATATTATGGGGCGGGCTTGCTGGACAACGATTATGACGTCGATCTTGGCGATGAACTCAGCGTTCTTTTTATTTCAGGGTATGTTGACGCTAACGAGGTGAGTCCTGGTGCGCCAGCAATTATCCAGGGGCGCTTCGGTACGTTGACGGTTTATCAAAACGGCAGCTATATCTATCAAGCCGATGCGTTTTCTGCGGACGCCTCATCGGGGTCGGGCAATGGCTTTGGTGGAACTGACATCTTTTCGTATGTCGTCACGGATACTCACGGTGCTACCGATGAAAAAATTCTGAGTATTTACGTACTGAGTCCGAATGACAAGCCTATCGTAGTCGATGATGTGATCGTCATCAATCTGGCCGACTGGGACATCAACTCTCCGCCGCCAAATGTTTTCGCGAACGATACTGACTACGATCCTTCCCGATTGACGATTGCTTGGACGTACGATATTCCAAATCAGTACTTTTCTCTGGATGAGCATGGAAATATTCTGCTGAATGAGGCTGAGCTGAGAAGCCTTAAGGCTGGAGAATCGCTGGGTTTATCTTTTTTTTATACAGCGACGAATGGTACTGCGGAGAGCGATGTCGCTTACGTCGAGATTGATATCATCGGGAGCAATGAGACCCCCGTTCCTGAAAACGATGCTTATTTTTACGAAAATATCGCAGGTTCAGTTTTTGAGGTCAGTCAGTCTGATGGTCTGATCTTCCACCAAAATATTTTTGGCAGCAAAGCTGATGCTGATATCGACAGTGACTTTCTCATGGTTAGTGCGATATCGATCGATACCCAGCATTGGATCAATCTGACAGACGGCTCAGCCGTACTGCAACTGGACGAAAACATCAGTGTGCTGGTCAATGCCGATGGCAGCTTCGTGATGGACACGTCCGATGCGTACCGAGGGATGGTGTCATTTTCTTATTTGCTGTCTGACGGAATCCATGCGGCCATCGGCTCGGCCGTTGTGGAAGTGGGTGGCCCCGCGCCGCAGCAAGGGCAGTTGATGATTAATGAAATCTCACTCGATAATCCTGCCGTGATCCGCACTGCCTATACCGATAACGGAAGTGCACCCAATCGTATCCCGGTGGGCAAAGGATCGATCGAATTGTTGAATGCATCGAGTCTGTCGATCGATGCAACGCAGTTGGCGAAAATGAAAATCGAGATTGTCGGAGCTGAGGGTAGTGCGGTGACTTTGATCGACCTTCGTCATTTGACCGGTCTTACCGAAGATGCCAACGGTAATGCTTTAGACGAGTTTTTCATCCCCGCCGGTGGCATCCTGATGTTGTATGAGCCTGGGTCTCTAGGTTTTGGCACCTGGGCGCTGTATGGGCCCGACAAGAGCTTCGTCATTGGCGGATCCGGGTCTTATGTTGGGCAAGACTGGCTCTTGGATAGCACGACCAAAGGCGCCATTGCGATCAATTTGACTCAGAACGACACGTCGATCGATCTGTTCGCTGCAAATGGTGCAGATGTCAGTCTGCTGACCGGAGTCATCGGCTTGGGCGACACGCAGCAAGACGAGGAGAGCGGACCCGGCGTGCCATGGGCGGGTGCAGATATCGGCACGCAAGCGGGCGTTCAGTATGACGGCTCAATCTCTGACATGACGGATACCGTGTTTTCCCGGGTATCGCTCACTGACACCAACAGCGAGCGAGACTGGGGCAATTTCAGCCGGCTGGCAATGACCATAGGCGATGTCAATGACAAACTGACTATCAATGTGCGGAACCCGGATGATCCTCTGGACAACATGGATCCTGAACAAGGCATTGCAGGGGTCGTAGGACAACAAAAATCCGTGGTTTCAGGTTCGGAGAGTGGCGACAGTGGTCCCGATATTCTCGTCGGACAGAGCGGTGATGACACGCTGGCTGGCGGTGGTGGAGATGATTTGCAGATCGGTGGTGGCGGGGCCGACAGCATCGATGGCGGACCGGGTGGCGACAACATTCACGGCGGGACAGGCGCTGATCTGCTGACAGGTGGTACAGGGAATGATGTTTTTGTCTATGAGGCCATTACTCACAGTACCCAGTGGGATACGGATGTCATCCTCGATTTCGAGAATGACCAGGACTGGATCGATTTGTCATTGATCGACGCAGACGCGGCAACTCCCGGCGATCAGATGTTTGTGTGGATCGGAGCACTGTCCGGCCGCCCGGAGCCAGACATCGCACAAGGCCAAGTCGTTTACTGGATGCAGAATGGCCTGACCTACGTTCAAGCGGATGTGGCCGGCGATGACCTACCTCCGTTGGAGTTGATGCTTAGCGGTGTCCAACCGGTGAGCGCGGCAGATTTTGTGCTGTGATCTTTTGACGTATCACACGGCGACGGGTGCCTTAATCGCGGGATGGCACTCGTAGCCGACGATCTCGATATCCTCGTAGCGGTAATCGAAGATCGAATCTGGCTTGCGCTTGAGTTGTAGTTTAGGCAGCGGGAAGGGCTTGCGCGAAAGTTGCTCCTGTACCTGTTCGAAATGATTCGAATAGAGATGGCAGTCGCCACCAGTCCACACAAAATCGCCGACTTGCAGTCCCGTCTGCTCTGCGACCATGTGCGTGAGCAGGGCGTAGGATGCGATATTGAAGGGTACGCCGAGGAAGATATCGGCGCTGCGCTGATAGAGCTGGCAGGACAATTTGCCATCGGCCACATAAAACTGGAAAAACGCATGGCAGGGCGGTAATTTCATGCGCGGGATGTCGGATACATTCCATGCCGAGACGATCAGACGGCGCGAATCCGGATTGTTGCGTATCTGTTCGATCAGCTGGCTGATCTGGTCGATATGTCCGCCGTCTGGCGTTGGCCATGAGCGCCATTGAAAACCATAGATAGGTCCCAGATCGCCATTCGCATCGGCCCACTCGTCCCAGATCGATACGCCATGCTCTTTGAGATAACCGATATTGGTCGATCCGGCAAGAAACCAGATCAGCTCGTGAATGATGGATTTCAGGTGCAGCTTCTTGGTAGTCACCAGTGGGAAGCCTTCCTGCAAATCAAAACGCATCTGATAACCGAAGACCGAGCGCGTGCCGGTACCGGTACGGTCAGTCTTGACGGTGCCATGTTCGTACACATGGCGCATGAAATCGAGGTATTGGTGCATGAGTTAACTCCGAGGAAGCCTCTATTGTAGCGCGTGAGGCTGCCCAGACCGATCGTGCGCGCTGTGCGGTGCCCGCCGCTTGAGCATGGCTTGATGCGGCCAGTGATCAAGAAGTGTTGCGGGGCAGCGACCCGAGTACATCGGGGGTAGCGTAGCCCGCACAGCGATGGCTACAATTTTGGTTTCCGGGGCAATTCACGTTGCTCCGTTCAATCACCTTTCAGGTCTGCACAATGAACAAAATTTCCGTCGTAAGCGCTATGGTTTCTGATGTGCGCATTCGGGAGACCACACCGATACCAGCCCGCTCGGCGATAAGCCCTCTTGAGCTGACGCCGTTGCCGACCCCGGGCAGTACTCGCGAGCCGACCAGCGCAGGAGCAACCGGCGCATCGCCCACAGAATTGCCGGCCGGGCGGCATGCGGTGTTCGATCGCGCGTTTGAAGATCTTCAGCTGAGGCTCGCAGAGCGTCGTCGCGCCGGAACCGAATCTTATTTGGGGACAAGCAGTGAGCTCGGTGTTGCTGATCACCGTGATTGCGATACTGCGTTACAGTGGATATCTGCCTGCCTGAGATCGGCTGGGGAGTCATGATGGACAGCGTGCTGCGAGGCACATTGGCGATGCCAGAGATCGATCAGATTGTTGCACTGGTCAATCAAAGTCTCAGCGATCTACCTGATAAAGTCTCCCAACTGCAGCACACGCTGGCGCAGGGGATGCGTCGAACAGTGCTGACGACCGTTGATGACGATCTGCTAGAGCAGGTATATGGCCGTGCTTATGAACACTATCAGCAGCAAAGATATCGCGAAGCACTACCGATGGCATTGTATCTGTCGATCAGCAACCCTAGAGATATTCGCTTCCTGTTTATGGCCGGCATGATTCTTCAGTGTATGAACGATCCTCTGATGAGCGCGACCTTTCATGCCTGCGCGCTGCAACTCGACCCCACGTTTGTCCCCGCAGCTTTCCGCCTGGCGGAGTGCTATACGCTGCTCGGAGAGAATCGCGAAGCGCGGGAAATGCTGGAAACTGCGATGGATATGGGGCGCGATTCTGAAGAATTTTTCGCGCTGCAGCGCGAGATCATGAACAAGCTGTCGCAGATGAACTGATACGGTTGGGGCGTCTGACCGTCCGTTCAATGTGTCGTGAATTGCAACGCTGCCAGCTGCGCATACAAACCACCCGATTCCACCAGCGTTGCATGGGTACCCGTTTCCACAATGCGCCCGTGTTCCATCACCACGATGCGCGTCGCGCGCTGCACGGTCGCCAGACGATGCGCGATCACCAGAGTCGTTCTGCCAATCATCGCGGCTTCCAGCGCGTGCTGCACCAGCCGCTCTGATTCGGCATCGAGTGCGCTGGTCGCTTCATCCAGCAGCAGTAGCGGCGGATTTTTCAGCAAGGCGCGTGCGATCGCAATTCGCTGACGCTGGCCTCCCGACAGTCTCACGCCGCGTTCGCCCAGAAAAGATCGGTAGCCATCGGGCAGCTTTTCAATGAACTCATGCGCCGCCGCTTGTCGAGCTGCGGCGATCACCTCATCGTCGGAGGCCTCGGGACGACCATAGCGGATGTTTTCCATGGCATCGGCAGAAAACACGACCGTATCCTGTGGCACGATACCGATCGCTTCGCGCAATGCCTTCAACTCAAGCTGACGGATATCGATACCGTTGAGCAGAATATGCCCGGATTGCGGATCATAAAAACGCAGCAACAGCTGGAACAGCGTGGTCTTGCCAGCGCCTGAAGGACCGACGATGGCGATGGTCTCGCCGGATGCTACGTCCAGCGAGAAATCGGCAAGCGCTGGTTGATCTGGGCGCGACGGGTAGCGAAAATTCAACGCGGCGATCTGCAACTGCGCGCCATTGGCGGTACCGCGCGGCAGCGCAAGCGGCTTGGCTGGAGAGACGATCGGCGAGCGCTCCTCGAGCAGTTCCAGCAGACGCTCGCTGGCGCCGGCGGCGCGCTGCGCATCGCCCAGCGTTTCGGACAAGGCGCCGATGGCGCCGGCGACGATGGCGGCATACAAAATGAATTGTCCCAGCTCACCGGCGCTCATCCGGCCCTCAATCACTGCATGTGCGCCCAGCCACAGCACGAAGACGATGGCACCAAACACCAGCAAGATGGCCGTTACGGTCAGCAATGCCCGCGCACGCACACGGTCAATTGCAGCACCGAAGGCGCGCTCCACCGCTTTGCCGAATTGCGCCGCTTCCAGTGCTTCGTGGGCGAAAGCCTGAACCACGCTGATGCCGTTCAGACGTTCGCCCGCCAGACCGGAGGCATCCGCAATTCTGTCTTGCGATGCACGAGACAGTTTGCGCACGCGGCGTCCGATCAGCACGATGGGAATGATCACCGATACCAACATGACGATGATGATGGCCGACAGCTTGATGCTCGTGAAAAACATCATCAGCAAGCCGCCCGCCAGCAATAACAGATTGCGCAGCGCCATCGAGATACTGGTACCGACCACGGTTTGTATCAGTGTGGTGTCGGTGGTCAGTCGAGACAGAACTTCGCCAGTCTGGGTCACTTCAAAGAATTCCGGGCTTTGTCTCAGCACATGCGCATACACTGCATTGCGGATATCCGAGGTCACGCGTTCGCCGAGCCAGGACACCATGTAAAAGCGCGCAGCAGTGGCAACGGCCAGCACGCACGCAATACCAAACAGCGCGATAAAGGTCAGGTTGACGCTCGTCGTTTGTACGGTGCCTGCAGATGAGAATCCCAGATCAATCAGCTGCCGAAAGCCATAGGGCATCGCCAGCGTCGCACCCGCCGCGATCAGTAGCGCGATACCCGCGACGATCAGGCGGCGGCGATAGGGCGCGAGGAAGGGCAGCAGACCTGCAAGCGTTTTCAAACCGCTACGGGACTTTGGGCGGTCGGCCAGCATTGTTCTCATAATTTTAGGGCTTTCAGATAGCCGGTCATTTCAAAGTAGCCGCGTCCCACAGGCTGGCTGTTGTTCAGGATGCGTACCGCACCTTCCCAGTAGACCGCACCGGTGGACTGGCGCGAATCGAGTTCCTGATCTTCTTGCAGCGGTTGTAGTGTCCAAGCGGCTTTTTCGTTGCCCTTGCCTGTATCAATCTGCATCGCGACAGGATAACGGGCACCGGTGCGCGGCGAGCGCCAGTGTCGCAGGGGCGTGAAACGAATCTCATCGTCTCGGTACTGCCTGATCCGGCCATCCTTGCTGCGTAAGGCTGCATGCTGCCACAAGGCGCTGCCATCGGCGCGGCGTATGCGGAAAGCCATCAGCGCGCTGCCGTCATCAAGATTGGCGCCTACCCAATCCCAGCCAGCCGCCCGTGGGTCGAGCACCGTGCTCGACCATTCGTGATCGAGCCAGGCCGTGCCACTGACGCTTGCGGGGGTGCCCTTGCGCGTGACCGTGCCTGTCACACCCAGATGCGGTTCGCTGTAGTAGTAGCTGGCCTGAGAAGTTTTCGGGCCTTTGCGGGAATAGCCAGCGTCGCCTTGGCGCATCAGCGGCTGCGTCGGCGTCAGCGTGAGTGACAATGTGAATTCTCGGGCGGGTAGCCGGATAAGGTAGCGCCCGTCACTCTGCCGCTGCATGGTCCATTGCTGCAGCCGGAGGTCCGTGGTTGCCTCGCTCGCGTGCGCGAGCCCGAAGCCAGCGCGAGCGATTTTCTGGTCATGCGCGAGCTTACCCAGGTCGGGGTCCGACAGCGCCGCATGCGCAACGATCAGCTGCGTCGGCGCGAAGCGGCTGGGATTGTTTACATCATGATCGGTGGCAGAACGAAAAAAAGTCACCTGAAAACCCAGGGGCTTGTTGTCAGGCGTGTTCAGCCATCCGGTCACATACCACCACTCGGTGCGAAAGTCCGGGTGAGCGCCGTAATCACGCGGGAAGCTCAGGTTCGCCGGAGGACGAACGTCGCTGAACACGGGAGGGGCTGCGGATGCCCATGATGAAAACAGCGATAGCATCGCCAAGAGGATGGGCGCGAGAATGGTGTTGCCCATGTCACCAATCCTCCCGAACGGCGCGCACCGCGCTGCCAGACACCGCGACACGTCCCGACACCAGCGCAGTCAGCGATGCCGACAGCAGCAGCACACCGGCCATGGTTGCCAGCAGCGTGTAGGGCAGGTGCAGTTCCATGGTCCAGTGGAAGGATTGCGGGTTGACGATGAATACCAGGATCAGGCTGATGCACGCGCCGAGCGCGAAACCGGCCATGATGGCGAGCGTCGCCAGCAATGCGCCTTCACCAGCTAACAGCGCCAGGATCTGTCCGCGGGTGATGCCTAGATGGCGCAGCATCCCGAACTCTTTGGCGCGAGACAAAGTCTGCGCAGAAAACGTCGACGCGACACCGAACAAACCGATCACGATGGCCACGCCCTCCAGCAGATAGGTGATGATGAAACTTCGGTCAAAAATTTTCAGGCTGATCGCGTGTATCTCGCCCGGCTCTGCGTGCTCCAGCGACGCAGCGAACGGCAAGGCATCGATCTGCTGCCGCAGCACGGACACGGGTACATCGCGCTTGACCCAGAGCGCGACATCATTCGCGCTGTCATCACCGCTCAGCTGTCGGTAGTCATCGATGCGCATCATCACCGCGCCCGACTGCCGCGCGTAATCGCGCCAGATCCCTGCTACCTCAAAGCGCTGTAACTGTCCGTTGATGGGCAACTGTACGGACTGTCCTGGCTGCCATCCGTATAAATCCACCATGGCTTCGGATACCCAGACAGGCCGGCCGGTCACCGCAGCCGTATCGCTCACCATCGGTAGCGCGCGTTCGGGTGCTTTTGCATCGATGCTGCGCGCGATCAGCGCGACTGAGGGGCGCGCTGCGTCGAGCGTGATCGGTTGATGTCGCGTAACCTCCATGCGTGCGACGGCGGGCAGGGCAGCGACTGATCGCTGCTCACGTGCTGACAGCCGACCCGCTTCGCCACCATTCATCACACGCACATATAAATCAGCGGACAGCAGATGCCGCAGCCAGTCATCGACCGACACGCGAAAGCTCGCCACCATGATCGCCATGGCCACCATCAGCGCGAAACTGGCGAGCACACCACCGAGCGCGATCGCGGCCTGGTTTGGGGCATTGGCCAATCGTGACATAGCCAGCGAGGCCAGCGGACCTTGGTGCCGCTTTGCCAGCCGCGTAAAGGCCAGTGCAGCCAGTCGTGGCATCAGCGCGATGCTGCCAACCAGGAGCAGCGCGATGGCCAGATAGCCGAAGACCGGCAGACCGGCCACGGGAGGCAGCAGCGTGAACACGGCGCCGGTGATGATGAGGATCAGCGCGGGCCACGGCATGGCGAGCGGCGCGAGTGCGAGATCTTCGCTGCCGGCTTTGAGCGCAGCAGCAGGTCGCGCGCGCGCAGCTTCCAGCGCCGGCGACACACTGCCCAGTAGCGCGACACCGACACCGGTCACGAAGAACAGCAGCGCGGCAATCGGGTCGAGGCTGACCGAGGGTTGCACGCCGGGGAAGTAGCCACCGCCCAGATCGCCGCCAAACAGTGACAGTGCGGCGGCCGCCAATCCATAACCCACCAGCAAACCGAGCAGCGAACCGACAGCGCCGATCACCGCGCCTTCCGCCAGCACCTGCAGCAAGAGCTCCCGGCGCGTCATGCCCATCGTGCGCAGCAGCGCGAATTGCGGACGCCGCCGCAGCACAGACAAAGCCTGCGTCGAGAAGACAAGAAAAGCGCCAGTGAACAGCGCAACCAGCGCCAGCACGTTCAGGTTGACGCGATAGGCGCGTGACATCGTGGCAGTGCGGCGATCCTGATCGTCTTGCGCGATCACGGTGAGTGAAGGATCCAGCGCAGCTATCGCGGTGCTGACGGATGCGATACGCGCACCCGGCTGCAGCCGCAGATCAATGCGCGAGAGTTGTCCGATACGATGAAACTGCCACTGCGCACTGCCGATATCCATCACCGCCAGCCGTTGTCCGGCTCGCGCACTCACCAGCGTGCCAGCGACGCGCAGCTTGACGGCTGTCGCGCCGGCGATCACGTTCAGTGTGTCACCGGTCTTCAGGTTCAGCCATTCCAACGCGGCGGGTGACAGGAACACGGTATCAGCCATCAGGCTGTCAAAGGGTTTGCCCTCCTCGGGCAGCCCTAGCAAGTCGGGCGCGATCGCTGCCGAGCGAAAACCATCGATGCCCAGAATTTTCAGCGGGGTGCGCTGCCCCGGAACCGCAAGATCCAGTTCAAGCACAGGTGCAGCGACATCGACCTCGGGCAGCGCGGCGATGTCGGCGTAGCGGCGCTCATCAAAGCTGACGCTCTTTCCGCGCACCTGGACATCGGCATGACCCGACAGGCTGCGCGCAGCCGCAGAAAATTCACTGAACGCTGCCTCATTGATGAGCTGAATGCCGAAGCCCAGCGCAATGCCGAGTGCAATCGCCACCAGCGCAACCAGTGCGCGCACCGGATGTGCGCGCCACTCGCCCGCCAGCAGCCATCGATGCAGGGTATGGGCGCCCGGAGAGTTCGACGCTGTGCTCATGCGCTGGGTACGACGGGCGCCTCGATCTGTCGCAGGCCATCGCGCCCCAGCAGCAGTACGCGGTCGGCGCTGGCAGCTGCCGCAGGCGAATGCGTGACGATGATCGCCGACGCACCACTGCTGCTGATTTCGCGTCTGAGCAATTGCAGAACATCGTTCGCCGTGTCGGGATCGAGATTGCCGGTCGGTTCATCCGCCAGCAGCAGGCGTGGGCGGTGTACCAGCGCGCGCGCTATCGCGACACGCTGCATCTCGCCACCGGACAGCTGACGCGGAAAGTCGTGTCCGCGTCCGGCGAGGCCGACCGCCTCCAGCAGCGTATCGGCACGCTCAGTCGGCATCTGGTTCAGCAGCAGAGGCAGCGCAATATTCTGCGCTACCGTCAGGTGCGGCAACAAATGGAAAGCCTGAAAGATGAATCCGAGTTTTTCACGTCGCAGCAGCGTTGCCTGTCGGTCGTCGAGTTCGCGCAGTGGCACACCATCGATACAGAGCTCGCCGCTATCGGGTGTGTCCAGGCCGGCGATCACGTTGAGCAGCGTCGACTTGCCCACACCAGATTCGCCCATGATGGCAATGTAGTCGCCTGCGTTGAGCTGCAGATTGATTGCGCTGAGCACCGGACGTCCACCGAAGGATTTGGACAGTTGTCGGCATTCCAGTGTGGGCGAGGTGAGGGTAGTCATGCTGATGAAAGAATTTGCAAGGCGGCCAGTGTAACAACCGTTGGCGGCAGATGCTGACGACCCGCTGTACAACCTCGGGCAGGCCTCAGGCCGTCACCTCGACCACCGCCGTGCCCTGGGCCAGTGCGCCGATGACAGCGGCCTGTGTGAAACCGAGCTGATGAAAAACTTCCAGCACCTGCGATGCGGATTCCGAAGCGCAGGCGACCAGTAAGCCGCCGGAGGTTTGTGGATCGCAGAGCAATGCTCGCCGAACCTCATCGATGCCGGTATCGAGCTTGACATCGCCGCTATAGCCTGCCCAGTTACGGCTCGAGGCACCCGTGATAAAGCCTTGCGCAGCGAGCGTCTCTGCTTGCGGCAGGTAAGGCACGCGCGAGGATTCAATCTTTACGGTCAGGTGGGAACCCAGCGCCATCTCGCGCGCGTGGCCGAGCAAGCCAAAGCCGGTGACGTCGGTAATCGCATGTACACCGGTGATGGAGGACAGTTCCTTGCCCGGCGTGTTGAGTTTGGTCGTGCTGGAGATCATCGCTGCGTAGCCCTCGGCATCGAGCACACCTTTTTTGAGTGCGGCCGACAGAATGCCCACACCGAGCGGCTTGCCCAAGATGAGTACATCTCCGGCTTGGGCATCCGCATTGCGCTTGATTTTGGACGGATGAATCAGGCCCATGACGACCAGTCCATAGATTGGCTCGACCGAATCGATGGTGTGGCCGCCGGCGATGGGAATGCCTGCCTCGGCACAGATGGATTCGCCACCGGCGAGAATGTTGCCAATGGTCTCGACAGGCAGCTTGTCGATCGGCATGCCGACCAGCGCCAGCGCCATGATGGGTGTGCCACCCATCGCATACACATCGGAGATCGCGTTCGTTGCCGCAATGCGGCCAAAGTCGAAAGGATCATCGACGATGGGCATGAAAAAATCCGTGGTCGCGATCAGTGCCTGATCATCATTGAGCTTGTAGACCGCTGCATCATCCGAAGTTTCGATACCGACCATCAGCTGGGGTGGTACGGGAAAGCCCTTGCTCTGCCGGAGGATGTCGGCCAGCACGCCGGGCGCGATTTTGCAGCCGCAGCCGCCGCCATGGGAAAACGAAGTCAGTTTCAGAGGTGCGTTCATGATGTTGTTCAGAGATCTCTGTGTTGCATTGATACGGTCATAATGACATGGGCTCCCGAGGGAGCCCATGAGGTCTGCTTTGGCCGGTATCAGCCGCGACGCGTATCGCCGCGCGAACCGCGTTCGCTGCGATAGCCGCTGCCTTCCTTGCGCGGCGCGGCGCCGGGTTTGGCAAAGCTGCGCTGAGCCGGTTTGCCGGGCTTGCCGCCACGACCATCGCCGGGACGCCAGCCGGGACGACGCGCAGGTGCCGCCGCCTTCTTCGGCTCATAGCCTTCAATCACATCGACCGGAATCGGTTGTTTGGTGAAGCGCTCGATGCGCTTCACGTGTACGCCCTCGGCATGGTTCACGAGTGAGACCGCGATGCCATTACGGCCCGCACGTCCGGTACGGCCGATGCGATGCACATAATCTTCAGGGAATTTGGGCAGATCGTAATTGAACACATGGGTTATGCCCGGCACATCAATGCCGCGCGCGGCGACATCGGTCGCCACGAGCACGCGCACCTGACCGCGACGCAAACTATTGAGCGTGCGATTGCGCGCGCCCTGATGCATGTCGCCATGCAGCGCGGCAGCGGCAAAACCGGCAATCGTCAGGCGATCGGCGATAGTGTCCGCGTCGCGCTTGGTCGCGGTGAATACCACGGCCTGGTCGATGTTCGTGTCGCGCAGCAGATGATCGAGCAGCCGGTTTTTATGCGACAGGTCATCAACGAAGTGCACACGCTGCTGAATGTTTTCGTGGCGTGTGGCCGCGCTGGCGATCTGGATCAGCTGGGGATCTTTGGTGATGCGACGCGCCATATTGCCCACCATGCCATCCAGCGTGGCTGAGAACAGCATGGTTTGACGCGTTTCTGGTGTCTTGCTGATGATGCGCTCGATATCATCGATGAAGCCCATGTCCAGCATTCGGTCGGCTTCGTCCAGCACCAGGATCTCCAGCGCTGAAAAATCGATCTTGCCGGACTCCATATGATCAATGAGGCGCCCAGGCGTGGCGACCAGAATCTCGGGATTGCGTGCCAGCAGCTGCATTTGCTTGGGGTAGGGCATGCCACCAAGGATGGACACCGCTTTCACGCGGCGCACGTGGACGCCGTATTTGTCTGTCGCTGTCGTCACTTGCAGCGCAAGCTCGCGCGTGGGCGTCAGCACCAGCATTTTTGGGCGGGCCGGCATGAAGCGCGGACGCTCACCGCGCGAGCGCGCCGATTGGGCGGCCTGATTCGGCGTTTTGCCGGCAGATTCGGCCGGCGCGCTAGCCAGCTTGTGCAGCGATGGCAGCATGAAGGCCGCGGTCTTGCCCGACCCAGTCTGCGAAGACACCAGCAGATCGCGCCCGGCCATTGCAGCGGGCAGCGCCTGCTGCTGAACGGGCGTGGGTTCGGTGTAGCCGGCATCGTTCAGCGCCTTGAGAACCAGCGGATGCAGACCTAGAGATTCAAATGTCATGTTTCGTCTTTCAAAAAAAGTCGGCGCGCAGGCGTACGCCCGCGACAGGATGTAGCAGCAAAAGAAAAAGCAACGCCAACCAGCGAAACAAACGAAACGGATCAAGGTTTCGGCACAAAAGCTTTGCGCCGGGACGGTGCTTAGTGGATCTGCACCAGGGGGCGGGAGGGCTTCAGAATATTGCTCAGGGTCTGCGTGCAGCGGTGCGCTGTTGTATCCAACGCGAGCCGAATTGTACAGCAAATTGGGATGGCTGTGGTTAGCGATGTGTTGCTCGGCGCTTCGAGGCAAAGACGCTGGACTCCGATCTGGGTCGGAGTGACATTTTTTCCAAGCGAGGTGGGCGCCGGAAGTGTCATTCCGGCGAAAGCCGGAACCACATCGCCCATGGGGCGGTAATTAGCGCTGGCGAGTCGCGCTCACTCGTCTGATCCCATCCCTGCCACCACCTGCGAAAACCCGCCATCGACATAGGTGATCTCGCCCGTGATGCCACCGGCCAGATCCGACAGCAGAAAAGCAGCGGCATTGCCTACATCATCGATCGTCACATTGCGGCGTAGTGGCGCATTCTCTTTGACGAAGTTGAGTATCTTGCCAAAGTCCTTGATGCCTGACGCCGCCAATGTCTTGATCGGGCCGGCCGAGATACCGTTGACGCGCACGCCGCGCTTACCCAACGATTCGGCAAGATAACGAACGCTAGCCTCCAGCGACGCCTTTGCCAACCCCATGGTGTTGTAGTTCGGCAGCGCGCGCAGCGCGCCGAGATACGAGAGCGTCAATAGCGCGGAATGGTTCGACAGCATCGGTAGCGCCGCCTTGGCCATCGCCGGAAAGCTGTAGGCAGAGATATCGTGAGCGATACGGAAGTTCTCGCGCGACAGACCATCGAGGAAATCGCCGGCAATCGCCTCACGCGGTGCAAAGCCGATCGCATGCACCAGACCGTCGAGCTGGTCCCATGACTTGCGCAGCTCGGTGAATGTGGCCTCGATCTGCTCATCACTGCCGACATCGCAATCGAATATCAGCGAGCTGCCGAATTCTTTTGCGAATTCGGTGATCCGGTCCTTGAAGCGTTCGCCCACATAGGTGAACGCCAACTCGGCTCCCTCGCGGTGGCAGGCTTGTGCAATGCCGTAGGCGATGGAGCGGTTGGACAACACGCCGGTGATCAGTATTTTTTTGCCTTGCAAGAATGCCATCTGAGACTCCCTCAACCCGGTGTGCCGGCAGGCTGCCGGCCAAAACGCGCCATTGTAGGGGTTCCGGTGGGTGCCGGGCAAATGGGCGTCACCCGAGTGTCGGCAACGCGTGACCGCCCGCCCTTTGGCGAAAACCGCTATCCTTGACGCGTTTTTGCTTGCGCTATCGGGCTCATGATCAAGATCTTTGCCAGTGCCATCCTTGTCGCCGCCTCGGCATGCGCGCCCGTCGCGTGGGCCGCGCACGCGTTTTCGCTGTATGACGTACCCAAGTATCCGCCCGGTTTTGCGCATTTTGAGTACCTCAATCCCGACGCGCCCAAAGGTGGCGATCTGTATCTCGCCAACCCCGGTCAGGCGAACAGTTTCGACAAGTTCAATCCGTTCTCGATGAAAGGCGTGGCCGCCGCCGGCGTGGCCAACCTGATGTTCGAGTCGCTCACGATCAGCTCAGCGGATGAAGTTGCGACGATGTACGGTTTGCTCGCGGAAGATATGACGCTCGCACCTGACCGAATGGCGATGACGTTTCGGATTAACGCCAAAGCCCGGTTTAACAACGGTGATCCAGTGCTCGCGGCGGATGTGAAGCATTCCTTCGACACGCTGATGGCCAAGGGTGCGCCGCAGTTCAAGATGATCTTCGCCGATGTGAAGCAGTGCGTTGTGCTCGACGAGCTGACGGTGCGTTTCGATTTCAAGACAAACAACCGCGAGCTGCCGCTGATCGTTGGCGGCATGCCGGTCTTTTCTCGCAAATGGGCGCAAGGCACGCCATTCGACAAGATACAGCTGGTCGCTCCGATCAGCAGCGGCCCTTACCTGATCGAAAAATACGATGTCGGCCGCTCGATCGCCTACAAGCGCAACCCGGCCTACTGGGGCAGCGATATTCCTGCAAGACGCGGAGCCTTTAATTTCGAGCGCATTGTGTACCGCTTCTATAAAGATGATGTCGCGCGCCTGGAGGCATTCATGGCGGGCGAATTCGACGTCGTTGTTGAATATCGCGCCAAGAACTGGGCGCGCATGTACAAGGGACCGAAATTCGAGAACGGCGAGATCATCAAGACCACGCTCAAGCACTCAAATGGCGCAGGCATGCAGGCCTTCGTGATGAACCTGCGCCGGCCGCAGTTTCAAGATGCACGGGTACGCCGTGCGCTTGGCTTGGCGCTGGATTTCGAGTGGATGAACCGGCAACTGTTCTACAGCCAGTACACCCGCATCGACTCTTTTTTCAGTAACTCTGAGCTCGCGTCGCGAGGCACGCCCTCAGAGGCGGAGATGAAACTGCTCGAGCCGCTGCGGGATCAGTTGGATCCTGCCGTGTTCGGTCCGGCACCGCTGCCACCGAGGACCGATGCGCCAGCCTCGCTGCGCGCCAACCTGCTGCAGGCCCGCGAGCTATTGAAACAAGCGGGCTGGGTCTACCGCGACGGCGCACTGCGCAATGCGAAGGGTGAGGTATTCAGTTTCGAAATCATCGACGATCAGTCAGCGCTGTCGCGCATTATTGCGGTCTATGTGCGCAATCTCGAGAAATTGGGCATACGGGTCAGCCAGCGAACGGCCGATTTTGCACTAGTGCAGAAACGCATGGAAGAGTTTGACTTTGACATGACCAGTCAGCGTTTTCCTGATGTGACCAGTCCGGGTAACGAGATGTTTGACATGCTGGGCTCCAAGGCTGCAGATGAAAAAGGCTCGAGCAATTACTGGGGCTTGAAGGATCCAGCGGTTGACAAGCTGGTGACTGCGCTGGTGCGAGCCGAGTCGCGTGCAGAACTGGTCGCGGCATCGCGTGCGCTGGATCGCGTGCTGCTGCACAAGTACATCGTGGTGCCGCACTGGTACTCGGCGACACACCGAGTCGCGTATCGCAATCGCTTTGGCATACCGAAGGTCTCACCGAAGTATTATCAGGCGGATCCGTATGTGATTTCCAGCTGGTGGCAGGTCAAACCGCGTAAAGCTGATTAAGTCGAAAGACGCAGGGTCCCGGCCTGCGCCGGGACGACGATGTTCAGGCCGGCAGTACCTGAAACGTCATCCCGGCGCAGGCCGGGATCCAGTGACGTTGAACCTCAATGTAAAGAACTACAGACCCATGAACCTTTGGTCCTACATACTGAAACGAATGCTGCTGATGATCCCGACGCTTTTGGGCGTGATTGCGATCACCTTTGCGGTGATCCAATTCGTTCCCGGCGGGCCCGTTGAGCAGGTGCTGATCGAATTGAAGAAAGGTCAGACGGGCGCCGGCGAGTCCTCGGGGGGTGGCGCGTCGGAATATCGCGGCAGACAAGGTGTCGATGCCGAGCGTGTGCAAGAGATCAAGGCGCTGTATGGCTTTGACAAGCCGCCCGTCGAGCGTTTCTGGAGCATGCTGAAGGGTTTCGCAAAGTTTGACCTCGGGCAGAGCTTTTATCATCACAAAGACGTATGGGAGCTGGTGAAATCCAAGCTCCCGGTCTCCATCACGATTGGGCTGTGGACTTTCTTCCTCACGTATTTCATCTCGGTGCCACTGGGCGTGGCCAAGGCGGTGCGCGAAGGTAGCCGCTTTGACAGCATCACGAGCACTATTGTGCTGGTCGGTTATTCCATCCCCGGTTTTGTGCTTGGGGTGTTCCTGCTGGTCGTGTTCGCGGGCAGCAGCTTTGTGCAATGGTTCCCGCTGCGCGGATTGACCTCGGATGATTGGGAAACGCTGTCCTGGTTTGGCAAGGTGAAGGATTATCTATGGCATATCACCTTGCCCGTCACGGCATCCGTCGCGGGCTCGTTTGCCGTGATGACCATGCTGACGAAGAACACGTTTCTCGAAGAGATACGCAAGCAGTATGTACTGACCGCGCGCGCAAAGGGCTTGTCCGAGCGAGCGGTGCTCTACAAGCATGTCTTCCGCAATGCGCTGATACCGCTGGTGACGGGCTTTCCGGCAGCGTTCATCGGCGCGTTCTTTGCCGGCAGCTTGCTGATCGAGACCTTGTTCTCGCTCGATGGCCTCGGGCTCTTGTCGTATGAATCCGTGGTGCGACGCGATTATCCTGTTGTGCTGGGCACGCTGTATCTGTTTACGCTGATCGGTCTGGTGGTCAAGCTGCTGGGTGACCTTTGCTATGTGTGGGCCGATCCGCGCGTTCAATTCGAGAGCCTTGCGCGATGAATTCCGAATCCCTGTCCACGCTCGCGCCCTCGGTGTCGCCGTCACGCCGTGTCTGGTTACGTTTCCGGCAAAGCCGTCGCGGCTACTGGAGTCTTGTCATTTTTGTTGTGCTCTTCGCGCTTAGTTTGTGCGCTGAACTGATCTCGAATGATCGTCCGCTGGTTGCGCGCTACAACGGCCAGCTGATGTTCCCCATCATGAACGACTATTCCGAGACTGCCTTTGGCGGAGATTTCGATTCGCCGGCGGATTATCTCGATCCTTTCATCCAGCAGCAATTCAGCAAGCCGGGTAACTGGGCGATTTATCCGATGAATCACTATCGCTATGACACGCTCAATTATTTCGCCAAGTCGCCTAATCCCGCACCGCCCACCGGTGACAACTGGCTGGGCACCGATGATCGCGGCCGTGACGTGTTCGCGCGGCTGCTGTACGGATTCCGCGTCTCGATTTTGTTCGGGCTGGCGCTGACGATCACTGGCATTGCGCTGGGCGTAGTCACGGGTGCAGTGCAAGGTTATTTCGCCGGCAGGACAGACCTGCTGTTCCAGCGCTTCATGGAGATCTGGGGCTCGATGCCCGAGCTGTACTTGCTGATCATCTTTGCGTCGATCTTCGAGCCCAGCATTTTGCTACTGCTGTTGCTGCTCTCGCTGTTTGGCTGGATGGGCTTGTCCGATTATGTGCGCGCCGATTTTTTGCGTAATCGCCATCTCGACTATGTGCAGGCGGCGCGAGCGCTGGGCTTGTCGAACGGGCAGATCATCTGGCGGCATGTGCTGCCCAACAGCCTGACGCCAGTCGTCACTTTTCTGCCATTTCGCATGAGTGCTGCGATTCTCGCGCTGACCAGTCTGGATTTTCTGGGGCTGGGCGTGCCGCCGTCCACACCCAGTCTCGGTGAGTTGCTCGCACAGGGCAAGAACAATCTCGATGCGTGGTGGATTGCGCTGTCCACCTTTGGCGTACTCACCATCACGCTGCTGCTGCTGACAAATATCGGCGATGCGCTGCGCAATTCGCTGGATGTGCGGAGGAAGGCATGAGTCTGCTGAGCGTCCAGAACCTGTCGGTGCGTTTCGGCGATTCGACCGTCGTCGACCGGGTGAGCTTCGACATCCACGCGGGAGAAAAATTTGCGCTGGTCGGTGAATCCGGTTCAGGCAAGACCGTCAGTGCCTTGTCGCTGATGCGTTTGCTGCCCGAGGCAGAGATCAGTGGTGAGCTGAAGTTTGAAGGCGAATCGATACTCCAGAAGTCCGAGCCCGAGATGCGCAGTCTGCGCGGCAAAGATATTGCGATGATCTTTCAAGAGCCGATGACAGCGCTGAATCCGCTGTTCACCATCGGTAACCAGATCGCGGAAGTGCTGATGCTGCATGAAGCGCTCTCCGCGCGCGAGGCTGCGAAGCGCGCGGTGGAGTTGCTGGACAAGACGGGCATTCCTGAACCTGCACGTCGCGCCATGTCGTATCCACATCAACTGTCAGGTGGCCAGCGGCAGCGCGCGATGATTGCGATGGCACTGGCCTGCCGCCCCAAGTTGTTGATCGCCGATGAGCCCACCACGGCGCTGGATGTAACGATACAAGTGCAGATACTCGAGCTGCTGAACCAGTTGCAGCGCGATGAGCAAATGGCCGTGCTGATGATTACGCACGATCTCAACCTCGTCAGGAGTTTTGCTGATCGCGTCGGCGTGATGCAGCAGGGCCGGCTGATCGAGACCGCAGATACGGCCACGTTGTTCTCGGCGCCGCGTGAGTCCTACACGCAGCGACTACTGGCCAGCCATGCGCGGCGCATGGCGTCCGATCCGGAGCCCGGCGCGCGCTTGCTGCTGGAAGCGAAAGCGCTTCGCTGCCGTTTCTTCATACCGCAAGGCTGGTTCCGTCAGCGCGAGTTTGTCGCGGTCGAGCATACCGATCTGTCACTGTCACGCGGCGAGACGCTGGGCATCGTGGGCGAATCCGGCTCGGGCAAGTCCACATTGGGCATGGCTTTGCTGCGTTTGTCTGTTGCGCAGACCGAAGGCCAGATCGACTTCGATGGAAAGCGCATCAGTGAGATGTCCAGCGCCAGCCTGCGACCTTTGCGCGCGCAGATGCAAGTCGTGTTTCAGGATCCGTTCGCGTCGCTGTCGCCGCGCCGGACGATTGAGCAGATCGTCGGCGAAGGGCTGGCGCTGCACCAGCCGCAGCTGTCACCCGAGGCGCTGCGTCAGGCGGTCGCCGATGGGCTGAGTGAAGTAGGTCTGTCGCCGGAGATGATGTCGCGCTATCCGCATGAATTCTCCGGCGGGCAGCGGCAGCGCATCGCGATTGCCCGCGCGCTGGTCTTGAAGCCCGCCATGATCCTGCTCGATGAGCCCACTTCATCGCTCGATGTGTCGGTGCAGTATCAGGTACTGGAGCTGTTGGCTGAGCTGCAGCGCAAGCACGGGATTGCGTATCTGTTTATCAGCCATGATCTGGCAGTCATCCGCGCGATGGCACACCGTGTGATTGTGATGAAAGACGGGCGGGTGGTGGAAAGTGGCACGACATCCGAGGTGCTCTCCGCGCCACGCGAGAGCTACACCCAGCGTTTGCTGGCGGCGGCGGAGTTCAGGGAACTGACAGCGCCGGTCTGACGCCTGTCGCCTGCCGATCTGCTCAGATCAGCGCTGAGTGCGCTTGTGCTCTGATTCGCCGTGGGCGGGGCGGCGCTTGTCGGCGGGCTTTTCTGTTTTTTCCGCTTTGGCTTTGCCCTTGCCCTTCTTCGGCTGACGAATTTCAAGCTTCAGAGACTGCCCGGGAGTGAGCTTGTCATTCTTCAGCTCGTTCCAGTGCCTGATCTCGGCGACCTTGACTTTGTAGCGCTTGGCGATGGTATCGATAGTGTCTCGCTTGCCGACCTTGATCGTGATTTTCTTGCGCGGCGGCTCATCCGGCTCGACGGCCAGCATGGCGTTATCCGCGACTTCCTGACCGATGTCCTTGTCGGGCGCTGTGGGCGGCTTGGGCACCAGCACGGTCGAGCCGGCCTTGGGATGCATGTTCGGCGGAATAGCGTTCGCCTCACGGATCACTTCGGGCGTGGTCTTGAACCTGGCAGCGATGCTCTCAATGCGCTCGCGTGCGACGGTCACTTTATGCGCGGTCCAGCTGGACAAGGCCTTGGTCCAATTGGACAGGTTTTCCTTGAACTTCTCCGCATTTGATTGCGGCAGCAGGATCTGCGTGCTGGGACTGCCCGTGATCACCGGGCGATTGAACTGCGGGTTGAGCGCCTTGAATTCTTCCATCGGCAGCTCGGCCAGTTGCGCGGCCAGCTTCACATCGATATCGCGCGTCTTCTTGATTGATACGAAATAGGGTTGATTCTCGACCGTCGGCAGCTTGATGCCGAATTGTGCAGGCGAGGCGATAATGTTCTTGACCGCTTGCAGCTTCGGATAGTAATTGCGCGTCTCCGAGGGCATGTAGGCCGACAGGCTGTTGAAATCGGTCGGACGCCCGGCGGCCTCGGCCTTGGCTATTGCGCGCGACACCGAGCCCTCACCCCAGTTGTAGGCAGCCAGTGCCAGCTGCCAATCGCCGAACATGCCATACAGCCTTTGCAGATAGGTGAGCGCAGCATTGGTCGATGCCAGTACATCGCGACGCTCATCACGGAAGGCATTCTGCTTCAGGTTGTAGTCGCGCCCGGTACTGGGAATGAACTGCCACATCCCTGCGGCCTTGGCGCTGGAAAAGGCTTGCGGATTGAATGCCGATTCAATGAAGGGCAGCAGCGCGATCTCGGTGGGCATCTGCCGCTTCTCGAGCTCTTGTACTACATGGAACAGATAGCGCGACCCCCGCTGGGATATGCGCTGTATGTAATCAGGACGTGCGCTGTACCAGGTGGTGTGCGTAGCCACCAGCGGATTGTTCAGGTCGGGGATGGCGAAGCCTTTGCGTATCCGGTCCCACAGATCGAAGCTCTCGATCTGAATATCATTCAGCTCGAGCGCATAGTCTGGAGGCAGGCTGAGCCCATCCAGTCCGACAGGCTGATTGTTCAGGGTCCCGCTCTCGTCAGTCGAGGGAGGAATCGTCAGATCAACTGGGTAGGCGGCGGGCGTGATCAGTGTCAGGCTGGAGAGGATCGCAAGACATGTCAGCGGTGTGGATCGGGTTCGGTACATCGGCCTCGGAGAGTCACCAGCGAGAGGCGAGGCCTGTCGCGGTGCTAATTGAATTCGCGCAAGTGTAGTGAAGCATACGAAAGGCCGTCAAGGGAAATGTCGGTGAATTATCGGATTTTGAGTGACACTTTGCTAACGATAGCTGCAAAGTCAGCTTTGACATCCGATCAGCGAAAAGAATTTTTCCATTCCCTGAGTGCCGCGAATGCTGCGACCGGATCATTGCTGCTCAGATGCGCTTGCGCGCGCAGGGTGTTCACGATACCTGGCTCGCGATAGCGAAGAAAAGGATTCGTCTGCTTTTCTTCGCCCAGCGTCGAGGGCACGGTGCGCTCGCCGCGCTCACGCGCCGCTTGTGACTGTTGCAGGCGTTCGGCAACTGCCGGATTGTCTGGCTCGGCGGCGACTGCAAAGCGCAAATTCGACACCGTGTATTCATGCGCACAATAGACTTTCATTGAATCGGGCAGTGCGGCCAGCTTGGCCAGCGATTGCGTCATTTGTTCGGCAGTGCCCTCGAACAAACGTCCGCAGCCGCCTGCAAACAAGGTATCGCCGCAGAACAGCCAGCCATCGTGATGATCAACATAAGCGATGTGTCCCGCAGTGTGTCCAGGGACATCGAGCACGCTGAGCGAGATCGATGGCTTGGTCAGCAGCACGGTGTCGCCTTCGGACACCCGATGCGTGACCCCGGCAATTTTTTCTTTGGTGGGTCCGTAGACCGGAATATCTCGCTGTCGCAGCAGTTCGGCGACACCGCCCGCATGGTCGCCGTGATGATGAGTGAGTACAATAGCGGTCAACGTCAACTGTCCCGAAGACAGCGCCGCTTCGACCGGCGCGGCATCGCCAGGATCGACCACCACAGCGTGACGGCCATCATGGATCAGCCACAGGTAATTGTCGGCAAAGGCTGGGATAGCAGTGACTTGCAGTGATGCATTGGCTGACATGAGCATGAACCCAAACGCGTTGGAAAATCCGATTATATCGCTGGCCTCCTGGTTCGATACGCCGCCGGGGCGCTATGCGCGCGCGTGGGAGCAGATGCGGCTGAATGAGTTGACTGCAGATATTTTTGGCTACAACGCGCTGCAGATCGGTATGCCTCACTTCGATACATTGGCCGCCAATCGCATGCCCAACCGCTGGATCACTGACAGCCTCTTGTGCCCGGCCGAGGCCGAGCGGCAGGTCGTGCTGGTGCATGATTTTGCTGAGCTGCCATTTGCCAGCCAGAGCCTCGATCTGGTGGTGCTGCCGCATGTGCTCGAATTCGCCGCCGAGCCGCATCAGGTACTGCGCGAAGTCGAGCGTGTGCTGATCCCGGAAGGACAGGTGATCGTCTGCGGTTTCAATCCGGTCAGTCTGTGGGGCATGCGGCAGGTGGGTGGGCGCATGACGGGCGCACACTTTCTGCCACTGAATGGCGAATTCATCAGCGTGCCGCGACTGAAAGACTGGCTGAAACTGCTGAACATGGAAATCAATCGCGGGCATTTCGGATGCTACGCACCGCCCTGCATGACAGACAAATGGCTGGAGCGTTTCGCTTTCATGGAAAAAGCCGGTAATCGCTGGTGGCCTTATCTGGGCGCACTGTATATCGTGCAAGCGATCAAGCGCGTGAAAGGCATGCGTCTGATCGGGCCAGCGTGGGAGAAGCGCGGCGCGCGTGTGCAGCAGGGCGTACCGGTCACGAACCGGATGAAAAACGAGCACCAACACGAAAAAATCTAAATGAGCAAGGTCGAAATCTACACGGACGGTGCCTGCAAAGGGAATCCCGGCCCCGGCGGCTGGGGCGCCTGGTTGATCGCCGGTGAGAACAGCAAAGAGCTGTGCGGCGGCGAGCTGAACACGACCAACAATCGCATGGAGCTCAAGGCCGTCATCGAGGCGCTGAATGCGCTCAAGCGTCCATGCGACGTGATCGTGCACACCGACAGCCAGTACGTGCAGAAGGGCATCAGCGAATGGCTGGAAGGATGGAAGGCGAAGGGTTGGCGCACCGCTAGCAAGGCGCCGGTGAAAAATGTCGATCTGTGGCAGGCTCTCGATGAGGCGCAGTCGAGGCACACGATAGAATGGCGCTGGGTGAAAGGGCATGCCGGTCACGAGGGTAATGAGCGTGCGGATGCCTTGGCCAATCGTGGGGTTGAGCTGGTGCTGGAATCCGGCCTGCGCCAGGATGACGATTCATAAGCCGGAACGCTTCGACAGGCGCCACGCGTGCGTGGCGAAGCCCCTGTCTCACCCTGGCGAAAGCCGGAATGCAGGGTTACCCCGGCAGTGACCCGCTCCATCAACATGACCAACACTGATACATGATGCGACAAATCGTCCTCGACACAGAAACCACGGGCCTGAATCCACGCAGCGGCGACCGCATCATCGAAATCGGGTGCGTCGAGCTTGTCAATCGGAGGCTGACGGGGAATAACTTTCATTACTACATTAATCCCGAGCGCGATTCCGATCCGGGGGCGTTAGCAGTTCACGGACTGACCAGCGAATTTTTAAGCGACAAACCCAAATTCGCCGACATCGCCAGAGCGCTGTGCGACTACCTGCGGGATGCAGAGATCATTATTCACAACGCGCCATTCGATGTTGGCTTCCTCGATGCAGAATTTGAAAAACTCGGCTTGCCTAAATTCGAGCAGCATGTGCGTTCGGTCACGGATACGCTGTTGCAGGCAAAAGAGCTTCATCCCGGCAAGCGCAATTCCCTCGACGCGCTGTGCGAGCGCTACGGGGTATCGAATGCGCACCGCACCTTGCACGGCGCTTTGCTTGACTCGGAGCTGCTGGCCGAGGTGTATCTTGCGATGACACGCGGGCAAGACAGCCTGGGCATGGATCTGCATGTCGACCTCCCGGCCGAGGGTGGTAGCGGGCAATCTGCGCTGGCGGAGATCATCGTGCTGCCGCCATCGCCGGAAGAGATAGCTGCGCATCAGGAAATGCTGCAGGCACTGAACAAAGAATCAAAAGGTGCGTGCCTCTGGCTACAGGATAGCCATTGACGACCTGAATTGAAGCCCGGTGGGGTTTATGCGATAATGCGCGCCGTCCTGGGAGGTTAGCTCAGGGGTAGAGCGATCGCCTCACACGCGATAGGTCGCTGGTTCGAAGCCAGCACTTCCCACCAGTCTTAAAAAAAACCGGCTTGCAGCTTGTGCACGCCGGTTTTTTTACGTCCGCTTCCGACTGACCGCAGCTCCCGGTCGCAGTCGCTTGTGCCCGAAGCTGCGGGCGAGTTTTTTTAGTGGCGGCGTTTCTTCACTGTGGCCACGGGCAGAGATGCGTGCGGTCGTATCTGATCGCGGAACCAGATGCTGCGGTCCATTGCCGATCAGATCGGTGCGTCCCATACGCTTCAAACCTTCGCGTAGAGCCTCCCAGTTCGCCGGATCGTGGTAGCGCAGTAGCGCCTTGTGAAATTTGCGGATCTTCGCCAATCGTGGCGTCTCAACGGTTTCCGAATCTTTGGCAATCTTGCGCAAAGGATTCTTGCGCGTGTGGTACATCGTGGTCGCCATGGCCATCGGTGTCGGCAAAAAAGTTTGCACCTGATCGAGCCGAAAATCATTCTGCTTCAGCCACAGGGCAAGGTTCAGCATGTCGTCATCTGTCGTGCCCGGATGCGCGGCAATGAAGTAAGGAATAAGGAATTGCTCCTTGCCTGCTTCCTTAGAATACTTGTCGAACAATTCCTTGAAGCGGTAGTATGAGCCCATGCCCGGCTTCATCATCTTCGACAGCGGACCCTCTTCGGAGTGCTCCGGAGCGATCTTCAACAAGCCACCGACGTGGTGCGTAGCCAATTCTTTCACATATTCGGGTGAGCGTACTGCGAGGTCATAGCGCAGGCCGGAGCCGATCAGGATTTTCTTCACGCCCGGTATCGCGCGCGCCTTGCGATACAGCCGGATCAGCTTGCTGTGATCGGTATTCAGATTGCTGCATATGGTTGGATACACGCACGACAATCGACGACAGGATTCTTCGATGCTCTTTTCTTTGCAAGCCATCCGGTACATATTGGCCGTCGGTCCGCCCAGATCCGAGATCGTTCCGGTAAACCCTTTGGTCTTGTCGCGAATGAGTTCAATTTCTCTCAAGATGGAAGGCTCCGAACGGCTCTGAATGATGCGACCCTCATGCTCGGTAATTGAGCAGAAGGTGCAACCGCCGAAGCAGCCACGCATGATATTCACCGAGAAGCGAATCATCTCCCAGGCCGGGATTTTCGCCTTGCCATAGGAAGGGTGCGGCGCGCGTGCGTAGGGCAGGTCGTACACATAATCCATCTCATCCATCGCCAGCGGCAGCGGAGGTGCGTTCAGCCACACATCGCGGTCCGCGTGTGCCTGCACCATCGCACGCGCATTTCCGGGATTGGATTCAACATGAAACACCCGCGAGGCATGCGCATAGCTGACCGGGTCTTCCTTCACCACTTCAAAGGCAGGCAGCCGGACGACGCTTTTAGAGCGAATCTCTTTCTGCTGCGCGAGCCGCTCTTCGCGTGACATCAGTTTGATGGGTTTGACTTGCGGAGCCGTATCCGCAGCGGACTCGGTACCGCAGGCCTCCGGCTGCTTTTCCTTCATCTCATAAGGATCGGGATGCGGTTCTACCTTGCCCGGGGTATCGACGCGAGTCGAATCGATTTCTGACCAGCCCTCTGTCGGTTTCCAGCCGCGCGGCACCATGAAGGCCGTGCCTCGTAAGTCACGGATGGTTTTCACTGGCTCACCCGCCGCCAGCCGGTGCGAGAGTTCCAGCAACGCGCGTTCGGCATTGCCGAATAAAAGAATGTCGGCCTTTGAATCCATGAGCACCGAGCGGCGCACCGTGTCCGACCAGTAGTCATAGTGCGCGATGCGGCGCAGGCTGGCTTCGATACTGCCGATCACGATGGGCGTGCCGGGAAAAGCCTCACGCGCTCGCTGCGCATAGACTGTCAGCGCGCGATCTGGCCGCTTGTCGGGTGCACCACCGGCAGTGTAAGCATCCTCCGAACGCGGCTTTCGGTCGGCCGTGTAGCGATTAATCATCGAATCCATATTGCCTGCCGTAATCCCGAAATACAGATTCGGTTTACCCAGCGCCCGGAAAGGCTCGGCCGAGTGCCAGTCCGGCTGGCTGATGATCCCCACACGAAAACCCTGCGATTCGAGCAAGCGCCCGACCAGCGCCATACCAAAGCTCGGGTGATCGATATACGCATCCCCGGTGACCAGAACGATGTCGCAGCTGTCCCAGCCGAGCTGATCCATCTCCGCCCGGGACATCGGGAGGAAGGGAGCGGGCGCGAGATCCGGCCGGTGAGGCAGGTAAGAGCGCAAATGGCGGGGCTGGGCGGTCATCGGATGCGGCGGCAGGAGTTCAGGGCCGAAGTATGCCAGTGATGCGCGGCGGCTGCTCGTATGGGCATGACCCGACCCTCGCAAACCTCGAGCCGGGTCCGCAGATGAGGATTTGCATCGATACGGAGGGTGGTCAGTACGCCGTCCTACCGCTTATCGGCAGTCTGTCGCCTTGTCAGGGGCATGCGTGGGCCGTCATTAGCTTTCAGGTGCCATTTGCCAGGAACACATCGAGCAGCGGTTGCACCCATTCATGTTGTGTCCGTGGTTTGCGACACGCGTAAGCATTAGCCCATACATTCTGTGAGGAAAAAAATGTCAGTCCCTTCAATCCACGGTCCGAAATTTAATAGCCATGCCTATTCAGAAAAGATACCCGGCGCGGGAATCAAAGAATTTTTTACTGGAAAAAAAGAGCCATTGAATGTTCTTTATATACAGGGACTGGATGACAGCTTTGGGAAAACAAAAAAACTTAGCAGAGAGCACTTGGACGAGAGCATCAGATCTGGAGAGATAAAAATTAATGATCTTGACGGAGCTACCTCTCACGATAAATTAAAAACACTCGAAAATACCTTGCTGGCTCTAAGGCAGAAAGGCAGGATTAACAATGCAACGCAGATTATTTTGTCGTGTAAGCCTGGCGAAAATGCTGGTGAGCTAAGTATAGGTTGTGATGAAAATCAAGGTGCTTGGAAGATAAAAGATACTATTGATGCTATTCGGGGAGGCAGAACAGAGGGGCAGGTGCGGTCATCATCAGATTTTGATGGGGTCATCCATATTTTTGGGCATGGTCCAGAGGAATTCAAGCTAGAAAATAGAAAAGAATTCGGAAACGTTTTAATGCATGCCTCGGGAAAGTTCAATTGGAGCCATCACCACGCTTTCATGATTGGTCATATTGCAAGAGCATCTCGAAATATAGAAAACGAAGCACCTGAGAAAATTGCTCGACAGGTGAGGGATGCCCTGCAGCCTTATGCGGGATATCCGATTTACAGAATAAGTAATGAAAAGGTAAAAATCAAATATCCTACGTTTCGCAATCAATCATCAGAAAGAATAAGTTTTTATGTAAATTCCATTAAAAACCATAAAAAACCAATCGATATGCTTATTTCTAGCGTCGAGAGGGACAGCCTGGAGACTTTGGCAATTCGCCTCAAGACTGGTGATTTATCCAGTCGACTCAAAGATAAAAAACATGATCTGGCCAGCTTTGAGATTTTGAAAGCCAGATTGCTGGGGGCGGTTGTTTGCTCTAAAAAAGATCAAGAGGCTAAATTGAAGTTGCTTACAGACGAGTTAGGTATAGATTTTCGTGGGATTGATCCTGAATCCTGGATTGGGACTGCTCTTCAAGCAGAAATAACTCGAAACCGGGATAGGCTTGATCCAACTTTATTGAGTTTTCTGCATAAATTGAAATTTGAGGTCATTTTCGGAAATGATCAGCACTATTTAAATTTTATTGAGAAGAAAATTACGGAAGGAAGATTGCCTGAATTGATCCAGAAATTCCCAAAAATATTGACTGAGCGTCTTAACCAACTGGATTGTCGGCAGGTTTTGAAATTGACCCATGCTGCGTTCAACTCTCCTGAGTGTCAATCAACAATCGGATTACTACGGAGTTGTGGTCTCAAATTTTCTATGTTGACTAAAGATCAATTGCGGGATCTGGCAAGGCGATTTACCTTAAATCCATCGCAGCATGTTCCCCTGGTAGATGGGCTGGCACAGAACGGGGCTGCCTCAATCATAGAAATTCTAGGAGAAAATAAAAGGACGAAATTTTTATATAATTTCCTTTCTTCGGATACGAATAATCAAGAGAAAATCAGGGAAAAACTGACGCAAGGAATAATCGATGGAGAGGATCTCGTAAAGGAATTGGCGCAGGAGGCTTTTACTGCAGCGATTCATTTTCAAAATCTGAAGCCAATTAAATTTTTAATCGATTGTGGTCTGCAGCCGGATTTTGATATTGACGGCGGATATACGGTTCTTCATCACGCATGTAAGCATTTTTCTGACAACCCTTCTGCGGTTTTAAAGGTTATAGAATTATTCTCTGACGCTGGTGCAAATCTGCACGTGAGGTCGCGTTATGAATTTACTCCGA
>JACCDH010124778.1_pt1 | contig 34989 bp, 38 predicted proteins | sample 7442481 | NCBI WGS metagenome assembly JACCDH01 (sample SAMN15323433, study PRJNA562643) | freshwater metagenome | isolation source: river surface water | place: USA:Blue River Watershed | collected 2017-08-15
GCCATGCAGAATATGAATCCCTGGCAGTGCAGTTGTCACAGCAACCCGACCGTCTGAAAGATATCCGCACACGCATGCTGGCACAGCGAGAGCCGGGAGGGTCATTTGACATGACCTTGTTCACACGGGAACTGGAGCAGAAGTATCTTCAGTTGGTTCGATAGGTCTTTGTTGCCCTAGTGCTGCAATTAGCTTTTCGATCATCTCGGCATCCGCAAAAAAGGTGAGCTTGTGGCGATAAATATCTTCCAGATCTACTACGATGAGGCAACGCGAAAGGCGCTGGATCCGGGGTTTATTCCACTCGATAACAGTCACAGTGAACGCCCTGACTGGTATGAGTTCTGGCCTATACGGAAGCTGCTGAAAGAAACCCGCCTGAGCGAGAACTCTTGGTATGGCGTCGTTTCGCCCAAATTCCATGCCAAGACCGGATTTGACAGCCATTATCTGAAACAAGCGATCACGCAATTCGACAAAGAAGCGGATGTTGCGCTGTTTTCTTCAACCTGGGATTTCATCGCATATTACCGCAATGCCTTTGAGCAGGGAGAAGTATGGCACGAGGGTATCACCCAGGTCGCGCAGAAGTTCTTTGATCTGGCGGGCCATAAAGTCGATTGCGCCAACATGGTTCACTACTCTAAGAATTCAGTGACCAGCAATTATGTGATTGCAAAACCCGTGTTCTGGCGCCGCTGGCTGGAGCTGGCAGACAAGCTGCTGGAGATATCTGAAAGCCCAACAGAGTTCGGCGCGATATTGCGCGGCGAAACTACCTACGGCCCTCAGGCGATACCCTTCAAGGTGTTCATTCAGGAGCGTATTGCTCCGGTACTGCTGGCGACAGAATCTTTCCGCGTACTTGTGCCCGATCAGAGCTATTCGCGAGAGCTGTTTACGCATCTGTTCCACAACGATTTAAAAACAAGAAAAACCTTGCAGGCCTGCGATCTGCTGAAAGAGTTCTACTGTACTTCAGGCGATCCTGAATTTCTGTCGGCCTACCAGAAACTCAAGGCCAGCATACCCATCAAGCCTACGCGCTTCCGCTGAGGCACTGAATTTTAAAAATGAAACGACTCAGCCTCATCACCCATCATTACAACTCACACGACAAAGCACAGCACTTGCTTGATCATCTGGCCTCCATCAGCAAGGATGTGACCGATCAGATCGAGATCATCATTGTTGACGATTGCTCTGAACTGCGCCAACCGTTGAATTCGCACGGGCTGGATCTGAAACACTTGCGCGTGCTCGATGATATTCCCTGGAATCAGGCGGGAGCCCGCAATCTGGGTGCGGTAACCGCCAATGGCGAATGGCTGCTGTATTTCGATATGGACCAGCTGATTTCGGAATACGGACTCAGCTATGTAGTCAATCACGCAGGTTCGCTGGACCGTCGCCTGATGTATTTCTTCCTGGTAGAGAATTTCGTAGACAGTAACATCAACGAGCAACTGGCTGTGCATCCGAATACCTTCCTGGTCAATGCGGTGCAGTTCCGGATCGATGGAATGTATGACGAAGACTTTGCCGGCCACTATGGGTACGAAGATATTTATCTACCCTACCTCTGGGAAAAAAATGGTGGCATGAGAGCCATGATCGGGGAAATTCCGTTTTTCAGAGATCAGGATTTCAAGACCACGAGCCTGAGTCGCGATCTCGAGCATAACAAGCAGGTATCCCGGATGAAGTTTGCCAAAGGCCTGAAGCGGCCGAAAAGCTTTGTCAGGTTTGAGTGGGAAGTGGTGCCCTAGACGGGGACGCATCCAGACAAAGCTGAGACAAAAGGAACAGCAACATGCGCATAGCCTCCATCACCGGAGCAAAAAACGAATCCGACATCATCGAATCGTTTATCCGCCATAACGGCCGTTATATCGATGATTTTTACTTCGTCGATGACTCAGTGGACAAGACGCCAGAAATCCTGCAGCGCTTATCCGCTGAGGGATTCAATATCCACAAGGTCAACCTGGACACCCGCGATTATCAGCACAGCAAGGTGATGACCAGCGTCACGCGCTACATCAATACGGAACAAAAGTACAACTGGATTTTTTATCTTGATGCCGACGAAATCCTGTACGCGCCCTCCAAAGAAGCTTTCGTCGCGATGCTGGAAGCAAACAGCGGGCATCAAGGGGGAATAATCCGGCACCTTGAGTTCGCATCGAATGGCCGGCCATTTTTTGATTCGCTGAATCCGCTAAAGGATTGCTTCAATATCCGGTCGATCCAGAGCCAGACAAAAAAGATATTTATTCGCGGCGACCAGTTCGATAAGGTGGTGATCGGGCCCGGGCAGCATGATGCGTTCAGGCCGGACGGGCAGGTGCTCAGTTATTTTGAGTCCGGGATGAACCTCGGCCATTACCCTGTCCGAAGCGCAGCCCAGTACGTCACGCGTAGCATTATTATTTATGCAAGCCTTGTCGCCAAACTGAATAAAATCCCGGGCGAGGGGAATCACGCGGTGCGCCAGTATGAATGGCTGAAACAGCGGGGTTTTGAAGTCACGCCGGAAGATGTCACCAGCTGGGGCCTGAAATTCGGTCTGGACGAAGTCACCGGGCCGAGCTGCACTCTGACCCAGCAGAGGCCGGATTATCTGGCGGATATCAGCTGCCGTTATCTGGATTTGTGCCGACGGAATGAAAACCTGCTATTGGCGCTGGAGCTGGAGCGGGTTTCAAATCTGTTAAGTGATTTCAGGCATAAATCACATGCGGCACTGGAAACTATGCGCGGACTGTTCTGAGATTAGTCTCTAACACAAAGATAATATTATCTAAAGCGTTGTGACCGGGTATTTTGGCGATTGCCTCGAGTAAAATATGACGTTATCCAATTAATCCCGCACCGCAGAAATGCCGACATTTTTGCAGTGACGGATCGATGGCCTGTAACTGGCCACCGGGCATTTTCAGGGCAGCTAGATGAATTACCTTGTTACTGGTTGCGCCGGCTTTATTGGCAGCAATCTCGTTGATCGTTTTCTGGGCGATGGACATCGTGTCACCGGAATAGACAATTTTTCGACCGGGCAGCGCAGGTTTCTTGAAGGCGCATTGGCCCATCCCAACTTCCGGTTGGTCGAGGCCGATCTGTTACAGCCGCAGGATTATGCGGCCGCCTTTGCGGGTGTTGATGCCGTTTTCCATCTCGCCGCGAACGCAGACGTGCGCTTCGGCATCGATCATCCTCGCCGCGACCTCGAGCAGAACACCATCGTCACCTTTAACGTTCTGGAGGCGATGCGTGAGCACGGTGTGAAGAACATTCTGTTTTCTTCTACGGGCTCAGTCTATGGTGAGGCGCCCGTCATACCAACGCCGGAAGATGGCCCCTTTCCGGTTCAGACGTCTTTGTATGGCGCCTCCAAGGTAGCGGGCGAGGGCTTGATCTCCGCCTATTGCGAGGGCTTTGGTTTTCGCGGCTGGATATTCCGGTTTGTGTCGATTCTGGGCGAGCGTTACACGCATGGCCACGTGTTTGACTTCTACAAAAAGCTGAAGGCCGACCCGACTCGGCTGCCTGTGCTGGGCAATGGCAAGCAGCGTAAGTCCTACCTGTACATCCAGGATTGTATCGACGCCATTCTCACGGCGTTTGAAAAAGCGCCGGACAAAGTCAACGTCTTCAATCTTGGCGTGGACGATTACTGTGAAGTGAATGATTCGATCGGGTGGATCAGTGAAGCATTGAATGTCAAGCCTTCGCTGGAGTATTCGGGCGGCGATCGCGGCTGGATCGGTGATAACCCGTTCATCTTCCTCGACACCAAAAAAATTCAGGCGCTGGGCTGGAAGCCTAAATGCAGCATTCAGGAAGGCGTGCTGAAAACCGTGGACTACCTTCGCAACAATGAATGGGTATTCGAGCAGCGCGACTGACCTGAGCGGACACCGAGACCAGAAATACCAAACATGGCATCAGCACTGACAGGCAAGACCGCAATCATCACAGGAGCAAGCCAGGGACTCGGGCAGGAAATTGCGCGCACGTACGCCAGAGCCGGCGCGCATCTGGTGCTCGCGGCGCGCGACGAATCCGCGCTGGAAAGCCTGGAAAAAGAATTGAGCGCCAACGCGGGCAGCGGACAAAAGATCGTCGTTCGCGCGTGCGATGTCACTGACGAAGCCAGCCCTCAATCGTTGGCCGAGACAGCCGAGCGTGAAACGGGTGGCCTGCACATCCTCGTCAATAACGCCGGTATCTGGGGCCCAAAAGGCGAAGTCGAAGAGGTCGACTGGGCCGAGTGGGTCTACGCCGTGCAGATCAATCTGCTGGCCTCCGTGGCGATGTGCCGCGCAGTGCTGCCGGCGCTAAAGCGCCAGCGCTACGGCAAGATCATCCAGCTCTCCGGCGGGGGTGCGACAAAGCCGATGCCAAGGACGAGCGCCTATGCCGCCTCCAAAGCTGCGATTGTACGTTTTGCCGAGACGCTGGCCGAAGAAGTGCGTGATATGGGTATTGATGTGAATGCCATAGCTCCCGGCGCGATGAACACTCGCATGCTGGATGAAATGCTCGCGGCCGGCCCTGAAAAGATCGGCGAAGCCGCCTATGCGGGCGTGCTGAAGCAAAAGGCCAGCGGCGGTGATTCCCCGGTCAATGCGGCAGAGCTGGCACTATTCCTCGCCACCCCCGAAAGCGACGGTATCACCGCAAAACTGATCAGCGCCGTGTGGGACAACTGGCGGGATTTTCCCAAGCATCGAGACGAACTCGCCAAGAGCGACGTCTACACATTACGGCGCATCGCCGGACGCGACCGAAACATGAACTGGGGCGACAAATGAGCACCAGACAAGCGCTCCGCATAGGCATCATCGGGTGCGGCCTGATTGGCCAAAAGCGCGCCAATGCGCTCGGCGAAGGCGGTCAGCTGGTGGCCTGTGCCGATGTGAACAAGGCCCGAGCCGAAGCGCTGGCGGCCAATGCCGGAGCAGCCGCGTACGACAACTGGCGAGAGCTGCTGTCTGACAAAGACATCGATGCGGTCGTGATCGCTACGCTACATGATTCACTGGCAGAGATCACACTCGCCGCGGCGGAAGCCGGTAAGCATGTGCTGGTCGAAAAACCCGCCGCACGCAACCCCGAAGAACTCAAACCCGTAATCGCCGCCGCCGAGAAGGCGGGCGTCAAAGTTCACGTCGGATTCAACCATCGCTACCACCGCGCGCTGCAAAAGGCCAAAGCCCTGGTGGACTCCGGTGCGATTGGCGAGCTGATGTTCATTCGCGCGCGTTACGGCCATGGTGGTCGTGTCGGCTATGACCGTGAGTGGCGCTCTGACCCGAAGCTTTCCGGTGGTGGCGAGCTGATCGACCAAGGGCCGCATGTAATCGATTTGTCGCGCTGGTTCCTGGGAGATTTCAGCGAAGTCGATGGCTATGCGCATACCTATTACTGGGACATGCCGGTCGACGACAACGCCTTCATGACCCTAAAGACGGCGAAGAAGCAGGTCGCCCACCTGCAAGTGTCGTGCAGCGAATGGAAGAACCTGTTTTCGATGGAGATCTATGGCCGCGACGGCAAGCTCGATATTTCGGGTCTGGGTGGCAGCTATGGCGTGGAGCGGCTGACCTGGTATCGCATGCTGCCCGAGATGGGCCCCCCGGAGACGACGGCGTGGGAATACCCGATGGCCGACAACTCCTGGGCGCTGGAAATGGCCGAGTTTTACGAGGACATCCACCTCAACCGCGAGCCAGCTGCAGGACTGAACGACGCGCTGGCAGCGCTGGAAGTGATAAAAAAAATCTACAAGGAGTCTGGCTATGATTTTGGTGCGTAGCCCTTTGCGCATTTCACTGGGCGGTGGCGGCACTGACCTGCCTTCGTATTACCGTGACTACGAGGGCTTCCTGATTTCCGCGGCCATCGACAAGTATGTCTATGTGAGCGTGATGCGCCCCTTCACCGAAGGTATCTACCTGAAGTACTCGCAACTAGAGCATGTAGAGAGGATCTCCGATGTCCGGCATCCGATCATTCGCGAATCGCTGGACCTGCTGCAATTCAGGACGCCGCAGGTAGAGATCACCACGCTGGCCGATATCCCGGCAGGCACAGGACTGGGCTCGTCAGGCAGTTTCACCACCGCCTTGCTGAAAGCGCTGTACACGCACCGCAAGCGCCACCTTCACCAGGAAGAGCTGGCCGAGCTGGCCTGCCATATCGAAATCGACAGGCTGGGCGAGCCCGTCGGCAAGCAGGACCAGTACATCGCCGCCTTTGGCGGCGTGACCAGCTTTACCTTCCACAAGAATGACAAGGTCACCGCAGCACCGCTGGCCATCAGCATGGATACCCTGCACGAACTGGAAGACAACCTGCTGTTGTTTTTTACGGGGTTTTCGCGCAGCGCCAGCGGCATCCTCGCCGACCAGAACACGCGCTCTCAAAAGCATGACAGCGACATGCTGAAGAACCTGCACTACGTGAAAGAGCTCGGCCTGCGCAGCAAAAAAGCACTGGAGATGGGCGATACGAAGCTCTTTGGCGAGATCATGCACGAGCACTGGGAGCACAAAAAGCGGCGTTCCGGTGGCATGAGCAATTCACGCATCGACGAATGGTATGAGCTGGGCATGAAGCATGGCGCCATAGGCGGCAAGCTCGTCGGCGCCGGTGGCGGTGGCTTCCTGATGTTCCTGGCGAAGGACAGAACCGAGCTGCGCCGCGCGATGACGATTGCGGGGCTGGAAGAAGTGCGCTTCAAGTTCGATTTTGAAGGCACCAAGGTCGTGACCTCGTCCTGATGCTGCCAGTTGCAATACTCGCGGGTGGGTTGGCCACCCGGCTGCGGCCCATCACCACGACGATCCCCAAGGCATTGGTCGAGGTTGCGGGCAAGCCCTTCATCCGCCATCAGCTGGCTTATTTGAAGGCGCAGGGTATTTCTGAAGTGGTGATGTGCATCGGCTATCTGGGCGAGATGATCGAGGCCGACGTAGGTGATGGATCGGCTTTCGGATTGAAGGTCAGTTATTCACCCGATGGCGACAAATTGCTGGGCACCGGCGGCGCGCTGAAGCAGGCGCTGCCCATGCTGGGCGATGCGTTCTTCGTGCTGTATGGGGATTCTTTCCTACCGATTGATTTCACGGCAGTGGAGCGGGACTTCATCAGCAGCGGCAAACCCGCGTTGATGACGGTACTGGAGAACGGTAGTCGCTGGGATAAGAGCAATGTGGTGTACCGCGATCATCAGATCGTTGAGTACAACAAGGCGCAGACTCGGCCGGAGATGATGCACATCGATTACGGGCTGGGCGTTATGAGCCGTGAAGTATTCGACCAAACGCCGGATGGAGAGGCGTTCGACTTGGCGCAGATCTACCACGAGCTATCGGTTGCCGGTCAGCTGGCAGGCCATGAAGTGCACCAGCGATTTTATGAGATAGGTTCTTTCGAGGGCCTGAAGGAAACGGAAGAGTTCCTGAAGAATCTGTAAACAGCTTTGAAAAATTAAATAACGTATCCCGGGACAAGAACACTATGAGTTATGCAAAACAACATTTGACCGAAGCGGTCGAGATCATCAACAAGCTGGATGTCAATGCAGTCGAAAAGATGGCTGATCTGCTCGCCGAAGTCAAAGAAACGGGTGGACGAATTTTCTTCCTCGGCGTGGGCGGCAGCGCCGGTAACTGCGGTCATGCAGTGAATGACTTCCGCAAAATCGTTGGCATCGAGTCCTACGCCCCAACCGACAACGTCTCCGAGCTGACCGCGCGCACTAACGACGAAGGCTGGGCAACGATATTTGCCGAGTGGCTGAAGATCAGTAAATTGACCGCCAAAGACATGCTGTTCATCTTCTCGGTGGGCGGCGGCAATCTGGAAAAGAACATCAGCCCCAACCTTGTAGAAGCCCTGAAGTATGGCAAACAGATTGGCAGCAAGATCGTCGGCGTGGTGGGCCGTGACGGTGGCTACACAGCGCAGGTGGCAGACGCTTGCGTGATCATCCCCACGGTTAATCCGGACAACGTCACGCCCCATTCAGAAGCATTCCAGGGCGTGGTCTGGCATTTGCTTGTCTCGCACCCGAAGCTGAAAGCAAAGCAGACCAAGTGGGAATCGGCGACTGGCGTCGCTCTCGCCAAGTAAGTCAACAACGCGATGAACAAAGCGGTCTTCCTTGACCGGGACGGGGTGATCAATCGCGCCATCGTGCGCGAGGGTAAGCCCTATCCGCCAAAAGACCTGGGCGAACTTGAAGTACTGCCCGGCGTGCCCGAGGCATTGGCTGCGCTTAAACAGGCAAATTACAAACTGATTGTCGTGACCAACCAGCCTGACGTTGCGCGGGGCACGGTCAAAAAAGAAGTCGTTGAAGGCATCAACCAGCACCTGAATGTCGCGCTGCCGCTCGACGAATTTCGTACTTGCTATCACGACGACCGTGAAGCCTGCGACTGCCGCAAACCAGCGCCGGGCGCATTGCTGGCGGCAGCTGCGGAATACAGCATCGACCTGAATTCAAGTTACATGGTGGGTGACCGCTGGCGCGATATCGAGGCCGGGCAACGGGCAGGCTGTAAAACAGTATTCATTGATTACGGATATTCAGAAAAACAACCAGAGCAAGTGGACTTCCGAGTCCAGTCATTGAAAGAAGCAGCGCTGGTCATCTTGGGAGAAAAGCAGTGAAAAAAATCGAAGACCTGAAAGTCAAGATCTTTGCCGATGGTGCGGAAAAAGCCGGCATGCTGGAAATGGCTGCCAAGCCGTACATCAAAGGCCTGACCACCAACCCCACCTTGATGAAGAAGGCGGGTATCACTGACTACAAAGCCTTCTGCAAAGACATCCTCACCGAGATCAAGACCAAGCCGCTGTCATTTGAAGTCTTTACCGATGAGTTCGACGATATGGAGCGTCAGGCCATGGAAATCGCCAGCTGGGGCGATAACGTCTACGTGAAGATTCCTATCACAAATACCAAGCAGCAGCCTTGCTATCCGCTGGTGAAAAAGCTCGCGCAAAAGAAAGTGAAGATGAATGTCACGGCGATCATGACGCTGGCGCAGGTGCGCGATGTCGTGGCTTCACTCGATCCGAATGTGCCGAGCTATGTATCTGTGTTTGCAGGCCGAATTGCAGACACGGGTATCGATCCGGTGCCGCTGATGGCAGCTGCTGTTGAAATGCTGAAGCCAGCCCCGGCTGCTGAACTCATCTGGGCTAGCCCGCGCGAATTGCTGAATATTTTCCAAGCGGACGCGGTTGGGTGCCAGGTGATCACAGTGACCACCGATGTGCTGAAAAAGTTGGAGCTGGTCGGGTATGACCTTGACCAGTATTCGCTGGATACGGTGAATATGTTTTATTCCGACGCGGCCGCGGCAGGATTCAAGATTTGAGCGAGCGCGAGCTGTCCGGCATGAAGATCGCAGCAATATCTGGTGTCAAGAACGAGGCCGACATCGTCGAATCGTTCGTTAGGCACAATGCGAAATTTATCGATGATTTTTATTTCATCGATGATTCAGTTGATGGTACGCCTCAGATATTGCAACAACTGGCAAATGAAGGCTTCCGTATCTCTAAAATACGTTTCGATACTCGAGACTATCAGCACAGCAAGGTAATGACTAATGCGACTCGCCTGATAAACCAAAAGGGCCAGTACGATTGGATTTTCTTGCTCGATGCCGACGAGATTCTCTACTTCCCGGACAAGGAAAGTTTTTTAGAAAACTTGTCTCGTTCGAGGACGCAGTCAGTGGGCATTATGCGCCATCTCGATTTTTCGCCGAACGAGCGGCCATTTTTCAGTTCGGCGAACCCATTGAAGGAATGTTTTAACGTTAGAGCCGGTCAGTATCCCGGAAAAAAAATTTTTATTCGTGGCGATCTTTCAATGCAGGCAGTAATCGGTGTGGGCCAGCATGATGCGTTCCTACCGGACGGCCAAGTCTATGAATATTTTGAATCTGGAATCCAGTTGGCGCATTTTCAAAAACGGACTGCAGTTCAATGGGTTACTAGAAACATCTTGAATTACACAGGACTCATTGCAAAACTTAACAAGATACCTGGAGAGGGAATTCATGTAATTGAACAGTTCAACCGCATGAAAGCTGCCGGATTTCCTATCGATCAGGCCTCATTCATCAATTTAGATGAATTGACTGCTGATCTTCCTGTGCACCTCGGCGATATAGAGTGCAAATACCATCATCTTGCTCAAAAGCATGAGGTGAAGTTATTGGCGCTGGAGATGGAGCGAATGGCCAATCTGCTAAGCGATTTCAGACATTCTGTATTTCGTGCGGTGGAATCAAGTCGCGAGATAGAAAAGCTAAAAAATTTGATTAGCAAATAACGCGGCACATATTCTGGAACCTTTTTAAGAGCTTTGCACTTGGGGCTTTGGGTATAACTAAAGAGACTTAATGAAACTGGTATCGATTTCCTGCATCAAGAATGAGGCCGACATCATCGAGACATTTGTCCGGGTGAATGCGTCTTTCGTCGATACCTTTCTTTTCGTAGATGATTCCGAGGACGCCACTGTCGATATACTGAGCCGGCTCGCAGCAGAGGGATATCGCATCATCCGATTGCAGCGACCGAATAAATCAGAGCCGTATCGGCAGGATCAGATGGTTTTGGCTTCCATTCGTTTCGTGCTGGACCAAAATATCGAAGGAGATTATTTCCTTCTGCTCGATAGCGACGAATTTCCTAAATTCACAGATCGGCAACACGCAGCTCGCGTGCTGGCTGAGATTCCGCCCAATCACGTCGGGGCGTTTCAATGGGAAACCTATGTTCCGGACACGTTAGATTTCGATAAAACCGTATGTAACGGGCTTCAGACAAGGTTTCGCCGCAGGGTACCAGAGGGAACCGTCTACGAAAAGGTGGTTATTCCCCGGTCGTTAGCGCGCGATGTGCTCGTCTCTGTTGGATCCCATGCTGCCGCGAGAATTGACGGACAGCCACTCGGAAAGCACTTGCTCACAGAAAAACTTGCACATTTCCCGGTGCGCAGTTCAACACAGATCATCAAGAAGAATGTCTCTGCGGTCTATTGGTTGATGCGTAAAGAACTCCGCTTCCCGGGTGAGGGATATCACGTCTTTTTGGTGCTTAAACAGCTTTTGGACAGCGGCTTCGATCTGTCGCTCGACTCGCTTCGCAAAGTGGCGGTTGATTACGCAAATGAACAAGGGGCGACCGCCCGGCTAGGAGAAATGCCTACCTGGGTACAGCACTACGAACTGCGTTACACCGATCTTGCGTACGGCAACCTTGTCAAGAGCCTTTGCGCGATGCTTGTCGATAGCTGGACCAAGCCCTTCACCCCTGCGCAGAACCCTGAGCTTATCAGCGTACTGTCAAATAACAGACTGTAATGCCATGGAACAGACCCCTTTACATGATGTATGCAATATCAATCTGTTGGAATGTATTCCGCGGACGGCAAATAAACTTGTCGAGGTTGGCTGTATGTCGGGTGCGCTTGCGCGCGAATTCAAAAAAATTAACCCTGCTTGCGAGTATTTTGGTATCGACATTGAACCACGATATATCGAACACGCTAAACGATATTGTGATCGCGTGGATTCATTCGACATCGAGCAGAAAGATCACTATTTTTTTGAGTCGCTCAAGGATGTCGACTGCTGGATTTTTGGTGATGTACTGGAGCATCTGAAAGATCCTTGGGAGGTTTTGCGCAAGATAAGAAGCGTGCTGCCACCTTATGGTTGCATCGTTGCCTGCATACCCAATGCACAGAACTGGTCGATCATAACCAAACTTGCTATCGGCGATTTTCGCTATGAAGATCATGGTTTATTAGATCGTACTCACATCCGATGGTTTACTCGGCAGACAATCATTGAGCTGTTCCGGGATACCGGATTCACCATTCAGGTGCTAAATAGCCGAACCTTCGGCGAACCTGAGCTAAGCAAACGAATTTATCCGCTGCTGGGGGAAATAGCACGGTCGTGTGGAGCGAATCCTGAACTCGCTGTAGCCGATGCGAAAACATTTCAGTTTTTGCTTCGTGCTATTCCAACCAGTGCTACGTCACAATGATCTGCTGGTCAAACCAACTTTACAAATGAAAAAAATCCCGAATATCCAAACAGGCAAATCATGAGCGAATCGCGTTATCAAAATCTCTTCCGGGATGCCTTGCGAATAAGGCTAGTCGAGGAAAAAATCATTGAGCTCTATCCAAGCGATAAAGTACAGAGTCCTGTCCATTTATCGATAGGTCAAGAAGCTGTAGCCGTAGGCGTATGCCAGCACTTGAATAAAGATGATTGGGTATTTATCAATTACCGCGGACATGCTTTTTACCTTGCCAAAGGGGGGCCATTGCCAGAATTTTTTGCGGAGCTGATGGGCAAACTGTCAGGTCTAAGCAAAGGTAAAGGGGGGTCAATGCATTTGGCTGCTCCTGAAGTGGGGATTATGGGTGCTTCAGCGGTTGTTGCATCAACGATCTCGCACGCGGCAGGCGCGGCGCTCGCATCAAAGATTCGGCGGGAGAAACGGATTTTTGTTGCAAATTTTGGCGATGGCGCCACTGAGCAGGGGGTTTTTCACGAGACTCTCAACTTCGCGGCACTACACCAGCTACCAGTGCTTTTCCTTTGCGAGGACAACGAACTTGCAGTTCATGCCTCGAAGGCCGAACGTCAGGCTTATCGTTTACGACAGTTGGTCGAAGCATACGGCATCAAATACCACGATCTTGAGGAAGGTTACGACCTGCTGAAAATACATGATGTCGCGGGCGAGGCGATTGCATCCATCAGGCATAGCGGACATCCTGTATTCCTCCATATAAAAACTGCGCGCTACAAAGAGCACGTAGGTCCCGGCGATGATTTTCATGCAGGTTACCGGAACGAGGCTGACATCCGTGCCTGGCAAACGAAGGATCCGCTCTGCAGCGACCGCGTGCTGAGGGAAAAACTGTCCGCTGAACTTGCAGCCGAAATTGAACAGGCGGTCCGATTCGCAGAAAAGGCCCCGTTGCCCACAGAAAAGGAGCTGCTAAGCGATGTCGAATAGAACTTACCGCGAAGCGCTTTTTGCCGCTATGTGCGAAGCCATGGATAGCCGAGACAACTCCTTGCTGATTGGGCAGGGTGTCACCGACTTCAAAGGCATCTTCGGCACGGTTACCGGTTTAGCGCAGCGTTATCCTTCGCGCGTGATCGAGACGCCGATTGCGGAGGATTCTGTTGCAGGCATCTGTATAGGTGCGGCATTGAACGGCATGTACCCCATCAACACGCACATTCGCGCTGATTTTGGTCTTCTGATCTTCAATCAGCTAATCAACCTCGCTGCGAAGTACAAATACATGTTTGGTGGCCTCTTCGAGGTGCCCATGCTGATCCGCCTGGTGGTCGGCCGGAGCTGGGGTCAGGGAGCGCAGCACTCTCAGAGTTTGCAATCACTGATGGCGCATATCCCGGGATTGCGTGTTGTTATGCCCTCCACACCGGGCGCTGTGTTGTCAACTTACCGCCATGCGATACAGCACCATCGCGGCCCTGTGGTGAGTCTTGAGCATCGCCTTCTCTATGAACTGAGCTTTGACAGCGCAAGCGACGTACTGGATAAACCGTTCGGCTCGAGGATCATCAATCCTGGCCAGGATCTGACCCTGATTGCTACCTCTGTCATGGTTCTTGAAGCCAAGCGAGCTGCCAAACACTTGGAGGAGCAGGGGATTTCAGTCGAGCTCATCGACCTGCATTCGATCTCACATCCTGACCGAGACCTGATTCTCAGTAGCTTGCGCAAGACCGGCAAGCTGCTTGTCGTGGACACCTCCTGGCAGGCCTATGGTGTAGCAGCTGAAATTAATCGCCTCGTCAGTGAGATAGATCCCGCACTGCTAACGAAGCCATCAGTCAGTCTTGGCATGAAACCAGCGCCATGCCCCACGGCAAAAGCTCTGGAGGATATGTACTACCCCGATGTGTACGACATCGTAGCAGCCGCAGCAATGCTTGTGCGGGACCAGACCGCGAAAATCAAGCTGCCTGCAAAACAGTCAATGACGGACTTTTACAAACACTTCAAGGGACCGTTCTAAAACACGGACGCATACATACGAAAGATATTATGAAACTGACGGTAAATCTCCCAGCGGATGTCATCGACACGTTGTCGGCTAAATCAGCGATCGTAACCGGCGGCACCGGAATGATCGGTCGTGAAGTTGTTCGCTTGCTTCTCGATGTGGGGTGCAAAGTCACGAGTGTCTCTCTAGACGACTTGCAACCTGATCCACGAGCCCAGTATATCAAAGGAGATCTGTCCGACCTGCGCTTCTGCCTCGACGTAACGGACGGAATAGATTACGTATTTCATGTGGCAGGTATCAAGGGTTCCGTCGTGGTCACCAAAGAAAAGCCCGCTAGCTTCTTTGTGCCCCTGCTGATGATGAATACCAACATGCTGGAGGCCGCGCGCCGCAATAACGTAAAAGCCGCGTTATATACCAGTTCCATCGGCGCGTATCCGTCAGCAGAAGTCTTTCGTGAATCCGACAATGACTTCAGCCAGCCGCCTATGGATATGTTCCCGGGCTGGGCCAAGCGTATGGCAGAGCTGCAGGTGGAAGCATATAAAATACAGTACGGATTGACTAATTTTTCGATAGTTCGACCGTCGAATATTTATGGATCCGGCGATAACTTCGATGAAGCCAATGCAATGGTGATTCCATCGCTGATTGCGAGAGTCGCGCGTGGAGACAGCCCGGTGCTCATTTGGGGCGATGGCTCCGCCGAGCGCGATTTTCTCCATGCCACAGACGCGGCGATCGGAATCATCCTTGCTTGCGTGCGCGGCACAGACTCAAAGCCCGTCAACCTTGGCTGCGGTTATGGAATCACGATCCGGGAGTTAGTGGAAACGCTCCAGAAGGTGACACCTTTTGAGGCTTTTTTCGATACATCGAAGCCCTCAGGATTCAAGAAAAGAGTCATGGACCAGACACATGCCGAGAAACAAATTGGTTTCAAACCTCAGGTTTCACTGGAAGACGGACTGCGACAAACCTGGCAGTGGTATCTGGAGAACCAGCAAGAGCATTTAAAGAAGCAGAATTATTTTCTATGAAAGAATCATGAAAATAAGCCATCTCGAAGAAAAGGCGCTCTTTCTAAGACGTACCTCTCTGGCGACAGCGCTCAAAGCCGGTAAAGGCCATATACCCCCTGCATTTTCATGGGCAGATATAGCTGCCGTTTTATTTTATGGGGGCGTTCTTCGGTTTCGAGCTGAAGATCCTCGGTGGCAAGGGCGTGATCGTTTTTTGCTTAGTAAAGGGCATGCGTGTTTGACGCTGTACGCCGCGCTTTCTGATCTTGGATTTTTCGCACCCGAAGAGTTGGATAATTTTGCAGGTAATGGAAGCCTCTTGGCTGGCCATCCTGACATAGAGATTCCGGGAGTGGAAGCGTGCAGTGGATCTCTCGGACATGGGCTCGGTGTCGCGGCAGGAATGGCGCTTTCAGCGAACCTCACAAAATCCGAATGGAAGACCTGGGTATTGATGGGGGACGGGGAATGTCACGAAGGGTCTGTGTGGGAGGCTGCTATGTTTGCTGGTCATAGAAGACTCGGTTCGCTCATTGCGATTGTCGATAGAAATGGATTGGGAGCTACGGACTATACAGAAAATTATGCGAGTTTAGATCCTCTAGACCAACGTTTCGCATCCTTTGGCTGGGAAGTTTGTAGCGTCGATGGCCATGACTACGCGCAACTGATCTCAGTGTTTTTAAAAGCGAAAGATCGCTTACCGAAAGAAAAACCATTGTGCATCATCGCCAATACGACCAAAGGCAAAGGCGTGAGCTTTATGGAGAATTCGAAATATTGGCACCATCAGATGCCAAAGGGCGCCCAGATAGACCAAGCCTGGCAAGAGCTCGGGGGACAGCTATGAGGATTCCCAAAAAATACGAGTCTTTAACTCGCCAAGATTTTCGAGATGCAGTATTCGGCGCCATCGAAGAAATTATGCGCAGCGACACATCAGCAATCTTATTAACAAACGACATGGGCGCGGTCGGCCTGGATCGGATTGCTGAATTCGCCCCAGAGCGAGTAATAAACGTGGGTATCACTGAGCAAAACATGATGAGTGTTGCAAGTGGACTCGCTTTATCCGGACATCGCGTATTTGTCTACGGGATTATCTCACATATTATTTTCCGCGCGTTCGAGCAGATAAAGCTTGATATTTGCGTACAAAACCTCCCGATCGTGATCATCGGAGTGGGGGCTGGTCTTGCTTATGGAGTAGACGGTCCTACGCACCATGGTACGGAAGATGTTGCCGCTCTTCGAGCGCTTCCGAATATGACCATCTACAACCCGAGCGACTGTGCAATTGCGAAAGAATGTGTAATCTTGGCTTACCAAAATGCTTCGCCTGGATTTGTGCGGATGGACAAGGAAAACGTGCCTGACATATTGCCCGCAGTTGCTTTTGGTAAAAGTATCCAATGCGGATATCGAATAGTCGGCAATCTCGGTAATGGATTGATTGCAGCCACTGGTATGACTACTTGGGCTGCGCTACGTGCCCAGGAAATTTTGGAAAGTAAAAGTGTGTCATGTGCAGTCATTGATGTACACCGATTGAGCCCGTTGGGCCTCGAAGAAATTTCCAGACATGACTCACCAGTTGAATGGTTATGCGTAGTCGAAGAGGCAGTCACCAATGGTGGTCTGGCAGATCTTTTCGCCCGAGCCTTGGTCGGCAAAAAACTGAAATTTTTTTCTGCGAAAAATATCGGCAACCGTTTTCTGCTTGGATCAGCAAGGAGAGAATGGGTTTGGAAGACATATGAGCTTGATGGTTTATCCTTGGCTAATTCAATTTTGAGAGCGCTACAAAAGACCTAATTTCTTTATGACAAAAATATCTGAGGACGAGCCAAATAACAACTACTTACTCGAAAATAATATTGCAGATTTGCCTCCCATTGGCTTGGGAACGATGGGTTATGGCGGATATTTTAAAAGAAATGAGTCCAATTTTGATCATTGTCTTGGTTTGCTTGCGCACGCCTACGAGCAAGGCATCCGAGTAATTGATACCGCAGAAGTTTATGGTGAAGGGTCTGCAGAAGAGATTATAGGGTCACTGCCAGCTAGCGTTAGAAGTAATCTGTTTATAATGTCGAAGTTTTCGCCGGAGAATAGCAACCCTAAGGATATACGGATTGCCCTTGACAGAACTTTGAAAAGATTAGGGCGACCATTTGTAGATGTATACCAGCCTCATTGGCCAAGTACTGAAATCGGCCTACCTGAGATTTTAGATGAACTGATAAAACAAAAAGATCTCGGAAAGATACGCTACATTGGGGTTTCAAACTATTCACCTAAAGCTCTAGAATCTTTACCAAAAGACCTGCGAGCAGAGATCAAATTTATTCAGTCAGAGTTTAATCCCATAGAATCTTCGGCGCTCAATCAATTTAAGCCGGTCATAGAAGCTAATGATGGCTATTTGGTAGCCTATAGTCCCTTCAGGGATGGCGAGATATTCAGAGTATATGGCGCCGACAGACTGCAAGAATTGGCAGTGAATACCGGCTGTACACCAGCACAGTTAATATTATTATGGGTGATTCGTTCAGGCAAGGTTTTAGCAATTCCAAAATCGATGTCGCTTGAGCGAATCAACGAAAATGCGCAAACGACAAACAAATCACTATCGGATAAAGACTTTGCTTTGATATCAGAAATCTTCAAAGTAAAAACTGCAAAAATTCCAGTGAATATGATAATCCAGGAGAGCGAACAAGGATCAGATAGAAAAACATATTTGACTCTCCAAGAAGCAATCGCAAATCGTTTCGGGTTGTATCCGGGGCCGATCGAAATCGCTGAGGAGATCGCAGCAAATAATGGAGAGCTGTCAAAGCCGGTAAAGGTAAGGCTTTTGCCGGATGGGCGCTATACCCTAGTAGAAGGTAGGCTGCGCTACTGGGCTTGGCGAATTTTGCATAAAGATGCTGAGCCTATACCTTCAGTAATTGTGGAGTGAACAAATGGAAATTAAAAGAGACACAGACATCAAACACTACCAAAGTCAAGAAGAAGTAAGTCGTCGTAACGAATTAACGCATTTATTAAAGTTTAATCCTATACCCGATGAACAAATCCTGGAAAACCTAGGGTTGTTTTTGGACTCAAAAAACCTGTCTCGTATCCTTTTCATGAACCATTTGTATGAGATGGTGGTTGACGTCCCGGGCGTAATCATGGAGTTTGGCACAAGATGGGGACAAAACGGCGCTCTAATGGCCGCTTTACGCGGCATTTACGAGCCATTTCATCGCCATCGAAAAATAGTTTTATTTGACACTTTTGCTGGTTTTCCAATGCTGACGGAGGAAGATGGTAAATCTGATTTGATGAAGGTTGGGCAGCTAAAAACAACAGCAGGATACGAAGAATATCTAAATAAAATCATGTCGGCTCATGAAGAGCTTAATCCTATTTCGCATATAAAGAAGTTTGAAATATGCAAAGGTAACGCGATTGAGACACTGGCCCACTACCTAAATAGGCACTGTGAAACTATTGTTGGGCTCGCTTACTTTGATTTCGATATTTACAAACCTACGAAAGAGTGCCTAGAACTAATAAAGCCGAGATTGGTAAAAGGATCGGTGATTGGATTTGATGAACTTAACGATCCAGATTCGCCTGGTGAAACAATCGCTCTGATGGAAGCGATTGGGCTTACCAATATTCGTTTGCGGAGGTATAGATACGCTTCTCGAGTTTCGTATTTTATTGTCGAATGATCTATTCGAAAATGGACAGAAACATGAAATCACGGGAGTTTTCGAATCGAATAGACCATGAGCACCTCGAAAATATTTTCCAGGTTAAGTTTGACGCTGACTTAAGGGAGTTCATCAATGGCTTGAGTCTTTATTATCGAGAGCTAAACAAAAGTGAGCGAGATGAACACATTCTCAAATACTTGCAATTCTTGTATGGCGATATTGAGTCAGCGGGTCCACAAAGAAAACCAGTTTGGGCAGCAGGGTGGGCCGAAAATCTTGAGGGGTTTGTAAGGTCTGGCTTGGATCTTACCGAGCTCACGCCTCATTATTACAGACGCGATAATGCGATTATGCGGATAAACGGCGAATTTGTGGAGCCACAGGATGTTTCGTTCGAAGCAAAGTTTCTAGCAATCGTACACAAGATAATTAGCAAGTTTTACCTCTCCTCATATGATGTCATTTATGAATTAGGCTCCGGACCCCTTCATAACATCGTTGGGTTCGCAGGAGAGCTTAAGGGGAAAAAATTCATCGCAACAGACTGGGTAACTCCCCCGAAGGAAATTGCAGAAATTATAGAAACTAATAAGTTGCTACTTGGTTTCCAATCGCATGAATTCGCTGGGGCTGTCTTTGATTTTAATGAACCGAGCGGTCTCGTTCTATCAGAAGAATCGATAGTGATGACGTTCGGAAGTATGGAGCAGTTAGGGGAGAACTTCGGAAATTTATTAGCTTTTTTTATGAGCCAGCCCGCTAGAGAGTTCCTACATATCGAGCCAATAATTGAGCTTTACGACAGATCGAAGTTATTCGATGATCTTGCGTATCGGTATTCAATCAAGAGAAACTACCTTTCTGGATTTTATCCAGCGCTTCATAGGCTGCAGGTAGAGAAGAAAGTAAAAATATTGGAAGAAAGGAAAATATTGGGGAGCGGCTTCCATGATGGATGGACACTTATCCGTTGGAGGAAAGAATATTAAATATATACGCTTTTTGAACAGACATCACTCGTCAAGGCTGTGTACGAAATCAGAGAGGCTAATAACGAAAAAAATCGATGATTTTTCAGTCACAGCGCCGATCTTTGCCGAAGACTATCGACACTACAAAGAGAAATTCAATAAAAGACAGTGCGCTTGTTTGCCTTAAGCGTTCAAACTCGTGGTGTGAACAATGAGACCTATTTTGAGCGTCATAATTGCAGGTAGAAACGATAACTATAACATCGACAACATATATCGAATTGACACAGCAATAAATCATACCGCTTCGCAATTAGAAAGGTTAGATGCAACCGCCAAAGTTGAAATAATCCTTGTCGATTTTCAAGGTGATACACCATTATATAAGGAGCTGTCGCTATCGTCGTTAGGCGCTCAAATAAGTCGGTCTATTTTGGTGCGCGATTCAAAGCTTTTGGAAAATAATAGAGATTTTGATAGCGCGACCGCAATTAATATTGGAGTAAGGAGATCGAAAGGTCAATTCGTTGCGGTACAAGGACTTGATCTCATGATGCCTTATTTCGGCTGGAAGAATCTCTTGCACATACTTGAGGATCAGACCGATTTGTTTAGGAAATTGCAAGGCTCCTTGATGCTTACGCCAAGACGGAAAATCCCATACAGTATTTGTGCTCGTCGCCCGGATGTGAAACAGTGGGACCAATGGTTAATGTGCCACGCCCATACGATCTGCTACATGGAAGCTCATCCATACATCGGATCTGGGATGGGCTCCCTAATTCTCAACCGCAAACTATACGAGCAATTGGGTGGTTTGGATGAGAGGTTCAAAAAGTGGGGATTCACCGATAACGATTTTGTATTACGTGCAAGTCGCCTTACGGCTGTAATTGATTTGGGTGTGCATGGTATTGTTCACTACAAGCCGGACTACAGTCCCGGCGGTAAGCGCCAGTCTTTATTAAGTGATCCTTTGGCATACAACCCCCATTGGACAAACGTGAATATCATGGCGAACGATGAAAAGTGGGGCAATGCTGGCGTAGAGTACGAGGAAGTGTTGCACCGCGAGCATAAGAATTTGAAGGTTAATTGCAAGTTGAGATCTGTTGATGAATACCTATTGGATGATGATGAAAAAAACAAGGAGAATTGGAAAAAAAGACTTGCAGACCCAAGCTTAAACGAAGTAATACTTAATGCAGTACGGCCGACTAAAGAGCTACCCCTATACCAATATGAAATGCTTCAAGCTCTCGCTTGGATTTGTTTGCAGCGCTTCCCCAAAAGCGTCGCAATAGTCGGCTGCGATCACAATCTTTACTCTCTAAATTTGGTTGCCATCGCTGCGCCCGCGTGCGAGATACGTGTGTATGAGCACACAGAGCAATCAAGAATTGGTGTGGCAGCAAACCTCGTCGATGCAGGGGGAGCGCGGATTACTGGCCTTGGATTCTCAGGTCATTTACGTCCGCTAGTTGGGGATATTAAGCAGACAATCGTCATGATATCTGATTCATGGTTGACAACGACCGGGCCAGAACTGGTCGTGGTTAATTGTGATTCGTTCTGGAACCAAATGGAAGTCGTTCTAGAATATATAGCTGCACTTCAAAACCAAACAACATTAATCTTGATAAACTCCGCATCGAAAGATCGCTTACAGGCAATCCACCAGTATTTTTCAAAAGACTACAATATTGCCGATTATGTTGGGGAGCAGCTGTTACTCGCGCAAAGAAATGGGAGTTAGTAAAGTATGGGTAAATAGAATCTAATTCAAACGTCTAAAAACCTGCCTTGGGAATTTATCTCAAAATTCACCGTCCGATTTACAAAAACCGCAGCTGCAGAGTTGCAGAAGATAGAAACCGTCACCGCCAGAATGAACATTAAAAAATATTTTAAAGTGATGGAACGCACATTGAGCGAAACAAACGAATGTACACCTAAACTCTGACTTTATGACCGCCCCGTTGCTAAAAATTAGGTAGGAGTGAAGCAATAGCATCTAAGAATAACCACTCCGAGAAAATTAATTTATATCCGCTCTAAAAGCTAATGTACGGTCAAGGTAGACTGAAAAATGAAAGGTTGGACTTGCCGAATGAAAAATTCTCTTGAAACTTATATCAACGATACAGTATCCGTAATTAAAGCACTAAATACCGAGTCCATTCGTGCAGCGATCGAAGCAGCAAAAGAAATTATTGTAAGCACAGTGAAGTCTGGGTTGCCGATTCTTGTGTGTGGAAATGGGGGATCTGCTGCCGATGCGATGCACATCGCTGGGGAGCTAATTGGAAGATTTGGCGCAGAAAGAGCTCCAATTAATGCTATCGCGCTCTCTGCGGATGTTGCAGCCCTTACTGCTATTGCAAATGACTATGCGTACTCTGCCGTTTTTGCACGTCAAGTGCAAGCGCATGGGGTGCCAGGGGCGGTGCTGATTGCAATAAGCACGAGCGGTACGTCAGCGAACATTATCCAAGCCGCAGATGCTGCGCGAGGCTTGGGAATGAAAGTGATTGCCTTGACGGGAAGCGACGCCAACCCGCTAACTGAACGCGCTGACGTAACTATCGGTGTCCCAAGTCGAACAACGCCTCTGATCCAACAAGGACACCAAGTGGTTTATCATTATTTATGCTTTGCAGCCGAGCAGGTGCTTGTGAGATGATTTTGCCAACATACCCTACCCACCATATTGGTACAGAACTGGCGATCTCAATCGTGAGCAAAATAAATAATTTTTGAACCGGTAAATTCGAATCTAATCGGAACAAAAACCTTGTCTTTCAAAGCGTGTTTAATGAGGGGGTGAGTTGATTTTGGCGCAAAGAATAAGATAAACCCACCCGAACCAGCCCCAAGAAGCTTTCCGCCTAAAGCGCCAGCTCTTTTGCCAGCGTCATAGATTTCATCGATCAGAGTGTTCGACACGCTAGCAGAAAGCGACTTTTTTAGCGCCCACTGCGTGTCAAGTAATTTACCGAACTCCACCAAAGGCGTTGAAACTGAGGCTAGACAGCTAAACGCTTCGTTACATAAGTGCATCATTTCGGCCAGCTCGACCCTTTTGTGCGCAATTGCTGCAATCTTCTTTTCCGCAATAACCGACGCGGTCCTTGCAAAGCCGGTGAAGCAAAGTAAAAGGCTGTCTTGCAGTTCCGTCGTCCTTTCTTTTGAAATAATGATCGGATCTACTTCAATAGTACGCGCCTTACTGAACGTAATCCGGTTTAAGCCCCCAAACGCTGCAGCTGTTTGATCCTGCGATCCAACACTCTCTTTAATCAGCTTCTGTTCAATATGTATAGCATCTAGCGCAAGCTCGCGTTTTGTCGGCATATAATTTCGCAAGCCATGCAGAGAATTAAGTAGGCCAACCGTAAATGTAGAACTGGTTCCCAGTCCGCTTTGGGCCGGAAGATCTCCTGAGTGGACAATCTCGATACCGTCCTCGATGCCGAGATATTTCGCGGTTTCTCGTACTGAAGGATGCTGAATCTCTTCAATCGTGCGGGTCTCTTCCTTGTTGAAATAGCGAATCCTGTGTTTATATTCGAAAAAAGGGGGTAGGTACCGAGCGGTGATATAGCAGTACTTGTTGATCGTGGCGCTAATAACGCTGCCGCCATTCTCTTCATACCACGCCGGATAATCTGTTCCCCCGCCAAAAAAAGAAATCCGAAAGGGGGTGCGGCTAATAATCATGATCGTTCCTCCGGCGACATTGTTCCGTAGTACTCGCGATACCAGGCAATGGTTTTGCGAATGCCGTCACGAAGCGGTGTCTTTGCGGACCAGCCGAAGTCAGACCGAGCAAACTCGACATCAATCATTCGAAGTGGAAGCATGCTTGGTTTCGTTGAATCGAACCGGACCTCAGCGGCAGTGTGCTCGGATTCAGCAAGGATGTGAGTCAGTGTGTCTCGAATGTTGACAGGCTGGCCGGACGCTATATTTACCGGCGCGTAGACAGATGCTTTTTCAAATACCTTGAGCAATCCATCTATGAAATCGTCGATATACAAGAAATCTTTGACATCCAAACCATCGCCCCAAACTTCAAACGGATTTTGCTTTTCAACAGCACGTCGAATCAAAGCCGCAATGACTTTGGATTCTTTCCACGTATATTTGTCGTAAGGGCCATATAAATTGCCGGGACGCACCACCACCGTTTGCATCGGCGATTTGATTTTTGAGGCGTACATTTCGCACATGATTTCCGAAAAGCGCTTCATCCATCCCACAATAAAATATTTGTCGAAATACTCGTAATTTGTATCAGTCTCTTTGACTGCAAAGTCCGTCACTGGATAAACGGTATTGCTGCTGATAAAACAAAACCTTTTTACCGAATTCTCATATGCTGCAGCCAGCATTTGGGCATTCATGACAACATTAGGCGTGAGGTGCACGAGAGGCGTTTTCTCCATCACTGCAGCGCCGGAACTGTTCGCAGCACCCATAAAAACAAAATCGATGTCCGCGGTGACGCGGTGGCAGTCGGCGAGCTGTGTAAGATCACATTTGACGTACTCGCATTCTGGAACGCGGAGCTGAGGCTCTTTTACGAACAGCGTACCTCTGACCTGCGCACCCTCGCTGACCAAGCACTTGACCAGATTAGACCCAACAAAGCCTGCTGCGCCAGTCACAAGAACTTTTTTATTCGCGAAAAAAGACGTTCTCATACTAGACCCAGGTCTCGTTTGGACAGAATAGGAGACTTGTTTGGCCACCAGATGCCGAAAGACGGATCGTCCCACAGAATAGTAAATTGACCGGCACGATCATAATCAGTGGTTTGCTTATAGTGAAATATGGCCGTCTCAGTGAGCACGAGGTGACCGTTTCCGAACATGGGGGGAATCAAGACTTGATGCCGATTTTCCGCAGATAGTGTGAAGGCCGCCCATTTCTTGTATTGGTGAGAGGAGGGATCATTGTTCACCACGACCAAGTAGAACGCTCCGTGCAGGCAAGAAACAAGCTTCCACGTCTTGGAATCACCGTGAATTCCGCGAAGGACATTCTTTCGAGAGGTCGATATGTCGTCCTGAATAAAATCGCAACTTACGCCAGCAGCCTTGTAGACAGCGAGGTTATAAATCTCTACATACGTGCCTCTAAAATCTTCAAATATTGTTGGGGGAGTAATTTTTAAAACCCCATCGAGTTCGGTTTGTTCGATTTTCATTAATATTAACCTCGAGCAAAAGAAAAATACGGAAGAGTTTGAGCCCGATGATAATCGGCGGGGATACCAATATCAATGAAGGGGCCGGCCGAAGGAAATCCCATCACCCGTCGATGATTGCGGATAAGCTCAGGGAGAAGATCATTTTCAAATGAAGATGGAGCAATTCCCATAAGCGTATTCTCCATTGCTGCAGGATCAATCCAGTACACGCCACCATTTGCGAAAAAATACTGATTGCTACTTACAGAATGTTCGGGTGATATGTTTCGATTAATTATTCCATCAGCCGAAAGGCCAAGGAGCAGATACCGAGACATATCCGACGTTTTGAAAACAGATAGGCAAATATCGGCGCCTTGTCGCAAGGCATACTGATGGAGTGCTGCGAGATCTACATCGAAATAGGTATCGCCATTTAGTAGAAGAAAGGGCGACCTTTGCGGGAATTCAGATAAGCAAGACAACACAGCGCCGCCAGTCCCCAGGGGAGAAGTCTCCTTAACATAGTGAACTTCGCTCTGCCCAAAAGACGATCCAAAATAGGTCTGTATATGCTCTGCGAGATAGCCTACAGAAATAACGAAGCGCCTGATGCCTTGCCGCTGCCAGAAAAGAAGAAGATGCTGCAGAAAAGGATATCCTTGAACCGGCGCCATTGGCTTAGGCACATCCGAGACCACCGTGCGCAGTCGCGTGCCTAAGCCCCCTGCAAGAATGAACGCTGTTTCGACCGGATGCGACACCATCAATGACTCACGGCATACTTATCAAAAGTGCGACAGACAGACTCTGGCGGATCGTTCAAGACATTTAATCCGAGATGAATCCAAGCCAGATGGAGAATGCCGAGCCCCGCGAGTTGATGATAATTGCCATGTCTGACCAGTGATTCAAATTCAGCACGTGAGACACGACGTGTTTCTATGCCAGCTTCAGTGGCAAATGATCCAATTTCAGAGTCCTGAAGACACAGGAACAAATGATTTCTCGCATTGGCGCGATTCATCATCAGAAAATAATGACCCAAAGGGATGAATCGGCAGTCGATACCAATCTCTTCACGAATTTCTCGTTTCGCTGCGCAAATAGGAGACTCGCCGGGATCGACTTCCCCGGCCGGAAATTCCAATGTATGAGCTTGCAGGTTTGGCCGGTACTGCTCAACCATAAGAAAATCACCGGTTGAAGTCAGCACGCAGCAGATAACAGAATCAGGAGAATTCAGTCGGTAGTACGGTAGACCGTTCGAGGAGCCTTCCGCCGGAAGCTCTTCGATATTGAAGAACGGCGTATTGAAGACTATGCGGCCATTCATGTTCAACGTACCAGAAAAGACTGACCGCTACTGGCAACTTTCTCGCGCCAGTAGTCGAGAAGATCGAGCATCGTCTTCTCGAACGGAATTTCGGATTTCCAGCCCGTGTGGACCTCGAATTTGCGGGTGTCCGGCACCTGCAAATCGGCATCAATAGGCCGTAAGCGATCTGGATCGACACGAATCTCGATATCTTTTTTGCGAGGCGAGAATGAGAGAAGCGTGTCGAGCACCTCGCCAATGGTACAAGTGTGTGTGCCGCCGATGTTGTAGTACTCACCGGCTTGGGGATTGACCGTTACCAGCATGTGGTAGGCCCTTACCGCATCACGTACATCTGCTACTGTCCTGAGGCTTTGCAGATTTCCAACATGCACGATTGGAGAGATCAGGTCGTGTTCGATCATTGCGATTTGTTTCGCGAAAGTAGACTCAGCGAACACGTCACCCCGCCGAGGGCCGGTATGGGTAAACATGCGCGTAGTCATAACCGTCATACCGTATGCTTCGGCATAGAACCGGCCCACCAGGTCTGTTCCCACTTTTGAAATCGCATACGGTGAGGCGGGATGAAAAGTGCACTCCTCGTTTATGGGAAGCTTTTCTGGTGGCACTCTGCCAAACACCTCGGACGACGCGCACACGTGAATAATTGCGTTTTTGGCATATTTTTTTAGCGCATCAAGTACTCGTGTGGTGCCCTGAATATTAGTGTCCAAAGTATCCAGGGGTGCATCAAAACTGGTTTTAGGGTAGCTCTGCGCCGCTAAATGAAACACGTAATCCGGCATTGCGTTTCTGATAGCGGCGTCAATCGAGAGCGTGTCCCGTAAGTCGCCGTAAACCAATGAAACACGCCCTTTTGCGTTAATCTCAGGTATCAGGGAGGATATGTTTTCCAACGGGCTGCGCCAGCGCGCCAGACCGACGATATCCCAATCGGTATGCTGGATTAAATATTCAGCAAGGTGAGACCCCACCATGCCGGTAATTCCAGTTATAAAAGCGACCGGCCGCCGAGGAATTGTCATTCGATAAACTGCGCGAAAGCGTAAAAGCAACAATGATACTATGCCGTGGGAACAAAACTTCTATCTTGTGCGTCAGGCCGGATCAGTCTTGGACGATAGCGGCGCGCCTAAAATGACCGGCCTTGGTGTTGTTTACATAGACTTTCAATTAAACAATCAGGGGCCGGTTTTTGCTGTTGACGTGCCCCCTCACGACCGCCACATGGTATTTTGAGTCTGGATGACAGACGATGTTTGGGTCGGGGTGATCATCCTCCAAAACAGCATAAGAATAATAGGCCACGTCAAATCGGTTTGCCAGATCCCTCAGCACAAAGGAGGTTCGATGGATGTCGTACAAAGCTGGAGTAACTTGCAGATTGCGCGATGGCCAGACGATTAACATATGATCGCAGTAATAAAGTGAATAGTCGATGATGGAAAATGCATCGCTGTGCATAAAATGCTCAATCACGTCAATCGCCACCATCAACTCATATCGATCCAGCGGAACTGTATGCAAATGATCGAGAATATCAGCATCGTAAATTTTTGTGTAGCCAACGCTGGAGAGATGATGACTATCGTCGGGAGAAAAAAGCTTTTGAATGGACTCCAATCTAGCAAACTCATGCCCAACAGCTTTTGCGATCATTGCAAATTTACCACGCCCGCACCCATATTCAAGAACCGTCGCTGGCTTTAACTGAACAATACACTTAGCAATGTTGTTGTTAAGCTGATTTCCAGAAATTCCGAGCATGTTGACCTCGCGGGTGTGATTTGTAAGCGACATAAGCGCTGCAATCTTAACCGGATTTTATTACAATCAAAACCTACCCGATAAAGACGATCAATATGCCTCCTATGTTGCTTGATAAAGCGTCGAACGTGGGCTTTAAGGTTAACCCACCATTTTTTCCGGACGCCTGAAGTAGCGTTAAACGGTAACTATAATCGAGACAACTATTGAAGGGCATTTTGAATTGAGCGCGGTGGCAATGTATAGGTCTTAAAAGAATCCTCGGTCATCTTTTCGATGATAATTACAGGATGGATGGAATCTTTGTGTTGAGCGAGAAAATTTCCGTGTTCAAACTCATCACTAATAAATAAGTATCCCAACGATTTAAGTGACTCAAAAAGTGCAGCCTTTTTTTCTGCAAACCATTTAAATCCCCAAGCCTCAAAAATGATTGCCGGATAGCCGGACAGCTTGAGGTATCCCTGCATGCCTTCGATAGCCTCCTTTTCGCAGCCCTCGACATCAATCTTCACAGGACCAGCGGGCGGGAGGCCCGTAAGAGAGTCGACTCGTCGCATTTCAACCAGCGATGAACCAATGATTGAGTCTTTGGGAAAATCACCGCGTGCTTCATATATCTCATTAAGCACCGAAACTCCGCCAACGTTCCAGCATGTTTCGTAGTCGATCTCAGGCATCTCGATGTGAGAATCAATATTACCGATTGCAATATTGAAAGCATTCACATTCTTGAGCTGATTCAGAAACAAGTTTCCGCACAGTTGGTGAAACACATGCCGCTGAGGCTCAAAGCAGCTGAGGGTGGCGGAGTCTGCAAACGCCGTTGCAAGAGGAATAGTGTACGCCCCCAGATTAGCACCGATGTCCAGCACGTGTTTGTGAACTGCAGATCTGATGATTACTTTACTGATTTGGATGGTGTCATGACCTATGTATCCTAATTGAAAAAGTTGCTGTGCACTTGATTCGCGCGTGGTCCAGACCATATAGCGCCCGGAGGCGGTGTCCAAGATGCTTACTTTTGGAAGAAAAGCGTTCATAAGTTGCTCCCTGATGAGATTGAAATTACATTCTTCGTGGAGGCATGTGAGATATCGGCCAAAACTAACCAAATGTTCGAATGATCGATGTAGAGACGCAAGGCACAGACTTGAAAGCAATTATTTTTCGCAATCAAAAAATAAACAAAATTTCTTTCTTAGCGGGCTATAGGCCTGCTCGGTACCTTGAATATCTTCTTCCGGAGAATCTCCGCATGAGCTTTGTGCAATATTGCTAAAGCCTGCGTGAAGCAGCGCCTTCCTAAGGTTGTCAGCGTCCCAGAAAGACTTAATGCCAAAGCCATAAAAAATCCGTGAGATTTGGCTCGCAAAAGGAACAAAAATATTTGAATTATGCGGGTTGAATTTCGATCCCAATATTTGATCTTCAATGGCAAATAATTCGTCATCTTTGTTAAGATAAGCCAAAGCTATTGCATCCCCGTTTAACACGGAAATACGATGCTTGCCCCCCTCTTTGAGTGCCGCATGGATCCTGTCGAGTAGGGTCAGTGCCTGTTCGTACTCAAAGCAATCGAGCAGCAAACTGTGATACACGAAATCAAGCGAATCATCGAGTGCTGGAACGCCGTTCAGTAGGTCCCAGTTCAGAAACACGCTGCGGTCTTCTTCATCAATCGATCTTGAACGAAGAAACTCGTTTTGTCGCGTGTTGTTGGCGAAAAGCTCGACATTCAGCCAGCCATTGTTCAGGCTCATCGTGAAGTCTTTGCATCCGAGGTTGTACTTGGTCGGATTAACGAGCCTTAGGCCTTCAAGTACTTCCGGTTGCAATGCCATGGATGGCTTGGTGCTCTTCTGAATATGATATTTTGTTAGCCCAATGCTGAGATAGTATTCAAAGCTGGTGCGTGGGGGATAGATACCTTGCTTTAAAGCAGACGGTTCATCGAATACATCAATTAGCTGAGTCATGGTACCGGTTATTAAATGTGGTCATCGGGTGTTTGAAAAATATCCTATCAGGGGTAGCTACGATAAAACTTCACTGAAGGCTTTATCTCGCCGTACAAAATATTGTCGAGATGACTGAAAAAAGCTAGCGCGTGAAAGTTATCGCCAAGTAGTTCTACCCAATCGAGTGGGTAACGTGAAATCGTTTTATCTTCGAGAAGAGACCCCTTGAATTCTTGGGGGAAACGACCGGGATGGCACCTAAGATCATCGAATTTGGCGTCGAGAATAGAGTGCATCGCCTCTAACAAGTCTCGGGCGAACGGCGTACCTTGCTTGAAAATAAAGGCAGACGTACCGGGAAACACCTGATAAATGGATCTTAATTGTTCGACGATCGAGGGATTCAGCTTTTCCACTAGATTAAGGCAAACCCCGTTAGGAGCGGTCTCGCGGTAACCGAGAAAATGCTTGTCGCTCTCGCCTAACGTATGGAAGCAGCCGCTCCAATCACTGAAGGTAAATTTGATGTCCGTGTATCCTCCGCCATAGTGGTACATCAGATAAGCGCGCAAGTAATCGGATTTGTGAGTATCGGTCAGGAATTCGAAAGCGGGATGAAACGAATGTTCAGGAATTTCCCAGTTTCTGAAATTATCATCGTGAAGCAATTGCACAGGTACATTGACGTTATTCAATATCGAAAGGAGCGCTGCAGCTTTGTTCACGGGCATGATTTTCTTGCCAAACCAGATGCAAAATATAATTTCTCTCTCGAAAGCATTGTAGGGGGATCCAAAGTTAACCATTTTTTAATCTTAAACCAATGCAGTAGACGATTGTGCCGAACATTGTTTCTTAAATATCTATATTCCTTGTACACCAATTTCAAATGGGTGTATACAGATTCCATATCGAATTCATGAGGACAGCAAGTTGCTATCCTCAACAAGGTTTTCAATTTTGAAATTATCGGTTTTGCCAACAATAAAACCAATAAACCAAGAAATATTTGCCCTGCATTGCAGGGGATGAACCATGCCAATCCCAGTTCCCTACCGAGTTAAAAAAATCCCTTTGGTGACCGTTATCGTCACTACGCACAAGCGTCCGCTGTATTTGATGCGAACCCTGATATCGCTGGTCTCACAGCTGCCACGCGATGAACTGCAGATCATCGTAGTTAGCGATCTGAACAATCCTGAGACCATGGGGGTATGTCATTCCAAGTTATCGCCAGAGGACATATTTGTCCGCAGAAGCCCCTGCAATCCTGGTGAAAGCCGCAATACGGGTTTGTTACTGGCAGAGGGTCGCTACGTGATGTTTCTGGACGACGACGACGCATGGCATCCTGAATTTTTGAAGGCGATGCGGCAGGATCCAGCGATCCAGCGCGGCGAGCTGGTGTACTTCAATTGCTCGCGCGTGATTGAGAGAAGATTGCCTGAAGGGCCGCAAGTGATCAGGGAAGATGCACTCAATGTGGCGGGGCAAGTAAATCAGCAGATTTTTGTGCGAAACCAAGTGCACATGTCGTCTATCGCTTTTCCTCGAGAGCTGCTGCAGGGATTGAGTTTTGATCCGCGCTTGAGAACTTTTGAAGACTGGGATTTCATATTGTCAGTTTTTGAGCGAAAGATGCCAATGCACGTCCCGATACTTTCCTCGCGAGTGTTTGAGGCGAGCGAAGAAACCAGCGATCGGCTAAGTACTGGTGGAGTCGATCTGGGTACTGTAATTGACTATCTTTACATATATCGGAGACACCCTGTGGTCGACGAGGGACTTAAACATCACCGGGCGGCCATGCTGGCGACGAATGATTTGCACGTAGATCCGCAATTCCTGTGATGTCGAGAGCTAAGGGTCAGCCTTGGGGCGTGTTCGGGGTCAGATGTTATGACCTGATACGATTGTGTTAAGTCGCGATAAAGATATTACTAATACATTTTGACTCGAAAGGTCTCGCTCACGACGCTCAAGTGCTGTCCGAGTACATCCTCCAGATTGCTGCATTGTTGTCTTTGAATATACACATTCAAAAGCTAGCCGTTCACTCGGATATCATCAACGAAGACGATAACTCTTTACTCGTAAGGATCGAAAGCAAGCCAGACGTCGTAATCCACATTCAAGACATCTACAAAACAAATTTATCTTACGAAGAAGCTATCCACATTCTGGTACCCAATCCTGATTGGACCGACGGATTTACAGGAGAGCGCTTGCATCACATGCATCAAGTGTGGCACAAGACCAAATTCAGTCTGATTGTTTTCAATAAGGCCTTTGGTGGGCAATCCGAACAAAGATATATCGGTTTTACTTCCCTTGACTATGGATTCCGGATAAAAAATTTCTCATCCGTTGCTCACTTCAAAGGCAAAGCAGTAGCAAGAAATTCGGGAAAAATACTCAATATATGGAAGCGAAGAACTGATTTTCCCACGCTGAGGTTTTCATTTTATTCAACACATTATGAATTCAACTTCTTTACATTTAATGAGTGGCTTAAGTGCAGAAATGTCGAACTGAAATGCGGATTCTCAACTGATGACGAATATTTTAAAGATCTGTCGGAATCAGGAATCCATATCTGTACCGGAGAGATAGAGGGCTTTGGTCACTACATTAATGAGTGCAGGATGATGGGCGGCGTTCCGATCATCATCAATGGATTTCCAATGCGAGAGCTAGTCAGTGAGACTTCGGGTTACCTGGTAGAGCCTGTACATTCAGAGATCCGTGGGATGGGCATTCGATACAAGATCACCGAGCAAGATCTGGAGAAATGCCTTGAGAGGGTCGTCAGTGAGCCATATTCAAATCTCGTCGCTAAGGGCGCGAACGCAAGGTTGCGTTATGAAATAGACCGCGATGAATTTGTAAGCAATTTGACCGAGGCCGTCAAAGGCCTGCATGCCAAGTTGAACTAAAAAAGTGTCAAGATCGTGCTTGCCTGCAATTAAATTGGTTATGGTGGTGCGCCTAATCGCATACCTCTTTATACGCGAACATCCCAGCTTAAACGCGCGGACTTTACCCCGCACAAGGGGTACAACAAAGGTGGTTTCAAACGCTATCCAGAATTTGGGCCCCATGCTCCAACACAAAATATCGAAACGCCTCCGCCGCCCCCGAAGGATTCCCCTTATTTAAAGCCACCACATGCCATGCACGAGAAATCGGCGTCTCATCCACATCCAGCACCACCAGCTTGCCCGTCGCAACCTCCAGCCCCACCGTATGCAGCGACACAAACGAAATCCCCAGATCCGCCATCACCGCCTGCTTAATGCTTTCATTCGACGACATCTCCATCGTCACACGCGGCGTCAACCCTCGTTCCCCTAAAAACCGCTCCATAATTGCTCGCGTACCAGAGCCTTCTTCACGTACGATCAGCTCCACCTGATTCAGCACCGTGGCTGAAATGCCCTGTCGACTTGCGAGTGGGTGGTCGGGGCTGGCGATAAAAGCATGCGGATGCTTGGCAAAGGCTTCAATACGCACATCCATATCAGCCGGAGTGCGTCCCATGATCGCCAGATCGATCTCGCCATCGCGCAGCAGCTCCACCATCTGATTGCGGTTGCGTACCTCCAGCTTGATCTGCAGCCCGAAATGTTCTTCCTTGAAGCGCTTTAACAGCTGGGGCAAAAAGTATTTGGCCGTGCTGACGAGGCCGATTTTAAGGATGCCGGCCTCGGTGCCTTTGAGTTTGGACAGCGTGGATTCCGCATCCCGCAGGTTGGCCGCGATGCGTCGGACATAAACCAGAAAATACTCGCCCGCCGAGGTCAGCTCCACCCGCCGCCCGACTCGCGCGAACAGCGCCATGCCGAGTTCGCTCTCAAGTTCCTTAATTTGCATCGAGACCGCCGGGGCGGTCAGGCTGAGCTCGGCGGCGGCTTTGCTAAAGCTTCCGTGACGGGCAGCACTGAGGAACACGCGCAGTTGGCGCATACTCAGGTTGCGTAAAAGTCTTAAGGTTTTCATAAGAAAGCGGCTTGGGTTAATAGATAAGAAAACCTGAACCTAATTCGAATTATTTGTGAATATACCTTAACAGATGAAATCTATACATTGCAGTCATCACTTGGACTCAAGTGTTCAATCCACCACACAGGCCGCGTGCCTGACAGGAGACTGCAATGAACAAACCCGTCGAAGGCCGCATCACCGACATGAAGGAGCGCTACAAGGGCGGCGTCCTGAAATACAAGCAGATGGGCTACTGGCGCCCGGACTACGAGCCCAAAGAGACGGATGTCGTCTGCGTGTTCCGCATCACGCCGCAAGAGGGTGTGGATGCCGTCGAAGCGGCGGCTGCTGTCGCCGGTGAATCCTCGACCGCAACCTGGACCGTGGTGTGGACGGATCTGCTGACCGCGCACGAGAGCTATCAGGCTAAAGCTTTCCGCGTCGACCCGGTGCCGGGCACGGGCGAGGGCACGGGCAAAGAGCCGCAGTACTTCGCTTATATCGCGTACGACATCATCCTGTTTGAAGAGGGCTCCATCGCGAACATGACCGCGTCCCTCATCGGCAATGTGTTCTCGTTCAAACCGCTGAAGGCTGGTCGTCTGGAAGATATCCGCATTCCGGTCGCATATGTCAAAACCTTCAAGGGCCCGCCGACCGGCATCATCGTCGAGCGCGAGCGTCTGGATAAATTCGGTCGTCCGCTGCTGGGCGCGACCATGAAGCCCAAGCTGGGTCTCTCCGGCAAAAACTACGGCCGTGTGGTGTACGAAGGCCTGACCGGCGGTCTGGACTTTACCAAGTACGACGAGAACATCAACAGCCAGCCTTTCATGCACTGGCGCGATCGCTTCCTGTTCTGCATGGAAGCCGTCAACAAGGCGCAGGCCAATACCGGCGAGATCAAGGGCCACTACCTGAACGTGAC
>JACCDH011072075.1_pt1 | contig 34989 bp, 27 predicted proteins | sample 7442481 | NCBI WGS metagenome assembly JACCDH01 (sample SAMN15323433, study PRJNA562643) | freshwater metagenome | isolation source: river surface water | place: USA:Blue River Watershed | collected 2017-08-15
CGGTTCTTTTACAAGGGACCAAAGACTTTGTTGGTCTGGCCCAAACCGGAACAGGAAAAACAGCAGCATTCGGCCTGCCGTTGCTCTCGCTGATAGACACATCAAAAAAAGAGGTACAAGGCCTCGTAATTTGCCCTACAAGGGAACTATGCATCCAAATTGCCAACGATTTTAAAGCGTATGGCAAGTACATGGACGAATTCTACCACGTCGCCGTTTATGGTGGCAGCAGTATTGACAGCCAAATCAGATACCTTAAAAAAGGTGTTCAGATTGTTGTGGCAACGCCTGGCAGATTGATCGATTTGATCGAACGCCGTGCTGTTAAATTAGAAGCTGTTACCCACGTGGTACTAGATGAAGCGGACGAAATGCTCAACATGGGCTTCCGTGAAGACATCGAACACATTCTTTCTCACGCTACTGCGCGCCAGGCTGCCTGGTTATTCAGTGCTACTATGCCGAAAGAAGTAAGAAGAATTGCTGAAACATTTATGGAAAACCCTTACGAAATTAAGGTAAATTCAAATGAAACAGCAAAAAACATCAAACACGTTTACTACCAATGTCAATCTTCTCAGAAGTATGAGACATTAAAACGTTTGATCGATTTTAATCCCGGTATGTACGGCATCATCTTTACCAGAACCAAGATGGAAGCTCAGGACATTGCCGAGAAATTAATGAAAGAAGGCTATGAAATTGATGCTTTGCACGGCGATTTAAGTCAGCAACAGCGTGATAAAGTCATGGGCCGTTTCAGAGAAAAAACCATTCGTTTACTGATTGCTACCGATGTGGCTGCAAGAGGTATCGACGTGAATGATATTTCTCACGTAATTAACTACGCTTTACCTGACGAACCGGAAGTGTATACACACAGAAGTGGTCGTACCGCCAGAGCAGGTAAATCAGGTGTTTGTATCAGCATTCTGCACAGTCGCGAAACCGGCAGACTCCGCGATATCGAACATTTAACCAAATCTAAATTCGAGAAACTTGAAATTCCTAGTGGCAGAGAAGTTTGCGAAAAACAATTCTTCTCCTTCATAGAAAAACTCAAACAAGCTGACATCTCTCACGGCGATTACGAAAACTACTTGCCATACCTGAAAGAACAGTTTGCCGACATGAGCAAAGATGAGGTAATTCAAAGAGTTGCTTCATTAGAATTTAACAGATTCCTGAAATACTACGAAAAAGCTGGCGACTTAAATTCAAGCGACAGACATAAAAACAGCGATTACTCACGTCTGTTTATTAGTCTTGGCGAAAAAGATGGCTTCTACAAAGCTGCCTTCCTCGAATTCTTACTTGATACCAGCGGTCATAAGAAAGCACAACTCGGCAAAATTGAGTTGATGGATTCTTATAGTTTCGTTGAAGTTGAAAATGCAATTACCGAGGAATTTATCGCTTGCTTCAATGGCAAGAAATTCAGAGGTCGTGCTATCCGTATCGAAGTTTCCAGCGACCGTACAGGTGGTGGAAGCAGAGGTGGGAAAAAAGGCGGGTTCGGTGGCGGAAGAGGCAGAAACAGTGGATTTGGTGGAGGAGATAGAAGAGACCGAGGCCCAAGAGGCGATAGAAACGAAAGTAGAGGCGGTGACCGAGGCGGAAGAGGTGGTTATGAAAACCGTTCAGGTGATGGCGGCCGAGACAGAGGCGGAAACGGTGGCAGAGAAAAGAAAAAATTCTATTCCAAATAAAAATAAACCAATCAATATAATTAATAGCATTCAGAAATCTGAATGCTATTTTTTTTGTCCTTTTCTATGTAACAAAAAGCACCAATTTGTCATGAAAATAGTCGTATTTTTGCGGGCAAAATAAGTAATACATCATGAACGGATTTTTCAAAGTACCGACCGCGGTTAACGAGCCGGTATTAGACTACGCACCAGGCAGCAAAGAGAAATTAGCTCTTAAAGCTGCTCTTAATGAAGCAAGATCGAAAGTTATTGATATCCCTATGTATATCAATGGTCAGGAAGTTAGAACCGGAAATACCAAGGACATTTTTCCGCCGCATGATATTCACCATAAAATTGGTAGTTTTCATCATGGCGATGCCTCTCATGTGCATCAAGCCATAGAAGCTGCTTTGGCTGCTAAATCTAAATGGGAAAATATGCCTTGGGAGCAAAGAGCTGCTATTTTCTTAAAAGCCGCCGACCTTATTGCTGGTCCTTACCGCGCTAAACTCAACGCCTCTACCATGCTGGCGCAATCTAAAAATGCTTTTCAGGCAGAGATTGATGCTGCTTGCGAATTGATTGATTTCTTCCGTTTCAATGTTCAATACATGGCAGAAATTTATGCCGACCAACCAAGCGCTAACAGCAAAACCATTTGGAACCGCTTGGAACACCGTCCTTTGGAAGGATTTACTTTTGCGGTTACGCCATTTAACTTTACGGCTATTGCTGGCAACCTGCCATGCAGTATGGCTATGATGGGTAACGTGGTAGTTTGGAAACCAGCCTTTACTCAGATATACTCTGCTAATGTAGTGATGGAAATCCTTATGGAAGCCGGTTTACCTGCTGGCGTTATCAATTTGATTTACACAGACGGTCCAACTACAGGAGATATCGTTTTCAACCACCCTGACTTCGCGGGCTTGCATTTCACAGGCTCTACCGGTGTATTCAGACACATGTGGTCAGAAATAGGTAAGAACATCGCTAAATACAAAACCTACCCACGCATCGTTGGCGAAACAGGCGGTAAAGACTTTGTATTATTACACAAAAGTGCAGACGTGGCAACGTCTGTGACTGCTTTAGCAAGAGGTGCTTTCGAATACCAGGGACAAAAATGTTCTGCTGCTTCAAGAGCCTATGTGCCTTCTAACCTTTGGAATGCTGTAAAAACCCAACTAGTGGCTGAAGTAAAAACCATGAAAGTTGGTCCTACCGAAGATTTTAGAAACTTTGTAAATGCTGTAATCGACGAGAAATCATTTGATAAAATTAGCCGTTATATTGATAACGCTAAAAACGATAGCTCAGTTGAAATTATCGTTGGTGGTAATTACGATAAATCTAAAGGTTACTTTATCGAACCAACCATTATCGTGGCGCAAGACCCTAAATACATCACCATGTGTGACGAATTGTTCGGTCCGGTACTTACCATCTATGTATACAACGAAAACGAATTCGAGAAAGCGCTTGATTTGGTGAATACCACCAGCGAATACGCTTTAACTGGTGCTGTAATTGCTCAAGACAGATATGCCATCACCCAGGCTACTGATGCCTTAAGACATGCTGCAGGTAACTTCTACATCAACGACAAACCAACTGGTGCCGTTGTTGGTCAGCAACCTTTCGGCGGAAGCAGAGCCAGCGGTACTAACGACAAAGCCGGTAGCAAAGCCAATTTGTTGAGATGGACCAGCACAAGAACTATTAAGGAAACACTGGTGCCGGTTAAAGACTACCGTTACCCATTCTTAAACGAAGAATAAACCAATTATTTTTATATGAAAAGCCTGTTCATTTAGAGCAGGCTTTTTTTGTTAGTTACAATCTTGCTTTTGTTGAAATTTAGATGGTTTTATTTCCATAAATTCAACTTTTTGTTAATTCTAAAATGTTCTATTAGTTTTATTGATAAGTCAATAGATTTAACATTTTACATAAAAAATTAAAATTAAAACAATACAACTTGCTGTTTTTCTGTTGATTAAGGTGTTATTTGGCGCATTTTAACGAACTTCGGTTGACAAATCTTTACGCTTTATCCACAATTGTCAACAATTAAAAAAAATATCTTTATAAAAATAATAATTTAATAGTATAATTGCATTGTGTTTTCATAGTTTTAGTTTTTAGAATGGGTTAGACTACGGTCTAACCCTTTTCTATTTCCGGCGTAAAATCCTCTACCATGCTTTTCTTCAATTCACTAATTTTGCAGCATGGTTAATTCCAAAGCCCAAACATACGAAGACCTTCTGTCTAAAGCCTCTGGCTTATATGACCAAAAATGTGGTGATATTGCCAATATGGCAAATATTGCAGCACTATTAAAAGAAACATTTAATTTCTGGTGGTGTGGGTTCTATTTGGTAAATCAGAATCATCAATTAGAACTGGGACCGTTTCAGGGTCCTGTTGCTTGTACACTAATTAATTTTGGAAAAGGGGTATGTGGCAGTGCCTGGGAACGACGCGCCAGCATTGTAGTACCAGATGTGCATCAGTTTGAAGGCCATATTGCCTGCTCTTCTGCTAGCAACTCAGAAATCGTTGTGCCTGTTTTTAGAAATAATGAAATTATTGCTGTGCTCGATATAGACAGCGAGCATTATAATACATTTGATGAGACTGACCAGCTTTATCTCGAAAAACTGGTCAGTCTCTTCAATTAACGTTTGATGGTTTCAACTGAATTGCCAGAGGTCAGCTTGCCTTCTGTATAATATTCCTCGGTCAGATTAAGGTTGCCGCCATAAGTATTGATCCAGGCGATGAACTCTTCATTGCTCATAAAACAAACTTTATCACTGAGGTTCAAACCGCCTAAATCCCCAACAAGCCATCTACCATTCTTTTTACCGTTCTCAAATCCTCCAATTGCAGTTGGCAATCCAAATTTGCTATAATACACCCAAATGCCTTCTTTCTTGCCATCGACCATTCTACCCTCTTTCAATTTATAGCCGTTGGCTTGCAGCTCTTCAATAAAGCCGCTACCATTAACTAGAACTGGTTTTCCAATGGTATCGTAAAACTCCAGGTAATAATCTTCCTCTGTTGGAATATCAGCCTCGCTTTCGCATGAATATTTAGTTTCCTGATCCAAAGCCAATCCTTTAAACATTAATCTTCCGTCATCGTAATAGGCTTTTACTATACCATAGCTGCGAACTGTGTCTTCGCCATTTATTTCTATAACTGAATCACGGAACTCTATGCGCTTGTATATTCTATCTTTACCTTCTCTGTAAAAATTCCAGTGACCAATAGGTGTATTGCTTTTTTTATAACCCTCACTAAACACACCGCCACTCTTGTAATAATTCTTATAGTACCCTTTTTTAATATATCCCGTAGAGAAAATGCCTGTTAAAAAATTATCGCCACTTAAGTCGGGTGTCTCAATAAGAGTGTTCGCAGAAGTCGCCAACCTTGATTCTCTTTTGCCTCTGTGATAGTCGTATGTGAGTCGGGGAATTACATGATAGATATCGTAATGCATACTGTCTTTAATATCCAGGTCAATGGTCATTTTCAACTGCCCGCTGTCTCTGTAAGATTCATAACGACCAACCATATAACCATTGTTAAATAGATAACGTTCAGAGAATCTGTTGGTGGTATCTAATTCATTATAGCGGGTAAAATAACCATGTGGCACACCCATCTTAAAATTACCGGCATAATTAGGAGAGCCATTCATGTCCAGGTTCCAAACCTTGCCATCAACAGTATCCCTTACGGCGTTGTATACATAGTTCAAAGCATTGTAATTATACCCTGAGAATACATACTGCATACCCTCTTTTTTGTCATTTCTGTAATTATACTGATAATTTACTTTTCCATCTTCTACCACATGCCATTGACCAAATTTCTTACCATCCATATATTGAATAGATGAACTGGTAACTTTGTAACTATTTTCGAGTGTTATCTTTTTTGCTTTTCTTGGTCTGTATGATCTAAAATACATAGGCTCATCATAATCATAACTATAATCATCATAATCGTAATCATTGCGCTGATGACTATTGATTCGATACAAATCAAATTCCAGCTCTGACACCATTTTATTGGATGTATAATAAGTACTGATAGACTCATTGCCATAAATATCCCAGAAGTTTAAATTACCACTGATAATACCTTCTTCAATCCCAATATTAATATTCTTAACAGGCATAATAAAAGCATTGTAATATTTACGTTTGATATCTTTGTTAAGTTCGATCGTTAATTCTATAACCTGTTTCTTGGTTAAGAAATCGAAAAACTGAGTAATTTCATATACTCTGGCTTTTATTTTATTAGGTTTTTTAACATACTTCACCTGAATTCTAAAAGAACCTGTAAATGGTTTTCTACCCAAATAAATGGAACGGTGTACAATTGGCTCTACCTCAAAAAAGTCTATTAAACTCTGGTTGAAATATTCCTTTCTACTGGTTGATGAACGGGTATCAAACAAATCATCGTAATAATCGCCAAATGCTTTGTAGAATACTTCGTCATGCTTGTAAAGAAACTTGCCTTTCAACATCAGGGTATCTGTGATGGTTAAAGTATCATAATGGGTTGGAATTTTGATAACATGCAGCACTCTTCCATCTTTGGCACCGCCGCTTACAACATGATATCTTTGGTAATTGTTATAGCGCCCTTTCACAAACTTGACATTGGTATAATTGTAATCCAATGCCATTTGATAAAATTCCTCGGCTGTATACGACTTTTTCTTGTATTTGCCTCTTGACTTAGGGATTAAAGAATCACCGGTAAACATCCTTTCATATGTCATCGTATAGGTTGTCTCTGTACCTTTTTTGGTATATGTTTTTTCCCATAATTCTGTCTTACAATATGAACTGGTAGAGGCACTTCTATAGTCGTTTCTATAGTAAGAAACCGGTTGATCTTCCTTATTGCAAGAGTCTACCAAATAGGCAGTTTCTCCGGTACCGCCTTTCCAGCGCGACCAGCGGCTAATCAAAACAAATTTACCATTGATGGTAGTATCTTTGATATTTCTCCAATAAGACAGCACTTTAAAATAGTTAGTCTTTGCCGAATCGCCGATGACATAAGTATAACGATCTTCGGCGGTATCTTTGTAACTAAAATAAATATAGTCGTTACTGGCTGAACCATCAACTTCATTAAAAGTATAATCCTTGACAATCGGCATGCGCTTATCTGTTTTGAAACTTGCGGCATATTTCATAATGCTATCTTTTCCGAAAGCATACTTGTGCTCTAGTTTACCATTGAAGTAATATAAGCGATTAGTCATCTTACCATTGATATAATGGTCTAAGAAATAAGTGTTGTTGTGAAACTTAGCACCTCCAAATTTGGTCATCCAATCGCCCTGCTTTTCGCCTTTAACAAAATTTCCGCTTATTGTTTTATACAACTTGAGTTTTTTCTTCTCAAGGTAGTAAGTATTATTAGTATTTGGTCCGGATAACTGACCCATTGCCATGCTTACTGTTCTGATTAAGACAGTATCTCTCTTGCCGTATGTTTTACTTACTGTTTGCAATCCATCTAATACACCATCTTTAAAATTCAAATTAAAAATATGCGACTTATATTTCACATTATTGCTGGAATAATAATCGTAATCATCTTCATAATGACTTGAACTACGGTATTCATAACTGTAATCATAATGTCCTCTTCTTGGATAATATGATCTGGCAGCACTGATAATTCGCACAGAACCATTCAACATATCATTATGATAAGGCAAGCTGGCAAAAGGTTTTACCTGATCTTGAGAAGTATAAAAGTGGGCCCAGCCTTCTTTTTTATTATCTTTAATCGTTAAAGTGGCAAACACGTGGTAGATGGTATCAAAAACCACACCGCCACCCATTTGGCGTTTGTTCTTCAAATCAAAAGAAGTTGAGTACATCAAATACTCGCCATCTTCAACCGTCCCAATCACCGGTGGCATATTGTAATTATACATCTCCAGAGTTCTTTCATTGATAGTAAAGGACATACCCGAATAACCAACATCGATGGTTTGAGGATAAATCAAATAAGGTTTGCCATTAAATCTGGCGGTTTTCTGAGCGTTTGCAGATAGTGCAAAAATAGAAATCAGGAAAAAGAAAATTGGTTTTAGCTTTAAGAGCATAAGATGAGAGTAATAAAGTTAGTCTAACGCAAAGATAGCCGGATTTATTTTACTAAACACCTGATTTTTAAAGCGAATTTGAAATAGCCATCAAAAAGCTTACCTTTGCAGGTCAAATGTCAAGAATTGTAGCCATTGTAGGAAGACCAAATGTCGGTAAATCAACCTTGTTTAACAGACTGGTTGGCGAAAGAAAAGCTATTGTAGACGATTACAGTGGCGTAACGCGCGACCGCCACTATGGCGATTGCGAATGGAATGGTGAAACCTTTACCGTCATTGATACCGGTGGTTATGTTAAAGACAGCAAAGACCTGTTTGAATCTGCGATCCGTGATCAGGTAAAGATTGCCGTTGAAGAGGCCAATGTTTTGGTGTTCATGACCGATGTACAAACGGAGGTAACCGATCTTGACTCGCAATTTGCTGAGATTTTAAGAAAGTCAAAAAAGCCTGTACTTATTGCAGTTAACAAGGTAGATAACCATGAACAAATTACCGAAACTGCTGCTTTTTACCAGTTGGGCTTTGGCGAATTGTTCCCAATTTCTTCCGCAACCGGCAGCGGGACAGGAGAATTATTGGACAAAGTGGTTGAACTCTTGCCAGAAGATGATGGCAAAGATTATATCGACAGCGAAATCGCTGAGCTCCCCAAAATCGCTATTGTTGGTCGACCGAACGTTGGAAAATCCTCATTTGTCAACGCCCTCCTTGGCTTTAACAGAAACATTGTAACAGATGTTGCCGGCACTACACGCGATTCTATCCATACCCGTTACAATGCCTTCGGTAAAGATCTCATCCTAGTGGATACAGCTGGTATACGTAAAAAGTCTAAAGTAGAAGAAAACATAGAGTTTTACTCAGTGATGCGCAGTTTGAGAGCCATCGAAAACTGTGATATCTGTATCCTTATGCTGGATGCCCAGAATGGTATTGAGTCACAGGATTTGAACTTACTTTTCCTGGCCCAAAAACATGGCAAAGGCATTATCGTTCTGGTCAATAAATGGGATCTTTATGAAAAAGATACTAATACAGCCAAAGAATACGAAGAGCATATCAAAAAACGTACAGCACCTTTCGTAGATTACCCGGTATTATTTATTAGCGCCCTAAACAAGCAAAGAATTTATCAGGCAATAGAAACTGCTTGTGAGGTATATGACAGACTGTCTACCCGCATCAAAACCTCTAAGCTTAACGAAATATTACTTCCAATTATTCAGGCTACGCCACCACCAAATATCAAGGGTAAAACGGTTAGCATTAAATACATTCAGCAATTACCTTCCAACTCTGTTTGTTTCGCCTACTTCTGCAACCTTCCGCAGTATATCAACGATTCTTATAAACGTTTCCTGGAAAACAAATTGCGTGAAAACTTCAATTTTAACGGCATTCCGATTAAGATCTTCTTCAGAAAGAAGTAATTACTTTTTTCTGAATCCTAAACTCACAGAGTTGATGCAGTAACGCAATCCGGTTGGTGTACCATAGCCATCTGGAAAAACATGTCCAAGATGTCCCTCGCAATTTGCGCATAACACTTCTACCCTAATCATACCGTGACTGGTATCGCGCTTTTCTATGACCTTGCTTTTGTCCGCAGCTTCGTAAAAACTGGGCCATCCGCAACCGGCATCAAACTTAGTGGATGAAGTAAACAGTAATTCGCCACAACCCTTACAAACATACTCGCCTTCCTCCCAATACTTATCGTACTCGCCACTAAACGGACGCTCGGTGCCCTTTTCTCTTAACACTCTGTAGGCTTCCTCTCCCAATTCTTGGAGCCATTCTTCCTTGGTTTTATTAATCATTTTACTTCGCGAATTATAATTGCAAATAACAATAGTCTGTTTTAAAAGACAACAATTGCTTTCTTAATTTGTTTGTTGCTGCAAATCACCCTAATTTTGATTGTTTAAACCCATATACAAGCGCAATATTTTTATGTCTGCCGGACTATTTTTTACCATCATTATCTGTTACTTCGCCGCCCTGATTTTTATTAGTAAAATCACTTCCCGAAAAGCCGATTCTGATTCGTATTTTATTGGCAACAAACAATCACCCTGGTACCTCGTAGCCTTCGGTATGCTGAGCGATTCTCTTAGTGGTGTCACCTATATTTCTGTACCTGGCGCTGTTCAAAAAGTATCCCTTACCTATATGCAGGTGGTATTTGGATATTTCCTCGGATATTTTATCATTGTTTTTATTCTTTTACCGCTATACTACCGACTTAATCTGGTATCCATCTATACCTATCTGCGTCAAAGATTTGGGATCAATGCCCAGAAAACGGGTTCATTTTATTTTCTCATCTCCCGACTGTTTGGCGCCGGAGGCCGATTAATGCTGGCCATTGGCGTGATGCAAACTTTTGTTTTTGATGCTTATCACATTCCCTTTGCACTCACTACCGCCGTATTTATAGGCTTGATGTTGATCTATACCTATAAAGGTGGTATAAAAACATTGGTGTACACCGATGCCTTTCAATCGCTCTTTCTTATTCTTGGTGTCGTGCTCGCCATCACTGCCATTGCCGGTCAGTTAAACATGGGATTATCCGATATTGTCTCTGTTGTTAAAGATGGTCCCATGAGTAAAGTGATAGAAACAGATCCAATGAAAGCCAATTTCTGGGCCAAGCACATCATCGGTGGCGCTCTGTTTACAGTGGCCATGACTGGTCTGGATCAAAACATGATGCAGAAAAACCTGAGTATGAAATCGCTGAAAGACGCGCAGAAAAACATGATCTGGTTCAGCTTCGTGATGATGTTAGTCAACATTTTCTTCCTCTCATTAGGTATTCTACTTTACCACTATGCCGCCACAAAAGGCATTGGCTTACCTATGGAAAACGGCGCTGTCTTTACCGATAAGGTCTTTCCAAGTTTGGCCCTCAATTACTTCGGAACTTTTACAGCCCTGGCCTTTATTATTGGATTAACCGCTGCCACTTTCAGTTCTGCTGATTCGGTTTTGGCTACATTAACCACCTCTTTTTGTATCGACTTTCTCAACTTCGGCAACAGAAACGATATGAACGAGCAGAAACAAAAACATATCAGACATTGGGTACACATCAGCTTTGCGGTAGCCTTGCTTTTGGTTATACTCCTGCTCAAATATTCACTTAACAGCAGCACAAGCATTGATGATATTTTATGGATGGCAACGCTCACTTATGGACCATTAATCGGTTTATTTACTGCAGGTTTGTTTACCAAAATCAATTACAAAGACAAATGGATACCATGGATTTGCCTGGTGTCGCCTATTCTCAGCTATCTCATTTCTAAAAACAGCAAAGCCATATTAGGCGGTTATGCATTTGGCAATGAATTAATCTTAGTGAATGGCTTAATCACTCTGTTCTTATTATTATTGATTAAAAACCGCTCTACCACATCAACTACAACAGTTTAAAATCACTTTGCAATAAATGGCAAACAATTTGCGTTACATGGGTATGAAACTTACCACCATCATATGGATCCTCTTAGCGATTTTAGTGGTCAATTTAAGTTTCACATTCACTGGTGGACCGGGACCAAAAAAAGTATACCGCGATACCATCTACCGATACGGCAGTAAGTCAAAACCGGCTGCTGCTCCTGCTTCTACACCGGTTATATCTAAAACTAAACCGGCCATACCGGCGACACCAAAACTACCTGAAATAGCAGAAGAAGACAGAATCATTGCCATTACCGCCGATATAAAAAAGTTTGTTGTAAAAAAATCTAAGCAAAAAATGTATGTCTATTTTGCTGACACATTTAAAGTATTTAGAATCTCTTTAGGCGCTAACCCTGTTGGTCATAAGCAACAACAAGGTGACAACAAAACACCTGAAGGCAAGTACAGCATTACATATAAAAACCCTCAAAGCCGCGGTCACCGCTCACTTAAAATCTCTTATCCTAATGATGCTGACAGAGAGAATGCCAGAAAAGCCGGTGTTAATCCCGGTGGTGATATTTTTATACACGGTTTGTGGTGGCCTACTCAAGACCCAAAAACCCATTGGAAAGACAATTGGACCCGTGGTTGTATTGCAGTTAGCAATAGCGAAATTGAAGAAATTTTTGATCACACCAACACCGACACAGAAATTGTAATTCTACCTTAATAGCTTACATAATGGTACACTTGGCATTGATTAACTCTACTAGTTTATCTAAGTCATCCGGGTTATCCAAATAAGATTTTTGGAATGAAATAATTTCGCCACTGAGACTGAGTTTAAAATTGATTTCGTACAACTGATAGTTGACTTTTTCAATTTGATTCCATTGCATACTTCTTGGTTGCTGAAATAGATGAAAACAATAGCGAATGCCCTCCTCATCTAATATCAAAAAACATTGCTTGGCAAATAAGCCTAGGTTTAGCTTTTTTAACATCAAGTAAGTTGCTGCCAGCAAAGGGAAAATTAGAAAACTGTACCAGTAAATCTTAGGATAAAAGGCAATACTGACAAACAAACCAAAAATGGCAAATGCTGCTATAAGTGGTGCTTCAGATTTTGCGCGGTCAATTTTAAAAATATGCATCGCCGCAAAATTAAGGCTTTATCTCGTAATAAGGGCAAATCTAATTTTACCTTGCATATCCTTTCCCGTTTCCATCTTAAAGCCCTTGACCTGGCAATAGTCTGACAAGGCCTCTGCCGTTAGTGGGTTCAATTCAAAAAACAATGATGGAAAAGTACCTTTTGCAAATACTTCTATTACCCGTTTATAAAACAACAAGGTATCTTGATCTTCAACAAACAAAGCTAAATGTGGCTCGAAAGTCAACACATTATCAGTCATTAAATCGGCTTCATCCCTTCCGATATATGGAGGATTACATATCACCATCTCCGGCCATTCTTCAACCCATTCACTCTTTAGTATATCATGCTCCAGCCAATGAATCTTGCAATCTGTGAAATTTTGTTGTTCACTTTCCAGTGCTGTTGCCAAAGCGGCTGTCGACACATCGGTAGCAAAAATTTGTGCATTCTGACACCTCGAACGCATATACATGGCGATGCAACCACTTCCGGTGCAAACATCCACAATTCGCTTTCCTTTACAATCCATTTTACCTATTGCCCACTCCAGTAACTCTTCAGTTTCAGGACGCGGAATCAATACCGATGGGTTGACACGTATTTTTAAACCGCCAAACCATTCATATCCCAAGACATGCTGAACAGGCTCGGATTGAAGCATTCGTTTAATATGAACCTCCATCACTTTTCCATGCTCAAATACCTGATGGGCGGAAATGATTAGTTTGGTTTTATTAAGTTGATAAACCTCATCAAACAACCTTGTAGCGATGGCATCAGCTTCTGAATCAGGGTAAATGCCCCTCAGTTGCTGCCGACAAAAATCATATGCTTCTCTATTCGTCAAAATGTCTGCAAAGTTTTAAGTATTTTTGCAGAATAACAACTGCAGACGAAAAATACATGCATCTGTGTCTGACTCAGGCCGCAAAAGGCTTCGGACATGTTTCACCAAATCCCATGGTGGGTTGTGTGATTGTGCACAATGATACCATCGTGGCAGCTTCTTACCACAAAGTATATGGGGGACCGCATGCGGAAGTTAATGCCATCCACCAAATGGATAGTCATGATGTACTGAAAAACTCAACCGTCTATGTTAGTTTAGAACCCTGTGCCCACCACGGCAAAACACCTCCATGTGCTTCATTACTTATTGAAAAACAAGTTAAAAAAGTTGTTATTGCCACAACAGATCCTTATCCGGAAGTGAGTGGTAAAGGCATTCAAATGCTCAGAGATGCGGGCATTGAAGTTGTTAGTGGCGTGTTAGAAAAAGAGGCACGCGTACTCAACAAACGCTTCTTCATCAACCATACCCAACACCGCCCTTATGTGATTCTTAAATGGGCTGAATCAGCCGATGGCTATATGGCACACCCGGAAATCAGACAAATATCCGGAGCAGATGCACAAGTTCTTTTGCACCGCTGGCGCTCTGAGGAAGATGCATTTTTGATCGGTACCAATACCCTTTTATTTGACAACCCGCATTTAAACACGCGACTTTACAAAGGCAAAGACCCAATTAGAATCGCCATAGACATGGATTTAAAATCTGAAGGACAATCATTAAACTTCTATACCGGCGAGCAAACCACCATCATTCTCAATGGTATCAAAGACAAACAGGAAGGTGCTTTACAATTGGTACAAATACCTGACAACAGCATTCCTTCTATTTTAAATGTTTTACAAAAACTAAAAATAGGCAGTGTGGTGGTAGAAGGAGGCGCGCAATTGCTCAATAGTTTTATAGAGGCCGGCGTCTATGACGAAGTCAGAAAATTCACTTCAAAATCTTTGGTACTCAGCGATGGTATAAAGGCACCGAAACTACAGTTCATTGCTACGCAATCAATCGATCTTGAAACTGACACACTATCGATCTACCTCAAATAATGTTGTTTAACGATTCATACAATACCATCAAAAACGATAGTTATGTCTTGTATAAATCGAAGGGTAGTAAATTTCATGCTTACGTATTTTCGGTATTGAATGAGACCGAAATAAAGGGCAAACTCGCCGAACTACGACTCAAATATCCCGATGCGACCCACCATTGCTATGCCTACATAACCGGCATGGACCGAAGCGCTTTCAGAGCCAATGACGATGGCGAACCGTCAGGAACCGCAGGAAAACCCATACTGCGACAAATACAAAAACTGGAACTCACCAATACCTTGGTAGTGGTAGTGCGCTATTTTGGGGGCACTCTTCTTGGCGTCAACGGCTTAATTGAAGCCTACGGAGAATCGGCTGCCGAGGCCCTGAAAATGTGTGAAATTCAAAAAAACGACATTCACGAAAAATACACCCTATCTTGTCAGTTTGGCGAAGAGAAAGATATTTACAGAGTGTGTAAACAATTTTCTGTTCAGGCGCATGTCCTCAACGACCCATCATGCTTTTCTGCTGAAATTAAAATACCTTTGCATAAGGCGTCCTCATTTAAGGCTGCTTTGAAGGATTTATACCACATCAGAATTCAATATACAGGCATAGAATGAAGTTTTTCAAAGGCATATCCCTTATTTTTTTGTTCACATGTGTCAACTCGTTTGCACAAATTAATGACTACTTCAGTATTAAAGAGGTAAAGTCTTTTCGCTTCGACCACCTCAACATCAGTTCTGATAAGGATATCGCTGTATTTACAGACAATATAGAAGATTATAATTTCATCGAAGCACTTAAAATAAACGATGGCACCAATATTAACCTTTGTCTGTCTGCAGTTAAACAATGTTATGGTTTAAAAGAAATCAACTTAATTGACTATCACGGCGATTTCAATGACAGAACCTTTGATTCCTGCGGCAACATAGAAACATTACACCTTACAATTTCTGAAGAAAAACTTGATCAATTGTCCAGTATTCAGAAGCTTAAAAATCTCCAGACACTTTATCTGTACATTACCGGAAAACCTGAAAAAACCACGGCTCTCCGAAACCTCCCTTCTGTTAAAGAATTGCATATCATTGGCGATTTCCTACCAGCAGATCTGACTGCCATCGCAGGAATTGTCGCCGAGAAAATGGGCCAACTGAAAGTTCTGGGATTAAGTATTGACAGGGTAACCGACTTACCACAAACCTTATTAGGCTTTAAGATGCTGGACCGATTGGTGCTTTATGACAACTTATCTGTATTTACCAATAAAGGCATTGATGATTTAAGTGAAGAAAATATTGGTATTGTATTCGATTTGGCCGCCGACTTGGTCAGTGCCGTTAAAATCACCTATTGCTCTAATAATGGCAGCTTAAGCGAATACGAACGCGAATTCCTTCAATCGCTTTACAAAGGCGAAGTTATTGCCACACAAATTTCAGAGAATGAAGCAATCAGTGAAGATGGGTTTACCATTCCGTTCAAAAAAGAATTTGTTCCCGACTTTCCTAAAACTCCGGAGTTTAACTCTCCATACAGTTCAATCAGTCCCGTTGAAGAAATCTTCGTCATCAATCCCAACACCGCCTCTATCCTGCACACACAAAGTGGCATGACCATCAATATAGCGGCGGGAAGTTTTGTTAACGAAAACAGTGAGGCCGTTATTGATCCAGTATATGTGCGTATCCAACAAATCACTAAACCGACAGAGATTCTATTCTCCGGCCTCAACATGAACAATGGCAGCAACCAGTTCATCAACCAGTTTTTGTTTAACCTGCAGGCAACTGCCGAAAAAAGTGCTGCACGATTGAAAGAAGGCTACCAAATAAAAGTGTCTATGCCAGTTGCGGCCGACAGCTCAATTGCCCACTTCTACGATTATGAATCCGGGACCTGGCAAAATCTTAATTTTTACAACGACATCTTTGCCTCCAATTTCGAGCCCATCGATTTCCATAAGATGGCCTCTGCTTCGGCTACTAGATTCCTGTATATGTTTGACACCAGTGGCTTCGACAACAGATTCTTCAGCAGTCACGCTACCTACCTCAACGACAAAGACAACAAAAGTCAGTTACTTTTCAAAAAGAAAACCTTTTACAGTGATTTAGACAGAACCTGGACCCGAACCTACAACCAGTCGGGTAAACTTAGCGGAATTCGCGTAAAAAAGGGCAAATCTTACATCAAAATCCAGAAGGTTATTCCTAAGGAAAGAAACAAAACCAGACAGTACTTTAAATTATTGGATAAAACCGAGCAAAAGGTATTTGCTGAACTCAGCGCCTTTACTGCTATTAATTTCAATGTACCTGTTAATCAGGATAATAAAAAAGAGTTCAACGACAACTTTATCAAAAACATCAAATACCACGATGTTCGTCTGAACTATAGCAAAGGCAAAGACTATTGCGAAATCGTTTTAAAAACAACAGATGGGTACAGAAAACTTAAAGCATTTATCATCGACACAGACAACAAGAAGCTTATCAAAAAGCAGTTGAAAAAATTCAATAAATGCTATGATAAATACTTGAAAATTTTAGCTAAGAAAAGAGCTGAATTTAACACCCTTAATCAAATACGTTTTGACGAATTCAAGCAATATACCAACGACAAAATCCAATTGCTCGAAAAGAACAAAATGTATCCTGAAATAAAGATCCACCAACTAGGTACATTCGGTATGTTCTACAACCAGACACCAGTATTTAATACTTCTTTGATTGCTCAATATACCGATCAAAAAGGATTGCCAATAGATATAAAAAACATCTACATGATTGATAACCGTTACAATACCGTTTTCAAAATTCAGGTGGGCAATCTTAATTTCGAGCCTAACAACTGCGAATACATTATTGCTACTGATTACTCTGGCAATCTATACTATGCCAATAAAAATGATATTCTGGCATCTGCCATATCCAATAATTCGCTGATCTATATCAAACTCGAGAAAGTGCCTTCCAATGTTAGTGACATCAACACTTTCAACAACCTGCTAAAAAATTAATTATTGGTTGATACTGATGCGTATCAACTCTGAAGAAATACCGTTGTATTCTACTTTCACCATGTACTGACCAGCTGGCACGTCGTCTAAAATAACTCTGGCTTCTCCTTTGAAATCCTCTAAATCGCCACTATAAACCACACGTCCGGCGTTGTCCAAAACCTTAACAACCGGTCCTGGTAAACTCAGATCATCAGTAGTGATGTTGTAATAAAAAAAGAAGGTGTTTCTTGTGGGATTCGGGAAGGTTTGCCCCAATTCAATCTTGCAAGATTCATTGCCCTTTGAATTGATAATTTCACGTTTCTTAACCGGTAAGGTGGTAGTTACTTCACGAAGTGTTTTTTCACCATTTTTTGTAGATGCACTTTGCGCTCTAAAATTAGTAATATCAAACTCCGGAAAGTTCCTGACTGTATCGGCTACATCAAAATTGGTGAAAAACAAGTCGTTCTTCTCCCAAACTGATTCCGATAAAACCAGCGCCATTATGCCAGCTTTTTCCGCAAATCGAACATGACCTACATCTAGTTGGGATTCGAATTTCTTGGCAAGAAATACCTCTGCACTAAAATCCTCATATATGGTACCGCGTTTTCTACAAAACAACAGGTTTGGAAACTCATCATTGGTGTAATAATACAATAAGCCATCATTGCTAATGGTACCCAATTCTCCCTTACTATTGGAAATGGTTTTAATAAACGTGTACACATTATCTCCTGCAAGGGCATACTCGCACATGACACTCTTTCCAGCGCTGAACACCATGGCATACATGCGACTGAAATCTTGGGTAAAACTTAGGTAAGAAGCGGGACCGGCATTAATGCTTCCCATATTGATTTCGATTTCCTGCACCTGATTGAATGCGGTCCTGGAACTATCAAAGGCGAAACACTTGTAGAGTTTGCCTTTGCTGGTAAAGTACAAGACATTTTTATCCTGACTAAGGTAACATGAACGAATCTCATCTTTAAAGTTGCTGATGCTGAGTGGAACCGGAACCGTCCATTTACCCGTGGATTGCTCACGCTGCGAATAAAAAATCCAGTCATAAGTTTGATTATGGGTATAATACAAATCATTACCATCCGTTGAAATAAATGGGTAAGATTCTGTTCTGCAACGCTCGTTAAATTCAAATGGCGTTAACTCACGGGTGTTAAAAATCAAATCTTCACAATTGCTCTGTGCCTTGTCTTCTAAGGCAGTCTTAGTCTGTGCTGTCAGGCTAACAATCGTAAAAATTAAAGAAAAAAGAAAAAAGCTGAGTCGTTTTATCTTCATGGGCACAAAGATAACGCTAATTATAGCGGAAAAATTATGTGCGTGCACATTCAGCTAAAATAGTGAACAATTGTCCTATTTTGCAGCAGCCTCGTATAACTTCTCCTTGTCAACTACGTTGACCGCCGTGCCATTAGAGATTTTTAAATTAATGGCTTCGTATGGCGCACTGATTACTTCTTCACCTGGCTTGATACCTTCTATGATCTTGATGTAACGGGTGTCTTGAATACCGGTCTTAACCACCTTTTTAACGGCTTTACCTTTTTCTACAACAAACACCACTTCTTCTTTCTCGCCTGAATTGTCCGTCTTCTCTTTTAAGGTAATTGCAGCCACAGGAACTGTCAAAACATTGGTCTCTGTTTTAGTATAAATGTGCACGGTCGAACTCATACCTGGTCTGAATGGCATCTTGCCTCCATTCTCCACCATTAAATCTTCGTAGGACGATTTCAAAATCAAAACTTTTACTTCGTATTTGGTTACCTGCTCTGTAGAAACAGCAACGGCACTGTTCTTAGAGCTATTGGCTACCTGCGTCACTACACCTTTGAATTTTCTGCCATCATAAGCATCTACTTCGATACCAGCTGTATCACCAACGTTGATACGCACAATGTCATTTTCGTTGACCTCTACACGAACTTCCATACGACTCAAATCTGAGATGCGCATCATTTCTGTACCTGCCATCTGTGCAGTACCCACCACACGTTCGCCACGCTTAGAAACAAGACCTGTGATAACACCATCAGTTGGCGCTACGACACTGGTACGGTTATAGGTTTTTCCGGCCTGATTAACACTGGCCTCTACAGATTGTGTGTTATATTCTGATGCCAAAGCTTGCTTCTCTGCAGCCTTCAACTCGGCACGAGACATTTCGTACTGAGCTTCGGCGGTATTGTACTCTTGCTGAGAGATAACTTTATCTTTGTACAATTTCTCTTGCATCTCAAAATTCTTGCGCTGCAATTCGACATTGGCTCTAGTTCTTAATAACTGTGCCTGAATATTGGCTGAGCTGGCCTTGGCATTATTTAAGCCCGCCTTTGCCTGTTCCAATTGAGTTTGATAAATATCAGGATTTATTCTCACTAATAGCTGTCCTTTCTTTACAGTATCTCCTTCCTGCACATACAAGTCGATGATCTCACCTGACACATCCGGACTAATCTTAACTTCAGACTCAGGATAAATCGTGCCACTTGCAGTTACTTCCTCAACAATATTGCGAGTTGCAGCTTTCTCGGCCGCTACCATAATCCCTTTTTTATCTTTGCGACCAAAAACAGCCAACAGGATAAAGATGACAGCTATTACGCCAAGTGATATAAATATTTTTTTCTTAGTCATGTAAAATTATAATGTAATTGGATTGCCTTTGTAATATTCTAAAATGAGTCCTCTGAAAATAAGCTCGTATCGGGCTTGTGACTCGCTGGTTTGTGATTGTAAAAAGTTGTTCTTAGATTGAATAAAATCAAACGAGGTTGATGCACCAGCATCATATCGCTTTTGAACATAATCCAAACTGAGCTTTTGTGCTTCGACATTATTGACAGCTGCATCATGTCTGGCCTTAGCCGCATTGTAATTGGTAACTGCCACATTAATATCCGATAATAAAGTATTCTTCACTTTCATCAAATTCAATTCGCTGATCTGTAAATTGATTTTACTTTTTTGATATTGGTTCTGCACCTGAAAACCATTGAATAGATTCCAACTTAAACTTACACCCATACTCTGACCAAGATTGTCTTTAATCTGCTTGCCAAAATCAATGGTTTTGGTATTGTAGTTAAAAGTCGGTTGGATGACAGCTTCATTAGTGTTTTGAGTGACTCCAATAATTGCTGTGCCAGTTTGAGTTACAGAAGTTATGGTCTTGGCATTTTGAGAATACACGGTACTGATATTGCCATACAATGCAATAGTAGGTGCCATATTTCCTCTGCTGATGCGCGATTGAATACCCGCAGATTCAGCCTGATAATTAGCCGCTTTTACTTGTGGCATATTACCTAAGGCGATGCTATAGATTTGGAGCGCATCTAATGTATTGCTCATCAACTCACCAGCAATCACCGGCAACTCAATATCCAAATCATTCTCGAATGGCATTTGCATTAAAGTTTTCAAATTTAAAATAGCGGATGCTTTTGAATTTTGCGCTGTAATTAAATTGAGCTTTTCGTTCGCCAACTGGGCTTTTAAACTTAGCAATGCACTTAAATCAGTGGTGCCGGCATCCACCATTTTCTGAGCACGCTCAATGCGGGTAGTGGTACTTAATATCTGAAACTCGGCATTTTTGATACTTTCTTCAGCCTGTATGGTTTGCAAATATGCACTTGAGACGCTTAATGCGATTTGATTTTTAATGGTTTGGATATTTTCCTGACTGGCTTTTAAAAGTGCGTCCTGACTTCTAATAGCGTTCTCATATTGAAGTCCATTGTAAAGAACAAAATTGGCATTCAGGTTAATGTTGTTGGTTCTGATTGTTTGATTGACGAAGGTATTGGTAAAGCGGTCGATGGTTCTACCAAACTGATAGTTCTGCCCCGCACCTGCGCTTAAACTAGGCAACAACTGAGTGCGAGTCTGTCTGGCGTCAATCTTTGATGTTTCATAGTTGAGTATATACTGACGTACATCCAGGTTGTTCATCCAGGCATATTCAATACACGCTTTTAACGTGAATTTACTGCTCTGTGCCGAAAGACTGAATCCAGCGGCTACCGAAATGCATAATAAAAATCGCTTAATCATATCACTTACCTGATTTTGGGTCGAAAATAGCGAAACTTTAAATCAGTAAGTCATGTCTTCGACCAAATGAGTCGTTGACCGATAAAAAATCAGGGAACTAACTTAGAGACAATCTCGGCACTGCGCAAACACAGCGGTATGCCACCACCCGGATGAACACTGCCACCACAAAAATATAAACCCGAGATATCCGACTTAAAATTAGGATGCCTGAAAAAAGCTGAAAGCTTAGAATTACTGCTGCTGCCGTATAAAGCACCTCTGAAAGATGAGGTTCGGGATTCTATTAATCTTGGATCTAAAATATCTTCCGTTTCAATTAAACTGCCAATGTCTGTTTTTAAAATCCGACTTAACTTTTTGAGAATATTGGCCTTCATATCTAAAATGAGCTTGTCCCAATCCTGACCCTTATTGGGTGGTACATTCACCATCACAAACCAGTTCTCTGAACCAGCCGGGGCATCATCAGGTTTATGTTTAGAAGTTATATTGATGTATACCGTCGGATCATCGCTAATCCCCTCCTTTTCAAAAATGGTATTGAATTCTTTCTGATAATCGGCACTAAAAAAGATGTTGTGCAAACCCAACGATTTAAACTCCTGTTTGATACCCCAGTAAAATATCAAGGCACTGCTGCTGGATTCAACTGTTTTAACTGCCGTCGGCACTTTAATACCCTTTAACAAATGGTGATAGGTATGGTAAATATCCATGTTACTAACCACTACATCGGCAAAAAAAGTACCAGCACCCGTGCGGACACCACTGGCTTTTCCTTTTTGAAGTATGATAGATTCAACCGGCGAACTGAAATGAAAATGCACCCTATGTCGCTTGGCCAATTCGAATAAACTATTCGTAACGTCTATCATTCCACCTTTAGGGAAATAAGTACCTATACCATATTCCAAATGCGGAATAATGTTTAGTGTAGCCGGCGCTTTATAAGGATTACTACCATTGTATGTGGCGTATCGGTTAAACAATTGCACTGTCTTGGGATTTCTAAACCATCTCTGATTAGCAGAATTCATGGTACTGAACATATTTAGTCGCCATAAATTCATGATGCCTTTGATGCCTGTCTTAGATAAATAAGTAGACGACTTGTGTAAAGAGTTTTCCAGAAAAACTGGCGATGTCAATTCGTATAAATACTTGCTCTTATTTAAAAATTGGTTGACTTTTGAAACATCTTCACCCATAGACTCCGACAATGCTTTGGCCAGCTGATCTGATGAAGCAGGCGCCTGAAAGACAGTGCCATCCTCATAAAAATAGTGGCAAGCTGTTTCCAGGGTTTCATATTGAAAATAATCTCGTGGGTTCTCCCCAAATAAGCCAAACAATTCGTCTACCAAACCTGGCATTGTAAACAATGAGGGACCGGTATCAAAGCGGTAACCATCGTAAAAACGCTCACGCATCTTCCCTCCGGGTGTTTCACTTGATTCAAAAACATGGACTTCGTACCCCTTGGCTCTTAACCTTAAGGCACTTGCTAATCCTGAAACCCCTGAACCTATAATGATTGCTTTCGACATCCTTTCTAAACAACAAATAAACGATTATTTTGTTCAGTGCTGATAAAAAATCTTTAAAGCTGGTTATATTTGACCGAAATTAGAACGAATGCTAATCATTTTATTTTTTCTTTGTGTGTACATCGCCTGGATTTGGGTCGACTACTTCCGTTTGATTGATATTTTCCAGAAAGACGATATACGCTTCCTTCTACCAACATTCATAGGTGGTGCATTGTCTACTCAATTGGTGCTAGGCTTAGAAAATATCTTACCCGAGAGCGATATACTAGAATTAAATGGAACATTTGTCCATGATTTTTTGATCTCATTCCTAAAAATTGGCCTTGTAGAAGAAATTGCCAAAGCAATTCCTTTTCTGATTCTATACCCTTTTTTTAAATCGAAAATTAAAGAGCCCATCGACTTCCTGGCCTATATGTGCGTGAGCGCTTTAGGCTTTTCTGCCGCAGAAAACTTTTTGTATTACGAGCATTACGGACCAGAAATCATCATCAGCAGAGCTATTCTGGCTTCAGTAGCACATATGTTTAACACAGCAGTTGTGGCTTATGGTTTTATACGCTACAAGTATTACCATAAGAAAAATGCATTGCTCATCATTATCTTTTATCTCATTTTAGCAGCACTTTCCCATGGCTTCTACGATTTCTGGCTATTGTTTAAACCCGCAGGTGGAACAGGTGTCGCTATCACCATGGTTTACTTCCTTCTAACTGTTTCTGTATTTGCTACTATCCTGAATAATTCCATCAACAATTCAGAATATTTTACCTACAGCAAAGTCATAGACTCTGGCAAGGTTAGTTCTCGACTTCTGTATGCCTATGCCTTTGTCTTTTTAATTCAATTTCTATTGATATGGCATCAATCAGAGTTTATTGCAGCATTCTTCAACCTATTCGTCACACTAATTTATATTGGCACTATAGTCGCTGTTACTGTTATCAGGCTAAGCCGCTTTAAGCTCATTAAAAACCGTTGGCACCCCATTCGTTTTGAAATGCCCTACGCCTATGACACCCGACCAAATCTACCTGGCGATAATCGCAGTAGTTTCAGAATCAGAGGTGAGGCCTATAACGAAACTTTTATCAATACTTACTACAACGACTTCTGCGTCTTATCCCCCGTTAGCAGTCGCAATACTTATTTAGAAGAAGAGAGAATCGCTTATGTCGAAGAGAAATTATTCCTGAAAGACGATGAGACATTCTATCTGGTGAAAGTATTCGCGGATATCGAAAACAATATTGCCTTTCAGTTATTAGTAAAACCAAAAATTACTGGTAGCAGCTTCGTTGAAGGCAAATATCCTATTGTTGCCCTTTTGAGATTTGACGACGACTTCGACATGAATGACACCACAAAAGACTTGTCGGATTTCGAATTTCTTGAATGGGCTTACCTTAAACCACGTCAGCATTTCAGATGATAGTCAGGCGTTGTTTATGCTCTCTAAATAGTTTAAATTTGCCACAATGGAGCTTGTAATCAATACCCCCTGGTGGTTTATTCTATTATGCCTGGCACTGGGTATTGCCTATGCTTACCTTCTATATAAACCGCATATCAAAGATTTCAGCTATAAAATTATGGCTGTTCTTCGCGGACTTTCCGTCAGTTTACTGGCCTTTTTCCTGCTCTCTCCTGTCTTGGTGAGCATGAGTTCAGAAATCGAAAAACCTAAAATCATCATGGTGCTTGACAATTCTGAATCTGTTGTTTCCGGCAAACAAGCGGCCTTCTATAAAAATGAATTTCTGAAAGCATGGTATGCTATGCCCGAAAAATTGGGCAGTGATTACCAGGTAGAATTTCTCAATATGGGTGGCGATGTTAAAGCTGAGGACTCGGCCAGTTTCAATGCCAAAAAAACCAATATTGGTGTGACTTTCGACTACATCAATAACACCTACGCTAAACAAAACATCGGTGCAGTGGTACTGGCCAGTGATGGCATATACAACCGTGGCGCCAATCCTGCCTACAAAATCATCAATAACCACAGTCCCGTTTATACCCTCGGAATGGGCGACAGCAGTATCAAAAAGGATATCATCCTCAAATCTGCTACTACCAATGCCATTGCCTACCTCAACAATTCCTTTCCAGTCGAAATTAATATCTCTGCTTTTGAATGTGCTGGTCAGTCAACTACATTGACCATTTCTGACAACGGAAAAACACTACATACCCAGGCCATCAGCATCGATAAAAAAGACTTTTTCAAAACCATTACCGTCAATATAGACGCCAATCAACCCGGCACTAAACACCTCATCGCCAATCTAAGTTCGGTTAGTGGCGAATACACCAATATCAACAACAAAAAAGACCTGTTTATTGACATCATTGATGGCAGAGAAAAGATATTGTTGACCTATCTCGGACCGCATCCGGATATCGGCGCCATCAAAGAAGCCATCAGCGTTAATAAAAACTATGAAGTTGTCAGTGTGCCGGCAGCCGAACTCAATTTAGCTGATATCAACAAATACAGCGTCGCTATTTTGTATCAGTTACCTTCTCGTTCTTTCAATTCCGTTAATCTCATTAAAACTTTGCGTAGTAATGCCATTCCAATCTGGGTCATCACCGGCAATCAAACAGCCATAGAACAACTCAGCAATGTGTCTTCCCTGGCTAAAATAGACAGAAACCAAGGTCGCTATAACGAAGCACAAGGCAGCTTTAACAACGATTTCAATGCCTTTACTGTAGAGGATAATTCTCGTCAAACACTTAATAGCCTGCCTCCTCTTTCTGTGCCCTACGGACAATATGTTGGAGCCGACATTTTAGAAGTCATGGCTTATCAGAAAATTGGTAGCGTTGTCACCAATATGCCTTTATGGGCCTTTAGTAACCAAAACAACGAGAAAACAGCCTATCTGTTTGGTGAAGGTTTGTGGAAGTGGCGCATGCTGGATTTTGTCGAAAACGAATCACATTATGCTACTAACGAGTTAATCGGGAAAACCATACAATACCTGACCGTTAAAGACGATAAACGTAAATTTAGAGTTTACCCCACCAAAAATGTATTTGAGGAAGACGAGTCTGTCCGTTTTATTGGCGAATTATACAATGCCAGTTACGAGTTAATTAATACCAACGACATCAAACTTAAACTCATCAACGAGAATAAACAGGTTTTCAATTATACTTTCAGTAAAAATGGTAAAAGCTATGCATTGGATATCGGATTGATGCCTCCGGGTGCTTATCAGTTTACCGCCAATGCTGAAGGTATTGAAGAAACCATCAGTGGCAAATTAATTGTTACAGCTTTGCAAACCGAATTGGTGAATACCACAGCAGATTTTGGCTTGTTACGCGATATAAGTACCAAACACAAAGGCGAATTTTTACTGGCTAATGAAATTGATAAACTGGCAGATAAAATTAAAGCCAATACAGCTGTCACGTCTGTCACATATAACGAGAAAAAACCCGATGAACTGATCAACTTAAAATGGGTATTCTTCCTATTATTGATCCTTATATCGGCTGAGTGGTTTATTCGAAAATACGAAGGTGCCTACTGATGAAATTAACAATCAGACAACAACCTGTGCTCTGCAATTACTATCTCACATACAGATGTAATGCGAAATGCAGTTTTTGTGATATCTGGGAAAAGCCCTCTCCTTATGTAACATTGGAGAATGTCGAACAAAATTTAAAAGATCTAAAACGACTCGGTGTTAAAGTCATTGATTTTACCGGAGGCGAGCCACTTCTGCATAGGCAATTGCCAGAAATACTAGATTTGGCAAAGGGTTTAGGATTTATTACGACTGTTACTACAAACACCTTGCTTTACCCTAAAATGGCCGAGAAATTAAAAGGTAAAGTGGATATGCTACACTTCTCATTGGATTCACCCGATGAGGCTACTCATAATGCCAGTAGGGGCGTCACACTATTTGATAAATTCGAAGCGTCTATCGACTTGGCCTTAAGTTTGGGTGAACGACCGGATATTCTATTCACGGTCTTTAGTCATAACATCGACGAGATAGAAGCAGTCTACCAAAAATATTGTCTTCCTAATCAATTAATGTTGATCCTCAATCCGGTGTTCGAGTACCAGGAAGTGGGCGAAGAACTGAGTCATGACGCTTTGTTAAAACTGGAAACCTGGGGAAAGAAAAAACTGGTCTATCTCAACGGGGGCTTTATTGAATTGAGAAAAGACGGTGGTAATCATATCAACAACTCCATTTGCCGTGCCGGCAGTACCACCATCGTCATTACACCAGAAAACCAGCTGATATTACCCTGTTACCATCTGGGAATTGAATCGGTACCCATCAATAACCAATTGTTTGATACATGGAACAGTGAGAAGGTACAAAAACTGATAAAACTGGAGGGAAAATTACCAGCTTGCGAAGGCTGTACCATCAATTGCTATATGCAACCAAGTTTCGCTACAGAACTCAGTAAATACTGGTTGAAAGCCCTACCTTCTACACTCAAATACAACTGGGTAAAAGGTACCTGGAAAGCGATGGTTTAGACAAATCTTGGATCTGTTTCCATCACATGGCCGCACGACTTACAAGTACGCAAATCTTCGCTGCCATAGTAGTGTCTGAAACGTGGCAGAAAATCCTGCTCAATATCGTGAAGTTCGAAATAGGCAGAATGCAAAGGATGGTTGCATTTTTCGCAGAACCATAACAAACCATCTGTAAAACCTTTTCCAGCTCTGACACGTTCGAACACCAAACCTAAAGAACCCTCTGAACGCACCGGAGAATGTGGCACTTTAGCAGGTAATAAGAACATATCGCCGGCAGAAAGCGGAATATCTACGGCCTTACCATCCTGCTGAATGCGAACAGTAATATCGCCCTCTAATTGATAGAAAAACTCCTCTGTTTCGTTGTAATGGTAGTCTTTGCGGGCATTAGGACCAGCCACTATCATCACTATAAAATCACCGGCCCCAACCGTTAAATTTTTATTGCCAACCGGCGGCTTTAACAAATGTCGGTTCTCTTCAATCCACTTAGTAAAGTTAAAAGGGGGTTTGATTTCTGTCATGATTCAAAATTAGGAAAATTATTTAAAAATTGTTGCAGTCGTTATATTTTTTATATTCGCAGAATGAATGAAGAGAATCAGGATCTGCCTCTAATCAATGTGAGGAAAGTGTTTCATGACAAAAACCCCAAGCTAGCCCGTTGGATACCGGGCTTCTTATTCAGATTCTTTGAAAAACTGATTCGTCAGGAAGATCTGAACAGAATGCTCACCAAGGCCAAAGGTCTCAAAGGCGTTGATTTTGCGCGCTCTTGCTTTGACGACATCGGTGTTACCATTGTCTCAAAAAATGCGCATTATGTACCTACTACAGGTAGGTTGATTTTAGCTGCCAATCATCCTTTGGGTGGACTGGATGGCATGGGTTATATCAGTGAAGTGCATAAAATCAGACCGGACGTAAAATTCCTGGTTAACGACATTTTAATGAATGTAAAGCCGCTACAGAGTGTGTTTTTGGGTGTGAACAAGCATGGCACCAACGCTAAAAAATCACTTTTGGAAGTTGAACGTCAGTTTGCCTCTGATAGTGCTACGCTGATATTTCCGGCTGGTATGGTATCGCGTGATCAGGGTGGAAGAATATTCGATTTGAAGTGGAATAAAAGCTTCATCACCAAATCGGTTAAGTACCAAACGGACATTGTGCCTACCTTCGTAGAAGCCAGCAACAGTCCGCGTTTCTACAACATCGCCAAATGGCGCAAACGTTTGGGTTTGAAACTCAATATCGAAATGTTGTTACTGCCTTCAGAAATGTTTCACCAAAAAGGTAAAACCATCACCATACATTTTGGCAAACCAATTCCGGCTTACCTGATCAAAAACATCGGCGAACACCACAAAATTGCCAACGCGATGAGACATTTTGTATACACGCTGAAAGACAAGCCTGATGGCGATTTTGAAGAATTTTATCACGCCTTTAAGCAAAAATAATTTATATTTACCAATTGAAATCTAACAATATGCAGGAGATTATAGCACCGGTTGACAGAGCTCTTTTAGAACAAGAGTTAAATGATTCGGTATTTGTCAGACCGACAAACAATGGGGGGAACAAACTTTATATTGTTGATTGTCACAACGCCCCAAATACATTAAGAGAAATAGGTCGTCTTCGCGAATTATCGTTCAGACAGGCAGGTGGTGGTACCGGTAAAGATTGTGATCTGGATGAATTCGATTATGGCGACAGCGCCTACAAACAGCTGATTGTTTGGCATCCTGAAGACAAAGAAATTATTGGAGGCTATCGTTATATTTTAACCAACGATGCCCGCATGCCGGATGGCAATTACCATTTGGCAACTACTGAAATTTATGAGTTCAGTGAGCGCATGAAGAACTTCTATTTCTTGAAAACCATAGAACTCGGAAGGTCATTCGTTCAACCCAAATACCAGCCAAGCGCCGAAAACAGAAAAGGTTTGTTCAGTCTGGACAATCTTTGGGATGGCTTAGGTGCTTTGATCATCAATTACCCTGAGATTGATTATTTCTTTGGCAAGGTAACGATGTATACCCATTTCAACCGCGAGGCCAGAGATTTGATCTTAACCTTCATGCACCATTATTTCCCGGACCCGGAAGGTTTGATCAAGGTTGAGCACCCAATGCCAATTTTAACAGATACAAGTGCATTTAAAGCGATATTAGAAGGCTTGGACTACAAGCATGGTCATGTCGAACTCAACACCCGTGTTAGAGAACTTGGCGAGAATATACCACCTTTGTTCAACTCGTACATGAATACCAGTCCCACCATGAAAACCTTCCCTACCTGCATCAACACGCATTTTGGGGATGTAGAAGAAACCGGCATTATGGTAACGATTAAAGACATCTACGAGTCTAAAAAAGACAGGCACGTAAGTTCTTATATGAAATATCTGGCCACCAAAAACCAGTAATACTGCGCCAAAGCGAATATTTGCCCAATTTTTTAAAAAAAATTTTTGCAGAAAAAATTAAAAGGCTATATTTGCACTCCTTTTAGGAAATTCCTTTAAGCTAACCCATTGAAAAATCGGGTTTAACCATTCCTCAATAGCTCAGCTGGTTAGAGCGAGTGACTGTTAATCACTAGGTCCCTGGTTCGAGCCCAGGTTGGGGAGCCAAACTGGAAAAGCCGACAAGTCCGTCGGCTTTTTCTTTTTTATACCCTCCGAAACTGTTGATATTACTAGTGAGTAGTTCAAGCAATTCATTTTTTCTGGTGGTTCGATAATTTATATGATCAAAAATCAGTTTTTCAGGAAATATCGAACCAACTATCTTAGTTTTTACTTCTTTGGGAGCTGAATTGTAGTATCCAGCCATGTTTGACATAAATGCTAATCCATAATCAAAATACTTCCTATAAGAAGAAGGGTCCCTACTTAGTTCTTTTTTTCTCCTAGACAGCTCGTTTTCCTCATTTTCAAGCCTTGTGACGAGTTTTCTATACTCATCTGGACTAATTGCATTATCCATAAATTTTTCCGAGACTGAACCCTGTCTTTGGATCAAAAGCTCAAGTTTTTTATCTATATCCCTAATCTGAGATGTTTTTTCTATATCATCCTGCTCAAATACATCCTTTAGGATTAAATAGTAAAGATTTAATACATTATCAGATATTTGAAACGAGTTTAAGAATTGCTCAAAAGTTTCATTAGCACTATCTGCCCTGAATCTTTCCTTACAACCTTTCTGACAATGATAATAATAGTGCTTTACTTTATTCCTGCTTGAAGAGCCGCTTCCTGTTATTTTACCACCACATATATTACAAACTAAATGGCCTCTCAGTAATAAATAATCATTCTGCGTAATTTGACTTTGGTAGTTTTTCTTCCTTCCATTTAAAATATTTTGAACTTCAAAGAAAAGCTCTTCACTTATGATTGGTTCATGAAGGCCTTTGATACACATCTCTTCTTCATCCTTCCACTCAGGAACTGTTATTAATCCACAGTAAAAAGAATTTCGCACTAGATTTAGAAATCCTTGCTTAGAACATCCTTTAAAGCCATTTTTCATTAGATTTTGCCTAACCTCTTCAATTAAAAAGGCTCCGGTAGCCAATTGTTTAAATGCAGATTGGACAAAAGGAGCAGTATTTTGATCAATTTCCACTAACTTGGTAATTGTATTATTTTTATACCCAATAGGGGCTTTCCACAGCCATCGTCCTTCCTTCAGGGCCTGTCTCATACCTTGCTTAGTATTCAAACCTCTTCTTTCATTTTCAATTTGGGGTAATAAATTATGTATTATGAAAGGAAGATAGCTTTCTGGTGTATCTATCTCAGAATGATTTTCTACTGTAATGAATTTAAGATTAAGTTTCTTAAATTCTGAAAGCATAGATAAAGTATTTTCTAAATTTCTCGAAAATCTATCGGGTCTCACACAAATGAATGTATCAACAAGAATTTTTCTATTTTTAATATCCTTTAAAAATCTTTGGAACGCAGGTCTATCAAACGATTTTGCTGAGTGATCATCTTGATAATGTTCAACAATTTCATATTCATTTTTCTTGCAAAAGTTTACAAGTTTGTTATACTGATCTGGTAGACTGAACCCATTTTCTTTCTGCTCATCAGTGGAGACCCTTGTGTAAATTACTGCTCTTCGACCTTGATTCTGTTTTTTTATTATTCTCATACTCGATTACTGCTATTTGATATAATAATCCTCTGATTTTCTTTATCTGCTCATCTGTATAATCCCTGTTTTCTTTGTTCAGTACTCTCCGGCACTTTTCGATTGAAAGCATCGCTTATTTGCAATGTAAAGCCGTCCAAGTTTTTTGGTAGGGTCTTCGGTTTGAGTTGATTGTTAACTATCATTTTATTTAAATTTTTTCTTGATTTTTCTTTTAACAGATGTCGTTTTGCCCTCATGCTGTTCAATAGATACTTTTTGATAGGCATTCTTTGTCTTTAATTGACCAATATTACTATTAGTTGGCTCACTGACAGTATATTTCATTTTAACAGGTTTACCCTCCTTTACGGAAATTTTTATTCCTTCTACTTTTTCATTTCTAATAGTTTCTAAAATTTCATTCTGATCATCAGTAATTTCTATATATTTTGTATAAACTGGTTTACAGTCTTTGTCTGGAAAAATTGATTGTAGAATTCCATTTACATTAATCGATATGTGATGTTGAGGGCCATATTTAATTTCACTATCCAAAATTTCATAAGCATTCCCCACTTCAGCTTTATAATCAGAAAAGACTAGAACAGAAACCGGGGTATTATTAACATAAGCTAAGGCTGTATAAAACTCTAATTCCCCATATTCAACCTTATTCATTCCAACGATTAAACTTCTTCTAACACTTAGTATTTCTTTAAGACCTAATCCATACATTCGTAATTGTTTAATTACCCCTAACCAAACTAGGTCCATAACACTGTATTTTCTCCATCCAGTACTATCTTCTTCTCGAACATTGGAAAGTATCCCAACTTTCTCCCAATGGCTGATAATTCGATATGAGAATGTTTTTTCAGTTAACCTAAAATACTTTAGGTTGAAAAATGTCCAGAAATCAGAATTTGTTTCATCTGTGACGTATTGGCCAAATTTTTTAAAAAATTCTTGTCCCTTTTCAATTCTATATTGATTTCCAAAAATTGATTCAAATTCTGTCATTTTCCTAAAGTATCTGAAAACAAAAGTAAATAAAAAACCTTACACATGTGTAAGGTTTTTAAATCTAAACGTATAAAACATTGAATAAGAAGATTTTATTTTACATATTTTGCTAATAAACTCTAAACCCACTCAATTTTTCCTTCTCGTACGAAAAAATGACTTCTACAGCCCGCTGTTCTCCATATTGAAGGCGAAATGGTGATATTTCCTTCTTCATTAATTTTATACTTCCATAGGGGTCGTGCATCAGCAAGGAGATTTAGTTGAACATCTGCTTTACAACCGCATGGACACTTAAAAACTAAAGACTCTGGAGCACCTTCATCAACAATTAGAATTTTTCTTTCTGGCACAATGTCAGGAATATCTCTTACCACTTCCACTTTGTAATTAGATGAATATTTAAAAGTGAATTTTCTGCGGAACCACTCTACTATTTTACGAAAAATATTCATGTCAGTTCAGACATTCTTAAGAAAGGTTTACAATCACCGCGACCAGCCCACTTGTTAGCTGATTCATCTTGTTCAAAATCCTCTTCCTTTGTATTTTCAATACAACCTCCACAGTAATCCATCATAACTCTAGCGTAAGACCCAGGAGAGTCATCCTTAAATGGATGTAGTCTGTTTAGTAGCTCATTAACAGCCATACTGCTTATTTGCATATTAATACTGATTACAGCTGGTCGGTCAACATTTGCATTATGGACATACCCTTGCTTTTCTCTTTTGGCAAATTCAACTGGGTCCTGTCGTAACAAGCTATCATCAAATAAACGTTTAGTCGTAAATAATCTCCTACTTAACAAGGTTGAACACCCAGGTTGTATATAGTGAATATTTGCAAGAATATTCTTTATACCTCCCACTCCATCAGCATCCACGCGTACTCCAATATCAAAATATGGGACATGATAAAAATTTGTTAGCTGTGATATTAAATATCTTCCATCTACACTATCAACACAACCAAATAAAACATCACATGAAATCAATTCCATCAGTGCACTTTTATTATCAAAAGCATTATCACAAAATGCAATTACATTGGTTCCTAATCCAATTCTCTTAATGGATTCTGCTAAAACTTCAACTTTTCTCCTTGCTTTTTTAACATCATACATTGATGTATTCAAAATCCTATTTAGATTCTTTTTTTCTACTTTATCGGGATCAACAATAACAATGGTACCTACCCCTAGTCTGGCTAATTGCTCAATTGTGGGACTTCCTGTCCCAGAACAACCTACAATACCAATTTTCATTTGTTTCAACTTATTGTATGTACCTTCGCCAAAAGCCTGGATTGTTCTTAAAGCGAAATCATCATCCTTTGAAGTTAATTCTTTTTCGCTCCAAATTTCTATAAGGTCGCCTGCTATTGAGATTTTGCTTAAAGGATATACTTTTAAGTCAGGAGTAAATACTCTGCCAAATATCTTTCCGTCCGGTAACATTACAGCCGATCCATGGACTCCATCATAATCGCACCATCCAAAAACAGATCGAAAAAATTCATAGTCAGATTTGTCATCTGTTGCTGAAAATCTCTGGTATCCTGTTGGATGACTATGTATCTTTAAAATAGCCATATTCTTTTTCCCTGCCTCTTCCAACAAGGGAATTATTCGTTCTGTTCTCCAAGAAACATACTCTTCCGTTCGTTCACATTCATGATATGGTATTAGTTCTATTTTATGTGTAAGTAATATGGACAAGTTCCCATTCTCATGTCGACCACACAATATTATAGCCACAGCTTCTTTCCCGTCTCCGGGAAAGAGATGCTGTTTTATTGCAGTGTAATGTTTGCCTGATATTCTAAGCTGCATGATTAATTCGTTTTTCAAATTCTTGTAAAAGCCATACATCTGTCAGAGGCACATGAGTACTTAGGTTATCAATATCCGGCCTCCAAGGATTTGTTCCTGTTCTATGCCTAGACCATTGTTGAAACCTCTTTCCATCAAGTTCAAGTGGGCTCAAGGCTCCAATAGGTTGCCCATCTACTCTGTTAAGTTCAGGATGAAAATAAACCATATCCAATTGAGCTGTTGGGTATCCTGGTGTCATCCTTATTCCTAAAATTGCCTCTTTGACATTGTAACCTGCAGGCAATGGATACTCATGAATAAACACCCATAATGTCCCTCCAAGATTGGCTGTTTCCCACATTAACCCTAATGTATTCAAATAAGCCTCATCTTCTTCTAATAAGGTGAAGTCCCTGCGGGGGACTTCACCTTCTGTTTGATCAAGTGGCAATGTTTTGAACTTTTCAATACC
>JACCDH011172177.1_pt1 | contig 34981 bp, 35 predicted proteins | sample 7442481 | NCBI WGS metagenome assembly JACCDH01 (sample SAMN15323433, study PRJNA562643) | freshwater metagenome | isolation source: river surface water | place: USA:Blue River Watershed | collected 2017-08-15
CATTCACGCACAGGATATTTTAGCTTTTCAGCAACTTATTCGCAAAGTTCCTGTAGCAGATAATGTGATGGAGTATGCGGTGAAGTTGGTTGCTAAAACACGCCCCAATACACCTTATGCTACAGCTAAAGTAAACGAGTTTGTAAACTTTGGTGCAGGCCCACGTGCAGGCCAATTTCTGATATTAGGTGCTAAGTGTCACGCATTAATTCATGGTAAATTTAGCCCTGATATTGATGATGTGAAAGCGGTTGCCTTAAATGTGTTACGCCACCGTGTAGTTAAAAATTACAAGGCAGAGGCAGAAGGTTTATCCATTGAGCAGTTGATAGAAAGCTTGTATTAAGCATGAATCGTTCGCTTGCCATTTTATTGTCAACGGTGTTTCATCCGGTGTTTGTAAACTTATTAAGTTTTACATTGGTTATCGAACTCACTCCATACTTAGAGGCAGGATTTACACCCGAAGCTAAATGGTTTTATGTATTGTATGCATTTATCACCACCGGGCTTATCCCATTGTTTGTAGTAGTAGCACGTAAAGCCTTAGGCTTTAGCAAAAGCATTATGTTGGAGCAAGCTGATGATCGACACATTCCATACATAACTACAGCCATTGCTTATTTATTCGGATATTACTTATTTATAAAAATTGGGGCACCGCATGTGTTGCAAGGCTACATGCTTGGAAGTGCGTGTGTGTTAGTGTGCATCCTCATCATCAATTTCAAAACTAAAATTAGTGCACATGCCACATCGTTGGGCGCATTGGCCGGGGTGCTTATTGCATTAACTCCTATTGCTTTACACGATATACGTGTGTTGCTGTTGGCTGTGCTTTTCATATCCGGACTAACAGCAGTATCACGCTTGGCTTTACAAGCGCACACACCTAAACAACTGTATTCAGGCTTTGCTTTAGGGTTAGTATTGATGTGGTTGATAATGTAAGTTGAACAACTTTGGGTTGACGTTAAACAGAATGCTCCGAGAATTGTTATAACTAAAATTCATCCGTATGAAAGTTCATATTCAGTTTATCACATTCATTTTATTATGCTCTTTAACCGGTTGCACGTCTATTTTCTACGGCATTTACGGAATAAGAGAGCCAAAGGCTATTACTAAAAACCAAATTATTAAAACTGCTGATAACCGATTTAATATCGATACCAAAAGTTTAATTATACTAGATTCTTCGTACAAACAATTCTGTATAAAACAATACCTACCTGATACCTCCGCATATAATCTTGCACTTCAACCCTTACAATTACGCATCTATAAAAACGATACATTAATTGCTTTTCAAGCCAATTGCAACGTGGGTGGTTTTCCCAACTTAAAGTGGGAAAGAGATGGTTATTTCCTTAAGGTGCCTGCTTCCTATGTGTCGCTTAAAAATGCGCCTGCACTAAGCAAAGAGTTTTCAGTTATGAAACATACTTTCACTCCAAGTGAAGAATACACGGTAGTAGTATTTTACTCCAACTTCATGCACCGACAATCAAAAAGGCTAATCCAGTTTGCTAAATCATTACAGCAAACACACCCTGATAAAAAGTTTACGTACGTGTATGTGAATGGTGAGGAATTATTCTATTGATGCACTATTCGCACACAAAATAAAAGTCGCCACCCTCGTAGGTTAGGGCTTCTGCTTGAGATAAACGAACCAAGTTCCCATGGCTTAATTTAAAAATGCCGTATCCAATAGGAGTAAACAAATCAAACAATTGTTTTCGGTTTTCTTCACTCGAAATCTCCATTTGAATCGTTGGCTTGAACTTGGTTATCGTTTTCATGAAGTGAGGCATGATAAACACTTCATAGCCCTCTACATCGCACTTTAAAAAATCAAAACGAGTTAGGGAAGCAAACAATTCATCAGGCACTTGCATAGGCACCTCGTAGGTTTGCATATCGGTTGCTTCGTTGCTATCAATTACTTTGGTAAGGCCATGTCTGAATACCCCATCAATAACAGGAGTTCCCATTTGTATGGTTTTACGTTCGCCACCTAAAGCAGTTTGATGCAATGTGATATTACCCAATCCAAATTGGGTTACATTTTTTCTAAAAATACCTGCAAATAAATCAACCGGTTCAACGGCATATACATGTCCGTTGTGGCCTGCATACTTCGATAAAAACACGGAGTAATAACCCACGTTCGCTCCAATATCTACACACACAAACCCGGGTTTAACCAATTGGCTTAGGTAAAATAACTCAGGGTATTTTTTCTTTAAAAATCCCGAACGTATTAATCGAATATATACATCGCTCACCAAAGCTAAATACTTCTGGTGTCCAAGGGTATCTAAAAGCAGTGCGCGTAATTGTTTTTCCATGTAGTTAGTTCACCTCTTCGTAGTCAACGTACTCACCTAAGTTTTTATCGTTGGTTTTCTTTTGGCTATTAATTTTTGGGTTGATGGTTATTTTACCCTCCGGTTCGCTTGGAGGTTTATTATAATGATGGTGATGATGCGTGTCGAAACGATACACTTTCGTTTTTACCGTGCTGCCTCCCATAAGCTTACCAAACAGTAACCTCGACAACACATAAAACAAAAACAAATACAATAAAAACTTCAACATGTGCTTTAAATGTAGAGTGGGCAAAGGTACACTTTCTTACCTGCCGTGCAATGAATTTAACCTATTAAATTGGCATGTTCACTTGCCACAGTTGTGCCTAAAAAGAGTCCTGCATGTGCATTGAAATTTGCGGTATCATCGGTGGTGAGGTAATGGCGTGTTCCGTTTTTACTGCATCCGGCCTCTATATCCGGATGACGGTTCAGGTAATCAACCAAACTATTTGCCACCAATTGCCCCTGCGTAAGCACTTGTATATGTTCAGGTGTATGTTTCCTTATCTTATCATATAAAAGTGGGTAGTGCGTACAACCTAATACAATGGTATCTATTTGTGGTTGTTTGGTAAGTAAAGCTTGTATATGTTGTTGCACGAAATAATCGGCACCCGGTTTCAAATGCTCATTATTCTCTACTAACGGAACCCACATTGGACAAGCCTCTTGCGTTACCTCAATTTGCGGATAGAACTTATTAATCTCTACTACATACGATTCGGATAGTACAGTACCGGTGGTAGCAAAAACACCCACTTTATTTGTCTTTGTGTATTGCCCCACTATTTCTGTGGTTGGCCTAATTACCCCGAGCACACGCAACCCCGATTCTTTCGTAGGTAAGTCTTTTTGTTGAATGGTACGTAAGGCTTTTGCAGAGGCCGTATTACAAGCTAAAATCACTAGTCTACATCCTTTATCAAACAAGTAGTTTACGCATTCCAGTGTGTATTCATAAACAGTTTCAAAACTTCTTGTTCCATAAGGAGCACGCGCATTATCACCCAAATACAAATAATCGTATTGCGGTAAGGTTTGTATAAAATCTTTTAAAACGGTTAGTCCACCATAACCACTGTCGAACACCCCAATTGGGCCCGGTTTATTCATACTGCAACTTATACCAATTGTAATTATTTTCTAGTCCAAACTAAAAAATAATTATGCAATGGTAATGCCGATGCTACATAAAAACGGTTCAATTAGGCCACGATCTATATTGGATTGCATTGAATGTGCTTTCGGTATTAGTTTAAAGTTAGTTTTCGTGCAATAAAAAAGTTCGCAGCACCTTGGTGCTGCGAACTTTTTATAACTGATTAGTTGATACTTGTTACTCGATAATTACACGCTTGGTAGCAACACCACTATTGGTTATTACACGAACAATGTACATTCCTTTTTGTGCGAAATGTAATTGTGTTTGTGTCGTCTCGTTTACCAAACGTCCGGTAATGTCATACACTTCTACCGCATTCACTTTTAAGTAACTTGGTACGAATATACTTACCACTTCTTTACTTGGAACCGGATACATGCTTACCAAATGGTTGATGCTCGTATTCTCGGGTAAACCAACAAAACGTGTGAATCTTACGTTAACACTATCAATTGCAATGGCAGATAATGGTTTAATAGGATTGTGTTCTTTTACGTAAATAGTTACGTCATTACTTGTTAGATTAGGTACTGTAAACGAGTAGGTGTTTGTATTCGCCAAAGGACCTATTGTTGAAGCAACTCGAGACGAGGTACTGCTATCAAAATAGGCATATTGTACTACTACAGAATCCACATAGCTGCTACTCCAGTTGATACTATAAGTTGAATCTACTTTCAAGTCTGCATTGTCTGCAGGTGCAGATATTCCGATTGATGTCACAATATTGCCCGGGATATAAGTCATGTTACTGAAATTAATTCTATCTGCCCACTCCGGATGATCAATAAATGGATTACGATTTTTTTGATATGTAAAGATGTGCTCATGGCGTGCAATTTCTAAAGCACTTGGCGGATCTTGTTGATGCCATTTTAACAATACCGCAATATCTTGTGATGCCGGTAAGCGCCATTGCACACTACTAACTCCGTTATATGAAATCAACATGTAGAATAAAGCACGTGCTAAATCACCTTTATGTTCATTGCGTGGCTCATAAACCGTTTTACCTAAGGAGTCAGCACCTAATTTACCTTGTCCGGTTGGCGCTGTATATGTCGGTGTAAATACTACACCAAAAGGATTGTTACTACGTTTTCCGTTTGCAGTAACTTGATCTGCAGGAAATAAATTATGTATATCGTTAAACTCTTGGTACTCTCTTCCGTTTGATCCGTTTGGCCAAGTTCCACCGGTATTAGTAGGCATCCAACTTTGTGCAAAAGTGTGCTCGCGAGTTAGTGTTCCCGGATTGTTCGATTGACCGGTCCACCAAGTGAATGGCTCATCGTATACATATGATGCTCCTGAATACACACAGTTCACCACTTTCTTTCCGCCTGTGGTATCTCTTCCTAAATAGTTGTTTACCATGGCTGAAATATAGTTACTGTAAAATACGGTATCGTGAACGGTAACTTTATTGTGCAGTTCAGTTACAAAATTTGAGTTTGCAGGATCAATACCGTTGTAATATGTGCCGGGTTCTCCATTTAAGGTAGTTACCGTTGAAGAGGGTGCGTTGGTGGTATTGTAATTTTCATAACCCGAAGGTCCGTTGAAAGAAAACGCTGCAAACGCATATGAAGTATTAGCAAGAATATAAAGCGGACGTACGGTAGTCGTATCTGTTCCCACATAAGCAACTTGAGCATCACCAATGTAGTCCCCTTTCTTGTAGGTAACCCCATCAATAGGAACCTCTGTAATTGAGCTGCCGGATTTACGCAACACTAAATATCCCTCGGTGTTTGCCTTACCGAAATTAACGCGTAGTGTTTGTGTACGAACATTAGTGACAGCAATATTTGGAATCTGTGTTGGTTCAGATGCAAATGATCCTGAAATTCCATACAAACTTACCGTGTATGGATTTTTCTCGACATCATTGGTGTATATTTTCATCGTGGCAAATCTTGATCCCGATGAAGACGGTGAGAACAGAATAGAGAACGTGTCGCTACTATTCGCTGCAACCGAATCGTTAAAAGCCCCTACCGAGAAATCAGACGCATGATCACCAGACAACAAAATACTATCAACAGATAATGCTTGAACTGTTCCTATGTTGGTTAATGTAAATGTTTGCGCAGCTGCATTACCATAAACAAATGTTGTATTGTTTAGAATAGTGCTCGTTCCTTTCTTTAACACAACAGATGCTGTTGTAGCTGCAGGTGCTGCTTTAATTAAAACACTATCTAATGATACGTTACTTCCAGACTCTTTAGTTCCATAAAAGAAACGAATATAACGGGTAGTTTGCGCAGGGTTATCAACAAATCTTGTCATTGTTCCTGTTAATGGAGAAGCGGTAGTAAAACTTCTCAAGTTAGACCAACTTGACCCGTCCGGAGATTCTTGTATGTTGAATACACCGGTAAAAGCAGGGTTTGGAGAAATCCCGGTTCCTTTTAACCAATAGCTTAAAGGCCCTGGTTTTTCCGCGAACCATATCGTCAGGAATTCGCCTGTTGCATCTAATCTACAAGCTGTATTATCACCACCTACAGAGTTAGCAGAACCGGAGTAAGTTAAATTACCATTAGTGCCCAAACCTGTGGTCCAACCGGTAGGAGGTGTTGCAATACCCGGATTACTAAAATTCCAAATAGTAGGTAACACCGCTTGTGCAAAAGCCATAATTGGCATTAAGCATAATGAAAGTAAGATTTTTTTCATATCAATTTTTGTAACAAAAAAGCTGTGCAAGATACGCACATGCCCTTCATAACCAATCATACGCACATCAATTTATCATTAAATTTTTCTTAGGCTTTTTATTATGTTTAATGGAAAAATATGGCCAACTTTGCGGCTCCATCATTACAACCACATTTCACCGTGACTGAACAAGTTAGTACCAAACATTTGGCTACGCTGGAGCAAGCCCAGCAATTAGGCCTTCGTCCTGAAGAATTTGAAAAGATTAAAGAAATTTTAGGCCGCACTCCCAATTTTACCGAACTAAGCGTGTATTCTGTTATGTGGAGCGAACACTGCTCTTACAAAAACAGTATTGTATGGCTAAAAACCTTGCCACGTGAAGGTAAAAACATGTTGGCTAAAGCCGGTGAAGAAAATGCCGGATTAATCGACATTGGTGATGGCCTGGCTTGTGCATTTAAAATTGAATCGCATAACCACCCAAGCGCATTAGAACCTTTTCAAGGTGCTGCAACAGGTGTAGGCGGTATTAACCGCGATATTTTTAGTATGGGCGCTCGCCCTATTGCTCAGTTAAACAGCTTGCGCTTTGGTAACATCGAAAACGAACGTACCAAATGGTTAGTTCGTGGTGTAGTAAAAGGCATCAGCAGCTATGGTAACGCATTTGGTATTCCAACCGTTGGCGGTGAGGTATATTTCGATGATTGCTACCAAATTAACCCGCTTGTAAATGCCATGAGTGTGGGTATTGCCAAAGTAGGAAAAACAGTGAGTGCTATTGCTGAAGGTGTTGGTAATGCTGTTTACATTTACGGTTCATCAACCGGAAAAGACGGTATACACGGTGCAGCCTTCGCTTCAAAGGATATTACCGAAGATTCGGCTAAAGATTTGCCTTCTGTGCAAGTAGGTGATCCGTTTTGGGAAAAATTGATTTTGGAAGCTACCATGGAGTTGATTGAAACCGGTGGAGTAGTTGGTATGCAAGATATGGGAGCTGCCGGTATCACTTGCTCAACAAGTGAAATGAGTGCAAAAAGTGGAACGGGAATGAAAGTGTGGTTGGATAAAGTTCCGATGCGCCAAGCTGATATGAAAGATTGGGAAATCTTATTATCAGAATCACAAGAGCGCATGTTGGTGATTGTGAATAAAGGATTTGAAAAACAATTTGAGCAAATTTTCGAAAAATGGGATTTAACCTACGCTCAAATTGGTGTGGTTACTGATAGTGGTCGTGTGCAATATTACATGCACGATGAATTAGTAGCTGATATTCCGGGTGAAAGTTTAGTATTAGGTGGTGGTGCTCCGGTTTATCACCGCGAATACACTGAACCAAAATACTTTGCTGAAGTAGCGAAGTTTAACATCAACGATGTAAAAGATTGTGATTTGGCAGAGGCAGCAATTATCGCCAAAAAATTAGCGGCTCATCCAAACATTGCCAGTAAACGTTGGGTATACAACCAATACGATTCGATGGTAGGTACCATCAACCAAACTACTAACGCACCAAGTGATGCAGGCGTAGTAAAAGTAAAAGGGACCGATAAATCTATCGCCATGACTACCGATTGCAATAGCCGATTTGTACATGCAAATCCTTTTGTGGGTGGTATGATTGCGGTGAGTGAAGCTGCTCGTAACTTGGTTTGTAGCGGTGCTGAACCTGCAGCGGTAACCAATTGCTTAAATTTTGGCAACCCTTACAATACAGAAGTATATTATCAATTCGTTTATGCCTTAAAAGGGATGGGCGAAGCTTGTAAGAAATTTGACACACCGGTAACAGGTGGTAACGTAAGTTTCTACAACCAAAGTAGTGATAATGATGCCGTGTTCCCAACACCAACAATTGGTATGGTGGGATTGATTCGTGGTGGTAAAAAACACATGACCCTCGATTTCAAAAACGAAGGTGATGCCATCATCATGGTAGGAACGTCTAAAAACGATATCGCATCATCGCAATACATTGTTTCGCAACGTGGGGTAAACTTATCTCCTGCTCCTACATTTGATTTGGACGAGGAATATAATGTGCAACAAGCCGTAAGTAAGTTAATTGCTAACGACCTCATTCAATCGGCACACGATTGCAGCGAAGGTGGTTTGTTTGTTAGTTTGTTGGAGAGCGCTATGGTGCGCAACCTAGGTTTCCGCATTCAAAAAACAGCGGCAACATTACGTAACGATGCATTCTTATTTGGCGAAGCACAAAGTAGAATTGTAGTGTCAGTAAGTGCTGCACAAAAAGCCAACGTGGAGGCTATGCTCAATGACTTAGGCGTGGCATTTGAACAATTGGGAACGGTTACTAATGGATCTATCGAAATAGATGGTCAATCGTTTGGTAACGTTACCGACTTTGCAACTCCTTATCAAACTTCATTAGAGAACTATTTAGCTTAGTTCAACTAAGCTTTAATACGAAGGCCTCGCTACGCGAGGCCTTTTTTATTTGCATTGAAAATCAGTACTTTGAAAATAAATTTACAGGACGCTGTAACTTTTAAAGGTCACACTCGTATTACCGGTAACTCCCTTTCATGACCGTATCTGAATATAACACTTGCGTGGATGATTATGCCGACAGCCTATTTAGGTTTGTGGTAAAGAATTGCCGCGACCAAGAGTTAGCGCGCGATGTGGTTCAGGATACTTTTGAGAAACTTTGGGTAAAAGTAAGTACCATAGAGGCAGCTACTGCTAAATCGTACTTGTTTACTGCCGCCTATAATACCATGATTGATGCGATAAGAAAGCAAAAAAATCATGCACAAGTAGAAGAGGAAGCTCTAGATCATTACCACACGCAGAACCAATATAGTGATGTAAAAGCTGTATTGAATAACGCGTTAAATAAGTTACCTGAAATACAACGTGCGGTGATTACACTGCGTGATTATGAAGGCTACTCGTATGAAGAAATAGGGAAAATTACCGGACTAGGTGAGAGCCAGGTTAAAGTGTACATTTATAGAGCACGTGTATTTTTAAAATCGTACTTGGTGCGCATGGATAGTGTAATATGAAAATAGACAGAACAACATATGAACTCTTTATTATCGATTACTTGGAAGGAAATTTAAATCCCGTTCAAGTATCGGAGTTATTGTTGTTTTTGGAGCAAAACCCTGATTTGAAGCAAGAGTTTGAAGGCGTTGAGCACGTATTTTTAGTACATGATGAGTTCGAGAAACAGCTCGATAAATCAACCCTAAAAAAAGAGGAAAACGTAGCGCTTACTCCGCACTTAGAAGAATTGTTAATTGGTAAAGTAGAGAATGATTTAACTACACCAAGAGAAGAAGAGCTTCAACGTTTGTTGCGCACTTATCCATCAATACATAATGAGCTAAATGGCTACCAACTTACCAAACTACCGATAGAAGAAACACTTGTATTCCCCAATAAACGTGCGCTAAAAAAATGGGTAATTACTCCTTGGATGTATCGTGCTACCGCAGTTGCTGCTATGTTCATTGCTGGGTTCTTTGTATATCAAGTTATGGTATCAACCCAAACAGCACTGCCCAAAGAGGAATTAAGCTTTGGTGCACCGGTGGTAAGAAAGCCAAATCAATCGAAGCCAAAACAGCCAATCAAAAATAGTGGAGAGAAGTTAGTGCAAGTTAAATCAGCAAATGGAATCGTTAAACTGGCTCCGGTAAATCATACACAGCTACAGCCAACAAAACAACATTTTTCTTGTGAAATGATAGCTGTTAAGCCGGTACACTCCCCTTCATTAAACAAACCTGATTTTACACAATTATCTTACCAACCCGACATTACCATTGTTACCGTGGGTGGCACAGATGGCTTTATTACTGCAAAAGATTGGGTGAAGCAAAAAGTAAATGAACAAACCAACGAAGAAGCGTTGGTAACCAACTTTAATAAAGCCACCGGAGCCGGTGTTTCCCTAGAGCGCGATGCAAACTCCGGTAAACTCATCTCGTTTGAAGTTTCGAGTTTAGGTTTAGCATTTGGAAAATAATTTTTTCGGTAGCTGTAACTTTTCTTATCACTCATCCGTATTACGTAAAAACAATAACAAATTATGAAATCGATAGTTAAACTACTTTGCTTAATTGGTGCACCAATACTTATGGTAAAACCTGTAAAAGCGCAATCGAGCCAGCCTCTACCTGAGTTTGATAAAATTAAAGCCGATGGTGGTGCAAAAATTGAATTAGTCATAGCTGATCGCTATTCGGTATACAGCGAAACAACCAAACCTATTCAGTTAAAGGTAAACAATGGAACACTTTTAGTTGATGATGTAGCAGCAGGACAAGTGATAAAAATATATGCTAAAACTGTCTCATCTATTTTATTAGATGATGCCGCACAGTTAGAATGTAAAGATACGATTAGAACAACTAACTTAACCATAAACATGGATGGTGGAAGTAAAGCAACTTTATTAGTTGTGGCCACCAACATTAATATCAATCAAGATGGAAGTTCGTTACTAACTATAGCAGGAACTGCACAATCGGCCAGTATACAATTGGATGGTGCTGCGAAACTTAAAGCAGAGGAATTAAGCCTACAACAAGCAAACGTGGAAACAGATGGAATAGCCTTTGCTAAAGTAGCTGTATCTAATAACCTCACAGTAAAAACAGATGGTGCTTCATCTGTGCGTTACGTAGGTACACCAACAAACAAAACATTTGCTGTTGATGGAGCTTCATCTATCAAAAGTGCTGATGGAAAAGAAGATTTCTCTCAACATCCCGGAATAAACACTTCTAACGATGACACTACGCGTGTAACCATTGGAAACAAAAAATTAATTATAGTTGATAACGATAAAAAATCGGAAGAAAAAGAAAAACCCAAACACATGAAATCAGTATATGCCGGTTTTGAACTCGGTTTGAATAGTATGGTAACTCCTGACATGAATTTCAAATTAAGTAATACACCATACCTTAATACTAAACTTGGAAGCTCTGTTTCTTATGGATTGAATTTGTTTGAGTGGGACGGACAAATCGTAAAAAATAAGATAGCCTTTACCAGTGGATTTGGTATGACCTGGAGCAACTATCATTTTGAAGGTAACAGTTTCTTAACTCCTCATATTGACTCGCTAAATGCAACACCTTCTGCCTCATCACTCAGCTTAAATAAACTCTACACCTATGATTTGAATGCTCCATTTTTGATCAAGTTTGCTCCCGGTAAAAAAGGTGATCCTAAAAAAGGATTTCATTTTGCAGCAGGTGCCATTGTGCGCTACATGGTAACCACACAAGTAGTTACAGAAAGTACTGCAAATGGTTACAAACAACGTGTAGAACTTACTGATGACTTTAACATCAATCCATTTAGAGTTGATGCCACCGTGAGAGTAGGATATAACAAAGTGAAACTGTTTGCCAACTATGCACTTACTCCTTATTTCAACTCCTCAAAAGCTCCCGATGTCAGAAATTTTTCTGCAGGACTAACCCTTATCGGCTTCTAATCAAGCAAGTATACCTTTCAAAAGCTCGTGGATTCATTGCGGCCACGGGCTTTTTTTGTTTGGTATTATCTATGCGCAATTGTGTATTTTCGCAACCGTTATGGCACTCGACCAACTAGATGATGAATTTTCGGACCCAAAAGAAATGAGTTTCTTCGATCATATCGATGCATTTCGTGGGCATATTGTGCGATCGGTAATTGCCGTTTTGGTGTTATCCATCATTGCATTTTTCAATAAGTACCTCATGTTCGATGTCATTCTTTTTGGTCCTATGCACACCGACTTCTGGACATATGAAATGCTGTGCGAGTTATCGCACCGCTTTACCAATAGCGATGAGTTTTGTATCAAAGAAATGGGATTCACGCTTTCCAATATTAGCATGAGTGGCCAATTCAGCGAGCATATTTTCATCTCGTTCATTACCGGTATTATCTTAGCATTTCCTTTTATTTTATGGGAACTGTGGAAGTTTATCAAACCTGCTTTAAGTAAAAAAGAAACACGCTATGCGCGTGGTTTGGTATTCTTTAGTTCCACCTTATTTTTTATCGGAATTTTATTTGGTTATTTCTTGCTCTCTCCACTTTCCATCAATTTTTTGGGCTCCTATAAGGTGAGTGAATTAGTAAGTAATGAAATCAACCTCGACTCTTACGTGTCGTTTATTGCTACGCTAACTTTTGCTACCGGGTTAATTTTTGAAATGCCTATTCTGGTTTATTTCTTAGCCAAAATTGGTATTCTCACTAGTGCATGGATGCGTAAAAGTAGAAGATACGCTATTGTGGTAATCTTAATTTTAGCAGCAGTACTCACCCCTTCTCCTGATATTGCCAGTATGGTACTTATGTTTATTCCTTTATATAGTTTGTATGAAGTGAGTATTTTAGTAGCAGCGGGTGTTGAACGAGGAAAAACAAGTAACGCATAAATTTTTATCGTATGAAAATAGGAATAGGTGGCGATCATGCCGGTTTCACTTACAAACAAGAAATCATTAATATGCTTACAGAAGCAGGACATGAAGTTAAAGACTTTGGTCCTTATAGCGAAGCCTCTGTTGATTACCCGGATTTTGCTCATCCGTTAGCTACTTCGGTAGAGCGTGGTGAAAATGAATTGGGTATTTTGATTTGTGGAAGTGGAAATGGTGTAGCCATTACCGCAAATAAACACCAAGGCATTCGTGCAGCATTATGCTGGTTAGATGAATTAGGCGCATTAGCTCGTCAACATAACAATGCTAATGTATTATGCTTACCTGCTCGTTTCATCTCTCTTGATTTAGCAAAGCAAATCACACAAACGTTTATCCAAACTCCTTTTGAAGGCGGCCGTCATGAAAACCGCGTGAACAAAATTGCTTGCTCATAAGTAACTATACGCTTGACTGATTTTCAAACCATATCGCAAGAACTAAAAGCAGGAAATAAACGTTCTTTAGCTCGTTGTATCAGTTTGGTTGAAAATGATGTACCGGGTTATGAGCAATTATTACAACAACTAACTTTCGAAAAAAAGACTCCTATAATCGGAATAACCGGACCTCCTGGAGCGGGCAAGAGTACGCTTATTGGCGCACTTGCCGGATACATTGCTTCGCTTGGTAAAAAACTAGCTATCATAGCCGTTGATCCCAGTTCTCCTTTTAACAAAGGCGCTATCATGGGCGATAGGTTGCGTATGAGTGAGCATTTCTTACACCCAAATATCTTTATACGCAGCATGGCTAGTAGAGGCAGCTTAGGAGGATTAGCACCCAAGATTTTTGAGGTAGCTGATGTACTTAAGGCGGCAGGCTTCGACTACATTATTATTGAAACAGTTGGTGTTGGTCAGAGTGAGGTTGAGATTGCAGCATTAGCAGATACTACTGTACTAGCTTTAGTTCCGGAAGCAGGCGATGATATTCAAACCATAAAAAGTGGTGTGATGGAAATTGCAGATGTGTATGTGCTTAACAAAGCAGACAGAGACGGAGCTAATACCTTTGTAAAAAACTTAATTGTACTGGCACATACCAATGCTAGAGATGGTTGGGAAGCACCCGTAGTAAAAACGGTTGCTACTAAAAACCAAGGCTTAGATGAGCTTCTGGCAGCGATAGAGAAGCATCATGCACATGGAAGTAGTAATGATAAGAAAGCTCATTTGATGGCCGAAAAAGCCATGATGCTTATTAAAAATATACGTACTCGCGATATTTCATTTCAAACGTTAGAGGCTGAACTAAAAGAGGCGATGACACATCAAAACTTTAACCTCTATAAATATGTTTCTCAATTTGAGTAAACACATCAACGTATGAATATTTGTATCATTTCAGGATCGGCAAGAAGCAATAATAATACCATACGCGTGGCAAAAGCCATTGCACAACGCACGCAACAACTCGGACATGCTGTGCAATTAGTTGATTTTGTCGGTTACGATATTCCACTTATCAATCAAGGGGAAATTAATCCTGAAGCGTTTACTCCTTTTCAAAAAGATCTCACGCAAGGTATGCGCGATGCGCAAGCCATTATCATTATTACACCGGAATACAATTGGAGTACCACTCCCGAAATTCTGAATTGGTTACACCGTTTTGGTGATCGAAAGTTTGCTGATTTATTTAACGAAAAAGTATTTGCAACGGTTGGTGTTTCAACCGGAAAAGGAGGTAAAGCACCGGCCATTCATTTACACAGTATTCTCAATAAAATCATCAGCTTTACCAATCTAGATAGCATAGTTTCAGCTCGAATATTCGAATCTCATTTCACCAAAGAAGTGCTTGACGATCAAGGAAACTCATTAGGAAATATACAGTTTGATACCGGTTTAAATGAGTTTATTCAATACACATTACGCATGACCGAACGCTGGGCGAGGTAAATACAGCCTGTTCAAGCATACCGATGTATGTGAGGATGCATAACAGACGATGCATTGCATGTCACTATTTTCAGTCGAGATTCGGATTTATATACACATCTTCTCATCATCACATCTTCACATTTGCTAATCTACAAATCTGCACATGCAGAGGCTACGGTCTGCACCTGCGGACCTCACCATTTTTTAAATATCACAAACACAGCTAAAACAATAAGTGCAAAACCAAGCACGTGATTCCATTGCAGGTGACCTTCTTTAAACACGTAAATATTTACCAAAACAAAAACCATAATGCTTACCGCCTCTTGTATGGTTTTTAACTCAAACATACTAAATGGCCCACCATGCTCAATATGTCCGATGCGATTGGCAGGAACCTGAAACACATACTCCATTAACGCAATAAGCCAGCTAATTAAGATAATACCTAAAAGACCGGTGTTCTTCAACCAATCTATTTTCTGAAACTGAAGATGGCCGTACCAGGCAAACGTCATGAATAGGTTGGAAATAATCAGTAATCCGATGGTATATAGGGCTTTCATACTCAATTTTTTAATGCCTTTGCAAGTAAATTTTTTAAAACCCAACCAAAAAATGTAGTTTCGCACATTATAACAGTAATTTAAACAATGAAGCAACACATTGATGCGATAAAGAAAACGTTAGCCAGCGAGGGTATTGGCGAGAAAGTAGTAGGCCAATTAAAAGAATTGCGCGAGTGGTTTAAAGCTAACCGCAACGAGCCGGGCTACGTTAAAATGATTCGTTTGGCTTACGAGAATATCGAAGAAAATGACGATTACACCTTCTTATACTTAGAGGAAGAAGACGGTAAAGCAAACTTGGAATACTTGATGGACTTGTTAGGTGATTACGATAACAAATACAACAAAGAAGAATTACAAGATATCAAAAACTTGATGTTAGGTATTGAGCCTGAAGAAGAGCAAACAGAAGAAGAAGAGCAACAAGCTTAATCCTCAAACGCATTTATATAAACCGTCTCTATTTTAGAGGCGGTTTTTTTATGGAATTTCATTTAGTAAACGCTCAACCTCCAACTTAAGCACATTGCTTTCCTCCATACATTGTTGTAAATAACGCTTTGCTATGGTATTGTTCCCTTTCTTCCATTCTGCTTTGGCTGTCCAATAAAGCGCGTATGCTCTGGTGTTGGGTTGATTTGATAATAAATACGATTTAGCCGCTAGAGCACAACTATCCCATTGCTGTTGGTTATAATAACTTAACGCTAATTGCACCCAGCTTGTATCCATCTCTTCCAATTGATTTAGTTGCGTGTTGCTCGTTGAATTGTAATTGCTCGGATAAGTAGAACTTGGTGCCTTTGATTTTCTCGATAAAAAACGCTTCCCTTTTGTGGCAACAATGCTCTGAATTTCAACAGACTCTTGCACGGGAGCTTGTAATGCCTTTGTTTGAACGACTTGATTATCCTCCTCCTCACTTTCTTTTACTAGTGGTGCTTGAGCCGGTTTCTCCTCCACTACTACCGCATCACTAGATACCACAGGTTGAGGCTCTACGATTGGTTTACGTACCTCATGTGCAGCGGGTTGAGTAGGGCGCTTATTCGATTTTCGTGGAGTTGAAATAGCTAGTGATTTTTCTTGTTTAGATAATTCTATTGAGCCTGTTGAACCAGAATCTACAGGTATAACCTGCTGTGGTTGCATAGCTATTTGAGGTGTATTAGATTGCTTTTTTTCGTATACCGCCACACCAACAACAACGAATAATACAACAGCTGCAGCTATCGAAAACCACGTACGTAAAGTAATCGTTTTTGTGGGTGATTTGATGCGCTCATCAACCTTCATGTGAATGGTTTGGACGTGCTTCGTTAAGGTTGATTTATCCGACATCAAATCCAACCCGTCTTTTATGTCAGCACAAATCGCACAAGTTTGCACATGCGCCTGTAAAACGGCCAACTCCTTTTGCGGCAATTTACTTGTGGCGTATAGCTCCCACTGTTTATTCGTTATGCATGTTGATTCATCCATAGCAATAAGGTAATGGCTAACGAAATTCCTTGTTCAGCTAATCGCAGTTTCAAGTTTCGCTTCCCGTTTTGAATATTACTTTTTACTTCGTTTAAGGTTAATCCGGTTTGAGTAGAAATTTGCTCGTACGTGAATCGCTTTAAGTAAAATAGCTCCACACATAACCGTTGCTGATTATTTAAGGCCCGCAATGCATGACCTAATGCTTCCAACTTCTCCTCTTTCTCGGTAATTACCTCTAATGGATGCAACACGGCCACATTTTCCATAAATGCAGGCGTATTTTCTTCTTCAGCCCACACATCTTGATACATTACTTGTAATGGTTTTCTTAATTGCATCAAGCAATAATTACGTGCTACCGAGTGAAGCCAGTTTCTGAAGGTGCCAATCTCATTTCGTTGTAAATCTTGAAAGAGTTTTTCAAAAATACTCATCACTGCATCGTGCGCAGCATCTTCATTTTTGAGGTATTTCACACATACCGTAAAACACAAAATAGAATGTCGTTTAAACAACTCTCCCACTAGGGACTTATCACCCGAAAGCTTATAGGCAACTATTAATTGCTCATCGGTTTGTTGTTTTATTTCCATTGAAATTCAGGCACAAAATAAACTTTTTACAGAACCTTTTATGGAAAATAAACAAGCATAGCATCCATAGATAAAACCATAAAATTATGATACGTGTTTCATCTCTTTTATTTGCATGTCTTGCCACATTTGCAAGCCTTGCTCAAGCTGTTAAGCCCATTAAAGCCAAACTATCTAAGGCTACCGTTTACTTACAGGGTGCTCACTTATATTATACAGAACAAGTGATGCTAAAAGCAGGTTACAACGAACTCCTTTTTGAAAACATTTCTCCTCAAATCAACACAAACTCTTTGCAGGCAAATAGTAAAGGTGGTTTAGTGATGGATGTTAAATACCAATTGAAATACCGTGAGACTCCTAAATCAACTACTAAATATGATAAAGAAATTATGCAAGTTTCCGACTCGATTGAAGAGGTAGGTTTTTTATTGAAGGAAACAGAGAACAAGATACGTGTATTAAATACCGAGAAGCAATTACTGCTGAATAATAAATTAATGAAGGGTCAATCAGACAAGGACTCATTGGCTTTGCTAAAAGATGGCATGATGTATTTACGAGAAAAGCTGAACAACATTTACGACTTAGAGTTGAAATGGGAACGCACACAAACACGATTAAGAAAAACTAAAAGTCAACTTGATGATAGATACAACACACTTATTCAACTTCAATCGGGTGAAGGAGAATTGGCTCAAGAAGATGCCCAACCAATCCCACAAGTTAAAGTAACCGTATACAGCGAAACCGCAGGTACGGCAGTAATTAATATGAATTATTTTGTTCAGCAAGCCAACTGGTTTCCCTTATATGACCTACAAGCTTCATCAAGCCAAAAAAACTTACAACTTAAATACATGGCTAATGTTACCCAAAACACGGGTATTAACTGGACCGGTGTTCCGCTCACCTTAAGCACATCAAACCCGCAAGAAGGCAATACCAAACCGGAATTAAATCCGTGGTATGTTTCTTTTGTTCAACAGCGAAAAATCCCTGCTGTGCAGTACATGCAAAACAGTATGATGGAAGTAGAAGCTATTTCTACTGCTCCTAAAGCATTGCGCACTGAGGTGAAAAGAAAAGCACAAAATGTTCCGGTCCAGGCTGCTGAAGACATGAGTATGAGCAGCTATTTAACGGTTACTGAAAATTTAATTCGTACGGAATACGAGATTAAATTAAACTACAACATTGAGAGTGACGGACAACCACACAAAGTGCTCATCAACCAGAAGGAAGTACCCATGCAACTGCAGTTTGCGGCAGTTCCTAAAATTTGTACCGATGCCTTCTTAATGGCGAACATCAGCAATTGGGAAGACATGAATATTATTCCGGGCAACGCACGTGTGTTTTTTGATGACGCTTTTGTGGGTGATGTATATTTAAATGCAATGACTACTAGTGATACCTTAAGCGTTAACATGGGCAGAGATAAAAGCATTGTGATAAACAGAAAGAAAATTCAAGACAAATCAAAAACTAAGCTGTTTGATAACGAAAAAGTAGAAACTAGAACCATTGAGATAACCGTACGAAACACCAAAGGAATAACCGTTGAAATGAATGTAGAAGATCAAATTCCGGTTGCTTATCAGAGCAATGATTTAAAAGTGAACCTTCTTCAATCGGACCAAGCAGAGTTTAATGAGTTAACCGGTAAGTTAGTTTGGAAAGTTAAATTGGGTAGTAAAGAGTCGAAAAAACTAACCTTTACCTACGAAGTACGCTATCCAAAAGATAAAATAGTGTACGGATTATAGCAGATAAAACCCATTTTTAGCAACTCAACATCAAAATTCAACAAGTTGAATAAATTAAAAGGTGGGAAAATGGTGCTAGAAGTATGTTTGTTATGTGATACGCAAGTATCCACATCCAATTAACTAGTACCTCCTAATGCTAGTATATAAAAAAAGCCCGAGTAATCGGGCTTTTGTATTTTAAGCAGTTACCTGCTCGTTTATCAATTCTTTTACTGTTTTTGTAATACTTGCGGGGTCGTAACCACACTCTTGGTAAAGCTCCATTTGTTCGCCATGCTCAATAATAGCATCAGGCATTCCCAACATTTTTACTTGAAGTGAATAATGATGCTCTGCCATAAACTCAAGAACAGCGCTTCCAAATCCACCAACAATAGTTCCATCTTCAACCGTCACTATTTTCTTGTATGTTTTGCAGATATGGTGAAGCAACTCCTCATCAATTGGTTTAACAAAGCGCATATCGTAGTGTCCAACACGAATACCTTCTGCAGCCAACGTATTAGCAGCTTCTGTGGCCATATTACCTACAGTACCAAAAGTTACCAATGCAACCTCATCGCCTTTACGTAATTCTCTTCCTTTACCAATCGCCATTTCCTTCAGTGGTGTGCGCCACTCAGGCATAACACCATTACCGCGTGGGTAACGTATACTAATCGGGCCTGCATTTTTCTCTAGCGTGGCGGTGTACATCATATCGCGCAACTCCTCCTCATTCATTGGAGCAGCTACTACCATGTTTGGTACACAACGCATATATGGAATATCAATCATTCCGTGATGCGTAGGACCATCAGCTCCGGCAATTCCGGCTCTATCCATACACAACACCACATGTAGTTTTTGTAATGCTACATCATGCACCACTTGGTCGTAGGCACGTTGCATGAATGATGAATAGATGTTACAGAAAGGAATTAACCCTTGCGAAGCCAAACCTGCACTAAATGTTACCGCATGCTGCTCAGCAATACCCACGTCAAATGCACGTTTAGGCATGGCCTTCATCATTATATTCATGGATGAACCTGATGGCATTGCAGGTGTGATACCAACAATTTTATCGTTCTTTTCAGCCAATTCCACTAGCGTGTGGCCAAACACATCTTGGTATTTTGGTGGCTGTGGTTTCTCTGAAACTGTTTTATAAATCTCTCCGGTAACTTTATCAAACAAACCGGGAGCATGCCATTTGGTTTGATCTTTCTCTGCTAATGCAAAGCCTTTTCCTTTTACGGTTACACAATGCAATAACTTCGGACCGGGAATTTTCTTTAAATCGTTCATCACCTTCACCAAGTGATTTACATCGTGTCCGTCAATAGGTCCAAAATAGCGGAACTTAAGCGACTCAAACATGTTGCTGTGCTTCAATAATCCGCCTTTTAATGTATCGTGAACTTTAGAAATGATATCTTGAGAAACGTGACCAACCTTGTTTAATTTATCTAACGCCTTCCAAACATCGTCCTTGAACTTATTATAGGTTGGTGATGTGGTAATGTCTGTTAGGTATTCTTTTAATGCACCCACATTAGGGTCTATACTCATGCAGTTGTCATTCAACACCACAATTACATTGCTGTCTTCAACCCCCGCATGGTTTAATCCTTCAAAAGCCAAACCGGCTGTCATAGCACCATCACCGATTATGGCAACATGCTGACGATCTAATTCTCCCTTCAATCGGCTAGCAACTGCCATACCTAATGCCGCAGATATAGACGTAGAGGAATGGCCTACACCGAATGTGTCGTACTCACTTTCGCTACGTTTCGGAAATCCGCTAATACCTTTGTATACGCGATTGGTGTGAAATGCCTTTCTACGTCCGGTTAAAATTTTATGCCCGTATGCTTGATGCCCAACATCCCAAACCAATTGATCGTATGGAGTATTGAACACGTAATGCAATGCCACAGATAATTCAACCACACCAAGGCTGGCGCCAAAATGACCACCATATACCGAAACGGTATCGATTATATATTGCCTTAAGTCTGCACAAACCTTTACTAAGTCTTCTTCTTTTACTTTGCGTAAATCAGCGGGATACTCAATAGGTTCGAGATACTTTCCAGGTTTAATTTCCATCATAATATAGTTAACAGCACACCGCTTTAAAAGTTTAGAGTAGCCCAACTTTATGCGGTTTGCAACGCCTTAATAAACGGTAAAATTACCTATTTTGGTTTAAAGAATGAAAACTTTTGTTTAAGTGAAGGTTCAACAACCTTGATCAAAAAGCGAAAAAGCCCCATTTGAAGGGGCTTCTGTTATAATCTTGCATCGGTTATCATCAAATCATCGCGGGTTGGAATAACTAAAACCGGAACTGGAGAATTATTTACCATTTGTTGAGCGAACTTGCCTAAGAAGAATGAACCGATTTGAGGTTCTTGTTCCGTCATAATCACAATCATATCCGCTTTAATCTCTTCTGCGTATGCGATGGTAACATTTGTGATGTTTCCTCCTAATCTTACCTCTGAGGTGTTCACAATCCCATGATCGGTTATGCTTGTGCAAGTTTGGCGAATGTAGTTTCCAACGATGTGTTCGGCTTCTTTGTCTTTACCCGTTGAAACGCCCAACACGTGTATGCTTGCCTTCAACTGTTCGGCTAAACTTATAGCCATAGGCACTTTTTGGCGCGATTCAAAAGAAGTATCCATAGGTAGGACAATCTTACGAAATGTTGTGCCTCTTGCTCCTTCACGTATGGTAAGTACCGGACATTTTGCAGAGCTAACAACTTTGTAGGCGTTGCTTCCCAGCCAAAATTCTTGAAATCCGGTAGCTCCATGGGTACCCATTACAATTAAACCTGCTCCAATATCGAGCGCTTTTACAATAATCTCTTTGTAAACACTACCCTTACTTTCGCTATAGGTGTGCGGCATACCTTCGAGGGTTGAAGCAACGATACTTTTAACCTCTTCGGAGGAAGTAGAGGATTCATCAACATGATGCACATACAACGCTGCTTGATAGGCTTTGGCTATTGTTTGTGCGGCCTTTAATGCCATCATCGAATAGTTGGTGGCATCAACAGGTACGAGAATCTTAGTGATTGAAGTGCCCATAACCGTAGAATTTAATACTTACAAGCTACGGAAAATATTGCACTTCACCAAATTATTGACCGGTAAACTGCGGTTTACGCTTCTCATTGAAGGCGGTAACACCTTCTTTATAGTCTGAACTTCTACCCGCTATTTCTTGGCAATATGCCTCGTATTGTAACATCTCATCCAAATCACTGTGGAATGATTTGTTCAACATTTTTTTCATCAAACCAATAGCTTTGGTAGGAGCTTGTGCATAGTATTCGGCAATTTTCATGGTTTCGGCATCCAACTCTTCCGGTTTCACTACACGGTTAACCATTCCCCAATCATATGCTTGTTGCGCACTTACTTTACTTCCCATAGTAGATAGTTCGAATGCACGCGCAGAACCAACTAAACGAGGCAAGAAATAACTTGAACCTGAATCTAGCACCAGCCCTACATTCACAAAAACCTCAATTAATGATGCTTGTTCACTTGCCACAATCATATCGCTTGCTAAAGCCATACTGCAGCCTGCTCCCGCAGCAACTCCATTTAGCTTACAAATAATTGGAATGGGTAAATTGCGCATGGCTTTAATCATTGGGTTATAGCGCTTGTATAAACTATCACTCAACGAGCGATTTTTTGCTCCTGCTATTGACTTTAAATCTTGTCCGCTGCAAAATGCTTTGCCTGCACCTGTTAAAATTAACACACGAATTGATGCATCGCGTTCTACTTTTTTCAATGCATCAATTACGTCAAAACTCTGTTGTTCGTTAAATGCATTAAACACATCAGGGCGGTTTAATGTAAGGGTGGCTATTCCGTTGTTTACTTCAAATAAAATGGTTTCGTATTGCATATTGTTTGCTTGTTAATCATTACTGCTTCCGAACAACTTAGCAAATACATGCTTCGTTTCGGGGGTGGCAAGTTCATGTTTTTTTTGCAAAATAAATACGCGCTTATGCTTTAATTTTCTGATGTATTTAATCATTCGGTGTGGCGGAGTTATGCTGTCTTTTTTACCTACAATGAGCACCACTTTTATGCCATGCTCATCAAGCGTTTCTGCAAATTGAATAAAATTAGTTTTGAGTTTTCGCTGCGCATACCAAGTTTTATAAACCTTTTCAATTCGCTCGGGTTTGCCTACAAATTTGCTGGTAAACACATACACACTTCGATTTAGTATTTTCCATTTATGTAGCCGTTCTACCCACGATTGTAAAGCTCCGGGAGTATCAACAAAATACTTAAAAAAGGCCAAACCAATTGGGTTATTAGTGGTGAAGTTTAAGAAGCGATTGAATGCAAATGTTGGGGGAGATAAAAGAATAAAATAATCGATTCGATGCGCAAAATTTCGCACTAAAGCACGCGCTAAACGAGCACCCATACTAAACGAGCATACAGAGAAACGATGAGCATGCAAATCCTCCTGCTTGGCAATACCATCCACAATCTCCTTCATGTGATGATCTGTAAAATCGATACTCTCATTCCATTTGCTGTTTCCATGCCAAAAAAAATCAATGGCAATAACCGTAAAATATGTTCCTAATACGTCTTCGAAATACGCATACTCGGCACCGGTTTGGTTGTAACCATGAAAAGCAACGAGCACCTCTTTACCCGAACCAAAACGATGGTAGCCTACTGTTGATTGAAGGTATTTAAACTCTCGTTGACTCATATACTGTTTTTCATAAAACGTATTCTCTGCAATAACTGTATATTTACACCATGGCTAAATTCACTTGGGCAAAAACACTCTCGTTTATTACTGATGACATCTGGCACGTAAAGTTAGAGAAATTTCCGCGTTGGCAGCGCAATGGTATAAAACTTTTAAGGGTAAGTCACATGGCTGTGAAAGATTATGTGAGAAAACAACTTTCCTTAAGAGCCTCGGCCCTTACATTATTTACTTTAATGTCTATTGTACCGATATTAGCAATGATATTTGGTATTGCACATGGCTTTGGGTTGGAATCATATTTAGATAAACAGCTACAAGGATTGTTAGGTTCACAACCCGTTATTCTTGAAAATGTGATGACCTATACACACAATCTCTTAGGAAGTACCAAAGGAGGTGTGGTTGCCGGACTAGGTTTCATCCTTTTGCTATGGAGCGTTATACAGGTACTTAGTAATATTGAAGACGCCTTTAACTCTATTTGGCATGTAAACACGCCACGAACTTGGGCAAGAAAATTCACTGACTATCTATCCATAATGATGGTAGCTCCTATCCTTATTGTTATTTCAGGGGCCGCGAACATTTTTATCACCACACAAGTTCAAAACATCCTCACACACTTCAGCTTTTTAGGTTCAACTATTACTGAAGCTATTATCATATCGCTGCAAGTACTTCCTTTCCTTACCACTAGTTTACTTTTCACTCTCTTGTATTTGGTAATGCCTAACACTCGTGTAAAACCAAAAGCTGCAATAGTTGCGGGTATTGTTACAGGATGTGTTTTTCAGCTTTTTCAATGGGGTTACATTGCTTTTCAAGTTGGCGTGTCGCGATACAACACTATTTACGGAAGTTTTGCTTCCATTCCATTGTTCATCACTTGGCTTCAATTCAGTTGGATGATTGTATTGATTGGTGCAGAGATTTCGTACAGTGTTCAAAATATTGCCATTTTTCAAGCCGAAAGACAAACGGGAAACATTAGCCATAAAATGCGCATGCTATTTAGTTTGTACATCCTACATTATGTAGCGAAACGATTTAAAAATGCATTGCAACCTCCCGATGCGGTTGATATTGCCACAAAACTCGATTTACCGCTGAATTTATGCAGACAACTTTTAGATACCATGCAAAAGTGTGACTTGGTAGCTAAAACTATTGAGCACGATAAAAGTAAAGAGTTTTGCTATGTGCCTGCTGTTGATACCAGTTTTCTCACCATGAGTTATATCATTAATAAGCTGGAGAGTTTAGGAGAGTTGAAAAAACACGAGAGTGATACGCTGCATCAAATTAAAGTACACTACATTGAACTAGAGGCAGCCATGAATAAATCATCTGCCAACAAAAATATTTTAGAGTTTTAGCATGGAGCAAATTACACCCGATATGGTGCTGTATGCTTACAGCATTGGTGTTTTTCCTATGGCCAACCAAGAAGAGAACAACGAAATTTTCTGGGTTGAACCGGAGTTTAGAGGCATTCTTCCGCTCGACCAATTGAAAGTAAGTAAGTCGCTGAAACAAACATTACGCAGCGGAAAATATTACGTTACCATTAACAAGGATTTTAACGCAGTGATGCGAGGTTGCGCCAATCGATCAGAAACATGGATTAGCGAGGAGATTATAGATGTATATACCCAACTACATGAAATGGGTTACGCATTCAGTTTCGAAACATGGAACACAAAACATGAATTGGTTGGCGGGCTTTATGGTGTGGCAATGGGAAGAGCCTTTTTTGGAGAGAGCATGTTCAGCACACAAACCGATGCGAGCAAAGTTGCCTTGTATGTATTGGTGAATTGGATGAAAGAAAATCAGTTGCAATTACTCGATACACAATACATCACCGATCATTTGAAATCATTAGGCGCGATCGAAATTCCGAAAGAAGAATACAAAAAATTGTTAGCAGAGGCCTTAAGTTGAGAATAATTTAAGAACGCATTAAGCGTTTGGAATGGTATACTTGTAATCATGAAACGACTCCTGAATTTGTTTTGTATGTTACTGCTGAGTTTAAGTTGGTTTTCAACACAAGCTCAAACAGACTCTGCAGATGCCACAATGGAGCAAGATGATCCGGGAGCTTTTGAGTGGATGAAGGGTGATATGAATGAAACACACGAGTATGGCATTAGACTCGGCACCAACACCACAACCATGCTTGGTGGTGAGCTAAAAAACCCTTCACCTACATTTGGACTAAATGGAACTGTTTATTACCGTTATAAATTTAAACCAAAAGATGCGGTTCAGGTTGATTTGGGTTTTTCGATGAGGGGCAGCAACTTCAATAATAATGTTGGTGAATACGAGGCCATCAGAGTGTATTATTTAGATGCTCCTGTTATGTGGGTTCATGCACTTAACCAAAAAGCAACCACACATGCCGTTATCGGGATTCAATACTCACAGCTTTTAAACTCATCGATATACATCAAACCGCAATCTCTTCCGGAGAGCGATAAACCCAAATTTAAACCATATGATGTAATGGCTTTAGTTGGAGCACAGTTTTACACGGGCTTCGTTGGTTTTCAGCTTATCGCCAAATATGGATTGGTAAATATTAATGATGGGTTGATTCCTAATTTAAATCCTGCATTTAAAAACAAGGATATTCATAACTTTGCCTTCGAAATTAATTTCTTGTTTTAACCTTCAACATTACGTGTTGAATTAGAAAAATTGTTGTGAACAGAACAGAACTCGTTAATCAAATTAAGCGTAAGCAAAACTTTTTATGTGTAGGTTTAGATACGGATATCGAAAAAATACCTGCCCATTTGCGCAATGAAGAAAATCCGGTTTTAGCCTTTAACAAAGCCATAATTGACGCTACCAAAGATTATTGCGTGAGCTACAAAATCAATACCGCATTTTATGAGGCAGATGGTGTTGCCGGTTGGGAAACCATGAAGCAAACACTTGATTATATTCCTAAAGATATTTTTACGATTGCTGATGCCAAACGTGGTGATATTGGAAACACCAGCGACCGATATGCACAAGCGTTTTTCAAAGCCATGTCGTTTGACTCAGTAACACTTGCTCCATACATGGGCACAGATTCCCTATCGCCATTCTTTGCTTATGAAAACAAATGGGGAATCGTATTGGCATTAACATCAAACCCAGGCAGTGCAGATTTTGAGCAACAACAAGTTGGCGACAAAAAACTATACGAATCGGTTATTGATACTTTTTCAGGCATGGCCTCTCCTGCTCAATTAATGTTTGTTGTTGGCGCAACTAAACCACAAGAATTAGGTGAAATACGCAAACGTGTACCTGATTATTTTTTCTTAGTTCCCGGAGTTGGTGCACAAGGTGGCAGTTTAGTTGATGTAGCACAACATGGCATGAACAAAGATTGTGGCTTGCTCATCAACGCATCCAGAAGCATTATTTATGCAGGTAATGGCGTTGATTTTGCCGAGAAAGCTGCTGATGAAGCAAAACTAATGGCCGATGAAATGGCAACCTTATTGAAACAATACCAAGTAATTTAGTTATTGAATAAAACATACCAAAAGTCGTTGGCGATCTTCGTCAGCGACTTTTTTTTATTCGGTTAAAGGAGTAGTTTTACCATACTATGAAAGAAGAACTACTCCACTACTTATGGCAACATAAAGTGCTGCTCCAAAAACCATTGTTTACTACAACCGGCAAACCCATTGAGGTGTTGAAACCCGGTTCCTACAACACCGATTCCGGACCTGATTTTTTCAATGCACGTATCATAATTGATGGCACTACATGGGCCGGAAATGTAGAAATACACATTAAAAGTAGCGATTGGGTTAAACACCAACATCATAAAGATAAAGCCTATCAAAATGTAATTCTTCATGTGGTTTTTATTCATGATGTAGAATTAGGAATACCCACACTCGAACTCAAATCATTGCTTAATCCCGATTTACTTAAGGCATATCAAACTCTGCAGCAATCTGCACAACGTATTCCTTGTGAAACACAAATAACACTTCCCGAATCCATAAAGCTGGAACAGTTTTTACACCGCTTGGCGGTAGAACGTTTAGAGGAAAAGTGTAATACGTTAGAGAAACAACTTATTTCATTTCAACAAAGTTGGGAGAAACTATTTTACGTAACGCTAGCTAAGTATTTTGGCATGAATGTAAATGCTGAACCTTTTATTCAACTAGCGCAACACATCCCTGTTCAGTTGTATGCCAAACACAAGCACAATAAAACTCAAATTGAAAGTTTGCTTTTTGGTGTTGGCGGTTTTTTACCCGCAGAAGGCGATGATGCATACTTAACTTTATTAAATAGGGAGTTTGCCCTTTTACAGCATAAATATAGCCTTCCTCAACTATCCAGAAACACTTGGAAATTTGCCAAAACCAGACCGGCTAATTTTCCAACAGTACGGTTAGCTCAATTCTCTGCTTTGGTACAACAATCGGTGCACTTATTTAGCCGAATCATGCAAGCATCAAGCCTAACAGAAGTAGAACAACTTTTACATGTGGAAGCAAATACAGCATTGCCGCTTGATTTACTTTATCCGGCACAGCATACACAACAAACCAAAGCCGGGTCTCAATTCATTCAACACCTCATTATTAATGCTGTTATTCCGGTGAAATTCTTATTTGGCAAATACCAATTACAAGAGCACCATTGCGAAAAAGCACTAGAGTGGCTGGAGCAATTAGCGCCCGAAAAAAATACTGTAACTAAGTTTTGGAATGCTTATCAACTCAAGGCTAAACAAGCATTGCACTCCCAGGCACTACTTCAGTTGAATAAAACCTATTGCCAAGCACATAAATGTTTATCTTGCGCCATTGGTAATCATATTTTGCAACAGCATGCGTAAACTTATTGGTATCATTTTTCTCTTTATAGCCTGTACCACCTGTGGACAAACACTAACCTTTACTCATCAAAGTAGTGGAAAATCGTATGTGGTAACTCCGGGCACAAAACTTTACTTGGGTTATAAAGGATATGGTGGCCAGCAAGAGTTCGCAGCCAACTATGTTTACGAAATTACAGATAGCACCTTAACACTTGGCTCTTTCGGTGCACAATTCAATTTTTCCGACAAACCTGATGCTTCTACCAATAACTTTAAAACTATACGCATTGCCGACCTTACTCATTTCAGAAAAAGAGGTTTAGGGGGAGAATTAACACGTGACTTATTAAAACTGTCATCCACCATTGGATCAATTCTTTGGCTTGGTGAGTTGTATCAAAGTAAAAATGTGAGCACCGGGAATGCCTTTCTCATTTCTTTTGGAACAGGCTTAGTATTGAATTGGAGCATCAGGTTAGCCTATCCTGACAATGCAAAAAACCGATTAAATTCGGGTTGGACGGTAACTTATAAACCGTAAGAGGCGATAAAAAAAGCTTGCTACTTTTAGAAAAAAGTAAGCTACTTTTGTAAGACACACGTTATGGAAAAAGTTAAATATTTTATTGAACAATATGCTTTTGGAGTATGCAGCTATCTTGGCGACAAGTTTGGTATTGCCAGCTCGCGCATACGGTTGTATTTTATTTACACTTCCTTTATCACCATGGGTTCTCCAATCATCATTTACTTGATTATCGCTTTTTGGATTAACCTAAAAAAATACATTCGTCAGCGTTTTAGTATTTGGGACTTATAGTCAATTCCTGTATCGTGAAAAGACCAGCCCTCATATTCGCCATTTTATCTGTATACATTATTGCCGCATTTGCCTGGTGGACCTACGCACACATATCTGCCAGCAAGCAAATTTACGAGCAAAAATTACAGGTTTTAGAACTGCTACCACACAAAGCAACACTTGATTTGCGAGAGGCGGTTGATCAAGAAATGCTGAAAGACACCAACGATATCAAAAACTATTTCAGTATTAATTATCCGCAGTTGGCTATTCAGTTTTCCGATGAGGCCGATCCCCTATTCAATTATGCGATTATGCCCGAGCAGGAAGCCGTCCATCAGATTGAAAAAAAGTATACACGCAAAATGTGGATGTATGGCATGGAAGGTATCGTAATGGTGGTTTTACTTTTCTGGGGAATTATTCTCATTTACAGAAGTCTGCAAAATCGTTTGGTACTGAATAAGCAACAAAGTAATTTCCTGCTTTCTATTACGCATGAACTCAAAACGCCAATTGCATCAATTAAGCTTTACCTCGAAACCTTACTAAAGCGTAAAAATTTGAATCCTGAGCAAGCAGATACCATGATGCGTAACTCATTGAATGATGTAACTCGATTGCGTGATTTGGTAGAAAACTTACTCATGGCTGCTCAATTGGATACACACAAATTCAGTTTATCCTTTCAGCAGGTTGATCTTTCCGGATTATTAGAAGAAACAATTGAAAAGTACAGCCTACCAAGAAATTTAGATAGCAGATTAATCCTTAATATCTCCCCAAACATTCGTGCAGGTGTTGATGCCATTGCCTTTGAAATGATCATAACCAACCTATTGAGCAACGCCTTTAAATACTCTCCGGCTGATAAGTGCGTTAAAGTAGAGTTGAACGAACATGCACAACTTATAAAATTGAGGGTAATAGATGAAGGGCAAGGTATATCAGCACTGGATAAAAAACATTTGTTCGATAAATTCTACCGTGCCGAAGATGAAAACATCAGAAAAAGTAAAGGAACGGGCCTCGGATTATTCATTGTTAAAAACCTTGTTAGTCTCCATCAAGCAACCATTGTTGCAACCGATAACATACCAAATGGGTCTATATTTGAAATAACACTACCAAAACATGCAACACAGAATATTACTCGTTGAGGATGAGGAACATTTGCAACATGCCATTAAACTAAATTTGGAAATGGAAGGGTATCATGTTAGTGCGGTTGGAGATGGAACCAGCGCCATGAAAACTTTCCGAGAAGAGAAATTCGACTTGGTAATACTTGACATTATGCTTCCGGAGGCCGATGGTCTTATGGTTTGTGAAAATATCAGGTTGCATGATGCGCATATTCCGGTGATGTTCCTTTCTGCCAAAAACTCGGCAGCCGACCGCATACTTGGATTAAAGAAAGGCGGAGACGACTACATGACTAAACCATTTGATTTAGAGGAACTTCTACTTCGTGTGAAGAAATTGATTGAAAAAAGCAATCGTTTCCAACAACAGGTTGAAACCAAAGTGGGCGGCATTTATAAGTTTGGACCAAACTGGATTAATTTCGAAAGTTATGAAGCTCAGGGCATTAACGGGAAAATTGATTTAACGAAAAAAGAAATTTTACTCATGAAGCTCTTAATTGAGAATAAGAACCAAGTAGTTAGCCGTGAGCATATTTTAAAAGTAGTTTGGGATTATACCGTTATTCCAAACACCCGAACCATAGACAACTTTATTTTGGCTTTGAGGAAATACTTTGAGGCTGACCCAAAAGAACCGAGGTTTATACTCAGCGTTCGAGGAGTTGGTTACAAATTCATAGAATAAGACTTAAAACCGGTAAAAGAGCGTATTTCCTGAGGATTGCGCTCTTTTTGTGTGTTAGGGGTTGGGAATACCAGAACCGATTACCTAATTTTGTATACGCATTTTGTTTGAGGTGGAAAATGAACACCAACGGGCTTTTAGCCTTATTAAAACAAGCAAACAAGTTTTTTCTGTATGTTTTTTTCACATTTTGTTGTGAATTATAAAATCATGCTGTACTTTTGCCACCCCTAAAACTAAACATATTAGGTTGTGGATACATTAAGTTACAAAACAAAATCGGCCAATAAAGCCACCGTTACTAAGGAGTGGTTTGTGTTTGACGCGGAGGGCCAAACAGTTGGACGTTTTGCCAGTAAATTGGCAAACATTTTAAGAGGTAAGCACAAAACGAGCTTTACCCCGCACGTTGATTGCGGAGACAACGTAATTATTATCAATGCTGATAAAATTCGTTTCTCTGGCAATAAAATGAACGACAAAGAGTACGTGTTCTATTCAGGTCATCCTGGTGGACAACGTTTCGTTTCAGCAAAAAACATGATGGCAAAACGCCCTACTTATGCAGTAGAGCATGCTATTGAAGGTATGTTACCAAACAACAAACTTGGTCGCGAAATCTTCAGAAATCTGTTTGTTTACGCTGGTAACGAGCACCCACACGCTGCTCAACAACCAAAAGAGATAAAATTCTAAGAGATGGAAGTTATAAACGCATTAGGTAGAAGAAAAACTTCAATTGCTCGCGTGTACATCACAGCCGGCACAGGAAAATTTGAAGTTAATGGTCGTGAGTCTAAAACTTACTTCCCTACAGTAGTATTGCAACACAGCATTTTCCAACCATTCGAAGTGACCAACACAATGGGTCAGTTTGACGTTAAATGTAACGTAAATGGTGGTGGAGTTGCCGGACAAGCTGATGCTATTAAGTTAGGTGTAGCTCGTGCTTTAGTTGCTCACAACCCAGAATTGAAACCGGCTTTAAAGGCTGAAGGTTTAATGACACGTGATCCTCGTATGGTTGAGCGTAAGAAACCAGGTCAGAAGAAAGCTCGTAAACGTTTCCAATTCGTTAAACGTTAATTTTTATTTATTAAAACTAATATGTCACAAATCACACAACAAGAGTTGTTGGAAGCGGGCGTGCACTTTGGTCACTTAACCCGTAAATGGAATCCTAAAATGGCCCCATATATTTTTATGGAGAAAAACGGAATCCACCTTATCGACCTTAACAAAACAGCTGTTAAGTTAGAAGAGGCCGCAGTTGCCATTAAAAACATCGTAAAATCAGGCCGCAAAATCCTTTTCGTTGCTACCAAAAAGCAAGCAAAAGAAATGATTGAGAACGAAGCTAAGCGCGTTAACATGCCCTTCGTTACTGAGCGTTGGTTAGGTGGTATGTTAACAAACTTTACCACTGTTCGTAAATCAATCAAAAAACTACAAACGTTAGATAAAATGGCTACTGACGGCACTTATGCTAACATGGCTAAAAAAGAGCGTTTGATGGTTGAGCGTGAAAAAGAAAAATTGCGTAGAGTATTAGGTGGTATTGCCGACCTAAACCGTTTGCCTGCTGCTTTATTCTTAGTTGATATTAAGCGTGAGCACATCGCCATTGCAGAAGCACACAAATTAAATATCCCAACCTTTGCTATGGTTGATACCAACTCAGATCCAACTCTAGTTGATTATCCAATCCCTGCAAATGATGATGCTGCTAAATCAATCGCTTTAATCGCAAGAGTAATCACCGATGCAATTGCTGAAGGATTAGCCGAACGTAAGAAAGAAAAAGAAAACGAGTCGGATAAAGAAAAAGCGGAAGAAACTGCTGAAGCATAAAACTAACAAAATCGGCCCGCAAGGCCGATTTTTGTATAGACTGAAGTTAACAAATATTTAAATCAAACTAAATAATAACTACAATGAGTACTATTAGTGCTGCAGATGTAAACAAATTGCGCCAAATGACCGGTGCAGGTATGATGGATTGCAAAAAAGCCCTTACTGAAAGTAATGGTGACTTTGAAGCCGCTGTTGACTACCTTCGTAAAAAAGGTGCTAAAGTTAGCGCTGCCCGCGCTGATCGCGAGGCTAAAGAAGGTGCAATTATTGCTAAAACAAGTAGCGATAGAAAATTAGGTGTAATTATCCAATTAAGCTGCGAAACTGATTTCGTTGCTAAAAATGAAGATTTCGTAAAATTCGCTCACAGTATTGCCGATTTAGCTTTAGCTCACAAACCGGCAAACGCTGACGCGTTGAAAGCTTTAGATATGGGTGGCCAACCACTAAGCGAGCGCTTAATGGAGCAAGTTGGTAAAATTGGCGAAAAGATTGACGTAGTTAAATACGAAATCGTTGAAGCTACTAACATTGTTGCTTACATTCATGGTGCTAACCGTTTAGGTGTATTAGTTGCATTAAACAATGAGCCAACTGATGCTAACTTTGTTGCAGGTAAAGATGCTGCTATGCAAGTAGCTGCGCTAAACCCTGTTGCGGTAGATAAAGATGGTGTTGATTCTTCAACCATCGAGCGCGAATTAGAAATTGCAAAAGAGCAAGTTCGTGCAGAAGGCAAACCAGAAAACATGATTGAAAAAATTGCTCAAGGTAAATTGGCTAAATTCTACAAAGAATCAACCTTATTAAACCAAGAGTTCGTTAAAGACGGAAGTTTAACTGTTGCACAAATGCTTGAAAAAGCAGAAGCCGGCTTGAACGTTACCTTATTTAAGCGTGTATCGCTTTAATCATTGTGATTGATTTAAAATCATAATAAAAAGTCGCCTCAAAAGGGCGACTTTTTTCGTTCTAAGCCACATTAAATACATCATACTCACTTATCTTTGCCGCCACTTTATCATCAACCCAACATAACGCATGAGCACAGCAGCACAAGCCGAATTACAGAAAAGAAGAACTTTTGGTATTATTAGTCACCCGGATGCCGGTAAAACTACACTTACCGAAAAGTTTCTATTATTTGGTGGTGCTATTCAAACTGCTGGTGCTGTTAAATCAAACCGTATAAAAAAGGCTGCTACCTCCGATTTTATGGAAATTGAGAAGCAGCGCGGTATCTCGGTTGCTACATCGGTAATGGGTTTTGAGTATAAAAATTACAAAATCAATATCCTGGATACTCCCGGCCACAAAGACTTTGCGGAAGATACCTACCGCACACTTACAGCTGTGGATAGTGTTATACTGGTAGTTGATTGCGTGAAAGGTGTGGAGGACCAAACACGAAAATTAATGGAAGTGTGCCGTATGCGTAACACTCCGGTTATTGTATTTATCAATAAATTAGATCGTGAAGGGCAAGACCCTTATGATTTGTTGGAAGAAATTGAGAAGGAACTAAACATTCATACACGTCCACTTACTTGGCCGATTGGTATTGGTAGCGATTTTCAAGGGGTATACAATTTGTATCAAAAAAAACTAAACTTATTTCAACCTGATAAAACGAAAATAGCCAAAGAGGTAGTTGAAATTAGCGACTTAAACAGTGAGGAATTAGACCAAATTATCGGCACAAAAGCCGCTGATAAATTGCGTGAAGATGCCGAATTGATTGAAGGTGTTTACGAGCCGTTTAATCAGGATTTGTATTTAGAAGGCTATTTGGCACCGGTATTTTTCGGTAGTGCTATCAATAATTTTGGTGTGCAAGAGTTATTAGATACATTTATTCAAATTGCACCCGAACCGAGAAGCAGAC